>Ga0187777_10003089_pt1 | contig 10641 bp, 10 predicted proteins | sample 1015_Q2_SP5_10_M_FD_132416 | JGI IMG/M metagenome (GOLD analysis project Ga0187777, IMG submission 132416) | Tropical peat soil microbial communities from peatlands in Department of Meta, Colombia - 1015_Q2_SP5_10_MG | ecosystem: Environmental > Terrestrial > Soil > Wetlands > Peat | place...
ACTGCCTTTGCCGCAATGCGGCTCTTGCGCGGTACCGCCTTTCGACGTTGCGCCTTAGCGGGTTCGCCACCCGCTCTGGAACGCTGTCGCATTGCCGCCCCTCGGCTCAGAACGTGGCATCGTGGTGAGGCCAGATTAGCACACTGCAAGTAGTGGGTGTCAGCGGACGCACGGGTGCTTTTGAGGCCGGCCAATGTCTCCGTTGGGTCATGAACGGACATTGCTTAGCGCGTGTGCTACGTCTGCTTTAGTCCCTAAAACGGACATGGCGTGCAGAAGGCGAGTGGCTGACGGCTCATGCCGAGAAACTCGTGGCAGTTTTCCTCACCAATCTCTATGCAACTACCGCGACCGCTGTCGCAATTTTAACCCGCTAGTCCACGAGGAAAGCGCCATTGCGCCATTGGCGCTCCAGGGAAAAAACCCAATCACATCCGGCCTGGTCAGGTCCTTGAAGCGATCGCCGTTTGAAGTGGTGGGGTAAACCCACCTCGGACTAGACTGCCCGCCACCGGATACGCTCAATACAGAGATAGGGAGGTTGGAAAATGGCCAAAGAGATTCAGTGCGCGTTCGGCGTGGATATTGATGCGGTTGCCGGTTGGCTCGGCTCCTATGGCGGCGAAGATTCGCCCTCCGACATTCAGCGCGGCGTCTTCGCTGGTGAGGTCGGCACGCCGCGCCTCTTGGAATTGTTCGAGGAGTACAAAATCAAGGCGAGCTGGTTCATACCCGGCCACTCGATCGAGACCTTCCCTGAACAGACAAAGATGATCGCAGCCGCCGGCCATGAGATCGGCGCGCACGGCTATTCGCACGAGAATCCGGTGGCAATGACCCGTCAGCAGGAAGAGGATATCCTGAAGAAATCGATCGAGTTGATCGAAGGAACCGACCTTCAACATCGGCCAACTCCTCGGCGAGTTCATACAGATCAAAGTGCTCCTGCGATTTGCGATAAATGGAAAGCCAGATATCGCGTAACACGAGCAAATTTCCGCCCGGCTCTAAGGCAACCGGTCACGCTTAAATGTCTTGCATGCGACATTTAGGAGGCCAATTTTCGCCTGATGCTACGCCAGCCCCGTCAAATCAGCGCGTCATAACGTGCCGTTCTTAGGAAGCAAGGCTGCAGCGGCAGCGAATTCTAAAGCCTCCAGCGAACCGGTGGGCGTTGACGGCTCCTGGCGCCATTTTCTCTACAGGTACTCGGGCGCGCTTCATTGCCAATACTTATGCTGGGCGGTATAGTGTTTAGACAAAAATAATCCGGACGGTAAGAATAGTCTGGACGTCGAGCGTCAAAACGCCGCGAATAATCGCTGGAGGGGACCATGACTGACGCTGTCCTATCGACGACAAACGCGTCAAGCGCGTCGGCGGCGGGATCCAGAACCGCAGTACGATTTTCGGTCAGCCTGAACGTTTTCGCTGCCACGCTGCTAATCCTAATTGCGATGTACGTCGGCGCGCGGTTCTACCAACTGGCGTTTGGCTTCTCTAAGGGACTCGACGTGACGTCGCCAGAGTATTCGCAGTACTGGCTCACATTCTTTAAGATCGAAACAGTGGCCCTTTACGGCGCCTGCGTTGTTAGCTGGATCTACCTGATAGCAACGCGCGATCGCAATCTCAGCGCGCTAAGCCCGAGGGAGGAGCTGCGGCGCTATTTTGTTCTGACGATGTGGCTCGTGGTTTACAGCTTTACGATCTTTTGGACGGGCAGCTTTTTCGCGGACGGCGACGGGGTGTGGCATCAGACTGTTCTGCGCGACACGCCACTTACGCCGAGCCACATTATCCTGTTCTACGGCACAATCCCCGTCTATTTGTTCATGGGCATAGGCAGCTTCATCTATGCCATGACCCGCATTCCGGCGTTCTGTCGTGGCATTTCGTTGATGCACGTGTTTGCGGTTACCGGCCCCCTGCTGATTCTTCCCAATCTCGGCTTCAACGAGTGGGGCCATGCCTACTGGATGACCGAAGAGATCTTCTCGCACCCTCTGCACTGGGGTTTTGTCGTTCTCGGCTGGAATGCGCTGGCGCTGGCGGGCGTGCTCATGCAGATTCTGGGACGGTTTCGCGAACTATTCCCCATCGTCTTTCGACGTCAGCCGGCGCAATAGCGAGGCCCGATCGGGCCTGCGCGGCACGAACAGTTTTATCGGCCTCTTCGTCGCTGGACGAGAGAGGCAAGTCGCGGTTGCGCGCGGGCGCTGCCCTGGAGCGCGTCGCGGCGGGTCACTGGAGCCTATGGGAATTCTAAGAAATCGCGCCGATTAGTGCGCTACGCGCGGGAGGAAGGTGATGTCCGCAATCGCAGCCGACGACGTGAGTTTGGCAAGCGCGAAGCAGCGCCCCAGCTCGGTGATTGAAATTGCCGGCCTTACCCCGGAAGCGGCGAAGTACTCGCGAATTTTCGATTTTCTTGTCGTTTTCGCCGTCATCACGCTGTTCGCCGGAGCGATCCATCTCCACGTCATGCTGACCGTCGGCGACTGGGACATGTATGTCGACTGGAAAGATCGGCAATTTTGGCCGCTCGTCATGCCGATCTCGATGATCATGTTTCCGGCGGCCTTGCAGTCGATCTTCTGGAGCAATTTCCGCCTGCCGATCGGCGCAACTGTCGCCGCTACCGTCCTTCTGCTCACAACCTGGATAGGACGGTACGCGAATTGGTGGGTCTGGACCGGGTTTCCCTTCACCGAAGGCGTGCCGTCGCAAATGATAGCCGGCGCTTTGCTCATGGACTTCGCGTTGATCGTGCTGCGCAACGCCGTGCTCACCGCGATCTTCGGCGGCTTCGCCTTTGGTTTTGTTTTCTGGGCTTCCAACTATTCCGCCCTCGCGCCGTTCTTCCAGCCCGTCGAGCATCAGGGCACGGTCGCTTCAGTCGCCGATATGATCGGCTACACGTTTCCTCGCTCGAATATGCCGGAGTATTTGCGCATCATCGAACGCGGAACGTTACGCACATTTGGCAGCTCTGTAAGTTGGGTCTCCGCGGTATTCGCCGGCTTTGTCTGCATTTTTGTTTACTACGCCTGGTGGAAGCTCGGCGAGTTCGCCTCGCAGGCGACTTTCCTAAAAAACAACAGCACCATCATGTCTTATATGGGGTTGCGCGATGCCGATGAAGCGGGACAGACCGTGAAGACCGCCGGAGGGGCTTAGTCATGCTGCGGATCAGCGCGTTCTTTCGCCTCGCACTCGCTGCGACGGCGCTGGTTGTCTGCGCAGTCACCGGCGCCCTTGCGCATGGTGAGCGGGCACAGGAGCCGTACCTTCGCACTCGAACGGTTCAATTCTACGACGTTCACTTCTCCAAGACGAAGGTAGCGGTAAACGAGGAATTTGAGATTACCGGGAAGTTCCATCTGATGACGGACTGGCCGGACGCCGTCAATCTGCCCGAGGTTGTCTTCATATCGAGCGTATCGCCCGGACCGACCCTCACTCGCGTCGCGACTTTCTTGAACGACGAGCCGGCGCGGCAATCCTTCAGCAAGCTGGAGCTCGGGCGCGATTACAGCTTTCGCATGGTGCTGAAGGCGCGCACGCCCGGACTGGCCCATATTCATCCGACGGTTTCAGTAAAAGGCTCGGGCCCTTTGGTCGGCCCCGGTCAATGGATCGAAACCACTGGCGTTGCATCGGACTTTGCGTTTCCGATCACGACGTTGACCGCAGAACATATACCGGACCTGCAGACATTCGGATTGACCAACGCGATTGGATGGCACGTCGTATGGGTCGTCCTCGCCGCCATATGGCTGCTGTTCTGGCTCGTGCGTCCGCTCCTGCTGCCTCGCTGGATCGCACTCCAAAAGGGACGTGAGGACGCGCTCGTCTCGATGACCGACACGGCCGTCGCCCTGGGCCTCGCCGTGGTCGTTCTCGCCCTCATATTTGGCGGTTACGCTTGGGAGGTTCAGAGGTATCCCTATAATGTGCCGCTTCAATCGGGTACTTCCAAGGTGGCGCCGATGGCAAAGGTCGAGCCCGGGGTTGCGATCAACGTCAGCCAGGCGACCTATGACGTCCCAGGCCGCTCAATGCGGCTCAAAGCAAGCATCTCCAACGTCGGATCTGAACCGCTCGCGATTGGCGAACTGACGACGGCAAATATCCGATTCATTGTTCGCTCCCTGCCGTCGGAAATGGCCAACGTCGACCGCGACTATCCGGTCGACCTGATCGCCCGCACGGATCTGAAAATCAGTGACCCCTCGCCGCTAAAACCCGGCGAAACCCGCGACATTCAGATCGAAGCCACGGACGCGGTTTGGGAAACGGAACGGCTCGTGAGCTTCCTGACGGATGTCGATTCCAAGTTCGGCGGGCTGATGTTTTTTTACAACGACAAGGGCGAGCGCAGGATTGCGGAAATCGGCGGACCGATCGTGCCAATCTTCACGGAGCTGAGCGCGGCTACCCAATGAAAGGCGGCAACGGCCCGTCCGACATTGAGACATGCTGAAGAACTGGCAAGGTGTGTGGACATTTATCGCGGCCGGCGCCACGGCGCTCGCGCTGCTTTCTGTGACGCATGTCCCCGCGGGCGCTCACGGCGCCGTGTCTATGGAGAACGACATCTGCAAATTGAGAATTGGCGTCATGTTCATGCATTTCACCGGCTATCAGCCGCAGAACAGCCGCGCCGAATTCTGCCAGGACATCCCGGAAGTAGGCCGCGCCATCATCGTGCTCGACTTCGTCGATTCGGCGCTTCGCGATCTCCCAGTGACATTCGAAATTGTACGCCTGGACTCGACCGGTGCGGTGCCGGATTTCGCATCGGTCGACGAGAAGCGCATCGTGTTTGTAGCCGCAAAGCGCACATATCCGAATGGATCCATCAAAGCCGACATCAGGTTCTCGGAAGCCGGCGACTATGTCGGGATGGTTGTGGTTGGAGGCAAGGAGCAGCAGATTGCCACCTTTCCTTTCAGCGTTGGCAAGGATTTCTTCTGGCGCAACATCGCAATTATGATCGTAGCGCTATGCGCGGCCGCGGGCGGTGTGTTCGCTTGGATTTGGCGGCGGGAAAGGCTGGCACGCGAGCAGGCTTAGCCGGTGAGTGGCTGCGCGCCGCATGAAGAGAGGCAGGCTGGTGATCAGTCTCAGCAAGGCGACCCTCGGCGTTTTCGGAATTTTGGCCACGGTTGGGTCGGCGTTCGCGCACAGCCAGCTCCTGGCTTCAACCCCAGCCAGCGGTTCGGTGGTGACCGCGCCGACCGAGCTTGTTCTTTCTTTCAGCGAGGCGATCGAACCGACCCTCAGCAAAGCGGAATTGCAGTGCGCCGGCGGCAAGATTTCGGGACTGGGCCAACCTCGCGTTGACGCCAACGGCAAGACGCTCCGCATAACTTTGCCACCCCTGCCTCATGGCAAATGTGAGGTGTCCTGGATCGCGGTCTCCGTTGATGGTCACCGGACCCACGGAGAGTTCACTTTCACGGATCGCTAGTGGCATGGCGCTCATGCTCGGGATCGTACAGGGCGCGGTATTCGCCGCGCAGGCGGCATTCGTCGGGTTTTGCCTGTTCGCCCAAGCTCCACTGGCCGGAAAGAAAACCCAGATAATCCAGCGGTTAGACCGCTGCGCCGTTGGCGCAGGAATTCTTGCGACCGTCGGACTTATCCCGCTTTTCGCTCTGCGTGCTCAGGCAATGCTCGATGAGCCGCTCGCTGTTATTTGCACGGCGGATGGACCGCTGATCGCTGGAACACGAGCCGGACATGCAATTGAGGCGGCCTTCGTTCTTTCCATATTGGCGCTCGCCGCATATCGGTGGCGCAAGGTACGACTCTTCGCGGCGTTCCTTGGGATCGCATCCCTCGCAAGTCGACTAGCAACGAGTCATGTGGTCGCCGAGGAGGCAAGCCTCCCGACGAGCGCAGCAAACGCCATACACGTCCTGTTGGCCGCGCTCTGGTTCGGCAGCCTGCCGCCTTTGCTCGTCATTGGCTGGGAGGCCGGCAAGGACGCCGGGCTGCGGTTCGCCGAGACGATCGCAAGATTCTCGAAGCTCGCCTTCCCGAGTATGCTCGCAATTCTCGGCACAGGCTTTTGGCTCGCGACCGATACCGTGGCGAGTTGGCCAAGGCTGTTCGGCACCGTCTATGGGTTAGGTCTGCTGGTCAAGCTTCTTTGTGTTGTCGGCGTTTTGGCCCCGGCCTACATCTTGCGTCGACGCCTGCGGCAATGGGGCGCGCTTGACCTCTCTGCGGGCGCGAGCCCCGTTCATGTCCTCGAGGTCGAATTCATCTTCGCCGCGGCGGTCGTGCTGATGGCGGCCGTTATTTCGCAAACCATTCCAGCCGAACACGACGTAGTAATTTGGCCGTTTCCCTTTCGCGTCGCGCCAATTGTCGCGATCGCGACTAATCTCAACGCCGGCTGGCTCGCTGCGGCCGGCGGAGCGGCCGTGGTTACGGCGATCGTTCTGAGCGCGATTGCCTGGCGACGTGGTCGTTTGCTGCCAGCGGCAATGGCCGCGGCAGGTGCGCTCGCCGCGGCAGCCGCGATTGTTTTGCCGGCAATCAGCGTTCCTGCATACCCTACGACGTATGTTGTCCCGGCCGTTCCGTATGACGCCCACGTCATTGCACGAGGCTCCGTCATCTATGACCAGAATTGCGCGATTTGTCACGGAAAGGCGGGCCATGCCGATGGACCCGCCGCGGCCGGGATGAAGCCCGCGCCCGCGGATCTTACCCAGCCGCATACGACCTATCACACGATGGGCGACATGTTCTGGTGGGTAAGTCGCGGCTACCAGGGCACCGCGATGCCGGGGTTCGAGAGTGCCCTATCAATTGAAGACCGCTGGGCCGTCGTTTCCTACGTCATGGCGCTCTCACTGGGATACCAGGCGCGCGTGATCGGCCCCGAAATCGCTCCGCGTCAGCCCTGGCTGCATGCCATTGATTTTCCGGTGCTCGTCGGCCGCCAATCCGCCGCACCATTTCTCGCGGCTACGACGGGCAAAGCGAGACTGTTAGCTATCGTTTCGTCCTGCGGAAACTCTGCCGAGGCGGCGCGAAAGACGCTGGCGCAAGAGCACGCAGCATTCGAAGAGAATCGCCTCGCGCTTGCCATCATCGAATTGGGTCGCTGCGCTATTGGGGACGGCCAAACATTTGTCTTAAGCGCGCTCGACAGCGGCGACCTTACCTCGGAGATTGCGACCGCTTGGGCACTCTATCGGCGCTCCTTCCTAAATGCCGACGACACCGACTCGGCAAACCTGCCTGAGGTGACTGAATTCTTGATCGATCGATTCGGGTTCGTGCGGGCCCGATGGCGGAGCGACGAGAACCCGGAATTGGTTAAGATCAAAGATCTCTTGCACGCTGTTCGCCAGCTCCAGGCTGAACCGGAGATCAATCGTCGCAGCGTTCATGACCATTGAACGGTCTAAACGACACTCGCTTAGAGTTTCGATCGCGGTGGTAGTCGGCGGCGCAGCGCTCTCCGCTGCATCCTTCCTCGACTGGAGGCCGTCGCCGCTGCCGGCATCGATTGCCACGACTGCGCCGGGCGCGCCTCGCGCGGACTGTGCCGCTCATCCCAGTGTCGGGCAGCCGCACGAACCGCATGAGATCTCGACCAATGAGGGCTTGCGCGTGATGGTCAGAACCCCTCTCAACTATCAGAGCGATCGGCCGTATCCGCTAGTCGTAGTTTTTCCGCCGGCTCAATTCGATCGCTTCGCCTCCGAACGCTTCTACAATCTGACGACGGAGGCGACGCGGCGGGGGATGATCGTGGCTTACAGCGACCACCGGCCGCTCTCAATGCGTGCAATGGCTCTCCAGGCAGACGTCGCAGCAAGCGTTTCAGCCCGGTTCTGCATCGACGCCAGTAAGATCGCCTATTTCGGCCATTCCGACGGCGGGGCGATGGCCGAGGGGATTCCGGGCATGGTCGCATCCGCGTTGCGGCCGCGCGCCATCGTTGCGAGCGCTGCGGGCATCACAAAAGAGGACCTCGTCCGCGGTCGTTGCGTGCCAGGCGTCAACGTCATGATTGTTCACAACCGCGGCGACGCAAAATTCCCGGATTTCGGGCGCGGCACTGCGGCTTATTGGGCGCAATGCGCTGCGTGTCGACCCCTTGATCTTTCCGCGCACATTGGTGATTGCCAAAAGTTCGAAAGCTGCGCCGGCGGTACGGCAGTGATGTATTGCGGCGTAGACACGATTCACGAAAAATGGCCGGGGATTGAAATAAGTGCCTTGGATTTCATTGAATCAGCGACTAAATCGCCGCAACCTCAATGAGGCCCAAGCTACCCGAGCTCCGGGTTCACCCTTCTCGATCTGCGCCGCTAGGCTGGAGCAACAGGTGCTCCTCGCCGAAGCCGCCGACAAAATTGCAGCCGATCGGCAAACCCGACCTCGACCAAGCGAGCGGCGGCTGATCGCCTTTACAGTGTGCCCGCGATTTTAGTGTGTTTTCGATCGCGCTGCCGTCACGCGGGCTCAAGGTACCGGTCAGCTTCGTCAGCTTCCCAAGGTTCCGTCCCTACTCGCCATACCGCCGCAATCGCTCCAGGTCGACGATCGCCAGGCCGCCATAGTCAAGGCGGATCAGGCTTTCCTTCTCCAGGGTCTTCAAGCACCGGTTGGCATTCTGCCGGGACATGCCGGCGAGTGCCCCGATCTCTCCCTGCGTGATCTCGAGATGGCTCGTCGTATTCGGGTAAAGTACGGGGTTGAACAGCGAAGCGATGCAGCGCGCCACGCGTGCGGTGCGATCAAGCATGCGTTCGTATTCGACGCGCCCAACGAACTGTCCAAGCCGTTCATTCAGCTGCATTACCAGGAAGCGGTTGAACGCAACGCTGTTCTCGAGTAGCCACAGGAAGGTCGCGCGCTCCATCATCGCCAGCCGCGTGTCGCGCAGTGCGATCACGTCGTAACGCCGCGCTTCATGCTTCAGCACCGAGCCCTCGCCGAACCAAGCACCGGCGGTAAGCCCGACAAAGCTGATTGACTTGCCCTCACGCGACACAGCGCCCATCCGGGCCAGGCCTGAGACGATGCCCGTCCAGTATTCAAACTCATCTCCGCGCGCGCAAATGAATTCGTCGGCCTTGAACCATCGCTCGATAATGCCGCCCCGCGCGACCTCGACCTCCCGCTCATTGAGAGCGCGTGACCATGAAGCGATTTGCTTGAGGTAGTCGGCAGCGATCATGAGCCCGCCTTAACTTTCCCTCAGATGCCCAGTAACAATAGCCATCGACCCTGGAGCCCGGCATGACCACCGCGATCTTGCGCTTTTTACTGATCTGCAATGCCCAGTATCGTTTGCACCGCCTCGGCAACGCCCGTAGATTTCGCGAATGGGTCGGCGGAAAGAGTACTTTTTTTGCGGCGTGGGCGGTAGCGGCATGACCCCGCTCGCCTTGATCGTGCAGGCGAGAGGCGCGCGGGTCGAGGGCTCGGATCGCGCACTCGATCAGGGACGCAACGCCGCGAGTTCCGCGCAATTGAATGGCAGCGTCGTAACGGCCATAGCAGCTATGGGTCATGAACGGACGAAAGCCGAGGTCGGCGTCACGTCCGCTCTGCCCCCAATAACGGACTTACGCCGGACATCGCAGCACGTCCGTTTCGTGCCATTACCGGAAGTCGCTATTCGATCACCTCGTCAGCGACGGCGAGTATTTTGTCGGGAATCTGGAATTCGAGTGCCTTGGCGGTCTTGCGATTAATGACAAGGTCGAATTTGGTCGGTTCCTCGATCGGTAGATCACCGGGTTTCGAGCCCTTCAGAATTTTATCCACATAAGTCGTCGAGCGGCGAAACGATTCGAAAAGATTCGCGCCATAACTCACAAGCGCGCCGGCGACCGCGAACTCTCTAGGTCCGGCGACCATCATGGGTAGCCGATTTGTGACCGAGAGTTCCGCAAGATGCCAGCGATTGGTGAAGAAGAACGCGTCGCCCATCACAAGAATGGCACTCACATTGTTTGTCTGTCCAATCGCATTGAATGCTGTGTCTATGTCTTGCACAGTACGAGCTTCCCAATCCAGAACTGTTACCCCGAGCTTTTGCGCCAAGGTTCTTAGATTTACTAGGGCAGCTCGGTAAGACGCCGCGGTCGGATTTAACAACACTCCGAGACGGTCAAGGTTCGGACGGATATTTCTGATGAGATCCAAATCCTTTGAGACGCTTTCCAACTGCATCACAGCCAGTCCAGTAACGTTCCCGGTCGGATGGTAAAGGCTTGCTGCAAGGCCACGTTCGGTGGGGTCCTCCTCGAAGTATCCCATCACGATCGGTATCGTGGTCGTCGCCGCATGCGCTGCTAGAATCGATGCCGTACTTGTTGCGAAAAGAACCTTGACGTTGAGGGCGACAAGATCATTCGCCAGCGCAGGAAGACGCGTGAAGTCTCCCTCCGCAAACCGCCACTCGATTAGATAATCTTTTGCTTCTGTATATCCGAGTTCGCGCATTCCCTGAAGAAATCCAGCATAGACGCCGGAGTCGAATGTTGCTGGACGAGCCGGGGGAGACAAGGCTCCGACAACCGGGATTGATCGTTGGGCCGTTGCCGCGATCGGATACGATGCAAGCCACGTAATAATAAGTTTGATGAAATCGCGCCG
>Ga0187777_10003092_pt1 | contig 10633 bp, 7 predicted proteins | sample 1015_Q2_SP5_10_M_FD_132416 | JGI IMG/M metagenome (GOLD analysis project Ga0187777, IMG submission 132416) | Tropical peat soil microbial communities from peatlands in Department of Meta, Colombia - 1015_Q2_SP5_10_MG | ecosystem: Environmental > Terrestrial > Soil > Wetlands > Peat | place...
CGTGTGCGACGCGCTCGCCCAGATGCTGCAGGCGGTGGAGGACACCCGCTCGGCCTCCGAGCACCACCGCGAGGAGCTGCAGTCCCAGTTCGAGGAGCTGAGCCAGGCCATGCCGCCGCTCGAGCGCGGGGTGGAGTCGGTGAAGCGGGCGGCGAACGAGGTCGGCATCAGCTGGAGCTAGAGCTGGAGCAAAGAGGCCCGGGCGCCGAGCCGGGCAAGGAGCGGAGGCGAAGGTGGCGGATCTCGACACGGCGGCGGCCGACCTGCTGGTGCACATCAAGGCCCTGGACAGCGAGATCACCCGGGCCCAGCACGACCTGGCGGAGCTCGACCACGCCCTGAGCGACGCCACCTCCCACCTCGACCACGACTGGGCGGCGGTCGAGGAGCACCTGCAGGCGCTCCTGGCCAAGGCGCACGAGGAGAAGGCCCAGCTGGGGCAGCAGTCCGAGGCGGCGGACCACGCGCTCGGCGGGCTGCAGACGGCCGTGCAGGGGGCACACGAGGAGCAGCACGGGGCGATGCAGGAGGGCCTGCACGCCGCCACCGCGCTGGCCGAGCACGTGCAGCAGATCACGCCGCACCTGGAGCCGCTGGCGCAGGCGGTGGGCGAGGCGGCGCACGGGCTCACCGAGCGCGCGCAGCAGGCCGAGCACGCGCTGGAGCAGGCCTTCTCCCAGGTGCGCGAGCTGCTGCAGGACCAGCTGGGGCACGAGCTGGAGCAGATGAAGCAGGAGGTCACGGAGGCGAGCTCGCACCTGAAGGAGCTGGTGAGCCAGCAGATGGAGCACGTCGACCAGGCCTTCGACGACTTCGAGCACAAGCTCGGTGAGGTGGAGAACCTGGTCGCCCACGCCTTCGAGGACGCCAGGCAGCACGCCTTCGACGTGGCCGAGTTCTCGGGCCAGGAGTGCGAGAAGGAGGCCCACGACCAGTCGGAGCACCTGCAGACGGCCTTCTCCGCGCTGCAGGCGGTGCTGCAGAGCCTGCAGCAGGAGGCGAGCGAGGGCGCCGCCGACGTCGGCCAGGAGGGCCGCCACTCGCTGGAGAACGGCCTCCGCGCCGTCCACGCCGAGGCCGGCAAGGCGCTCGACGCCCTGGGCCGCATGCGCGACCTGCTGACGCGCTACTCGTTCGTCACCATGTGAGGGACCGGGCGCGGGACTGAAGATGGCACCGCCCTGGACGCTCCCACTGCTCGAGCCGCCGCCGTGGCTGGGTGGCGCCGCCGCCCCGGCGGCCCCGACCGGCCCGCCCGGCAGCGCCGGCAACCCGCTGTCGCAGGTGCAGGCGATCGCGATCTTCGGCGACCTGGCGGGCCAGAAGCACATCCCCTTCGACTACCCGCCGGACGGCTGCTTCGCCCGTGCGCACGAGATGTGCCGCATCATGCAGCAGCACGGCATCGAGTGCGGCAAGGCCTGGATCTACGCCAGCCCGGGTAACGCGCTGACGGTTCCGGGCACGCCGATGGGCGACATCGAGTGGCGCTACCATGTGGCGCCGATCGTCAACGTGCGGGGCGAGGACGGCGTGACCCGGGCGATGGTGGTGGACCCCTCGATGTTCGACCACCCGGTGACACAGGACGAGTGGAAGGGCGCCATGCACGACCCGGGCGCGGTGCTGCAGACGACCGACAGCGGTCCCTACTACCGGGACCAGGACTCGGACCCGAGCGCCGCGGAGCGGGACGACGACTACAGCAAGACCGAGGCGGCGCTCGAGCACTACAGCGAGGAGCGCGACGCGTGGAAGGCGTCCCACCCGTAGGCCGGGTCGGGGCCGCGGCCGGCAGGGCCCGCGCGCGCACGGGCGCCTGCCTGGTCCTGCTGGCCGTCTGGGCCTGCGCCGGCGCGAGAGAGGTGAAGGCGATGTCGCAGTCGAGGGTGACAGCGATGCCGGAGACGAAGGTGACGGTGGCGGCGGTGGTGGCGCTCGACGACCCGGGCGGTGCCGGCGAGGCCACCCTGCGGCTGGCCGACGGCAGCGCCCTGCGGGTCCCGCGCCAGAGCCCGCTGCTCGCTTTCCTGGCCGAGTGGACGCGGAAGAAGAAGGCGAAGCCGCTCTATGTCGAGTCCGACGCCGGCGGCGAGGTGCGGCTGGTGCTCCCGGCGGCCCTGCGCCAGGTCCAGCGGGTCGACACCGAACCCAAGGGCGACCGGCTGGGTGTCGACATCCGCATGTCGCCGTCTCGCCACTTCCTCAAAACCACCCGCGCCAACTTCGCGGAACAGCGCCAGCTGCTGGAGCACGCCGCCGCCAACAAGCAGCCGCTACTGCTGACGGTCCAGCCCGAGAGCCTGGAGATCCTCGACGCCCGACAGCCGCCGGCGGGGCTCGACCTGCCGGTCATCTGATCGCCTACCGCAGCGGCGACACGCTCGTCGAGCACACCCGCAGGCTCGACGGCTTCCGGCGGGAGAGCGACCGCGCCGAGCGCTGGCGCTCTATCGCCAGGCACGCGAGGTGCTGGCCCGCCGGCTGGCCGGCCATTGAGGCGCCGGCCGGCGCGGGGTTGACGTCGCCGCGCCCTCGACGTCAAATCCACCATCCATGCTCCGCCTGCTCCTCGCCACCCTCGTCCTCCACGGAATCGTCGTCGACAGCAGCCAGGCGCCGGTCGGCGGCGCCAGGGTGAGCGTCCTGGGTCAAGCGCAGAGCACCGAGACGGCGGCGGACGGCACGTTCGTGCTCACCCTGGAGACGGCTCCCGACCGAGTGCACCTCGTGGCCGAGCACGCCGGCTTCAACGCCGTCCGGCGCGAGCTCAGCGCCGCCCAGACCGCCGCCGAGATCCGCATCGTGCTGTCGCCGGCCACGCGCCTGGCGGAGGCGGTGACGGTGACGGCCTCCCGGCTCGACCTGCCGCTGTCCGACAGCCCTGCCGGGACCAGCGTCGTCCAGGCGGACACGCTGCGGGCGATGCCACGAGGCATCGGCGCCGAGGAGGCGCTGGCGACCGTGCCCGGCGTCAAGATCGACAACCAGGCCGACGGTGAGCGGGTCCACCTCTCGATCCGCGGCCAGGGCATCCTCACCGAGCGCGGCATCCGCGGCGTCCAGGTGCTGGTGGACGGGGTCCCGCAGAACGACCCGAGCGGCTTCGTGCCGGACCTCTACGACGTGGACTGGATGTCGGTCGACCGGATCGAAGTGCTGCGTGGACCGGTCGCCTACCTCTACGGCGGCGGCTCCTCGGGCGGCATCATCGAGATCGCCTCCCAGGACGGCGGCAAGGAGCCGGTGGGAGGGCGGGTCTGGGCCGACGGCGGGTCGTACGGCTTCTGGAAGCTGCACGGCGACGTCGGCGGCACCGGCGGCCCGGTCAACTACTACGTGTTCGCCTCCGCCGACCGCGGCGACGGCTACCGCGAGCACACCGCCTTCTGGGGCAACAAGGCCGCGGGCAAGCTGTCCTGGCAGGTCTCGCCGCGCGTGCACCTCGCCGCGCGGCTCTCTGGCACCGGCTACTTCAACCAGAACGCGGAGGGGCTGAACGCCGAGCAGGCGGCGGAGGACCCGCGCCAGCCCAACCCCGACGCGCTGACCTACGACGAGTACCAGAAGACGATCCGGCAGACGGCGGCCCTCACCGGAACCGTCGACCTCAGCTCCAGCCAGGTGCTCACCTTCGCCGGCTACTTCCGCCACACGAACTTCACCGAGTCGGTCCCCTCCTCCGTCCAGCACCGCGGGCTCGACTCGCCCGGCCTCTCCGCCCAGTACCTGCTGCGTACGCCGCTCGGCAAGCTCCGCAACACGCTGAGCGCCGGCTTCGACCTCGACCGCCAGGCGATCGACGAGTACCGCCATCCGAACCTCGGCGGCGCGGTGGAGGGCGAGGAGCTCCTGTCGGACCAGACGGCGGTGCAGCGCCGGGCCGGCGGCTTCCTCCAGGACCGGCTGGAGCTGAGCGCGCGCTGGGCTCTGCTGGCAGGGCTGCGCTACGACGACATCACCAACGACCTCACCGACCACCTGCAGGCGGGCGGCGTCGACCTCTCGGGCAGCGCCCGGTTCCGCCAGGCGACCGGCCGCGTCGCCCTCGACTGGAACGCCAGCCCGAAGGCGGACGTCTTCGCCAGCTGGGGCCAAGGCTTCCTGCCGCCGGCGACAGAGGAGCTGTACGCCAACCCGGAGGCGCTCGGCGGGTACAACACCGGCCTGCGCCCCGCGACCTCGCAGGGCGAGGAGCTGGGCCTGCGCGGCGCGCTCTCTGCTTCGCTCTCCTACGGCGTCTCCGGATTCCACGTCCTCACCCACGACGACTTCGAGCGCTACCGCATCGAGGAGCGGCCGCTCGAGACCTTCTATCGCAACGCCGGCAACAGCCGGCGGCTCGGGCTGGAGACGCAGCTGCGGTGCTGCCCGTCTCCGCGCTGACACTGCACGCGTCGTACACCTACAGCCACTTCACCTACACCTCGTACGACAGCCTCACCTACGGCAGCGACCTCGCCGGCAACCAGGTCCCGAACTCGCCCGCCCACCAGCTCTACCTCGAGGCCGAGTACCGCTGGAAGGGCTGGGTGTTCGGCCTCAACGACCTCACCTTGAGCCGCGCCTACGTGGACGCCACCAACACGGCCTGGGGCGACGGCTACTCGCTGCTCGGCGCTCGCGCGGCCCGCCGATGGAAGCTCGGCAAGGGCGAGGCCGAGCTCTACGCCGTCGGGCGCAACGTCACCGGCACGAAGTACATCGCCTTCACCGAGCCGGACCCCGACGGCAACTCCTACCACCCGGGGCCGACCGCGGAGTTCTTCGGCGGCGTCCAGGTCCGCTTCTGAAGAGCAGTCGGCAGCGGCTCAGCGCGACGCCGGCGCCGCCTCCGGGCGCACCAGAAGCGCGATCCGCGGGAAGGTGAAGGTGCCGGCAACGTCGTCGATGACGTTCACCTGGCAGGTGTAGAGGCCGGGCTTGAGGGAGGCGGCGGGCACGGCCAGCTGCACGACCGCCGCCTGGCGGTCGGGGGCGAGCAGCTCGTCCACCTCGACCGTCGGCGTCTCGTAGCGGCGGACGTTGCCGCGGTAGAAGCCGATGCTGGTCAGCAGGTGGACGGCGCCTCTGGGGCTGCGGGCGGGATCGTAGACCTCGTAGTAGAAGTAGAGCGGCTGCCGCGTCGAGACCACGTGGGTGACGCTCGGCACCAGCTCCGAGCCGTCGCGCGCCAGCGGGCTCGCCGCCTCCCCCTTGGCCACGGCCGAGAGCTGGGTCCCGAACACGACGGAGCTCACCTTCACCGGGCCCGTTCGCCGCAGGTCCGGCACCACCAGCTCCGACTCGAAGGAGCCGTAGCCGCCTCCCTGGTCCTCGCGCACCACCACCTTGAGCCGGTACCTCCCCGGCGGCAGCGTGAAGCCGGTCCGGTACTGGACGCTCTTCTGCTGCACCTCCGCCCCGCTCACGCTCAGCGTGTCGCGCAGCTTCCCGACCGCGCGCTTCGCCTCGTCGCGGACGACGCCGGCGAGGTCGAGGGAGATGCGACGGTTGCTCCCGGCGGGGGCGGGCGGGAGAGCGGAACCGGGCACCGCGATCGAGACCGGGACGTAGTAACGGTTCTCCCCGGTGCGGAAGTGGGCGGATTGCACCCACACCGGGAAGTCCGTGCTCGAGAGGTCCGTCAGCAGCTGGTCCTGCAGCTGGCGCTCGCGGTCCTCGTGCCCGGAGTGCTGGAAGTCGCGGTCGGCGTAGTAGCCGGAGCGGTGCTCCAGGCGCAGCTCGGGGCGGTTCACCCGGATCTTCACCCGCCGGAAGCGGCCGTCCCGCGCGGGGTTCGTGCTGGCGTAGCCCAGGATGTAGTACGCCGAGCTGTCCTGGACGACGCGCTCGTAGACGCCGGCAAAGTCGTTGGCGTCGAAGAAGGCGCGGCCGCCGGTGTCGGTGGCGAGGGCGGCCAGCGTGTCCTGCGAGGTGAACTGCTGGTCGTACTGCTGGTGCAGGGTGGCCCCGGTGAAGACGCTCGTGCCGCCCGCGCTCGCCTGGCGCGCGTCGCCGCCGGGCACCACCGCCTCCAGCCCCCGCACGTCCACCGGGTAGATGGAGAGGTTCGCTTTCACCGACCGGTCGATGGCGGCGCGCAGCTGCACCTGGTTGTCGGCGCCCGCGCCGGAGACGCCACCGCTGAAGTAGACGACCGACTTCTTCTGCACGACGGGCGACAGCGCCTTGGCCAGGTCCTCGATGGCGCGCAGCCGGCGGTCGATGTCGAACAGGTCGAGCTCGCTGGTGTCCGGCGCGAAGGCGTCGGCGTCGGAGCCGATGTCGCTGCCGGGGTCCGCCGAGGAGTCGGGGGCGTCGTTGCTGCCGACCAGCCGGTCGAGGGCGCGCCCGAGGAGCGCCCGGTCGGCGGTGAAGTCCTGCAGGACCGAGAGGCCGGAGCCGACCGAGGCCACCGCCACCGCGTCCGAGGCGGTCATCCGCTTCTCCACGTAAGCCCGGGCCGAGGCCACGCCCCGCTGCAGCTGCTCCGGCTCCATGCCGTTGGTGTCGAAGAGCAGCACCACCAGCCGGTGACCGCCGAGGGCGGGGGTCGGCGTGGTCGGCGCCCGCTTCAGCAGAGGCGGCGGAGCGGCTTCCTGTACCGGTTCCGGCTCCGGTTCCGGCTCCGGCGCATGCTCGGTCGGCAGGTCCTCGAACTCGAAGGTCTCGATCGACTGGGGCCGGTCGTCCTCGGTGACCGAGAAGTCCCCGCGCTTGAGGCCGCGCACCAGGGCGCCCGTCTTGTCGCGCACGACGACCGTCACCCGGACCAGCCCGACGCCGGACCCGAACTGCGGGGTCACCGCCTGGGCCGCTCGCGCCGAGGCGGGGGGCGCGGCGGGAAGCGCGAGCGCGGCGCTCAGGAAGGCGGCGGTGCTGGCAGAGGTCCGCCTCAAAACCGGAACCTCGTCTGGATCTGGATGGACCGCATCGAGCCGACCTGCACCACCTGGCCGAAGGTGGGCGAGTTCACCACGGTGTCGATGCCGATGAGCGGAGGGGTGTTGAAGACGTTGTTCGCCTGGACGCGGATGGAAAGCGTCCGCGGCCGGCCGAGGTCGACGTTCTTGATCAGGCCCATGTTGACCAAGAACATGCCGGGGCCGATGACGGTGTTGCGGCCGGCGTCGCCGAAGGAGCCGGTCGGCGGCACCGTGAAGGCGGCGGTGTTGAACCAGCGGGCGACCGTCGGGTCGGCGATGGCGATCGCCTCGCCGGTGAGGTCCGCCCGCAGGGTGCCGTTCACCCCGCGGGCCACGTCGCTGTAGTCGCCCAGCACCCGCGCGGTGAACGGCGTCCCCGACTGCAGGCTGGCCGTCCCGCTCCAGACCCAGCCGCCGAGCAGGCTGGCGAGCGCTCCCTCCCGCAGCCACTTCCTTCCCGGCCCGACCGGCAGCTCGACGATCCAGTCCGCGGCGAGGTTGTGCCGTCGGTCGAAGCTCGACAGCCCCCGCTCCGCCGGCAGGTCCTGGTCGTTCTGGGCCACCACCGCGGTGCCGCCGCCGATCGAGGAGGCGTCGTCGATCGACTTGCCGTAGGTGTAGGCGACGCCGAAGCCGACACCGTGGGTCATGCGCCGGCGCACGCGCAGGGTCCCGGAGTGCATGATCGAGGTCGCCCCCGAGGACTCCCAGATGAACGGGGCAACGTCCGGGATGCGCAGCCCGGTGGGCCCGCGGTTGGGCGCGCGCTGCAGGTCGAGGTCGTACCCGCGGGTGCCGGTGTAGCCGAGGTCCACCATCAGGTCGCCGGGGAGCTGGCGCTGCAGGTCGAGGTTCCAGATCATCACCGCCGGCAGCCGGTAGTTCTTGTCGATCCCGTAGGAGTTGGTGGTGGCCTCGCCGGGGAAGGTGAGCGCGATCGGCAGCGGCAGCGCGGCCTCCACGGTGCCCAGCAGCGTCTTGCTCTCGGCGAAGGGCGGCTGGCCGGCGAGGTGCTGGGCGATCCCGCTGTAGGTGCCGAGCCCGTAGTTGATGCCGAAGCCTCCGCGCACGGTCAGGGACGGCTGCGCCTTCCAGGCGATCCCCAGGCGGGGGGCGAGGTTGTTCCAGTCGCCGTTCACCAGGCTGGCCGGGAAGGGACCGGTGAAGGCGCCCGTCTGGCCGGCGAGGACGGGCACCGCCGCCGAGAAGTCCGGCGGCACGTCGAGGTTGACCAGGTGGTCGCTCGCCTCGACCAGCGGCGAGACGTACTCGTAGCGGACGCCCAGGTTCAGCGTCAGGTTCGAGTGGAGCCGCCAGTCGTCCTGCAGGAAGAGGTTCCAGGCGTTGCCGCGCAGCTCGATGTGGCCGGGGCCGTACTGGACCGAGGCCTGCTGCGCGCGCCCCAGCAGGAAGTCCGCGAAGTCGAGGCCGGTCCCGGGCACGGCGGCGCCGCCGGAGACGGCGCTGGTGTAGAAGCCGGTGAAGACGAAGGTGCCGCGCGGGTTGGTGTCGGTGTCGCTGTCGAGCTTCTGGGTGCGGAAGCCGCCGCCGAACCTGACGTTGTGGCTGCCCCACGTGCGGGTCGCGACGTCGCTGACCGAGATGCGCTGGTCGAGCCGGGAGGATGGATTGCGGTCGCGCAGCGAGGTGAAGGTGCTGAAGGTGAGGTTCGGAACCCCCCAGTCGAACGGGTCGGTGGAGGCCCCGTGGACGCCGGCGTCGCCGGCCACGTCGCGCGCGCCCGCGAACAGGTTCTGGCCCACCGCCTGGTTGCGGTTGTAGTCGAAGCGGACCTGGTGGAAGACGCTGCCCGTGGGCAGGGATATCGAGACCGGCACGTCCCAGCTCGACACGCGCGACTCGCCGCCCACCGTGGGGAAGGTCGGGGTGTCCTGGGCGCTCGAGTGACGGTAGGTGACGGCGGCGGTGATGGTCGGCCGCCGGCCGCTCATCCCCCGCCGTCCCTGTGCGCCACCGGGCCCGGGCCCGCGGCCCGGCTGTTGTGGCGGGGCCGCACCGAGCGCGTGGCTGAACCGCAGCGTGACCTGGTCGGAGGAGGTGCTGGTCGCGGTGACGTAGTGGTAGTTCTGCGTCGCGCCCGTCTGGTTGGGCAGGGGGATGAAGTCGAGCAGCGCGCGCGCCGCGGGGTCGCTGCGGTCGACGGGGATGACGTTGCCGGGAAAAGGCTCGCCGGTGAGCGGGTCGACGATCGTCTGGTCGAGAGAGGAGAAGTCGCCGTCGCGCTCGGCCTGCGTCGGCACCGTCGAGTAGGCGTCATACGGGTTGCGGGTGCGCGAGCCGGAGTAGCTGAGGTTGAACGAGGTCCGCGATGTCCCGTCGTAGACACCGGGGATCTTCACCGGCCCGCCGAGCGTCGCGCCGTAGCGGTTCTGGAAGTACTGCGCCTTCTCGGTGGGCTGGCCGTTCAGCGAGAAGGGCCGCGCGTCGAAGGGCGAGCCGGCCGCGTTGTAGAAGACCGAGCCCTGCAGCCGGTTGCTGCGGCTGAAGCCGCCGAACCCTTCTCCGCGGCCGCCTCCTCCGCCGAACCCTCCGGGCCCGAAGCCGCCGCGTCCGCCGCCTCCGCCGCCTCCGCCGTCGCCCCCGAAGCCGCGGCCGCCCGGTGGGCCGTCGATGCCGGCCTGGGCGACTCGCCGGGCGAGCGCGTCGAGGTCGCCGCCGGCCTCGTCCAGCCACTGCAGGCGGTCGCGGAAGAGCAGCGCGTCCACGGTCTGCACCTGGCGCCCGCTGCCGGCGAGGGCGACCGACTCGGTCGGCGCGTCGGCCGAGAAGCCCTGCGGCAGCAGCGCCTGGGTGGCGGTGTCGGGCGCCTCGCCCGGGGCCTCACCCGCGGCGTCGGCGGCCACTTCGACACCCTGGAACCGCCCGGCGCCAAAGCCGCCGCGGCCGCCCCGAGGCGTCCCGTTCGGCGCCGCGCCGCCGGGGCGGCCTTCGCGTGCCGCCGGCCGCGCCGGCGATGCGCCGGAGGCCTGCGCCTGTGACGTCCCCGGTGACGCCGAAGTGGCGACGCGCGAGCGGAGCACCATGTCGAGGTCGACGGTGGCCCGACACGCCTCCGGGGAGAGCGCGACCTCGCGGGTGACCACGGCGAAACCGGTCAGGCTGGCGCCGAGCGTGAACGAGCCGGGCGCGTTCGTTCGGAACGCGAAGGAGCCATCGAGCGCCGACGAGGTCGCCACTGAGTCGGTCCGGCCGGCGGGCAGGAGCGTCACCACCACGCCGGGCAGCGGCGCGCCGGCGGAGCGGATCGTGCCACGAACCTCGCAGGCAAGGGCGGGGCTCGCAGCCGGCTCCTGCCCGTCCGCCCGGGCAGGGGCGGCCGCGAGCACGGCGAAGAGCCCGCACCCGAGCAGCGAGACCTCCCGTCCGGAAAACGGCATCGCAGTCATTGCAGCACGCGCGGCGTCGACGGGGTGTAAGGGCTGCGTAAACGGGGGTAGGCTTCGCCCCGATGCGCGGGCTCGGCGCCGTCCTGCTGCTCTCCCTCCTCGCCGTCGCCTGTGGTGGCGGCTCGACTCCCACGACGCCGGCCACAAGGTCGGCCACTACACCGCCGGCTGGATAAAGCGCGGCCCCTCCGGCGTGATCGGCACCAACAAGAAAGATGCGCTGGAGACCGTCCAGCACCTGCTCGCCGACATCGCCTCGCAGACCCTCCTGCGGCCGGCCAGCCCGGAGCCGGACGCGGTCGAGGAGCTGCTCGCCGA
>Ga0187777_10003093_pt1 | contig 10630 bp, 11 predicted proteins | sample 1015_Q2_SP5_10_M_FD_132416 | JGI IMG/M metagenome (GOLD analysis project Ga0187777, IMG submission 132416) | Tropical peat soil microbial communities from peatlands in Department of Meta, Colombia - 1015_Q2_SP5_10_MG | ecosystem: Environmental > Terrestrial > Soil > Wetlands > Peat | place...
AGGTCGAAGGTCAGCCGGGTGTACTCGGCCTCGCTCATCCCGGCCGACGAGACCCCGAGACAGAAGAAGCAGGCGTCGTACCCTCGCAGGTCCGCCTCGGCCCCGGCGGAGTCGAGGAGATCCTTGCGGACGAGCTCCCGGAGCTTGGGATGGGCCTCCCCCGTCGGGCTGCGACCGATGGCGAGCACCGCCTCGACGCCGTCGTCGCGCAGGCACTCGCGCAGGACGCCCTGCCCCACCATTCCCGTCGCCCCGAAGAGAATCACCCGCATGCCTGCACCCTCACCCCGGCCACCGCCATTCCAACCTCTTCGTTCACGCGGTCAGCCCGTCGAGGATGGTCTCGAGCTGCGCGTACCCCGATTTCAATAAAAAGGTCCGAGCCCGACCGTAGCTCTTCGCCCCGATGAGGTGGAAACCCGGTTCGCCGGATGCCAGGTCGGCCGCCGACACCGCCGGCACCGACAGGCAGTCGGTGACCCGGGAAAGCGCCGCCGTGAGCCGCGCCGCCCCCTCGCTGGAGGGCGAGATCTCCAGCGCCAGCTCGGAGAGGAACGAAAGGTCCGGGCGATAGCCGGTGAGCGAGACGAGGTGGTCCACCGGCGCCGTGTGGCCGGCACTCAGGCCCACGCGGATGGTCCCGTCCGCCGCGGCGGTGAGGCTCTCCACCGAGGCGCGCCGCTCGACTTGCAGCCACTCCGGAGGTCGGGCCGCGAGCTGGTTCGCCCGGGACACGACGCGCTGCCGCTCCGGGAGGGGGTCGCTCGCCACCTCGACGCAGGGGCGCAGGTTGGCGGTGCGCACCGCCCAGAGGACCCGCGTCGCCGGCGCCTCGCGAGCGAGCTCCTCGAGCACGAGGATGGCGTTGGCAGCCGAGTGCCCGTGACCGGCCAACAGCACACGGCGGCCCGCGAGCGCCGGTCGGCGGTCGGCCAGGGTGCCGAGGTCCCGGACGATGCGGCTGGCCAGTGCTCCTTCCCCCGGCGCAGGCAGGCCCCCGCTCCCGACCGCGACCGGCTGCGAGTAGGTGCCCGAGGCGTCGAGCACCGCGTCGGCCTCCATCCACCTCTCGCCCTCGGGGGTCTCCACCAGCAGCCGGAAGGGTCGCTCGGCGCGGAGGGGATGGCCGGCAAAGTCTCCACGCGTGATTCCGGCGCGCGCCACACCGGCCACGCGGTGGCGCAGCAACACGCGTCCGGCCAGCGGCGGGCTGGCCGCCAGCGGCTCGAGCACGTCGTCGGCGAACTGCGGACCGGTCAGGATGGCGTCGGGCGGCCACCGGGCGGGCAGCAGCTCGGCCGCCCCCGACGCCAGGTTCATCGACATCGGGGAGAAGAGGCGGGTCGGGCCCCAGCGGCGCAGGGTCGCCCCCACCGCCTCGCGCTCGAGCACGAACGCCTCCATGCCCCGCCGCGCGCAGCCCAGTGCCGCCGCCAGGCCCACCGGCCCGGCGCCCACGATGAGCAGCCTCCGGGCTCTCACTGCTTCCGGGCGAGCGTGTTCAGCGTGTGCGCCCAGTGCGCGATGGTGCCGCCGCCCCGGATCACCGCGGCGACGTTGACCGCCTCGGACATCTCCTCGGGGCTGAGGCCGGCGTCGGTGCAGGCCGACGAGTAGGAGTCGATGCAGTACGGCTCCTGGATGGCGTAGGCGACGGCAAGGGCGATGAGCTTCTTCATCCTGGCGTCCAGCGCGCCCGCCTCCATGGTCGCGGTGTACCACTTCAGGAAGAGCTCGAAGTTCTGCGGATTGGTCTTCGAGATGTCGCCGAAGCGAGCGAGGTCCTCGGAGAGATAGTAGCTGGGCATGTCGGGTCGATCCTCGTCGTGGGTACCGCGTGGCCAGGCTCGGAGGTTCCGAACGAGTGACCCGGGGTCGTTCCCCAGGTCGGCGCCAGGCTAGGCCAGCTTCGCGTCGCGCGCCTTCAGCAACTGCCGGAGGATGGAGCGGTGGCACCGCGCCTCGTCCTGGCAGTAACACCCCAGAGAGAAATCGGCCGAGTGCGACAGCGCGGCGAGCATGTCCAGGATCCGGCCGTTCTCCGGGCGAGCCATCTCGCTCCGGTAGCGCCTCGCGAAGCGCGCCCATTCCGCGTCCGTCCTCGCTCGGAGGCCCAGCCGGACCGCCTCCGCGCTCGGGGCCAGGTTCGGCAACCAGACGTCGTAGTAGTTTCGCCGGGCGAACTCGGACTTCGGAACCCCTCGGGGCGGTCGCCGGACCGTGCCGATCCTGAGACCCTCGGTGCGACCGCGCTCACTCCCCAGACGTACGATGCGAACGCTCATGCCCCTTCAACGCCCGATCCCCCAGGAAGCATCCCGGACGTGCAGAAGCCCCGGGACGGCTGCTCCATGGCTGCCGTGAGAGAATCGCGCTTCCTGGCCCGCTACGGCCCCTGGGCGCTGGTGGCGGGCGCTTCCGACGGCATCGGCGCGTCCTTCTCCCGGGCCCTGGCCGCCCGCGGTCTCAACGTGGTGCTGCTCGCCCGGCGCCCCGTCCTCCTGGAAGGGCTGGCTGCCGAGCTGTCCCGCGAGCACGGCGTCCTGACCAGGGCGCTGGCGGTCGACCTGACCTCGCCGGGGCTTCACGCGGCGGTGGCCGAAGGCACGCAGGACCTCGAGATCGGCCTCCTGGTGTGCAACGCCGCGCTCTCGCTCATCTCGGGCTTTCTCGAGCTCGAGCTGGCCGACGTGCTCCGCTCGGTGGACCTGAACGTGCGAGCCCCGCTGGTCCTCGCCCATCTGCTCGGACGGCGGATGGCGGAGCGCGGGCGAGGCGGCGTGGTCTGGATGTCGTCGGTGGCGGGGATGATCGGAACCCCTTACTCGGCCACCTACGCCGGATCGAAGGCCTTCGCCCTGGGCTTCGGCGACAGCCTCTGGGCGGAGCTGGAGCCGCGAGGCGTCGACGTGGTGACCTGCGCCGCCGGGCCCACCGAGACGCCGACCTATGCCCAGGTCCGGACCTCGTCGTTTCCACCGGCGATGAACCCGGACGACGTGGCCCGGACCGCCCTCGGGGCGCTGGGGAGACGGCCGCGGGTGGTGCCCGGGCTGCTCAACCGGCTCACCCCCTGGCTCCTGGCCCCGCTCCCCCGGAGAACGAGCCTGCGGATGATCGCCGCCCGGATGCGGAAGTTCGCGCCCCGGCGACACTGAGCTTGATCGAGCCGGGAGCCCAGGGCTACACGGGGACGCGCCGCACGTCCCCCTTTTCGAGGAGCCCATGCCCCGGCACGTCTTCGATCCCGACGTCGTCCACGCCTGCGCGATGAAGTGCCTCGGGCACAAGAAGCCCGAGATGTTCGACGTGTTCACCGACGCGATGGAAGAGGAGTACCCCGGCGTCCTCGACCGGGGCCAGCCCTGGCTCTACAGCATCGCCGGCGGTGCGATGATCCAGATGAAGCTCTACCACGCGTCGATCACCGAGTACGTGATGATCTGGGGCACGCCCATCGGCTCCGAGGGCCATTCCGGCCGGCACCTGACCGGATTCTGGGACACGGTCATCGACGGCGAGGCCTGGTACTACGGCGAGGGTCAGTTCGAGAAGAGCGTCTACAAGCCAGGCGACCGCATCTACGTCGGGCCGGGCCAGGCCCGGGCGATGAACTTCACCGACGGCGTCTGGGCGGTGGAGTACGCGCGCGGGTTCATCCCCTACAGCCTTCCCTTCGGCCTTGCCGACGAGCTGGTCAGCTGCTGGGACTGGGTCACCGCCGCCCAGACGCTCTCTCTCTACACCGACCTGGTCTGCCAGAGCCTGGGCCGCCGGTACGCTCCGCTCAAGCAGCCCTTCTCGCTGGTGAGCGCCGCCGCCCGCGCGGTGACCGAGCGGCTCCGTCCGCCGCCCGAGGTCGCCGAGATTCCGAAGGACAACATCAAGTTCTTCCGCCGATGAACGTCCTGGTCACCGGCGCCTTCGGCAACATCGGGAGCCACAGCGTCGATGCCCTCTTGAAGCTGGGCCATCGGGTGCGCGCCCTCGCCTTCGGCACGCCCGACTCGAAGCTGACCCGGGCCTGGGGGAACCGGGTGGAGGTGGTGCGCGGCGACGTCACCCGGCCCGAGACGCTTCCCCCCGTGGTGCGCGGCGTCGACCGGGTGGTGCACCTGGCCTATGTCATTCCGCCGGCCTGCCTGGAGAAGCCCGAGCAGGCACGCCGGGTGAACGTGGACGGCACCGCCAACCTGCTCGAGGCGTTGAAGGCCCACGCGCCGGCGGCCAGGGTCCTCTTTGCCTCGTCGCTCGACGTGTTCGGCCACACCGCCGCCCAGCCGCCTCCGCGCAGGGTCACCGACCCCGTCGCCGCCACCGACGCCTACACCGAGCACAAGCTCGCCTGCGAGGCGCTGGTCCGCGAGAGCGGTCTCACCTGGGCCATCTTCCGCTACGCGGACGTGCCACCCCTGGCGCTCCGGCAGCCGGTCCCCCTCATGTTCGAGATCCCTCTGTCCCAGCGCATGGAGACGCTCCATCCGCACGACGCGGGACTGGTGACGGCCAGGGGCGCGACCATGGAGGAGACGTGGGGCAAGCTCTGGCTGGTGGGCGGTGGCCCGAGCTGCCAGGTGGTGTACGGGGACTACCTGGCGAGGTTCATGGCGGCGATGGAGATGGGCGGACCGCTGCCCGAGTCGGCCTTCACCACCACCCCCTACTCCACCGACTGGCTCGACACCGAGGAGAGCCAGCGGGTCTTCCAGTACCAGCGACACAGCTTCGACGACATCGTCCGAGACGTGGCGGCGCAGCTGGGCTGGAGACGTTCCCTGGCCCGGCTGTCGCAGCCGGTGGTGCGCGAGTACATGCTCGGAATGTCGCCCTACTACCGCAAGCGGCGGGAAGGGACGTAGCGACGCGAGCCCGGGCCTACTGAGGGCGCCCGTAGAGTCGGCGAAGCTCCGCCTTCGCTCGCTCGAGGATCTTCCGGCGCCCGGGAGCCAGGTTGCGCCCGGCACGGTTGATCTCGAAGTTGAGCATCGACATCGCCGACCGGAACGGAGTCGTCCTTCTCCGCTTGCTCTTCTCGGCGGAGCGCTTGAGTGAGAGTGCTACGGCCCGCGCGGACCTCTTCTTGAAGACGCCTGGCTCGAGATCCAGCGCGTTGCTCGTCGCCATCACGCGGGCCGACCAGCGACGAATCTTGCGCGGCGTGCTTCGAGCGCTTCCATTCTTCCCTCGTCGGGCTCCCATTCCTCCTCCCGTTCTCCGAGGCCCGGCGGGCAGGTGGACACCGGGGCCTCGAGGCGGAGCTTACTTCCGGAGAAGGACCATCCTCCGCCGTCCGGACTTGACGCACCGCCTTCGACGGCGATTCGTTGGCGCGAGGACGCGTCGCGAACGAGGCTTGTGACCGTGTCACGATCTGCGCCGGGCCTACTGCTGGAGGAACGCGAGCGGCAGCGAATCGGTGATGAGCAGCTCGTAGGGCGCCAGGGCAGCCGCGACGTCGGCGGTACCGTCGCAGGCGTCGTGAAACTTGAACAGGACCCAGCCGCCTCCCCAGGTGGCGGCGCGCTGCACGGCGGCGAGACCCGCGTTGGGGTTCTTGCGGCAACCGGCGTTGAACACCGCGTCGGCGACGGCGACCTGTGTGAGGTCGCCACTCGGCACCTGGCCACCGGCCGCGAGCAGGGTCTGGTCGCCCCCGGAGATGGCGATGGCGTCATCGGAGGGATCATCGGTTCCCCCCGTGTCGACGTCGACCACCCAGGCGATCTGCTCGATGCCGGCGCCCACGTCATTGCCGGTTCCGACCATGATCTCCTCCTCGCCGTAGGCGAAGAGCAGGTGCGTCGCGCTCGAGGGCGTGACCGTCATCGTCGCGATCCCGACGACGACCATGGGGCGTCCGCCAGAGGAGAGCCCGGTGAAGTCCATGACGAACGTCGCCAGCTGCGGCGTCCACGCGCCGGCGACGACGGCCGTGCCGCTCTCATCCGCGCCGAACATCGGGGGGCACCCCGGACCGAGGCTGATCTGGACGCGGACGTCGGTTCCAGGCCCCGAGGGCGTGACGACGTTCGCGCATGGCGACGAGCGACCCCCGAGCGCCGCCATCGAGACGGCAGCGAAGTATGCCGCCGGCACCGCGGCTCCGAGCGTGGTCTCGAGGGGATGGACGATCTGGGCCGGATCCGGCTTCACACAACCCACGGCCGAGGCGAGAAGAGCAGCCAGCCACCAGCGACGCATCATGACGAAGCGTCGCACGGAGCCGGTCTACGGAAGAAGGGGACCTTGTGGGAGCGACGGGTCCTCCCTACTCCGGACGCGGACTTCCTGCTCCTTGCTGCGACGGGCCCGGCACAGTTCGCCCTAGGGCCCGATGCCCCTTCACCGGCGGCACCTTCACGGAGAAACTCGCATCCGGTGCAGCCCCCCCCACGAAGTCCCGGAGAACGAAATGCCGCTCGAGATTGGACGGATCGAAGCCATCTTCCGCTATCCGGTGAAATCGATGCGCGGCGAGCCGCTCGATGCAGCCACGCTGGGCTGGCACGGTTTGGACGGCGACAGGCGCCTCGCGTTTCGTCGAGTTGACGACGAGCGCGGCGGGTTTCCCTGGCTGACCGCGAGCCAGCTCCCCGACCTCGTGCTCTTCACTCCACACCGGCGCGGGGACGACGGTGGTGAGCCGCTTCCGACACACGTCCGTACGCCGGAGGGGAAGGAGTTGCCCTTGTTCGGAGATGCTCTGGCCGCGGAGGTCGGCCGCCGCCACGGGGCCCCCGTGCAGATGATGCACTTCAGGCACGGGATCTTCGACGACGGGAGCATCTCCGTGATCACCTCCACGACCGTTGCCGAGGTCTGCCGGCTCGCGGGGAAGAGCGCAGACGTCCGACGATTTCGTCCGAACATCGTCGTCCGATCGACGCGCTCGGTCCCCTTCGAGGAGGATGAATGGCTGGGCGGCGTGCTCGTCCTCGGCGACGGGCACGATGCTCCCGCGGTCACCGTCACCACGCGGGACGTTCGCTGCGCGATGGTGAACTTCGATCCGGACGGAGGGGGCTCCTCCCCCGAGGTGCTGAAGGCAGCGGTTCGCGCCAACCAGAACAACGCGGGAATCTACGGCACGGTCACGCGCATCGGGCGACTGGCCGTCGGAGAGGCCGTCGTTCTTCACCGGTGACGGCGGACTGGGAAAGCGACCGAAGCCTACGGCGCCTTGACCGGCTCCCCATGCCAGGCCCGGGCGAATTCACCGGACAACACATAGCGCGGGAAGGTGACCCACTGCTCGACGAAGAGCCGCTGAATGAGGTCGAGCGGGCCTCGAAACGGCGCAGGGCGGAGCTCCTCGCGCCGGTGAGTGCGGCCCTGGAGGAACATCACCAGCCCCATGGCCGCGAGGCCGGCGACGGCGAGCCCGACCGACGGCACGAGGGTGCTGCTCACCAGGGCGATCGTGCCCAGGATGTAGACCGGGGCGGTGAGCACGTGGGTGAGGAGATTGGTGCGGTTGCGGTGGGACGGCGGGTAGCGCGACCACTGCCAGGCCAGGAGACCCCCGGGGCGGTCGTCGGCGGCGGAGAGGTTCATGGCGGAGGGAGCCTAACGGCCGTCCTCTCACCAGTCGAGGCGAGGTAGCTCGATGGTTCGGCCAGCCGAGAGAAGGCCACGGCGCGAGCCGACTTCTCCTGGAAGACTCCGCTTGGCGACTTCTTTCGTCTGGTTGCCGTGACCCTCCTCGCGGGTCGACGTGCGGCGGAGATCAATGAGCGAGAGGCCGCGGTGCAGACCTCCCCGCCACCTGTCGAGCGGAAGGGGGCCCGTCGGTGATTCGCCGCCCGCCGCTACAGCTCAGCAAATCGGCCCTGACGTGGCGCCCCTCCCGCGGGAGGACTACTCACTTGCCTTGTTGTTGCGCTGCGCCTCTTCCAGCTTCTTCACGTCCGCTGGGCTCAGCTGCGGCCTGTCGATGCTGAGGGTCAGCTTGTTGAGTTTCCCGGTGAAGGGAAACGGAGGCGTGTAGTCGCCGTCGTCCACGCCGGTCAGCGTGTCGGAGCCGACGTCAAAGTTCTCATCCCATTGCAGGATGAGTGGAAGGGACCGCTCCATCGTCTGGGTGGCAACCACCTTGCCGTCCACCTTCAGCACCCCCGTCCCGCCGCGGCCAATCCCGCTCATGTTGTTGAAGGCCAGCGTCCCCATCCCGAGCCCGTCGTACTTGAAGTCGAACTCGATGGTGTGCTTTCCGGGTGGAACTGCATCCGGCCCAGCCCACTTCACCCGCTTCAGGTCGACCAGATTCCACGTGAAGACCGGCTTGCCCTTGAGCAAGTAGAAGCCATACCCCCCGAAGCGGCCGCCGCACGTCACGAGCATGCCCTCGGCGCCACCCGGGGGAATCTCCACTTCGGCCTTGAAGTTGTAGGACGAATCCAGGATGAACGGCGCGTCCCCGTAGGGAGTACCCGTGAGGGGCATCGTCCAGGTGAACACGGTGCGACCAGCGGTCAGGTTGGGTCGCGGCTCGACCAGGCGGGTGGCGACGGTCGCATCCAGCGGCATCACCTGGTACTTCTTCGCCTCGACCCAGAACAGGTCTTGCAGCTCCTTCAGCTTCGCCGGGTACTTCGCCGCCACGTTCTCGTATTGCGTCCAGTCCTTGCTCACGTCGTAGAGCTCCCATGGGTAGCCCGCGGGGTCCTGGCTCACCGGCCCGATCACCTGCCAAGGGGGACGTTGTACGACCGTGCTCGCAATCCACCCCTCGTGGTAGAGCGCGTGGTCGCCCATCATCTCGAAGTACTGAGTCTTGTGCCTCGAGGGTGCGTTGGCGTTGTTCTTGTCGAACGTGTACACCATGCTGACGCCCTCGATCGGGCTCTGCTTGATGCCGTCCACCACGTCCGGCTGTTTGATGTGGGCTGCCTCGAGGATGGTGGGGACAACGTCGATCACATGGTGGAACTGGTGGCGAATGCCCCCCTTGTCCTTGATGACGCTGGGCCAGGAGATCGCCATTCCCTGACGCACCCCTCCCCAGTGCGATGCAATCTGCTTGGTCCAGCTGAACGGCGTGTCGAAGGCCCAGGCCCAGGGAACCGCCATGTGCGGGTAGGTCTTGTCCGTGCCCCAGGCGTCGTAAAAGAACTTGAGCTGGTCCTCGACGGGTACGATGACCCCGTTGAACATGGCGACCTCGTTGGGTGTGCCGACCAGCGTCCCCTCCGAGCTCGTGCCGTTGTCGCCGTTGATGTAGATGATGAGCGTGTTGTCGAGCTTGCCCATGTCCTCGACGGCCTGAATGACTCGGCCAATTTCATGGTCGGTGTAGGCCACGTACGCGGCGAAGACGTCCACCTGGCGCAGGAACATCTTCTTCTCGTCCGGACTCAACGCATCCCAATGCTTGAGCAGCTTCTCCGGCCAGGGCGTCAGCTTCGCATCTTGCGGGATGACACCGAGCTTCTTCTGGTTGGCATAGATCTGCTCCCGGAGGGCATCCCACCCCTTGTCGAAGAGGTGCATGTCGCTGATCTTCTTGATCCACTCTGGCGTCGGATGGTGTGGCGCGTGCGTGCCCCCGGGAACGTAGTAGACGAAGAACGGCTGGTCGGGCGCGAGCGCGTTGATCCGATTCATGTAGGCGATGGCGTCGTCGGCCATCCCCGTGATCAGGTTCCATCCCGGCTTTCCGGTGAACGGGAAGATCTGCGTGGTGTTGCGGAAGAGGTTGGGTTCCCACTGGTTGGAGTCGCCGCCGATGAAGCCGTAGAAGTATTCGAACCCCATCCCGATGGGCCACTGGTCGAAGGGGCCATCCTGGCTGGCTTGAAAGCCCGGGGTATTGTGGTTCTTCCCGAACCAGGACGTGCGGTATCCGTTGTCCTTGAGGATGCGTCCGATGGTGGCCTTGTCGCGCGTGATGATGCTGTTGTAACCGGGGAAGCCCGTCGCCTGTTCCGAGATGACGCCGAAGCCGACCGAGTGGTGGTTCCGACCGGTGATGATGGCGGCGCGCGTGGGTGAGCAGAGCGCCGTGGAGTTGAAGTTGGTGTAACGCAGACCATTGGCCGCGATGCGGTCCAGCGCCGGCGTCGGGATGACGCCCCCGAACGTGCTCGGCACGCCAAAGCCGGAGTCGTCCGTCATGATGAGCAGGATGTTGGGCGCCCCCTTGGGAGGCACGACCCTCGCCGGCCACCAGGGCTTGGACTGGGCAGCATTCTTCTCGATCTTTCCGCCGAACTTCTGCGGCGAGGGCGGAAGCTGCTTTCCATCGATGGAGGTGGTCGAGGCAGGTGAACCTGGCGGTGCGGCCTGCTGGGCCATGGCCACCCCGGAAAGCACACCAGCCAGGAAGCAACTCCTCAGGACCCGCAGCGCATCCATCGAAACCCCCTCGAGACTTTACGGCCGCTGCGCGTTAACCCGCATCGCAACCGAGGTCCAGTGGAAAATGGTCGCAGACGGCGCGCAACGGATGCCAGAGCACCCGGATGCTGCCGAGGAAACAGGAGAGCCCCGAGTCTTCCGGGGCGTGATGGAGCGGGAAAAGGGATTTGAAGCCTCGACCCTCGCCTTGTCAGGGCGATGCCTATGCTACCGAGCCCACATGAGCTTCTCACTCGGGAGAACTGATTACGCAGCACCAGCAGGGGTTACGGCG
>Ga0187777_10003094_pt1 | contig 10629 bp, 11 predicted proteins | sample 1015_Q2_SP5_10_M_FD_132416 | JGI IMG/M metagenome (GOLD analysis project Ga0187777, IMG submission 132416) | Tropical peat soil microbial communities from peatlands in Department of Meta, Colombia - 1015_Q2_SP5_10_MG | ecosystem: Environmental > Terrestrial > Soil > Wetlands > Peat | place...
AGGCGTGACCGGCTTCACCGAGCAGGTGGCGGTCACCGGCACGAACGGCGAGACGATCTTCAAGGCGAAGTGCGGCTCGTGCCACACGCTCGCGTCCGCGGGAACGACCGGCACGGTCGGGCCTAACCTCGACCAGCTGAAGCCGTCGCTCGCGACTGTGATCCGCCAGGACACGAACGGCGGGGCCGTGATGCCCCCGTTCAAGAACGTGCTCACCGCCGCTCAGATCAGGGCGGTCGCGGAGTACGTCTCCACGCACGCCGGGAAGTAGCGCGGCTACACGGAGTGCGTGCGCCGGGTGTCCGCGGCAACCTGCTCCTGCTCGAGGTCGACGACGACGTGCGTGATCTGCACCGGGAAGCGCTCGCGCGCGTTGGTGACGACGCCGCGCTCCAGCCAGTGCGACCGGCCCTCCGGATGGGTCGAGAGGATGATCTCGTCGGCGCCGAACGTCCTGAGCGCGTCTTCGATCGCCTGGAGCGGATCGGCGTCGCCGACCTCGCCGCGGGCGTCGACGCCGACGGCGTGGAGCTCGGCGAGGCTCGCGTCCAGCCGTTCCCTCGCAGCGGCGCGTGCGTCGTCCTCGTCCGACGTCCAGTGCCTGACCGGCGAGTTGAGCGCAGGCGTCACGACCAGTACCTCAGCCCGGACCCCTTCGCTCCGCTCGCGGATCATCGTGCGCAGCGTTCGTCCCGCGACGGTCTCGTTGGCGATCACGAGGATGCGCCGCTCGCCCGCCTCGTGCGGCCGCGGCGCCGTCTGGAGCGGACGCTCCGAGCGGCGCGCGTGGAACCACCATGCGATCACGGCGATCGTGAGGACGAGGAAGACTGCGAGGCCCGGCCACGTGCCGCCGACCGCGGCAGCGATCGCGATCGCGGCGAAGTACACGATCGTTCCCAGCAGGAACCGGAAGGCCTCGGCCTCGCTGCGCAGCGGGTTGATCACGAAGCGGCCCTCGCCCGAGTCGCCTGCCCCTCGGCGGTCCGCCTCTCGTGCACGGCTAGATGATGTAGACGGTCGTGTAGACGACGATCCACATGACGTCGACGAAGTGCCAGTAGATGCCGCCGATCTCGACCCCGTGGTGGTCCTCGGGCGTGAAGTGACCGCGGAACGCGCGCACGGTCATGATCCCGAGGATGGTGAGCCCGACGAAGACGTGCGCGCCGTGGAGGCCCGTGAGGCAGTAGAAGATCGTCGCGAACGCGCCATTGCTCGTGTTGAAACCGACACGTGAGTATTCCCGGAACTGCGTCAGGAGGAACGTCAGGCCCATCAGGAAGGTGAGCACGAGGCCCGCCTTCATCCCCGCCCGGTTCCCCTTCTTGATCGACTGCAGCGACCAGTGCATGGTGAAGCTCGAGGTGACGAGGATGCACGTGTTCACGCCGGCGACGAACACCGGCAGGTGGTACGGCGGGGTCGGCCACGGCACGCCGTTGACGACGCGGATGAAGAAGTACGCCGTGAAGAACGAGCCGAAGAGCATGATCTCCGACGCGATGAACAGCAGCATCCCGAGCACGGACGCGTTGACGCGCGAGCTCTGGTTCGCCTTCGGCGGGCCGTGATGGTGGGGATGCGCTTCGGCGTGGACGGCCACTAGACAGGGGCTCCTTCCTCGACGGCGTCGCCCTGGAAGACGACGTGCTCGACGGGCAGCTTCGTCTCGTCGCGCAGGCGCTGGACGAGGTCTTTCCGCAGCCAGCCCGACTTCTCCGGCGCGAACGTCGAGACGATGATCTCGTCGACGCGTTCCTCGCGGATCGCATCCGTCGCGGCCGTGAACGGATCGGGATGGGCAATCTGGCCGTGCGCGTCGATCCCGTCGCTGCGGAGCTCGGCGAGCGCGCGCCGCAGCCGCCGCTCCGCCTCCGGGTGCGACCCCTGGGACGGGTCGCTCTGCGGCGACAGGATCAGGAAGCTCGCCGGCTCGCGCGCCGCGCGCTCGCGGATGCGGTCGAGCAGCGCACCGCCGAGCACGGTCTCGTTCGCGATCACGAGCACGTTCTTGTCGCCCGTCTCCGCCGTGACGTCCACCACGACGTGCTCCACCGGCACGTCTCCGGCGGCGCTGCGGACGCGGTCGACGACGTTTCGCCGCAGCCAGCCCGACTTCTGCACGGGATGCGTGGCGACGACGATCTCGTCCACCGGCGGTTCGAGCTGCGCGACGGCGTCGCGAACCGCGGTGACCGGGTCGGACTCGACCACGAGCCCGTGCGCGGGGATGCCCTCGTCGCGGAGAAGCGCGAGCGTCCGGTCGAGCCGTCGGCCGGCTGCGGCTCGGCGCGTGTCCTGGTAGACGACGTACCCGCGCTGCGGCTGGTTGACGGGGCAGATCACCGTGACCTGGAGGTCTCCCTCGGCGCACCGGCGCTCGATCGCCTCGATCAGCGCCCGGCCGCTGACGGTCTCGTTGGCGACGACGAGGACGTGCATCAGTCGACCGCCACCGGCTCGCGCTCGCGCGGGCCTCCGAGCACCGCGTGCTTCGCGCCCGGCACGCCGTACTCGTACGGGCTGCCGACGACCTGCGGGATCTCGTCGAAGTTGAACCGCGGCGGCGGCGAGGACACCTGCCACTCGAGCGTGAGCGCGCGCCACGGGTTCGCCTCCGCGACCGGCCCGAAGCGCATGCTCTTCACCATGTTGTAGAGGAAGACGATCATCGACGCGCCGAGGAAGAACGACGCGATCGAGATGAACATGTTCCAGTCCGCGAAGATCGGGTCGTAGTCCGAGACGCGCCGCGGCATTCCCTGCACGCCGATCAGGTGCATCGGGAAGAACGTCGCGTTGAACCCGATGAACGTCAGCCAGAAATGCAGCTTGCCGAGCCGCTCGTCGTACATCCGTCCGGTCATCTTCGGGAACCAGTAGTAGATGCCGGCGAAGATCGTGAACAGCGAGCCGCCGAAGAGCACGTAGTGGATGTGGGCGACGACGAAGTACGTGTCGCTGACGTGGATGTCGATCGGGACGGCGCCGAGATAGATCCCGGAGAGACCGCCGATCACGAACATCGACACGAAGCCGAGTGCCCAGAGCATGGGCGTGGCGAAGTTGATCTTCCCCTCCCACATCGTCGCCAGCCAGGAGAAGACCTTGATCCCGGTCGGGATCGCGATCAAGAGCGTCGTGATCATCATCGGGACGCGCAGCCACGGGGCCATCCCGGAGACGAACATGTGGTGCGCCCAGACGGAGAAGCCGAGCACGAGGATCGCGAGCAGCGACAGCGCCATCAGCCGGTAGCCGAAGATCGGTTTGCGGGCCATCACCGAGATCACCTCCGAGGCGATCCCGAAGCCGGGCAGCATCATGATGTAGACGGCCGGGTGCGAGTAGAACCAGAAGATGTGCTGGTAGCCGAGCACGTAACCGCCGCTCTGCACCTCGAAGAAGCTCGTGTGCATGACGCGGTCGAACATCACGAAGAACTGCGAGCCGGCGATGAACGGCGTCGCGATCACGACGAGCAGCGAGGTCGTGAAGTTGGCCCAGACGAGGAGCGGCATGCGCCAGAACGTCATCCCCGGCGCGCGCATCGTGATGATCGTGACGAGGAAGTTGAGGGCAGTCATGATCGAGCTGGCGCCGGCCCACTGGACGCTCATGTTGAAGAAGATCGTCCCCAGCGGCTGGTGCACGGAGAGCGGTGCGTAGCCCGTCCACCCCGACGCGAACGCGCCCCCGGGGACGATGAACGAGCAGAGCATCATGGTCCCGGCGATTGGCAGCAGCCAGTACGAAAGCGCGTTCAGGCGCGGGAACGCCATGTCCGGTGCGCCGAGCATCAGCGGCACGACGAAGTTCGCGAGCCCTGCGAAGGCGGGGATGACGAACAGGAAGATCATCAGCGCCGCGTGGACCGAGAACAAGCCGTTGTAGGTCTGGTTGTCGAAGAACTGCATCCCCGGCTTCGCGAGCTCCGCCCGCACGAGCAGCGCGAGCAGCCCGCCCGCGAAGAAGAAGAAGATCGTCGTCGCGAGGTACTGCATCCCGATCACCTTGTGATCGGTGTTGACGCGGAAGTAGTCGCGCCAGCTGTACGCGCCGTGCCCCGAGTGGTCCTCCGGCGTGGTTGGCGCTCCTACCGCGTAGCGGACCCAGTAGTCGAACGCGCCGATGCCGGCGAGGAAGCCGATCGGCGCTGCGATCAGCGCGCCGACGAGCACGATGATCGAGCCGAACCAGAACGGGTGCCAGTCCGCCGCCCAGCGGATGCCGACGACGATCCCCGTTCCGATGCCGAAGAAGAGCGGCGCCATCCAGGCAGCGCGCAGGAAGCCCGGCCAGAGGAGGCGCCGCCAGCCGTGCGGCGGGCGCGGCGGCCCTTCCTCTTCCGCGTGCGGCTCGGGATAGACGGTGACCGTCGTGGTCACGAGCTTCCCTTCTTAGCTGAACTGACGAGGAACTGCACGAGTGAGGTGAGCTGCGCGCTCGTGAGTGTGTGCGCGAAGTCCTGCGGCATGACGTTCCGCGGGTAGCCGGGCGCGATGTACGCGTTCGGGTCCGCGATCGACTCGTGGACGAACGCCGCGAGCGGCTTGCCCGCACCCGCTGCGTCCGCCTGGAGCTTGTCGAGGTCAGGCCCGATGGTCCCGGTCGCGCCCGCCGCCGTCAGCGTGTGACAGCTGTTGCAACCTTCCTGCTTGAAGAGCGCGAGCCCTTCCTGGCCGCCCGGTGGCGCAACGCCTGACGCCGTGCTCGTTCCCGCGGAGGCCCACTTGTCGAACGCGGAAACCGGCATCACGATCGACTGCGAGCGCATCAGCGCGTGCCCGAGCCCGCAGAGCTCGGTGCAGATAACGGGATACGTGCCGATCTTGTCCGGCGTGATGTGGAGCGTCGGATGGATACCCGGCACGACGTCCTGCTTCTGCGAGAACTGCGGGACCCAGAAGGAGTGGATCACGTCCTTCGACGTCATCGTCAGGACGACCGACCGGTTCACCGGTAGTCGCAGCACCGGCGACATCTTGTTGTGGTAGGTGGGGTAGTAGAACGTCCACTCGAACTGCTGCGCGACCACGTTGACGTGCAGCGGGTCGGCGCCGGCGGCGTCGTCCTTCGCGAGCACGACGCCGCTGACGACCGCGATCGCGGTCACGAGCAGCGCAGGCACCGCCGTCCACGCGATCTCGAGGCCGGTGTGCCCGTGGATCGGCGGCCCGTCCGTGTCGTCGTCGGGTTTACGCCGGAACTTCCAGATCGAGTAGGCGAGGACGGCGGCGACGATCGAGAAGATGAAGATGCAGATCCCCGTGACGAACCAAAAGACGAAGTGGATGCGTCCGGCCTCGCGCGAGGCGGCCGGGGGCAGCCAGTTCGGAAAGATGGCGATAGCGACGCCGATCGCTCCTGCGACGACTGCGAACAGGAGAAGCTGGACGAAGGAGCCCCTACGCACGGGTCGGACGCGAATCTACTGGACGCGCCAGCGAGCCTGCGGGCGAACCGGCCGGCGGCGTTGCCAAGTCAGCCTGGACGGCGCGGCGATCCCGGTAGGATCGGCGGCCTGGAGCCGATCGCAACGAAGCCGTGATCCGTCCGTTCACGACCTCGGATTACGCACGGCGCATGGAGCGTGCCATTGCGCAGGCGGCAGAGGTCGGTCTCACCGGTGTGCTCGTGACGCCTGGTCCCGACCTCGTGTACTTCACCGGGTACCGGCCTCTCGCGATCACCGAGCGGATCACGATGCTCGCGCTCCAGCAGGGACGCGAGCCCGCGATGATCGTCCCGGTCCTCGAGCGGCCCGATGCGGAGAGTTCTCCCGGCGCGAGCGCGTTGACGCTGGGCGACTGGTCGGACGGCAACGATCCGTACGCGGCGAGCGCCGCACTGCTCGACCCCAAGGGGAGCTACGCCATCTCGGACTCGGCGTGGGCGATGCACGTCCTCGGGTTGCAGCAGGCGCTGCCGAGGTCGGAGTACGTGTCGATGACGAGCACGCTGCCGATGCTGCGAGCTGTGAAGGACGCCGACGAGCTCGAGCGTCTCACCGCCGCAGGGGCGGCCGCCGACGCGAGCTTCGAGCAGATCGTGCACGTGCAGTTCGCGGGTCGCATCGAGACAGCGATCGGCGCCGACCTCGCCGGGTTCCTGCGTGATCATGGACACTCGGAGGTCGACTTCACGGTCGTCGGCTCCGGACCGAACGGGGCGAATCCCCATCACGGGATCGGCGAGCGCGTGATCGAGGAAGGCGACATGGTCGTCCTCGACTTCGGCGGCACCGAGGACGGGTACCGCTCGGACACGACCCGCACGGTGCACGTCGGCGAGCCGACGGACGAGGAGCGCGAGGTGTTCGACGTCGTGCGGCGCGCACAGCAGGCGGGGTACGAGGCGGTCCGTCCGGGAGTCGCGTGTCAGGAGGTCGATCGCGCGGCGCGGAAGGTGATCGACGACGCAGGCTACGGCGAGTGCTTCATCCATCGCACGGGGCACGGCATCGGGCTCGCCACGCACGAGCCGCCGGACATGGTCGAGGGCGAGACGCGCGAGCTCGAGCCCGGCATGTGCTTCTCGATCGAGCCGGGGATCTACCTCCCCGGACGGTTCGGCGTGCGCATCGAGGACATCGTCACGGTCACCGAGTACGGGGGCCGGCGGCTGAACAACACCGTCCGCGAGCTGCAGATCGTCTCCTGAGCGTCATCTGAGGCGCGCCGGCGGCAGGTGGGCGTCGTTGCCGATGAACCGGGTTCGCGCGGCTGTCGCGATCGGTCCGCACGAGGGCTCGTATAGTCGCCTCTCCACGAACCAGGAGGCACGAGATGCACGCACGCGTGACTTCACTGAGCGGGTCGGCGAACGACGTCGACGGCGGCATCGCCAACTTCCGCGAGAACGTCCTGCCGTTCGTCGAGGCGGAGTCGGGCAAGGGTGCCATCCTCCTTGTCGACCGTCAGAGCGGCAAGGCGCTCGCGATCACGCTCTGGGAGGACGAGCAGGCGATGAAGGCGAGCGAGGAGCGCGCGAACGCCGTCCGTGCGCAGGCCGCGCAGCAGATGGGAGCCGAGGACGCGTCCACGATCGACCGCTACGAGGTGGCCGTCCTCGAGGTCTAGCCACCCTCGCACCTGCCCCGTTGCGGCGCGAGGTTGCGTACCGGAGTCCTGCGCCAATCGAGCTGCACGGGCGTCCCGGTCTCGTCGAGCGTCAGGATCGCCCACTCCGCGTGCCGCTCGGCATTCGTCGGAGCTCCAACCGAGCCGGGGTTCGCAAATGTCCAGGCTCGCAAATGTCCAGGCTCCCCTGGAGATCCCGATCCCGTCACTCAGTAGGTCGTGACCCGCGGCGTGGTCGAATCTGCCGTTACCCGTCCGGACGCACGACGAGCTCACGTGCGTGTGGCCGCCGAGGACGAGGAGTGCGCGGGGTGCCGCGGAGAACGCGCGTCTGTAGTCGTCCTCTCCGCGAACGTCGTGCCAGAGGGGGTCGACAGGACTTGCGTGGACGAGCAACATCGGACCCGCGCGGGTCTCAAGCACCACTTCGAGCGGCAGTGCGCGGAGATAGGCGCGGAGCTTCGCACGCTGCGGGTGTCCGTCGAGCTCCGCTCGCGCACGCTCCAGGGCTGTCTTCGCCGCGGGTGTCCCGGCGAAGTCCGAGAGCGGAACCTCGCCGAGCACACCGGCGTCGTGGTTGCCCTTGACGACGACCGAGCAACGCTCCTCGACGATTTGGACGCATTCGAACGGATTCCCACCCGGATGCCCGACGATGTCCCCGAGGCACCAGACCTCCGCACACGCGTCTTCCTCGGTCGCGGTGAGCACTGCGTCGAGCGCGCCCACGACGCCGTGAATGTCCGAGACGAGGGCGACACGCCGCATCGCCAGAGATGACGACTAGGCCGGCGCCGTGGGCGGTCGCGTGCGGCCCCAGCTCGACCACAGCCACGCTGCGAAGCCGAGCGCGAAGACCGCCAGGAGCAGCAGGATCCACTCGACCGGGGCGGCAGTGTCTGTGTGGAGGAGGACTTGCCGGCTGGTGCCCGGTGGCGCGACGAAGGCCCCTGGTGGCGAGGGGACGAAGTGGGGCTGTGCCGCCCTGGTTGCGACGAGTGACACGGTGGGCTGCCCGGTCGCGAGCAGCAGCGCCGCGACGACCAGCGTGAGCGTGGCGAGGGTGGTGAAGGCCACGAGCACGAACGGTCTGCGGCGGCCGGTGCTTCGGCCGGACGGCACGGGGATGATCCCTCGCTCGGACGCCCACGCGGCAGCGAACGAGCGGGGGTCGAAGACGCTGTTTCCGAGGAACTCCTCGGCGGAGACACCTTCGGCCTCGGCGTCTGCGAGGTCGGAGGCAAGGTCCGTGGCCATCTCCTCGGCGAGCGGATCGGGAACACCGAGGCGTTTCCACTCCCGGCGGCACTGCTCGACGAAATCGCTCATGACGCCACCTCGATCTTGACAGGGGCGAGCACAGCATCCACGGCGTCGCGGGCAGCTCGCCATTCGGACACGCCCAGCGCGAGAGCGACCCGCCCCGAGCTCGACGGCCGGTAGTACTTCCGTGGAGGCCCGCCGTTGCTCGCGGCGCGGTAGGTCTCGACCAGACCATCACGCTCGAGACGTCCCAGCAACGGATAGATCGAGCCCTCGCCGACGATCGCGAGGCCGCGGTCACGCAGCCGCTTGGTCATCTCGTAGCCGTACGCCGGCCCTTCGTCGATCACCGCCAGCAGGCAGAGATCGAGCACGCCCCGGAGCAGCTCGGTCCGTCGCGGGGAGGGAGGTACCATGTATCGCAAGGTAGCAGGCGGAAGCCACGCCTCGCAAGCTTTCCCTCTCTAGAAACGCGCAGCGGCGGAGCCGATCCGGAGACGGAGGCACGTCGTCGACGTCGGTGTCGCTACGAAGTGCCTGCAAAGAGGATGGGCCGTGAAGGATTCGAACCTTCGACCTTGGGATTAAGAGTCCCCTGCTCTACCAGCTGAGCTAACGGCCCCGGCGGCTGCGTAGTGTAGCCCGCGATGAGAGTGCTGTCCGTCGTCGGAAACCGGCCGCAGTTCGTCAAGTCGGCCGCGCTGTCGGTCGCGCTGCGCGATGCCGGGATCGACGAGGTCGTCGTTCACACGGGACAGCACTACGACCGCGAACTCTCGCAGGTGTTCTTCGACGAGCTCGGCCTCGAAGAGCCGGCCTATCGGCTGGACCTCCACACGTCGGATCCGGAGGAGATGCGGCCGCGACTCGTTGAGGTGCTCGAGCGAGAGCCCGTCGAATGGGCGCTCGTGTACGGCGACACCAACTCGACGCTCGCCGGAGCGAGGGCGGCCGTCGAGGCGTCCGTCCCGCTCGCGCACGTCGAAGCGGGTCTGCGCAGCGGCGACCTCTCGATGCCCGAGGAGCGAAACCGGATCGAGGTCGACCGTAGCTCGACGCTCCTGCTCTGCCCGGACGAGCGCTCCCGCGCGACGGTCGAGGCAGAGGGAGTAGAGGGGCGCATCGTCGTCGTCGGCGACGTGATGGCCGACGCCTCGCTGCGGTTCGCGCCGGTCGCGCGCGAGCGTTCTCGCGTGCTCGAGACGCTCGGCCTCACACCCGGGCGCTACATCGCCGCGACTGTGCACCGCGAGGCGAACGTCGCGCCGGCGCGTCTCGCACGGATCCTCGACGGGCTCGGCCGCACCGGCGAGCGCGTCGTCCTCGCTGCGCATCCGCGCACGCGGGCCACGATCGAGAGCGCCGGCCTTGACGTTCCGGCGAACGTCGAGCTGGTCGGGCCGCTCGGCTATCTCGACTTCGCTGCCCTCGCGTCGCAGGCGCGCGTGATCGCGACGGACTCCGGCGGCCTACAGAAAGAGGCGTACTGGTTCGGCGTCCCGTGCGTGACGCTGCGCCCGTCCACCGAGTGGGTGGACACGGTCGAGGCGGGAGCGAACGTGCTCGTCGACGACGATCCCGAGGCGATCGCGAGCGCGATCGGGGACGCGCGGATGCCGGCGGAGCGGCCGGTGCTCTACGGGAACGGGAGCGCGGCCTGCCGGATCGCACGTGGCCTGCTCGGTAGCCTGTCGCCGGCATGAAGACGGACGTCGCCATCGTCGGCGCGGGCTACGTCGGCGTCCCGCTGGCGCAGGCGTTTGCCGATGCGGGACGCACGGTCGTCCTCGTCGACGTGAATCCCGAGGTCGTCGATGCGCTCAACCGCGGCGAGAGCCACATCGAGGACGTCCCGGCCGAGGTGCTGCGCACGCACACGGCGACGGGCCGGATCGCTGCGACGCTCGACTACGGCGCAGTCGTCGAGGCCGACGCCATCCTGCTCGCGCTCGCGACGCCGCTGACGAAGCAGCGCGAGCCGGACCTGTCGATCGTCGTCGGAGCCGTCCGCGCGATCGTGCCGCGTCTGCGCAAGGGACACCTCGTCGTGCTCGAGTCGACGACGTATCCCGGCACGACGAGGGAGGCGGTGCTGCCGCTGCTCGAGGAGAGCGGACTCGAGGTCGGCAAGGACTTCTTCCTCGCCTTCTCGCCGGAACGCGTCGATCCCGGCAACGGCCAGTGGACGACGCGGACAGTCCCGAAGGTCGTCGGCGGGATCACGGAGGCGTGCACGCAGCGCGCGGCCCAGCTCTACGCCGATGCGGTCGACACCGTGCAC
>Ga0187777_10003095_pt1 | contig 10624 bp, 14 predicted proteins | sample 1015_Q2_SP5_10_M_FD_132416 | JGI IMG/M metagenome (GOLD analysis project Ga0187777, IMG submission 132416) | Tropical peat soil microbial communities from peatlands in Department of Meta, Colombia - 1015_Q2_SP5_10_MG | ecosystem: Environmental > Terrestrial > Soil > Wetlands > Peat | place...
CCGAACTGCAGGACCACGACGCGACCCCGCACGCCTGAGAACCAGCCGGCCTTCCGTCACCGACCGCCGGCAGGACCTTGCAGCGACGGCACGGACGCCGTTCAGACGATCAAGAAACATGGCGGGACCGTCATCGTCCTGGATCCGAGGAGCTCCGAACACGTCGGAATGCCGTCCGCGGCCATCAGCACGGGGGCCGTCGATTACGTCCTGCCTCTCGATCAAATTGCGCCGGCGGTGGTGAGGCTCGCGCGGCGCCTTGCCAGCGAGCCGTCCGACGGTGACCTCCCACCGACGATGACAGCGTCCAAGTGAAGAACGCCCGCGCCGCCCGCCGGTGGTAACCGGGTCCTACCAGGCGCCCGCCGACCGACCGCGGTGCCGATGAGCGACCCGATAGTGCAGCGACGCGCGGGCGGCGGCGGTCGGCCGATCGATGCCTCGACCGAGCAGACCCAAGAGATCCGAGGTCGTCACGATTCCCGCCAGTCGGCCGCGGTGAACGACCGGCAGGCAGCCGATCGTGCGGCCGCGCATGAGGTTCGCCGCCTTGCGGATCGTGTCGGCGCGATCGATCGTCGCGACGGGCGACGTCATCAGGTCGGCGACGGTGCGTCCCGTCCGGACGCTTGCGCCCGAGCGGCCGCCGGCGTCGCGGTCCGACAGGACCCCGACGATCTCGTTGCCCTGCTTGACGACGAGGTGATGAATGCCCTGCTGGCGCATCATGTCCCACGCATCCGTCGCGGGCATCGAGGCGGCCACGGTCTTCACATTTGCAGTCATGACATCCTGGATTCGCATCGCGCCCTCCTTTGTCAGCGTCCGCCGGTGAGCCGCATGCGCGCCACGTACCGATGGCAGTCGACGCAGGCCCGCGTCATGTCGTTATAGGATGCCGTGACGCGTTCGAGGTCGCGCGCGCTGGCCGCCGCGCGAATCGCGTCGACCGATCGCACGAACGCGAGGCTGTACTGCACGTATTCCGGGTACTGCAGCACGTTCCACCGCGGATCCTTTGTGAGCGCTTCCAGCTCGCGGCCGTTGGTGTCGAGGGCGACCCAGTCGCTGGTCACGAGCGCCTCGAGGACCTTTTCCGAGCGGTAGAGCTTCTGGCGCATCAGCTGATTGAGCTGGCGGCTCTGAGGCGGCGACGCAGCCGTCGCCAGAATCGCGGCGGCCAGGACGATGTATCGACGACAGGTCTTCATATGAGACTCCTACCGCGCCTTTCTGAAGTAGTGCGCCACTTTCTGTCCGGATTCGTTCGCGTAATACAGCACGATGGTTTCCATGTCGCCGGCGGCGGCGACGTCATTCGCGGCTTCGGCCGCCGCCAGGTGCGTGAGGCGGAACGTCTCGGTCTTGCCGTTCGCGAACAAGAGCGTGATCTCCTGCCTGGCGCGATCGATGTGCGCCAGGCGGCCTTCGGTGACGAGCAGGCCGCCGGCGTCGAGCCGATCGATCTCCTCGGCGAATTCCCGGCCGTTCTGGACCGAGTAGTGCACCGCGACCATCGCGCCTTCCTGCAGCGCCGCGGTCGCATCTTCGCCTTCCCTGCCGTGGACGAACAGCCCTTTGGCGAAGTGGAACGCGTGCTCCATTCCGTCAAGCGTCTTGACGATGACGACGTTGGCGGCGGCGTATTCCTTTTCGACGACGCCCTCGATCGCGACCGTTCCGGTGACGCCGCTGATCGGCGGCGCCGCATGCTGCGCGGGAGCCACACTGCTTGCCAGGGCGAGGATCCCGACGGCCAACGTCCCACGAGTGAGTGTCACCATCGTCGTGTCTCCTGAGCGGCGAACCCTCGAAACCTTGCGCTGTCTGGAAATCGAGCAACCGACGTACCGCAGGGATTGCCGGAAATCCGGCACTCGCGGGTCGTGTTCGGGAGGGCTTAGACGGCGACCGTCGCGGCCGCCCAGCCGGCGGGATCCTTGTCCGACTGCACCCACCGGTGCAGATCGACGACGACCTCCTCGCCTTCGCGGCGGATGACGTAGCGGTCCATGTTCCGCGTCGCGCGGCCCTCGATGTGCAGGCCGTCGGGCTGGTATACCGAGTCGTGCTTCGTGCAGTGGAACCGCATCTCCTTCTGCACCCACTTCAGCGCGTTGTTCTCGTGCGGGCAGGAGAGCGCGAAGACGTACACGCGGTTCGTGAGGCGGACGACGATCAACTGCGCCGAGCGGTCGACGTTCACGCTGTCACCGGCCGGAATCGGGTAGCGGCGTTCGGCGCCGGCCTGGACCGCTTCGGTGAAGAACACGGGCAGGGCCGAGACCCGTTCCGGCGAGAGCCCGAGCATCGCCAGGCCGAGCCCCGCGCAGCCGGCGCAACCAAGAAATGTCCGACGTGTCTCATCCATGTGCGTTCACCCGATGTTCGGCAGCGCGGCGCCGGCCAGCGTCGTCAAGAACCAGAGGACCAGGCTCGCGACAGCCGTGGTATGCAGCCGCTGCCACGCGCCGACGTCGCCGTGGCGCACGCGGCGCTCGCCCCCGAGCATGACGGCGCCGTTCACGAGCAGCAGCACGACGAGGCCCATCTTCAACCAGAAGACCTTCGAGTGCAGGTACGTGTCCGCGTCGGCGGCGAGCAAGAGCAGGCCGCTGATCAGCAGGCTCACGAGGCCCGAGAGCACGATCGCGTGCGTGTGTTTCAGCAAGCGGATATCGGTCGGACGCGTCGTCCGATCGTGCGTCGCCAGAATCGTCGCGAGGTCGGCGGTGATCGCGCAGCCGCCGGCCGCGATGAGACCGCCGATGTGCACGAACTCGACGAGCGTGCGCAGCGCAGCGTGGCCTGAATAGAAAGCGCTCCAGCTGTCGAGCGCCGGGCCGAGCATTCCCGTCATCGCCCCCTCAGTGATGATTCGCGATGAACATGAGCAGGTAGCTTGCGGTGCCCACGCTCATCGACGCGACCGCGATATTGCGGTGCGTGACCTTGTCGGTCTCGAACGAAAGCGGCCTTCTGGTGTTCGGGCCCGACATCGACGAGGCCACGAACCCGGCGTCCGCCGCCATCATGAGCAGTCCGTGAACCAGGCGCAGCGTGCGGCCGTCCTTTTCGCTCCATCCTTCGCCGAACAGATTCCACGCGCCGGTGACGGTATTGACGCCGAATAGACTGACGATGCCGATGCCGAGCCCGGCGTGGAGCCCTTTCAAGTTCGTGTTGTCGCCGTTGTACATCGACTGGCCGAGCGCGAACTCCGTGGCGAACAGCGGCAGCGTCGCGAAGCTTGCGTACTTGTGAATCTTCGCGCGCGTCTGATACGCGTCGCTGTGCTCGATCGCCGCCGCGTGCAGCGGCTGGCCGGCGTCCTGCTGACCCTGTTGAGCGGAGGCCGCAGCGGGCACGTCGACCGCCGCCCAGTCCACGCGCCACACGTCACGGGCGCTGTGCGTGGTGAGGAAATCGGTCGTCACAATATCCTGAGCCGCCGCCGTACCGGCCGTGAGCAGAACGGTCAATCCAACAAGCGCAAGTCGCATGAATACTCCGTGATCGTACAACCGGAGCAACACTCCTGCCAGTGCACGCCCGGGCGAAGCGCGGTCCGGCTGTCCGGTTAAGGTGTCGCACGCTGTCCTCGGCGCAAGAGGTACATGAATTTCAGATGAATCGGCGGCGCGACTTCGGTGCTCGCGAAAAGCGCGCTTCCGGGACCCGGTGCATGCTAAGAACAGACTTGGAACCATGCGCATTCTCCTGGTGGAGGACGAGCAGTCGGCTGCTCGCATGATCGCGAAAGGACTTCGAGAGCACGGGCACGCCGTCGACGCGGTCGGCGACGGCGAAGCCGCCGTTCAGCAGGCGCAGCGCGCTGCCTACGACGTGATCATTCTCGATCTGCTCCTGCCGCAGAAGAACGGCCTCGAGGTCTGTCGTGAGCTCCGCGGGCGAGCGGATGCCGTTCCCGTACTGATGCTGACCGCTCTCGACGCGGTTCACGATCGCATCGCGGGGCTCGACGCCGGAGCCGACGATTACCTGACGAAGCCCTTCGACTTCGGCGAACTGCTGGCGCGTGTGCGCGCGTTGACGCGCCGCCGCGCCGGGCCGATCGTCCCGGAGATCGTCGAGTGCGGCCGCCTGGTACTGAACACCCGCACGCGTGCCGCGCTCGTGGATGGGCAGCCGATCGAGCTCACGGCGCGCGAGTACGCGCTGCTCGAATATTTCTGCCGGAGGCCCGGCGCGGTCGTGACCCGCGACGAGATCGCCGAGCATGTCTGGGACGATCGATACGATCCGGCTTCGAACGTCATCGACGTATACGTGCAGCGCCTTCGCCGAAAAATCGATCGCGAGGCGGAGTCGTTCATTCAGACCAGGCGCGGAGCCGGCTATCAACTGATCGTGAGGGCAGGCGAACGACGATGATGCGCTCAATCCGAATGCGATTGACGCTGGTGTACGCGGGCCTCGTCGGCGCGGCGCTCGTGGCGTCTGGCGTCGGCGTGCTCTGGCTGCACGCCCGCTGGAGCCGCGCGCAATTCGACTCGGAGCTCGGCACGATCGCCGCCACGCTGTCTCACGTCATGGACGAAGAGCTCGGCGAAAGCGGCGATCTCCGGAGAGCCGCCGCCGAGACCCGCACGTCGGTGGACATCCCGGACCGCACGACCGCCATTCTCGACGTCGACGGGACGCCGGTCACGGGCCATTGGCGCGGGTTCGAGTACTCCGCGGGCCCCTTCACCACGCATGCGACCGCCCATACGGGTCTCGCGACCATGGTCGAGGGAGGGCGGTCGTGGCGCGTGCTGGCGCGCCGTGTTTCGTCGACCGCCGGCGACTACGTCGTCTTCGTCGCGGCGTCGCTCGAACCGATCGAGCGCCAGCAGACGCTGCTCCTTCGCGTGCTGATGACCGCGACCCCGTTGGTCGTGCTGGTGACCGCCGCGATCTGCTGGTGGGTGGCCTCATCCGCGCTGGCGCCGGTCACGACGATGGCGGACGAGGCGGAGGTCATCACCGCGGAGTCCGCCGAGCGGCGATTGAACGCGGCGGGCCGCGTAGACGAGCTCGGTCAATTGGCGCGGGCGTTCAACGGACTGCTGGACAGACTCAGCACCGCGTTGCAGACGCAGCGGCAGTTCATGGCGGACGCGTCGCACGAGCTGCGCACGCCTGTGTCGATCATCCACACCGCGGCCGAGGTGACGCTCGATCGCGGGGATCGCGATCCTCACGAGTACCGGGAGGCGCTCACGATCATCGACGAGCAGAGCGATCGGCTCGCCCGTATTGTTCAGGACATGCTCGTCCTCGCCAGGGCCGACGCCGGCGGCGTGCAGCTGATGGTGCGTCCGCTCGATTTCGACGAGCTCGTCGGCGACTGCGTCAAGGCCATGTCCCTCCTGGCCGGAACACGCCAGATGACGCTCAAATCGCATCTGGAGGCGGGTGTCTCCGCGGTTGGCGACGAGGGCCTTCTGCGTCGGCTGGTGACGAATCTGCTCGACAACGCCGTGCGGCACTGCCACGCGGGCGGCATCGTGACGGTGACGCTGACCGGCGGGGCGACCGTTTGCCTCACCGTCGCCGACACGGGGCCGGGAATTCCGCCCGCCGATCGCGACAAGGTCTTTGAGCGGTTCGTGCGCCTCGACCATGCGCGCTCGCAGGCCCTCGGCGCCGGTCTGGGCCTGCCGATCGCGCGATGGATTGCCGAACAGCACGGCGGAACGTTGACCGTCGACGACAATCCGGGCGGCGGTTCGGTGTTCACTGTCCGCCTCCCGCCAGCGGGCGCCGCGGCGCTCCAGACTGCGTAACCACTCCGCAAGATGAATTTCCGATGAACGACGGTCACTCGGCCCGGTGACGATCGCTGCTGGGTTATGCTCTCCGCAACAATGAGAGCGCATTCAGGAGGAGGTCACATGCGACGCGTCCTGTTCGTGGCGGGTGCGGTGGTGAGTACGGCGGTCATGCTGGCCGCTCAGGCCGCCGGGCCGTACAAGGTCGTGAAGACAGCCAAGGTCGGCGGCACCGGCGGTTGGGACTACGTCTACGCGGACGCGGCCGGCCGGCGCCTCTACATTCCGCGCAGCGGAGACGGCGCACGAATCACCGTCTTCGATCTGGATACGCTCGCGTCGGTCGGCCAGATCCCGAACGTCAATGCGCACGGCGTGGCCGTCGATCCGAAGTCGAACCACGGCTTCGCCAGCAGCAAGCCGGTCGCGATGTTCGACTCCAAGACGCTCGCGATGATCAAGACGATCGACGTGCAGGGCAACCCGGACGGCATCCTGTTCGATCCGTTCAACGAGCGCGTGTGGGTGTTCAGCCACGCGGCGCCGCACGCGACAATCATCGACACCAAGGACGGCTCGATCGTCGGCACGATGGATCTGGGCGGCCAGCCGGAGCAGGCCGCCTCGGACGGCGCCGGCACGCTGTACGTCGACCTCGAGGACACGAACGTGATTGCCGTCGTCGACGCGAAGACGCTGCAGGTGAAGACGCGCTACGACATCTCCGCGACGGCCAAGGTGCCCGCGGGCCTCGCGCTGGACGCGAAGAACCACCTGCTGTTTGCGGCATGCCGTAATCCCGCGATGATGGTGATCCTCGACGCCAATACCGGACAGGTGCGCGGCACGGTGCCGATCAGCCCAGGCGTGGACGGCGCGGGCTTCAATCCGGCGACGCTCGAAGCGTTCAGCTCACAGGGCGACGGCACCTTGACGGTCGTCAAGGAACAGAGCCCCACGAGCGCCACGCTCGAACAGACCGTGCAGACGATGCCGAGCGCGAGGACGATGACGGTTGACGCCAAGACCGGCCGGGTGCTCGTGATCGGCGCGCAGTTCGGTCCAGCTCCGGCCGACGCGCCGGCGGGCCGCGGCCGCGGACCGCTCCTTCCGGACTCGTTCACGATCATCGCCGTCGGCAAGTAGCGCCCGGCTACGCCGCTTCCGTTCGTGGGGTCGGCGCCTCGTGCGCCTCGGTCACGGCCGACTCGAGGTGCACGGGCGTCGACAGCGACGCCGAAATCAGGCAGTTCCGCTCGGCCTTCACGAGAGCGCGCTCGATGCGCGCGCGATCGGCACCCGCTGCAACCGTGATCCTCGGACGCAGCACGATCTCCGTAAAGCGCGTGACGCCCTCGCAGCGGTCGAGAACGCCGGACGCTTCGGCTCGGACGTCGAGGAGCTCGATGCCCGACGCTTTCGCGACGGCCCGCAACGTGAAGAGAAAGCACGCCTCGACCGCCGCCAGGAGCAGATGCTCCGGTGACCACAAGTTGCCGGGCCCGCCGTATTGAACCGGCGGCGCCATTCTGAGCGGCGCGATCCCGTCAACCGAGACCGACGCTTGACCGCCGTCCTGCCCCTCGAGTGCGACCCGATAGTGATGCGGCAGCGGCTCCATACGTCCCCTCCCTCGACAGGCGAAGCGAAAACGACGCCACGGAATCCGCGCGCAGATCGCGACCGCCGCGCGACGGGCTGCCGGATTTCCGGCAGTCTCGTGGCTTCGCGATTGCAGCCGTTCTTTGCACGATGCCGCGGATCTCCGTTGCTCTTGTAGGGGCCATCGTCGCGCTCGGCGCGGCCGCCCAGGGCGTGCACGCGCGGGGCCAGAACCCGCCGCTCGTCATCTCGTCGATGGTCGGCCGCGATCTGTTCCAGTTCTACTGCGCGACGTGCCACGGAGTGGATGGCAGGGGAAAGGGGCCGACCGCCGCGAGCCTGAGGCCGCCGACGCCCGACCTGACGTCAATCGCGCGTCTCAACGGCGGCGCGTTTCCGTCAGCGCGCATCGAAGCGTTCATCACGGGCGACGAGGGCCGCATGCCGGCGGCGCACGGCTCGCCGGACATGCCGGTCTGGGGGCCGATCTTCCGGAGCCTCGATCGCAGCGACGCACGGACGAGAGTCCGCATCGGGAACCTCGTCGCCTACATCGAATCGATACAAGCGAAGGAATAGGAGGCCGGTATGTCAGCGAGGCCCATGATTCACGAGTTCCTGCGGGACGCGCAGGTTCCCTACACCGTCGTTCCCCATCGTCCGGCTTTCTCGGCCCAGGAGCAAGCCGCCGCCGCGCACGTGCCCGGCCGCGATTGGGCGAAGGTCGTGATCTGCATGGTCGACGGCCGGCCGATCCAGGCGGTCCTGCCGGCGACGATGACCGTCAACTTCCGCTGGCTTCGCGACCTGACGAGCGGCGACGACATCCGGCTGGCGACCGAAGACGAGCTGCGGTCGCTGTTTCCGACCTGCGAAATCGGGGCGGCGTCGCCGCTGCCGATCTACGGGTATCCCGTGTATGTCGACGTGGCGCTCGCATTCGAGCCGCACATCGTCTTCAACGCGGGGACGCTCGCCGAAGCGATCTCGATGCGGTGGGCCGACTTCGCGAAGACGTCGCGGCCGATCGTCGGAAACTTTGCCGAACCGCCGCTCGAGGGCGTAGGCGCATTTCGACTGTCGTTCCGGGAGTAGCGGCTTCACCGAGGAGGAGGGCGCCATGCTCGACCTGCGACAGATCCTCTGTCCGATCGACTTCTCGGAGCCGTCCCGTCACGCGCTGGCGCACGCGGCGGCGCTGGCGCACTGGCACGAAGCGACGCTCACCGCGCTCCACGTGCGGCATCAGACGATGATGCCGCAGCCGCCGGTGCTGTTCGCGGAGCCAGGCACGCTCGACGCGGAGGACGAGCATGTCGAGCGCGATCTCAATGTCTGGCTGAACGGAGCGCGGCAGGCGGGAGTGAGAACGGCAACGGTGTGCGAGCGCGGCGATCCAGTCACGCGCATCCTTGCGTGTGCGGAATCGCTGCCGGCCGATCTGGTCGTCCTCGGCACCTATGGCTTCAGCGGTTTCCAGCGGTTCATGCTCGGATCGATCACGGAGAGCCTGCTGCACAAGTGTCCAAGACCGGTGCTGACCGTGCCTCCAACCTCGTTGACGCCGCCGAAAGCGACGTACACCCGCATCGTCTGCGCGGTCGACTTCTCGCCGTCCTCTCTGGCCGCGGCTCGTGTCGCGTTCTCCCTGGCCGAGGAGGCCGACGCCCGATTGACGCTCCTGCACGTGCTCGACTGGCCGCCCGACGACGAGTACCTCGTGGAGCAGTTCGAGCCGAACGAGTTCAGGAAGCTGGTCGAGCGCCGCGCGCGCGGGCGGCTCGAGGCGCTCGTCACCGACGAGGCGCAGACGTGGTGCAAGCCGGCGATGGCGACGGCCTGCGGGAAGCCGTACGAGCAGATCTTGAAAACGGCGGAGCAGGAGTACGCCGATTTGATCGTCATCGGCGTACGCGGGCGGAACGCTCTGGATCTGACGCTCTTCGGCTCGACCGTCAACCACGTCATCCGCCGCGCATCGTGTCCGGTGATGACGCTCAGGGCATAGTCCCTGGTTCATCGTTCCTGATTCCTGGGACGATGGACCAGGAACCATCGCCGTTACAGGCTGAGCACCGGACAGGGCGCGCGCTGCACGATGCCGAATGCGTGCGTCCTGAGTCGCCCGAACGGCTCCGAGATCGCTCCGCGGCCGACGACAATCAACTCCGCGCCGTCCTGACGCGCCTCTTCCACGACCGTGTCCACGATCTTGCCGACGGCAATCCGGACCGGCGCATCGACGGCCGCGGCCCGGCGCAGGCCCTCCAGTTTCGACTTGGCCGCTTCTCGCATCTGCTCCTGCACCTCCCGATCGTGCGCGAACCCCGGCCAGTCGGTGATCGGCTCGACGACGTGGATCAGCGAGAGACCGGCGCCAATGCGCTGGGCGAGGTGCGCGGTGCCCTGCAGCACCGCCGGCGTCTGCGGGCCGCCATCGACGGCGCACAGGATCCGCCGCGGCAGCTCGGTGGGCGGATGTTCCGTGGTATGCGCGGAAGTCCAGACAGCGCAGTGCACATCGTGCAACACTTTCGCCGTGACCGACCCGATGACGACCGTGCGGAAGGTGCCGAGGCCGTGCGTCGGCATCATGATCAGATCGACGGGATGCGTGTTGGCGAAAGCCGCGATGCGAATGGCCGGATCGCCGGCGTCGGCGATGCACGTCGTCGACAGGCCCGTGAACGCCGTCGCAAGGCGTTCGTCGAGGCGTGCCTGGAGCGTGTGTGTCCACTCCTCCGGCGTTTCGCCGATGAGCGGAGGCATGTCTGCGGAGGGCGGCGTCCACGGCGGCGGGGCGACCGTCAGCGCGGTGACCGATGCGCCGAATCGGGCGGCGAGCGTCCGCACCGGGGCAATCAAGCGGCAGCACGCCGGTGAAAAATCGAACGGGAAGAGAATCGATTTGATGGCAGTCATACTCCTCGCCGGTGCAAGAAGCGCGACAGTAGGGAGTGCCGGATTGCCGGCACAGGTCGAAAATGCGTCCGCCAGCGCGGTGCTAGCCGACGGCGCGCGTGTACGTGCGAAGGTGGGCCTTCGCCTGGCCCGTCGGCTGGCCCTCGCTCATGCGCGCGTACGTGCCATTCGACTTGACGCAGAGAAACCGCTCTTCGACGAGCGAGTCGAGGACCGCGCGGCATACGCTCGGTTCGACCCCGCAGAGGCGCTGCACTTGAAGAAACGTGAGGCGGAGGCCAGGCATCTCCAGATACTCGGCGCGGATTCGCTTCAGCATGGTC
>Ga0187777_10003097_pt1 | contig 10623 bp, 6 predicted proteins | sample 1015_Q2_SP5_10_M_FD_132416 | JGI IMG/M metagenome (GOLD analysis project Ga0187777, IMG submission 132416) | Tropical peat soil microbial communities from peatlands in Department of Meta, Colombia - 1015_Q2_SP5_10_MG | ecosystem: Environmental > Terrestrial > Soil > Wetlands > Peat | place...
CGATCGCGAGATGACCTCCATAAGCCCAGGGGGTGTCGTATGGAGCCTGCGCTGCCGTGACGTCTGCGTGAATGACATTCGCGTTGACGCCGGCATCGAGGTACACATAAGCGCCCTCAGGGGTCTCGGCTCGGAACACATCATCGGAAGACTCCGGGTTCGATGTGCGCAATGCATCGCCGTAGCGCAAAAAGCCGGTGAGGGCCCAGTACTTGTCACCGAAGACGTTGCGCCCCGCGTCGATCTGCGCGCCGATGGCATACTGTTTCCACGGGTGTGCGTAGCTCAACGACCCCATGTTCTCGTGATAATAGGGGATCGCGGAGTAGTACGAATCGTTGACCAAGCCGCGGTACTGAAGTTCGAAAAGCCCGCCGAAGGGCGGCTCCCAGCCGATGCGCACCATGTTGCTGCGCCCTCCCACTGCATCGCCAAACTGCCGCTGATCGCCAAACCAGTGGCCGATGCTGAGTAAGTAGTTCGTTATGCCGTTCGCATAACCGGTCGTGAGGTTGCTATACGGGTGGACGTACCATGTGGGGGCCCACGTTGACCCTTCATAGGTGATGTCGAAGGGTCCCACGTGCGGCAGATGCAAACCAACGGTGAGATCCGGTTTGCCAAAAAGGATGTTCTGATTGTTTGAGGTGTCGTTGGCGGCGTATTCGAAGTACAGCGCAAAAGGGATCTTGCCTGGAAAGATGAAACTGCTGCTGACGCCGCCTTCTTGTTTACCAAGTACCGGTACCTCCCCGGGCGCGGGGGGCGTCGACTGGTATTTACTCGGATTAAAAAATGCCTGAAGAATCTCGCGCGCCGTTTGCCCCCCCGCTGCCCCACCGCCCCACATCAAGACGCGCTGAAACCCGAGCGACCAACCACTTACGGGCTCAAAAGTGAGCTGCAGGCCGCCGAAATGTGGATTACCGGCGGTCACCGTACCATCGGGTAATAGAATGACGTTGGTATACGATGTGCGCCCGACGAAAGCCTCGTAATGAAACCCAAGCGCCAGGGGATCGTAGTTGGAGAGCGTGACACTCGGCATCGTCGGGGATTCGGTCGTGATCATCATCGCGCTGTCCGTCATCGGCGACCACCAGTGGTCGCGGTAGCCGATGTCGAGCTGCGCCCAATCAAAACCCATGCTGATCATTGAGCCGGTTGCGACGGCCGCCCTCCCCTCGTAGCCAACACCGCCCGCGTTGATCAGGAAGTAATCGCTCGGTTGCCAGTAGCCTGCGAGCGCCACCTCCCAGTGGCTGCCTTCGGTTTGCCCATGCTGGTTTGGTTCGACGGTCGTACCGCCCGAGCCGCCGGTCGCGGAAGCGGCGTAGCTTGCGAACTCGACGCCCGAGACGTGCATGTAGTTCTCCAGGAACTTCTGCACGTGCGCGCAAAGCACTGGATCTTTGGGGCACGCCTTGGGAAGGGCATCAAATACGACCGCGACCGGGATCGGCCGTGACATGACGGGCTTGTTCGCGAGAATCAGCAGCCGCTCGACCTGTCTTTCGACCTGCGGATCGAGGTTCAAGGGCAAGTAGGGGCTCACGCCACGCGCAGCGGCCCCTTGGGCACAGAACATTGGCAACAGGGCTGTGAGGAGCGCAACTCGCTTCATCGTCTCTCTGTGCTTTCTTTCGGGCTCGGCAGCCGGCGCTAGCGCGCGTCTGCCGCCAGGATCAACCGCTGCGACTCAACTCTCGGCTTGCGTCAGACGCAACGGGAACTCGCTCGAGGGGCGACGCCATTTAGCTGCCCCCTTCCCGTCGTGACACTGCCGTGGTGCAATCCCCCGCCCGTCCTGGCCAGATGCCGGCCGTTCTTGGTGCCGACGATACCAGACGATGCAAGGTCCTGCGCGTTGTAAGAGTCCCCACGCCCGCTCGCTGATCGCGCGCTCGCTTCTCGTGCGCCAGAATGCCGACAGCGGTTTAAGATTCACCCCATGAGATGCCTGGTCATTGAAGACGACCCCGCCACCTCACGTTATATCTGCAACGGACTGAACGAGGCTGGCTACACTGCGACCGCCTGCGGCAATGGCGTGGATGGTCTCGATCAGGCGGTCAACGAGGACTGGGATCTCATCATCGTCGATCGGCTCTTGCCTGGCGGGGTCGATGGCCTCTCGATCATCAGCAGGCTACGCGAGCTCGGCAAGAGCACGCCGGTACTGATTCTCAGCGCCCTGACGAGTACCGATGAGCGCGTCCGCGGCCTGCGCACAGGCGGCGACGATTACATCTCGAAGCCCTTTGCGTTCTCGGAGCTCTTGGCGCGCGTCGAGGCGCTGCTGCGGCGTTCGCATCCGACCCAGGCTGGCGCGCAGTTGCAGGTCGCGGATCTGGTGCTCGACACGCGTAACTTTCGAGTGACCCGTGGCGCGACGGCCATCGCCCTGCAGCCGCGCGAGCTGCGTTTGCTCGCCTATCTCATGCGCAACGAAGGCCAGGTCGTAACGCGCACCATGCTTCTTGAAGCGGTATGGGATTGTCATTTCGACCCCCAGACCAACGTCATCGACGTGCAGATCAGCCGGCTGCGAAGCAAGGTGGACAAGGGTTTTTCGCCGCCGCTGATCCACACCGTTCGCGGCGTGGGCTACCTGTTCAGCGCGCGGGCATGAGCCGTGGCGCACTGCACCCCCCTGTGCGGGGTTTGAAACTCGCGAACTCGATCACAACACGGCTCGCCCTTGGCGCGGGCGCGCTGCTCTTCGCGCTGGTCCTCGTCATTTCCGGGGTCTTCTATTTTGGAACCGTAGGCGTGCTCGATCGCAGCATTGACGGCAAAATCGTCTCAATCGCGAACCGTCTGGCCGAGACCTATGGACGGCGGCCGAGCGCAGACCTGATCGCTGAAATCAATCGCGAACTCACCGACGGCATCGACAGCGACACCGAAATCTTTCTCGTGACCTCACCAAGTGGCGAGCGCCTGGTGGGCAATCTCACGAGCTGGCCGGGCGGCGATACACCGACTGGTCGACTACTCAATCGCGAGGTGATCCGTGACGGTCGGCCCTCTGCCGCGCGCCTGATGGTGCGCACGCTACCCAATGGCGGGCGGCTCTATATCGGACGCGATCTGAGCGAGCAGCGATCAATCCGCGATCTTGTCCTGCGCGCGCTCGAGGCCGGCGCAGCAGTCGCGTTGGTTCTGGCGGTCATCGGCGGCTGGTTCCTGCGTCAGCGGATAGAACGCCGCATTGGCGGCATCCGTCGCACCGCGGCTGAAATCGAAGCCGGCAAACTCGATCGCCGCATCGCCATCTCAGGTGAGGACGAGTTCGCCCGCCTTGGAGTGGACATCAACCGCATGCTCGATCGCATCGAGCAGCTCATGGACGGCGTGCGGCATGTATCTAATGCGATCGCCCATGACCTGCGCACGCCGCTCACGCAAATTCGCGCACGTCTCGATGACTCGCTGCACCAGGAAATAACCTCCTCGGCCCGCGCCGAAATTGCCCGTGGAGCAATCGAGGGAATCGACGATTTGATCGTTCTCCTCAATAAGCTCCTGCAGATTGCAGAGGCCGAATCGGGTATGCGCACGCAGTTCTTCGAGCGACTCGACCTCACTCAGATCATTCGCGACATGGTCGAGTTATACGATGCAGCCGCCGACGATGCCGGTGTGCAACTCTCGGTCTCAGACCAGGGCGCAGTCTTTGCCAACGGCGACCACGACCTCCTCGCGAGCGCAATCGCGAGCCTCATCGACAACGCCATCAAATACGCAGGCGCAGGAGCCCGTGTCGAACTCGGCGCTCGGTACGAGCCCGAGGGCGTCTCAATCGCCGTGCGCGACGACGGCCCCGGGGTGCCCGAGGCCGAGCTGCCACGCCTTACCGAACGCTTCTATCGGATGGACCGAGCCCGACAGCATCCGGGCAATGGGCTCGGCCTCGCCATCGTAGCCGCCACCGCGACTCTGCACGGCGGCGAACTCGAGCTCTCCGACGCGCGTCCAGGATTACGCGCCCGCATTCTCTTGCCAGCCGTCCAGCCCGCGGATCGATCGGCTCCCCTACAAGCGCCTGCGGCTTCACAAACGACCGCCGACCTTTCCAATCGGTAATTTTTCCGCAAGCTTGCGGCAACCGCCGCGGGCGCAAGATGCGCCTGAGTCACTTCGGAGCTCGCGAGTTCCTCCATGCAGCGTCGACTCGACGGGTCGCTCTGTCGGGCGACCGCTGTCTTGCTATTTCTCGTGCCGTGCCTCGAGAGTTGCGGGCACCGCAGCAGTGCACCCGAACCGACGGCCGCGGCGGTGCCCAATGAGAGCGTGGACCTGACGAGCACGCAATCCCACTCCGTCTTCGTGCAGCCAGTCACCGCACGCTCATTCACGCCCGTGCGCGAGACGGTCGGCACCATTGATTTCAACGAGGACATGACCGTCCAGGTGTCCCCGCCCTATCAGGGACGTGTCGCGCGCTTGCTCGCGTCAGCCGGCGATAAGGTGGGGAGGGGGCAGCTCCTTTTCACGATCGAGAGTCCGGACCTTGTACAGGCCGAATCGACACTCATCGCTGCGGCCGGCGCTCTCAAGCTCACGAGCAATGCGCTCGCGCGCGCCAAGGAGCTCACCACCGTGCAGGGAATCGCGCAAAAGGACTACGAGCAGGCGGTGGCCGATCAACAAAGCGCCGAAGGCGCATACAAGGCCGCGCGTGATGCGGTGCGGGTGTTCGGGAAGTCCGAGGCTGAGATTGAGCGGATCCTCGCCCAGCGCCGGGTCGATGCGGAGATGCCAGTATTGAGCCCGATAGCCGGCGTCGTGACCGCGCGCTCCGCCGCCCCCGGAACCCTCGTACAGCCTGGCGCAAGTCCTGCACCCTACGCGGTCGCGGATTTATCGACGAAGTGGATGCTCGCCGCGGTGAGCGAGGCCGATGTGCCGACGCTACGCATTGGGCAAGCGGTCGATGTAAAGGTCTTCGCGTATCCCGGGCAATTGTTCCAGGGGCACATCACCCACATCGCCGAGTCGCTCGATCCCAGTACACGCCGTGCCGTCGTGCGCTCCGAGATTCGCGATCCGCATGATCTCTTGCGTGCGCAGATGTTCGCGAGCTTCGTCGTACACGTTGGTGCGACAACGCAAGCACTCGCGGTGCCTGTGGAAGCTCTCGTCAGGGAAGGCGATGGCACGATGAGCGTCTGGGTGACCCGTGATGGCCATCGCTTCACGCGGCGCACGGTGCAAATCGGTCAGCAGCAGGACGGCTTCGAGGAGATCCTCAAAGGCCTCAGCAGCGGCGAGCGCATCGCCTCGACCGGCGCCCTCTTCATCAGCAACGCATCGATTCAGGGCGCGGCCGACTGAAGGCCAGACTGCCCATCAGGGTCGCCTCAGCTCTGCGATAACCCCGCATGTTACGCAACCTGGTCTCGTTCGCGCTCTTGCGCCGGCCGATAGTGCTGGTCGCTCTCGCGGCTTTTTTCGGCGCCGGCTTGTTTGCCTTCTCAAAACTCAACATCGAGGCCTACCCGAACCCGGCCCCGGTGATCCTTGAGATCACCGCCCAGGCTGCCGGGCTCTCCGCGGAGGAGATGGAGCGCTACTACACAATTCCCCTGGAAGTAGGACTCGCGGCCACCCCGGGGGTCAACAACATCCGCTCCACCTCCTTCTACGGCCTGTCGTTCGTACGCGTCACATTCAACTACGGCGTCGACTACTACTTTGCGTACACGCAGGCCGCGCTCAATCTTGCCCAGAATGTCAGCCTGCCGAATGGCGTAACTCCCCAGATTCAGGCCTCGAGTCTCGTCGGCGAAATCTATCGTTATCAACTCATCGGACCGCCGCACTTCGGTCTCACCAATCTGCGCACGCTGCAGGACTGGGTCTTGCAGCGCCGCTTCCTCACGGTTCCGGGCATCCTGCAGGTGGTCGCCTGGGGCGGCACCACGAAGGAATACCAGGTTGAAGCGGACCCTCATAGGCTCGAGGCGTACCACATTACGGTACCCGAACTCATACAGGCTCTCGGCAATGCCAACGTCAACGTCGGTGGCCGCACGGTCAGCCTCGGTCAGCAGTCAGTCAACATCCGTGGCGTCGGCCTGATCCGCGATGTCACTGACATCGAGAACGTGGTGCTGAGCCAAGTGAACGGCACTCCGGTGCTGGTTCGCGATGTGGCTCAGGTTCAGGTCGGCTATGTCCCCCGCCTCGGGCGTGCGGGTCGCGATGAAGACGACGATGCCGTGCTCGCGATTCTCGTGATGAACCGCACGCTCCACACCAACGATGTGCTCGCCCGAGTCAAGAGCGAGGTGGCCAAGATCAATCGGGATGGCACGCTGCCGCCGGGCGTAAAAATCGTCCCCTACTACGACCGCGCCTCGCTCGTTAACGTGACCACGCACACGGTGCTGCAAAACCTCATCTTCGGTTGTGTCCTCGTATTCCTCATTCAATGGGTATTCCTCGGCGATTTGCGCACCGCCATCATCGTCGCCACCAACATTCCCTTTGCGCTTTTCTTCGCCATCATTCTGCTCCTCCTCACGGGCGAGTCGGCCAATCTGCTCTCGATAGGCGCGGTGGATCTCGGCATCATCGTCGAGTCGGCGGTAATTCTGGTCGAGAACATCTTTCGCAATTTTCAACGTCCTCCTGCCGAGCGCCGGGCGCTGATCGACGCTCATGCCGCGACTCGCCCGGGCTCACCGCTCGCGACTTCCGCGGGCTGGACCGATCGGCTGCGACTCATCTTCGTCAGTTCGATTCAGGTTGATCGTGCCGTGCTGTTCTCGACGTTGATCACGGTTGCGGCTTTCATCCCGCTTTTCACCATGCAGGGCGTCGAGGGCCAGATCTTCGGTCCCATGGCCCGCACCTATGGCTACGCGCTCGCCGGGGCCCTCATTGCGACCTTCACCGTGACGCCAGCGCTCGCCTCATTCCTGCTGCCCGAGCATGTGCGGGAGGTCGAGACCTGGGTGGTACGCAAGCTCCGTGGCCGGTACGGACCGATCCTCCGCTGGGCGCTGACGCACCGCCGGGCGACGGTTGCCTGGGGAGGGGGCTTCCTCCTCATCGCGCTGCTGCTTTTTATGCGGCTCGGGAGCGAATTTCTCCCGACCCTCGAAGAAGGCAACCTTTGGATCCGCGCCACCATGCCGCCGACTATCTCGCTCGAGGCCGGCGAGGCTGCCGTCACGCGCATGCGGCAGATCCTCAAGCGTCATCCTGAAATTATTACGGTGACTTCCCAACATGGACGACCCGATGACGGCAGCGACCCTTCCGGGTTCAACAACGTCGAGTTCTTCTGCCCGCTCAAACCGTTTGGAGAATGGGCGCGAGGACGACACAAGGATCAGCTGATCGGCGAACTACAGAACGAGCTCAGTGAGGAGTTCGTTGGCACCTCCTTCAACTTCTCCCAGTACATCCAGGACAACATCGAGGAGGGCCTCTCGGGGATCAAGGGCGCCAACTCCGTCAAGATCATCGGCCGCGATCTCAATGTGCTCGAACAGATCGCCGATCAGCTGTACGCGCAGATGCAGAGAGTCCCGGGAGTCGAGGATCTCGGCATTTTCCGGGTGCTCGGTCAACCCAATCTTAACGTGACGATCGATCGCGTCCAGGCGGCGCGCTACGGCCTCAACTCCGGCGACGTCAACACGCTGATCCAGGCCGCGATGGGTGGTACGCAGGCCACGACGGTGCTCGAGGGCGACCGTCAGTTCGCGCTCACGGTGCGCTTTGCCCCCCAATACCGCGACAGTCTCGATTCTGTCCGGCAGCTCATGGTCGGCTACCCAAACACGTCCGGCGGCACCTCGTATATCCCGCTTTCAACACTCGCGACGATCTCCCTCGACACTGGCGCCTCGTACATCTACCACGAGCACAATGAGCGCTTCATTCCGGTGAAGTTCAGCGTGCGCGGCCGCGATCTTGGCAGCACCGTTGTGGACGCACAGGCGCGAATCGCGCGCTCTGTGAAAGTGCCGCAGGGTTATCGGCTCGAATGGGCCGGCGAATTCGATGAGCTCAAGCAGGCCAGAGAACGCTTGCTCATCGTCGTTCCCATTGCGGTGTCGATCATCTTGGTGTTGCTCTATGGCCTCTTCAACTCGCTGCGCGACAGTCTTCTGACCCTCGCAGGCATCCCATTTGCGATTGCTGGCGGCATCGTGGCCCTCTACGTTTCCGGGCAAAACCTCAGCGTGTCCGCTGAGGTCGGTTTCGTGTCGCTCTTTGGCGTATCGGTGATGAACGCCATTTTGTTGGTCACTTACTTTTCACAACACTGGCGGCAGGGTGAACCGGCCGAGGAAGCGATGTTCAAGGCCGCCGAGCAGTGCATGCGGCCCATGCTGATGACGGCGTTGTCGGCCTGCATCGGGCTACTTCCCGCCGCCCTTTCGACCGGCATTGGCAGCCAGGTCCAGCGACCTCTCGCCACCGTAGTCGTCGGCGGCATGCTCTTGGGACCCATCATGCTGCTCGTAGTTGCTCCGGCGCTGCAGATGCTGTTCTTGGAGCGACGGAGCCCCTCCCCCCTCGGACCTCGCAACGTCGAAGGATCTGAAATCCCATGAACGCGCTCGCTCCGATCTCCGTCCTCGTCCTGGCACTCGCCGCGGGAACTCAAGCGAACGCCGCGCCTGCGGCGCACGCCACCAACGCGCATCCCGTAGCGCACACGAGTGGAATCGAGAGCCGCGTTCGAGCCGTCCCCTCACTCAACACCCCCGCCAACCCCGGTCACGCTTCACGCACCGCTCACGCGACGCCGGTCGGGGCTTCGAACAAGCCTGCGAGCCTTGCGCGCTCGCAAAGCAGCGCCCGCATCGGCGGTCCCTCATCCACCGGCGGGCGCGTTCGCCTCCAAGGGACAGCGGCCATCAATGGCAGCGCGATGGTCCCTCGCCGACCGCGCTAGGGGAGTCAGAGAATGTGCAGCATGCAACAGAGGTTGGTAGCGATCAGCGCAATCTCGCTTCTACTCGCCTCCTGTGCGGCGGGCCCCAACTACAAGCGTCCTCCCGTACCAGCCGCCGACGGCTACAGCCCTACACCCCTCACATCTTCGACCGCGTCAGCCCCGGGTGTCGCCGGCGCCGCCCAGAACATCGGCGTGGCGAGTGAAGTGTCCGCGCAATGGTGGACGCTCTTCGAGTCACCCGCCTTGAACCAGCTGATCGAACGGGCGTTCAGCGCGAATCCGACGATCGAGGCCGCGCTCGCAGCGCTCGAGCAAGCGCAGCAAGATGTCTACGCGCAGCGCGGGTTCTTCTATCCGACGCTCTCGGCCAGCTACGCGGCGAGTCGTACCAAGCTCTCGGGGAACACGGCGGCATCGACGGCGCCGGGCATACAAGGGAATGGCGAGAATCTCACGCCACCGGGGCCCGCCCAACCTCTCACCTACACATTTCATACCGCACAGCTGACCGTTGGCTTCCTGCCGGACGTGTTCGGCCTCAACCGCCGACAGGTTGAATCGCTCCAGGCACAAGCCCACGCGGTTCGCTTTCAGCTCGAAGCCGCCTACGTCACGCTGGCCGCGAACGTGGCCGCCGCGGCGATCCAGGAGGCGGCGACGCGCGCGCAGCTGGCCGCAATCAACTCCATCATCGATTCAACGAGTCAGTCGCTCGAGATCCTGCGAGCGCAGCTGCGCCTCGGGTACGTAATGCGACTCGACGTACTCGCTCAGGAATCGGCACTCGCTCAAGCCAAGGAGCAACTCGCACCGCTCGAGCGGCAACTCGAGCAGACACGCGATCTGCTGCGTATGCTGGTGGGCAACCCCCCGGATCAGGACATTCCGCAAACCTTCGAGCTCAGCGATCTGCATCTTCCCGAGGATCTGCCGCTCTCGCTTCCCTCGAAGCTCATCGAGCAGCGACCCGATGTTCGCGCCGCGGAGGAGCAAGTCCACAACGCGAGTGCGCAGCTTGGCGTTGCGGTTGCGAACCGCCTGCCACAGTTTCCAATCAGCGGCAACCTCGGCGGCAATGCCACCCAGTTCAGTCAGATGTTCTCCGGGGCAGGCACCTTCTGGGACATCATCGGCAGCGTGTCGCAGCCGATCTTCGCGGGCGGCACACTGCATCATCGGCAAATTGCCGCCGAAGCGGGGCTGCGCGAAGCGACAGCGGAGTACCGCCTCACCGTACTGCAGGCCTTTCAGAACGTGGCCGACACCCTGCATGCCTTGTATTCCGATGCCGATGCGGTCGCCGCCGCTACGACCGCCGAGCGGACGGCCAAAGCGACGCTCGATCTCACGCAGAGTCAACTGCGAGCGGGCTACGTCAGTTACCTCGCACTACTGAGCGCCCAAGAGGCTTACCAGCAGGCCGCCATCGGGCTCGTTCAGGCGCAGGCGACGCGCTTCGGGGACACCGCCGCGCTCTTTGAGGCGCTCGGTGGCGGTTGGTGGAATCGCCCGCGGCTCACCTCCGCGACGAATGTCAGCGCGCCAGGCCAGCCGGCTGCCGAATGACAAGGAGGCTTGTGTCAGCCCGGCGATAACGGGCCAACCAGGCGCAGCAGATTCTCGGGTTGCACGCGGATGATGCCGCTTCGCGGGCTATCAATATCGGCGATCAGCATGAAGCAAACCGCCACGACGAA
>Ga0187777_10003099_pt1 | contig 10620 bp, 6 predicted proteins | sample 1015_Q2_SP5_10_M_FD_132416 | JGI IMG/M metagenome (GOLD analysis project Ga0187777, IMG submission 132416) | Tropical peat soil microbial communities from peatlands in Department of Meta, Colombia - 1015_Q2_SP5_10_MG | ecosystem: Environmental > Terrestrial > Soil > Wetlands > Peat | place...
GCGATCAAGACGACGACCGTCACGTGCAATGCGACCGATGCGCACGGCAACGCCGCGACGCAGAAGACCTTCACGGTCACCGTCCAAGACACGACCAAGCCCGTCGTGACGCCGCCTGCGAGCTTCAGCGTCCAGGCGAACTCGCCGACGGGCGCGACCGGCGTCACCTACACCAACGCGACGGCGACCGACACGGTCGACGGGTCGATCACGCCGACGTGTCTGCCCTCCTCCGGCAGCACCTTCTCCTTCGGCCAGACGACGGTGACGTGCAGCGCGACCGATGCGCACAACAACACCGGGACGGCGACGTTCACCGTCACGGTCGTCGACACGATCGCACCGGTTATCGCCCAGGCTTCGAACGTCACGATCGACGCGAGCGGCCCGGGCGGCGGTGTCCCGAACTACACGGTGCCAACGGCGACCGACAGCGCCGACGGCACAGACCCCGTCACCTGCGCGCCGGGGCCCTCGACGACCTTCGCCTTCGGGACGACGACCGTCACCTGCAACGCGACGGACGCGCACGGCAACAAGGCGACCCCGGTGACCTTCACCGTCACGGTGTCGGACAAGAGCCCGCCGGTCATCTCCGTCCCGGCGAACCAGACGCTCGAGGCGACCTCCGGCGCCGGCGCCGCGTACACCTACACCGCCACGGCGTCCGACACGGTCGACGGTAGCGACCCGGTCACGTGCAACCCGGCCTCGGGAGCCACCTTCCCGCTCGGCACGACGACGGTAACCTGCAACTCGTCCGACAAGGCCGGCAACGCGGCGGCGCCCGCATCGTTCTCGGTCAAGGTGGTGGACACCACCCCGCCCGTGATCGCCCAGCCGAGCGACGTGACCGCCGAGGCAACCGGCCAAGGGGGTGCGACGCCCGTCTCCTACACGTCGCCGACGGCGACCGACGCGGTCGACGGGACCGATGCGGTGAACTGCGCCCCCGCCTCGGGATCGACGTTCCAGCTCGGCTCGACAACGGTCAGCTGCAACGCGACCGACGCCCACGGAAACAAGGCGACACCCGTTTCCTTCGCGGTGCACGTCGTCGACACGACGCCGCCGACGTTCAGCGGCGTCCCGGCGGACTCCACCCGCGAAGCGGATGGGCCGAACGGCTCGAACGTCACCTACACCGCGCCGACGGCAGGCGACATCGTCGACGGGGCGATCACACCAACGTGCTCTCCGACCAGCGGCTCCCTGTTCCCCCTCGGGCCGACCACGGTCACGTGCACAGCGACCGACGCGCACAGCAACAGCAGCACGGCGTCCTTCAAGATCACCGTCGTCGACACGACGCCGCCGCGGCTGGTGACGCCGCCCGACGACTGGAGCGTCTACGCGACGACGACCGACGGCGTCCCGCGCACCGACCAGTACGTCGGCGCGTACGTCCAGGATGCAAGCGCGACCGACATCGTCGATCCGCATCCGGCTGTCACGAACAACATGCCGGCCTTCGTCGAGGTCGGCTCGCACGACATCACCTTCACGGCCACTGACGAAGCGGGCAACAGCACCTCGAAGACGCTGAAGTTCTCGGTGCGGCCGATGCCGCCGCCAGGCACTACGGTCAACCAACCCGTGCTCCCGCCCAACAGTCCGCCTCCCGACCCGACGAAGGTCAAGGCCAAGGCAGGTGACGGCGTCGTCACTGTCACCTGGGCGAACACAACCGACTCGAGCCTCGACCACGTCCAGATCGAGAAGACGACCGTCGGCAGCGGCAAACCCGCGCAGGTCGTATACACCGGCAAGGGCACGAAGTTCGTCGACCACAACGTCACGAACGGCGACACGTATCGATACGTCGTGTCATCGGTGGGAAAGAACGGGGCGATCTCCGCCGGCGTCGCGGTCACAGCGACACCTCAGAAGCAGTACCTCCGCGGGCCGAAGACCAATGCCAAGCTGACGAAACCGCCGAAGCTCACGTGGCTCACGATCACAGGCGCGGCGTACTACAACGTCCAGGTCTATCGCGGCAAGACCACCGCCGAGACCGCCAAGATCCTCAGCACGTGGCCGCACCAGGCGTCGCTCCTGCTCACGAAGTCGTGGAAGTACGACGGCCGCAAGTTCACGCTCACGCCGGGCTTCTACACCTGGGACGTCTTCCCGGGGTTCGGGAATCCGGATCTCGCGAACTACGGCCCGCTGCTCGGGACGAACACGTTCCAGATGGTCAAGCCGAAGCCAAAGCCCAAGAAAAAGCGGAAGTAGGACGACCTCCCCCGCGGAGCGCTGGTCGGCACCGGAAGGGGGATCTGTAAAAGTTCCGTAATCGACGGCGCGGCTAACCCGAAAGGGTCTTGTCTCCCTCCGGCCGAGGTGCCATGCTCCAGGGGCCGGGGATGAGCATCTTTCGAGGGGTCGTACTTGTCTCAATTGCCGCCTGCATCCTCGCGGCGCCTTCGTCTGCGCGCGTCCTTGCGACCGGCCCCTACTCGGATATCGGCGGTATCCAGGGCAACACTCTCGGCGGTGCCACCGTCGATATCGCCACCTACGAGGCTCCGGTCGACACGTCCACGTGCAGCCCACCCGGCGTCTTTCCGGTCGGGACGACGACGGTCAACTGCAGCGACGGCTCCTTCGACGTCACGGTGATCGACACAGTTGCGCCGACCGTCAACGTCCCGAGCAACATCACGGACGAGGCCACGAGCGCGGGCGGAAACGTCGAATCGTTCTCGGTCAGCGCAACGGACACGGTAGACGGCACGGATCCCGTCACCTGCGACCACAACTCCGGCGACACATTCCCGATCGCGACGACCACCGTGACGTGTTCCTCAACGGATCACGCCGGGAACACCGGAACCGCCCAGTTCACGATCACCGTTCAAGACACGACGAAGCCGGTGATCAGCGGCGTCCCCAGCCCGATCACCGTCGATGCGACAAACTCCAGTGGAGCGGTCGTCACCTACACGAACCCGACCGCGACCGACAACATCGACGGTCCGGTCGGGGTGAATTGCGTGCCGGCATCGGGGAGCACGTTCCCGATCACGACGACGAATGTGAACTGCAGCGCGTCGGACTCGCACGGGAACGTTGCCACCACCTCATTTACCGTCACGGTCCAGAACACGACGCCCCCGACGGTCAACGTCCCGGCCGACATCACGGCGGAGGCGACGGGCGCGGGCGGCGCCGTCGTGACCTTCAGCGTCAGCGCGACCGACTTCCTCGACGGCACCATCGGCGCCGGCTGCACGCCGTCGTCGGGCAGCACCTTCCCGATCGCCACCACGACGGTGAACTGCTCCGCGACGGACTCGAGCGGTCTGACCGGCACGGCATCGTTCCACGTCACCGTCCACGACACGACGCCGCCGTCCCTCACCGTTCCTGCCGACATCACCGTGCCGGCGACGGGCTCCTCGGGCGCCGTGGTCAACTTCAACGTCTCGGCGAGCGACGCGGTCGACCCGAGCCCCAACATCAACTGCAATCACCACTCGGGAGACACGTACCCGATCGGGACGACGAACGTCAGCTGCACCGCGACCGACAACTCCGGCAACGCGTCGGGATCCAAGTCCTTCAACATCACGGTCACCGACGCGACCCCGCCGACGATCACGGTCCCGGCGAACATCACCGTCGAGGCGAACGGGCCGAGCGGATCGAAGGTGACCTATCCGGCCGCATCGGCGGTCGACATCGTCGACGGGCCGCTCGTTCCGAACTGCACTCCCGCGTCGGGCTCGACGTTCCCCCTCGGGACGACGACTGTGAACTGCAGCGCGACCGACTCGCACGGCAACACGGGCACCAACTCGTTCACGATCAAGGTCCAGGACACGACTCCCCCGACGCTGATCACGCCTCCCGACGACTACGCCGTCTACGCGACCAGCTCGACGGGCGTACCGCGCGACGACCAGTACGTCGGTGCATACCTCCATTCGGCCCACGCGACCGACATCGTCGACCCGCACCCCGTCGTCACGAACGACGCGCCGGCCTTCCTCTCGGTCGGCGACCACGCGATTACGTTCACCGCCAAGGATGCGAGCGGCAACAGCGTCTCGAAGACGCTGACGCTCGGCGTCCGGCCCGAGCCCGCGACCGGGCCGGGGGCGCCGCCGCCGAAGCCACTGCCGGACACGACGCCGCCGGGCAACGTCACAAATCTGACGGCCGTCGCAGGGAACAAGGTCGTGACGCTCACCTGGACGAAGCCGACTGCGAAGGACTTCGACCACGTGGTGATCACGCGGACGATCAGCCAGACCGGCGCGGGGAAGACGATCGTCTACACCGGCAGCGGCACGAAGTTCGTCGACCACAAGGTGACGAATGGCGTCGAATACCGCTACCTCGTCGTCTCGGTGGACACGAGCGGGAATGCCTCGGCCGGCGTGGCGGTGACCGCGACGCCGAAGGTCCCCCCGCTGAGCGCGCCGAAGAACGGGGCGAAGCTGAAGAAGCCGCCGACGCTCAAGTGGCTCAAGGTCGGCGGCGCGAGCTACTACAACGTCCAGATCTTGCGCGGGAACGGCGTCGAGGGACCGAAGATCCTCAGCACCTGGCCGGTCAAGTCGAAGCTTCTGCTCAAGCGGACGTGGAAGTTCAACGGCCGCAAGTACAAGCTGACAACGGGCGTCTACACATGGCTCGTCTGGGCGGGATTCGGCCCGCGGTCAGACAACAAGTACGGCCCATTGCTCGGGATGAGCACGTTCCGGATGACCAAGTGAGCGGCTAGGTGCTAGTCAGCTCGTAGATCGTGCCGGTCAGCGACGCTGCGTAGAGATTCCCCTTCGCGTCCTGTCCCCACGCGGAGAGCTGCGGGACGAGGAAGCTCTCCAACCTCGCGCTCCCCGTGTCGGCACCGGTCCGCTTCAGGCTCCAGATCTTCCCGTTGCAGTAGTCGCCGAAGAAGTAGCGCCCGACGACGCTCGGGACGGCCTTCCCGCGGTAGACGTAGCCGCCGATGATCGCGCACGCGCCGTCGACGTGCTTGTACACGTAGATCGGCTGGACGAGCGGTGCGGTCGTGTTGAGGTGCTCGCTCGGCTTGAAGACGGAGCGGCCCTCGTACACCGACCAGCCGTAGTTCGCAAGCGTGCCGAGCAGCGCACGTGGCCGGTAGTCGACCTCCTCCCACGTGTCCTGACCGACGTCTCCGATCCAGAGGTCGCCCGTCGCCCGGTCGAACGAGTAACGCCACGGGTTGCGCAGGCCGTAGGCGACCATCTGCCACTTGGAGCCCGCGCTGAGCGGGTTGATCCGGAACAGCTTGCCGAGCGGCGACGAGAGGTTCTGGCCGACGTTGTTCGGATCGTCCTCCGAGCCGCCATCGCCTGTGCCGACGTAGAGATAGCCGTTCGGCCCGAACTGGAGATCGCCGCCGTTGTGGTTCGCGTACGGGTGCGGGACGAGGAGCAGGAGCTTCGCGGTCGAGGGGACGCCGACCCCGTTCCTCGAGCGATAGGCGACGACGCGCGTGTCGTTGTCTCGGTCCGTGTAGGCGATGTAGAAGCGATGGTTCCTGGCATAGCCCGGGCTGAACGCGACGGACAGCAGGCCCTGCTCGTCGCTGCCGCTCGTCTTCACGATCGCGCTGATGTTGAGGAAGATCCGCACGACCTTCGCCCCTCGCACGATCACGATTCGCCCCGGGCGCTCGACGACGTAGAGCAGTCCGGGCTGTCCCGGCGCGACCGAGAGGCCGATGGGTGCGGTGAGCCCGCGCGCGACGATCTTCAGCCCATAGGGCGAAGCAGTGTGAGACGCCCGCACGTTCGAGCAGGCGACGGCGAACAGCAAGACGGCGACCAGCGACCCCGCAGCGACCCCGCGCACGCGGCGAACGATAGCTGCGCGTTCAAGGAGTCCGGCAGGAGACCGCCATCCAGCCGAGCGCCGAGACCAACGAAACGAGCGGCGCGAAGGCGAGCGGAAGGGCGACTGCGAGCGAGAGCATCAGTCGCCCCCCGTCCTGACGATCGAACCGAGCGCGGCCAGGATCAGCAGCGCGAGGACGATCAACCCGATGAACAGTCTCTTCTTCATGGGGCCGACGATAGGACTCGTGTCCTCCGACGGCCGTACGGCTGGCACTACTCTCGCGTGCGGCCGACCGGTGAAAGCTCGACCTTGCCCTCGTGCCGCCGGATCGCCTCGACGCGGACGCGGATCCCGTCTCCGAGCCGGTACGACCGTCCGCCGCGGCGCCCCGCGAGCGCGGTCCCGAGCACGTTGACGTCGAAGTAGTCGCCGCCCAGACGACGCGACGGCAGGAAGCCCTCGAACACCTCTCCGAACCGGACGAAGATGCCGGCCCCGATCAGGCCGATGATCTCCCCCTCCCACGCCGCGTCCCAGCCTCGCTGGAAGAGCTCCGCCTCGAGGAGCCAGGCGAGGCAGAGGGCGTCCGCCAGGTACTCGTGGTCCGCCACCTCTCGCTCGCGCATCGAGGTGTGGTCGCCGAGCGCCGCCAGGTCGCCTGGCACGAGCTCGTCGGAGAGCCCGAGCTCGCGCAGGAGGGCTCGATGGACGATCAGGTCGGGGTAGCGGCGGATCGGCGACGTGAAGTGGCAGTACGCCGTCGAGGCGAGCCCCGAGTGGCCGAGGTTCCGGGGGTCGTAGCGGGCCTGCTTCAGCGAGCGGAGCACGAGCGCGGGGAACGCCTCGCGGCCGCGTCCCGTCCGGCCGACGTAGTCCATCACCCGCTCGCTCGTTGCCGCTGCCACCTTGGCCGCGGCGTCGGGGGTCAGCGGGTCCGGAGCCGGCGGCGTCGGGACGTCGAGATCGGCGAGCTTCGCCAGCAGCAGCTCGATCGAATCGGGATCCGGCCGCTCGTGGATCCGGTAGAGCGTCGCGCGGTGGCGCGAGGAGAGCAGCTCGGCGACCGCCTCGTTGGCCGCGATCATCAGCTCCTCCACCAGGCGGTGCGCGGTCGGCTCCGACTCCTTCCACGCGCGGGCGATCCCACCCCGGCCGTCGAAGGCGAAGGCGATCTCTGGGCTCTCGATGCGGAGGGCGCCGCGCGCGAAGCGACGGTCGCGAAGACGCGCGGTCAGCCCGTCGATCAGCTCGAGCGCGGATGCGACTGCAGGGTCGGCCTCGCGCCGCTCGGCCTGCCCATAGGTGAGGCGCGCGTCGCTGCGGATCACCGAGCGGTAGAGGAGCGGCTCTCCGCGCGGGGGGAACTCGACGGTGAAGGTCAGGCGGTCCTCGTGCGGACGGAGGCTGCAGCGGTCGTCCGCGAGCGCCGGCGGCAGCATCGGCGCGGCGCGGCCGGGGACGTAGGTCGTGAAGGCGCGCGTGGCGGCGCCGTCGTCGAGCGGCGACCCTGCCGCAACGTAGGCCGAGACGTCGGCGATGTGCACCCACGCGCGGATCCCGTCCTGCTCCTCCCGGACGGAGAGCGCGTCGTCGAAGTCCTCGGCAGTCGCCGGATCGATCGTGAACGTGGTCAGGTCGCGGAGGTCGGTGCGTCCCTCGAGCGTCGGCTCGGGTAGGTCGTACGGCTCGAACTGCGTGCGGGCGCCCGTGTGCACCAAGAGTCCCTCGAGCACCGCCTCGATGTCCTTCGCCGGGCCGAGTACGCGATCGAGCCGCGGGCGGCCGCGTCCACCTCCCGTCGAGACGACCGCGAGGTCGCCAGGCCGTGCGTCGCCGAGCCCTTTCCGGTCGAGCATCAGGGGCGCGGAGGGGACGAAGTACGGCTCGCCGACCGTCAGCTTCCCGCGGCGCGTCAGTTCGACGACGACTGTGTCAGACACCGTGACGAAGTCGTGTCGCGCGCGTGATCGAGGGTAGCGCCGTGCGGACGGTTCTCTTCGTTCTGCAGGCGTTGTTGGAAAGCACGGTCCTGGGACGGACGTCCTTCCTTCGGACATGACCCAGTGTCAGACACCGTGACGGCGCCGTCACGAAAGCGTCGCGCGGCTTCGCCGCGGGCCGGCGCGCGCGCGAGCGCGTCAGATCCGCAGGAAGCGCCGGATCGTGAGCCCGGAGCCGGCCGCGCCGAGCGCCAGCCCGACTCCGATGAGGATGAGCGCGTTCAGCGAGAAGGCAAGCGCCTTGACGTCGTGCCCGGCGTTCAGGGTCCCGAGCGACGGGAGGACGACCGACCTGCCGATGATCAGCAGGATGATCGCCCCGATCGCGCCGACCAGCCCGCACATGAGCCCTTCGAGCATGAACGGCCCGCGGACGAACCAGTTGGTGGCCCCGACGAGCTTCATCACCTCGATCTCCCGCCGCCGCGAGAAGATCGACAGGCGGATCGTGTTCGCGATCAGCAGCGTCGACGCGAGGATGAGCAGGATCGCGGCCGCGATGAAGAACGACTCGATGATGTGCGTGACGTGGAGCACGTGCTTCGTCAGCTTCCCGCCCCAGTCGACGTTCTGCACACCCGCGAAATTCGCGCTCTGCAGCTCCTTCCCGATCACGGGAGTCAGGTCACCGCTCGTCGGATAGATCTTCAACTCGTCCGGGAACGGATTGCCCGGCAGCACCTTCACCGCCGCGGGCTGCGATTTGCGCATGACGGCGAGCGCCTGCTCCTTGGAGATGAACTGGACCCTCTTGATCCGCGAGTCGCCGTTCAGGCGCTGCGCGACCGCGGTCTCCTGCCCCTTCGTCGCGTCGACGCCGTTGCAGTTCGGCTCATCCGCCGTGCAGAAGTAGACGCGCACGGCGAGCTGGTCCTTCAGCTGCCGATCGTACGAGTGCGCCCAGCTCCAGAGGCCGATGAACAGCCCGAGCAGGAACATCCCGATCAGCACGGTGACCGCAGCGGCAAGCGTCGTCGACATGTTCGCCCCGAGGGAGCGCAGCGACTCGCCGAAGATCGTGCGGACGCGGCTCACGACTCGTAGCCGCCGCGACGCTCGTCGCGCGCGAGCCGCCCGTCCTCGAGCGCGATCACGCGGCGCCGCATCTTGTCCACCATCTCGCGGTCGTGCGTGACCATGAGGATCGTCGTGCCCGCGCGATTGATGCGATACAGCAGTTGCATGATCCCGACTGACGTGTCGGGGTCGAGGTTCCCGGTCGGCTCGTCGCAGACGAGCAGCGGCGGGTGGTTCACGAATGCGCGCGCGATCGAGACGCGCTGCTGCTCGCCGCCGGAGAGCTCGTCCGGATACGAGTTGAGCTTGTGCGACAGGCCGACGAGGTTCAGCACCTCCGGCACCTTGCGACGAATCGCGCTCTGGTTCTCGCCCTGCACCTTCAGCGCGTACGCGACGTTCTCGGAGGTCGTGCGCCGCGGCAGCAGCTTGAAGTCCTGGAACACGCAGCCGACGTTGCGACGCAGCAGCGGCACCTTCGAACGCCGCAGCCGCGCGAGGTCGCGACCGCCGACGATGATGCGTCCGCGCGTCGGCTCGAGCTCCTTCAGCAGCAGCCGGACGATCGTCGACTTCCCGGAGCCCGACGCACCGACGACGAATACGAACTCGCCCTTCTCGATCACGAACGAGACGTCGCGGAGAGCGGTGACGTCCGGCTCGTAGACCTTCGTCACCGACTCGAACACGATCATCGCGTTCGAGGACGGGGACGGCGTCGGCGGACCGGCGCCGTTCGTCTCGGCACTCGTCGGGATCTCGATGGAGTCTGTCTGGAGGGTCGTGTCCGTCACTCGGGGGAAACAGATAGCGCGAGAACCGGCCCGCACCGGGCGTTGGGAACCGGGCCAGTCTAGCGAAAACTGCTGCTAGATCACTTTTCCGGCCGCTTTCGCGAGGAGAAAAGCGTGGATGAAGCCGTCCAGGTCGCCGTCGAGGACGCCCTGGGTGTTGCCCACCTCGTGCTCCGTGCGGTGGTCCTTCACGAGCTGGTACGGGTGCAGGACGTAGGAGCGGATCTGGCTGCCGAAGCCGATGTCCTGGGCGGCTCCACGCTCCCTCGCGAGCTCCGCCTCGCGCTCCTCCTCGGCCAGCTCCGCGAGCCGCGAGCGGAGGATGCGCAGAGCGGTCTGCTTGTTCGACGACTGCGAGCGCTCGTTCTGCACGCTGACGACGATGCCCGTCGGCAGGTGCGTGATGCGGACCGCGGAGTCGGTCTTGTTGACGTGCTGGCCGCCCGCCCCCGAGGCGCGATACGTGTCGACGCGGATGTCGTCGTCGCGGATCTCGACCTCGCCGTCGTCGGGAAGGAGCGGGCTGACGATCACCTGAGCGAACGACGTGTGCCTGCGATGCGCCTGGTCGAACGGCGAGAGACGCACGAGCCGGTGCACGCCGCGCTCTGCCTTGAGGATCCCGTACGCGTTCTCGCCCTTCGCCGTGAACGTCGCCGACTTGAGCCCCGCCTCCTCGCCCGGGCTCGCCTCGAGCACGTCGGTCGCGAACCCGCGCGCCGCCGCCCAGCGCAGGTACATCCGGAGCAGCATCTCGGCCCAGTCCTGCGCGTCCGTCCCACCTGTGCCGGCGTGGATGGTGACCACCGCGTCGCCGTCGTCGTACTCTCCGGTGAAGAGCGCGTCCTCCTCCAGCCGGTCGAGCTCGTGCTGGATCGGCTGGATCTGCTGGGCGATCTCGAGCTCGAGCCCGCCGTCCAGCGACAGCAGCTCGCGCGCGTCCTCGTACTCGCGGACGAGCTGGTCGTAGCGCCCGAGCCGCCGCGTCACCC
>Ga0187777_10003100_pt1 | contig 10619 bp, 9 predicted proteins | sample 1015_Q2_SP5_10_M_FD_132416 | JGI IMG/M metagenome (GOLD analysis project Ga0187777, IMG submission 132416) | Tropical peat soil microbial communities from peatlands in Department of Meta, Colombia - 1015_Q2_SP5_10_MG | ecosystem: Environmental > Terrestrial > Soil > Wetlands > Peat | place...
AGCTGGCCGAGCGCGCCCGCCGGATGCGGGTCGGCGACCCGCTCGACCCGGAGACGCAGATGGGAGCGCAGATCTCCGGCCGCCAGGTGGAGACCATCCTCGGCTACGTCGCCTCCGGGAAAGAGGAGGGCGCCCGGCTCGTCGCCGGAGGTGAGCGGGATGTCGAGGGTCCGAAGGCGCGGGGGAACTTCGTCCGGCCGACCGTGTTCGCCGACGTCCGGCCCGGGATGCGCATCGCCCAGGAAGAGATCTTCGGGCCGGTCCTGGCCTGCCTGCGGGTGACTGACGTGGCCGAGGCGCTGGCCGTCGCCAACGGGACGCGCTACGGGCTCGGGGCGGCCATCTGGACGCAGGACGTGGCCCGCGCGCACGCCCTGGCCCGCCGGCTGAGGAGCGGCGTGGTGTGGATCAACTGCTTCAACGAGTTCGACGACGCGGCGCCCTTCGGAGGCGTGAAGGAGTCCGGCTGGGGGCGAGACCTCTCGCACCACGCCCTGGAGAACTACCTCGAGACGAAGGCGGTGTGGACGCGGCTCCCGGAGGCGTGAGCCCGAGGGGGCTCAGCGTGGGACGGTGGATGCGCCGCCGTCCCCCGCCGGCGGCGGCACCACCTCGCCGAGGACCGGAGAGATCTCTTCGCCGGGAACGAACTCCAGCGTCTCGAGGATGACGTGTCCCGGCAGCCGGAGGTCCATCGGGTTGAAGGTGGGCTTGACCATGTCCACCACCTGCGCCGCCACCTGGACGGCCTCCAGCCGCTGGTCGGAGAAGAGCACCTGCACCCGGACGCGGCCCTCCTCCACTGGGATGCGGAAGCGGAGCCCCAGCACCGGCTCCCCGGCCGGACAGGGCACCGAGGTGTTTCCCCGGGTCAAGGTCAGCTGCCGGGTCACCCCCTTGTCCGACTGCGTGTAGATGAGACAGTAGGGAAGCTGGTCCGGCGCCGGGACGAACTGCACCGTGTTGCCCGTCACCCGGCGAATCTCCATTCTGTGCGGCGCCGCCGCCGGCGGCTTGCTGCAGGCGCCGACGAGCACGGCGGCGCCGATTCCCAACACGGACGCTCTGGACATGGAAAGGCGCTCCCCTCTTCGGCACGAGCGGCGCCGGCAGGGGTCAGGGGCGTCGGTAGACGACCACCTGCGGCGTCTCATCGATGTACAGCCCAGCCACAGGCCGTGTGGTGCCGAAGGCCTGCCAGACGGCCACCTCCTGCTCCCGGAACTCCTGATGGTACTGCACCGCAGCGACGTCCGCGTCGCCCGGTCCGCCCGCCGGGCGGAGGTCGGCGCGGAGCATTCCATTCTGCTGGTAGTCCCGGAAGGAGAGCCCGTGCACCTCGTGGAGCCAGACCCGCGCCCCCCGCGGCGCGTGGAGGTTGATCCAGCCGAGGACGCCGGTCACGTTGTTGCTCCAGTACTGGCGCTGCATCCCGAGCGAGGCCGCCCCCGGAACCCCGCCGGCCAGCTCCCCGTAGGCGCTCGTGCCGTAGGGGTGGACGTGGGCGGTGAGCGTGGCGGCCGGAAGGAGCAGGAGGGCGCCCAGGGCCGGGGTGACGGCGGCGGCGGGCAACCCGGGGCGCCGCCTGGCGAGCCAGGCCCCGAGGGCGTCACCGGCCAGCTGCACCTGGGATCCGGCGAGGAGCGCGAGGAAGGGCATCGAGGGGAGCCAGTGCTTCACGCCGCCGAAATGGGGCACGTCCGGGAGCGAGATGAGAACGATGGAGGCCAGGGCGTTGATGCCCACCAGCAGCTCGGAGGCGCTCGCCCCGCTCGAGCGCCCGGGGAGGCGAGGCAGGCCGGCCGTCACCGCACGCACCCCCACCGAGAGGAGCCCGGTGCCCATCGGTGCCAGCACCGAGACGGGGAGGGTCAGTGCGGTGACCACCAGGACGTAGAACACGGGGAAGGGCGGTTCGCGCAGGACCCGCCCGAGGTACATCCAGGCGTAGTGAACGTGGGTGGCGTGGAATTCGAGGTAGGCCCGGAACCGGTCCACCGGGTGGTACCAGAGCCACGGCCAGACGACGTAGAGCACGGCCGGGCCGACCAGCGCCATCGCCAGGAGCGGCGCTACGGCTCGGAAGGTGGCGCCGTCCCGAGCGTGGAGCCGCACGCCGAGCAGGCAGAGGGCCGCGGCGACCAAGACGATGACCGCGGTGGGGGGGCTGAGAAGCTCCCAGCCGCGCAAGAGACCCGCCGGGGTGAGGAGCAGGGCGAGGATGCCGAGGAGCGCGGCCCCACCGACCAGGACGAGCCCCAGCTGCTCGAGCAGCGCCCGGGCCGCCGGCTTGCCGGCGCTCGCCCGGACCGCCCGCACCAGCGCGAAGGGCAGGAGGACCAGCGGAAGGAAGAGCGCATTGTGCTTGGTGGCCAGGGCCGCCCCGAAGAGGAGCCCGGTCCAGAGCCACCAGCCGGGGTCGGTCTCCGCCCGCCAGAAGGCGTAGACCACCAGGAGCCACAGGGCCGCCACCGGCATGTCGAAGCAGGCGAGGTGGGCGTGAAAGAAGTGGCGGGGAACGGCGAGGAAGCAGAGCGCCGCGAACAGCCCGGCGCGCCGTCCGAAGAGGACCGCTCCCCAGGCATGGAGGACGGCCGGGATGGTTGCCGCCACGGCGAAGGCCGGGAGGCGAAAGGCCGTCGCCGGACGGAGCCACCCCAGCCCCTGATGGAAGAGCTGCCAGGACAGGCCGAAGAGCAGCTTCATGCCCAGCGGGTGCTCGTGGTTGAAGTCGAAGGCCTGGGTGGTGACGGAATCGCTCATCGCCCGCCCCGGCATCTGGACGAGGAGCCGCAGCCAGCGCACCACCTGCTCCCCGGCGGCGAAGTAGACGCTCTCGTCCCGGACGAAGCCCACCGCGGCCTCCGTCGCCCAGAGCAGGGCGAAGCTGCCGAGGAACAGGCCGAGCGCGATGCGCCGGTCGGTCCGGTCCGGTGCGCGGCTCACCGGGCGCCCTCCAGGGTCTGCAGGGCCCGGAGGCGCAGGCAGGTCTCGCGCTCGTCGGCCCGGTCGGACTGCACCCGGAGCCGGAGGCGGCGGGATCCGGCCTTTGCCTCGGCGGCGACGAAGCCCTCCGTCCCCGGCCGGACGACGAGGGAGGCCAGGGGCGTGCCGGTGTCCGCATCGAGGAGCTGCGCGCTCAGCGGCGTGAGATTGTCGGTGTGCTTCCAGGCGTGCTCCCAGACGATGGCCGCCTCGAAGCGGAGGACGTCCGCCGGAGGGACTCCCTCGAAGGTGATCTCCACGGTGCCGGTGCCGCCCGGCGGGGCGACGAACAGGCAGCGGGCGGGTTGATAGAGGACCTCGTGCCAGCTCGTCTCGACGCGCGCTCCCCCGGGGCAGCGGAAGGCCGAGCCCTCGCGGGGGCAGCCGAGGCGTCCCTGCCCGGGGAGGTCGACCACCGCCGAGGCGGTCTCCATCGCCTCGGCGGCGGAGAAGCGAACCGAGCGCGCCCGGCCGTTCCGGTAGAGCTGGAGGCTGTAGGGTCCGAGGGCGCGGGAGGCGTCGAGCGGCGTCCGGCCGGGAAGGAAGGCCCGGGCGAACTCGGATTCCGCCGTGCGCGGGAGCCGGGGCTGAGCGAGGACCCAGATGCGAGGGTGCTCGAGCAGCGCGTCGCCCTCGTCGCCGAGGTAGCCGGTGACCGGAAGCCCGGGCGGGACGAAGAGGCGGGCGCGCTCCGTCCACCAGGGATGCAGGAGGACGACGTCCCCTGGCCGGGACTCGCGGGCGAGGACGTCGGCCACCGCCTGGTCGTCGGCCCGCGTGGGGAGCACCCGCGGCAGCCAGAGCTGGAACCCGAGGGCGAGCAGCGCCGTGGCGAGGAAACCCGCGCCCAGGGCCGCCCGGAGGCGCGGGAAGGGCGGCTCAGGACTTGGCAAGGCGGATCTTCTGCTCGCTCTTCTCGCGGCAGAAGGTGTCGAACACCGCGTCGCCGGCAGCGAAGGACGGCGTCCAGGGAGGGTACATGGCGCATCGCGGGTCGAGGCAATGGTGGAGATCCCAGCAGTGGCCGAGCTGGTGCATCGCGTGTCGGGCGACGAGCTTGAGCGATGCCTCCAGGTCCTTGATCCCGGCCGTGGAGACGAGCGCCCGCCGCCCCCCGTACTCGGCGAAGCCCTGGGTGGGCGCGGTGCCGGAGACGAGCGAGCGCTCCCGGAGCGGCCGCGTGGTGAGGTAGAGCAGGCGATCGTCGGTGTAGACGCGCGGGGAAGGCGCGGCGCGGGCGAGCGCCTCGGCGTCGAACGGGGGGTGCCCTTCCGGCAGCGGCATCTCGCCGGCGTGGTCGCATCCCACGCCGAAGGCCTGGTAGAGGAGGCGACAGAGCCGCTCGACGACCTTGGGATCCTGCGGCTCGAAGGTGACGACCCGGATCACCGCTTCTTCGCTCCCTTCGCTTTCTTCTTCACCGGGTGGCGGACCTTGGCTGCAGGCTTGGGCCGCCCCTTCGACTTGGGATGCGGGCGGCCCTTGGCCGGGGCCTTCTTCGCCCGGGGCGCCGGGCGGGCGGCCGGCGTCGGGGCCTCCTCTTCCTCCGGTTCCTCGCCGCCCTCCTCGGTCTGGGGCTCGAGCTCTCCCTCGAGGTCGAGCAGGTCGTCCCCGATGGCCTCGAGGTCGGCCTCCTCCGGAGGCCGGGCGAACTCCTCCACCGTCCGCTTCGGGCGCTCGCGCCCGGGCGGGAAGAGCACCAGGTCGAAGGTGTCCTCGGCGTCGCAGGGCGTCCCGTCCAGGGCGGCGGCCAGCTCGGCCACCAGGAGATGCCGGGCGTTGTCGTAGAGCTCGCGCTCCTTGGTGGGCAGCGGCCGGAGCTCGGAGAGCACCGCCAGGCCCTTCACCACCTCGGCCAGCCCGAGGATGCCCCCCTGGCTCATCCGCTCCACGTTGGTCCTGGCGCGCTGCTTCCAGTCGAGGGTGGCGCGGTCGCTGTCGGAGCGGAGGAAGGTGACGACCCGCTCCGCCTCGGAGCGTCCGGCCACCTTGCGCACGCCGATGCTCTGGACCTTGGACTCGGGCACCATGACCACCGCCCCGTCCTCCTCGCGGCGGAGGGTGACGAAGTTGAGGCGCTGGCCTGCGACTTCCTTGGTCTCGATGCTCACCACCCGACAGACGCCCTGGTTCGGGTACACGACGCGTTCGCCCACGGCGAGCTGGAGCGGCGCAGGGTCGGGCATGCCGGGGTCCGGTGTCCTACACCATCCACGGCGGCGTCGCCACGCCCCTCGGGCGGGGAGGTCAGTCGCCGACCAGCGCTCGCACCACGTCCTGGAGCGCGCGCGGGTCGAACGGCTTGTCCATGCGCCGGATGCCGGCGCGGTCGAGGAAGGCCTCGGCCGCCGCGGTGAATGCCCCGCCGGTGATGAACACCATGCGCTCGACGAGCTCGGGGCGCCGGGCGGCCAGCACCTGGTGGAGGTCCATCCCCGTCATCGCCGGCATCATCAGGTCGCAGAGGATGACGTCGAAGGCACGCGGCGAGTCGACCGCGGCGAGCGCTGCCTCGCCGCTCTGCACCACCATCACGTCGTGCTCGCGCGAGAGCAGGCGCCGGGCGGAGGCGCCGATGAGCGGCTCGTCGTCCACCACCAGCACGTAGCCCCGCCGGCGCGCCGCCTCGTCCCGGGGGTCGGGGGCGAGGCTGCGAAGGTCGCGGGCGGCGTCCTCGAAGGCCATGACGCCAGGGGTTCATTGCGAAGGCGGGGCCACCGCAGGCCAGGGCCTGTTTTCAGGCACATCGGCGGGCCCCGGGGGCGGTCAGCGCTGGGTCGGTGAGGCTCCCGGGACCCCCTCGGGGAGCAGCTGGGCGGTCACCGCCCGGACCTCCCCGGGGAGCCCCGAGACGCTGGCCGACCAGTCCGGATGCCCCGGGTGGCGCACGGTGAGATGGTGTGGGGTCGCCGCGTCGAGGTCGGTCACCGTGAGCGGGGTGCTCCCGCCCAGCGCGCGCCCGTCCACCTCCACGGTGCCGCCGGCCGGGTCGCTCTCCACGGCCAGGGTGAAGGTGGACGGCCGGTGGGCGATGACCGCCGCCGACGAGCCGACGCCGAGGACGGCCAGCGGGAACAGGGCCGCCAGCGCCCGGCCACGGCGTCCCCGCTCCCGGGCGCGCGGAACGCCGGCCTCCGCCTCCGGGCCTCGGGGCGGGGGGCCCTCCTCTGTCGGCTCGGCGTGCGGCGGCGGGGAACGCGCGCCGCGGCGCCAGGCGGGGACCCGCTCGATGACCGATCGCGCGGGCTTGAGGTCGACTCCCTCGGCGAGCAGCTCGGGCTCGAAGAAGAAGGTCATCAGCTCGCCGAGCGCCCGGGGCGCGAGCCGCGCACCGCTCCGGTGGAGGTGCTCGGAGAGCGCCGCCCCCAGGGCCTCCGAGCTCGGGTAGCGATCCGCAGGCCCATGCGCCATGGCGGTGAGGATGATGTGCTCCAGCTCCGGCGCCAGCGCCGGGTTCACCGTCCGCGGCGGGGGGAACCGCCCGGCCACGATGCTCTGCATTGCCTGCACCATCTTCCCCTCGTGGGGGAGGCGGCCGCAGCACATCTGATAGAGGACCACGCCGGTGGCGTAGACATCCGCGCGCAGGTCGACCTCGGCCCCCTCGACCACCTCCGGCGAGAAGTAGGGGTACTTCCCCTTCACCGCGCCCTCGCGCAGCCCCGAGTCGCTCGCCCCGCGCGCCCGGGCGATGCCGAAGTCGACCAGCTTCACCTCCCCCTCGTAGCCGATGATGACGTTCTGCGGCGAGACGTCGCGGTGGACGATGTTCAGGGGGTGGTGGGCGTCGTCCGTCCGCGTGTGCGCGTAGTGGAGCCCCTTGCTCATCTCCAGCGCGATGAACACCGCGTACTCCTCCGGGATCCAGGGCAGCCCGAGCGCCTGGGCGCGCCGGATGACCCGGGACAGCGGCTGGCCGCGCACGTACTCCATGGCCAGGTAGTAGTCGCCGTCCACCTCGCCGAAGTCGAAGACCTGGGCGATGTTGCCGTGGCTCAGGGAAACGGCGATGCGCGCCTCGTTGACGAACATCTCGATGAAGTCGCGCTGGCCGGCGAAGGCGGGGAGGATCTTCTTCACCACCACCGCCTTGGAGACGCCGGCCGCCGCCACCGAGCGCGCGCGATACAGCTCCGCCATCCCGCCGACGGCAAGGCGCTCGAGCAGCTGGTAGCGGCCGAACCGGAGAGAGCCTTCCTGCATGGTGCTCGCTCGCCGGGGAGGAAGAGCGACAGCCCAGAGCCTAGCACGCAGGGCACGGCCCGCCCGGCCGCCCGGTACGGCTCTGGACGGAAGGTCCGACCCGGGCGGTCATGGCCCTGACAAGACGGAGGAATGAGGGGCCTCACCGTTCCGCTTCCAGTGGAACGGCTAGAGTCCAGGGCCCGGATGCGCGCGCTGCCAACTCTCGTCTCGGGGTTGCTCCTGGTCCTCGATGCGGGGTGCCGGCGGGAGGAGCCCCCCCCACTCAAGTCGCTTGCGCCCGCTCCGCTCGCGCCGCTCCGGGCGACCTCGGCGGATCCGCCCGGCGACCGCGAGGCCGCCTTCCGCGTCGAGCCGGCACCGGTCTGGGGGGACGCCCCGCCCCCCGCCGCGGTGCGAGTCATGCTCGCCGGAGTGCAGGTCCGGTTGCTCGGGGCGTCGTTTCCGGTGGACTCGGACGAGGGGCTGAAGGGTGTGCTCGCCCGGGTGGCCCGGCGTCCCGTCCTCCTCGTGCCCGATGGCGAGACGTACCTGGCCCAGCTCGCCCCGCTGCTCGCCGCCCTGGACGACACGGGCGCTGAGACCTGGCTGCTCCACCCGGGCGGGACGGTGGCCTTCCGGCTCCGCCTCCGCGATGCGCCGGCCTTCGATGCCTGGCTCCACGAGCCGAAGCCCGGAGCGCTGCGCATCGTCCAGCGGCAGGACGGGCTCGAGCTGGTGAGCAACGTGGGCAAGCTTCCCGGCGGGGACGCCAACGGCCCCACCGTTCCCCGCCGCGGGGGGCAGCTCGACGTCGCCCTCGCCCGCACCGGCCTGGTCCGGCTGAAGGGCCGGTTCGCCGAGGCGGATGCGCTGTGCATCGTCCCGTCCTACGGAACGGAGGTGCGCGAGACGGCGGCGTTGCTCGCGGCGGCCTGGGCCGGACCCCGCGAGCCCCTCTTCCAGGTGCTGTGCCTGGTCTACCCCCGCCCGGCCGGCTGGCGCCCCGTGCGGCTCCCGGGGTAAGAGCACGGTGATTTCGGAATCAAGTTCTTCGGAACCATCCGGAGGTGCGAGGAATGGCTGCCCTGCGCGAGCCCCCCCGGCCGCTCCCCGAGCCCCGGGGGGGAGGATTCCTGCTCGAGGAGGTCGGTGAGCGCCGCACCGTGGCGCCCGAATCGCTGAGCGAGGAGCAGCGGCTCTACTTCAAGACGGCGCTGCAATTCTGCCGCGACCAGGTTCTCCCGCGCGCCGGGGCCATCGAGGCCAAGGACAACGCCCTCCTGCGCAGCCTGCTTCGCCAGGCCGGGGAGCTCGGCCTGCTCGGCCTCGACCTTCCCGAGGCCTACGGCGGGCTCGGGGCGGAGAAGACGGCCTCCATGCTCGTCGCCGAGGCCAACGGCGCGAACGGGAGCTGGAGCGTCACCTTCAGCGCCCACACCGGCATCGGGACGCTCCCCATCGCCTGGTTCGGGACCGAGCCGCAGAAGCGCCGGTGGCTGCCGGGCCTGGCCAGCGGGGAGAAGATCGCCGCCTATGCCCTGACCGAGCAAGGAAGCGGCTCTGACGCGCTCGGGGCGAAGACCCGCGCGGTGCGGTCCAGCGACGGCAAGTCCTGGATCCTCGATGGGAGCAAGCTCTACATCACCAACGCCGCCTTCGCCGACGTGTTCGTCGTCTTCGCCAAGGTGGACGGCGAGAAGTTCACCGGATTCGTGGTCGAGCGCGGAGCTCCCGGCTTCACCGTGGGACCGGAGGAGCACAAGATGGGCATCCGTGGCTCGTCCACCTGTCCGCTCTTCTTCGAGGACGCCCGCATCCCGGTGGAGAACGTGCTCGGGGAAATCGGCAAGGGCCACAAGATCGCCTTCAACATTCTCAACCTCGGACGTCTGAAGCTCGGGGCGGCGGTGCTCGGGGGGATGAAGCAGCAGTTGGAGAACGCGGTGCGCTTCGCCTCCGAGCGCCGGCAGTTCGGCACCCCGGTGGGGAAGTTCCCGCTCCTGCGGGAGAAGTTCGCCCGGATGGCCGGGACGATCTACGCCGTGGAGTCGATGTGCTACCGGACCTCCGGGTTGATCGACGCCCTGCTGGCCCGCGAGGACCGGGCCGCGGCCGACTACGACGCCAAGACCATCGCCGCCATGGAGGAGTTCGCCGTGGAGGCGTCGATCCTCAAGGTGGCGGGGAGCGAGGGCATCGGGCGAGTGGTGGACGACGCCGTGCAGATCCACGGCGGCGCGGGGTTCATCGAGGACTACCCGGTGGAGCGGGCCTACCGCGACGCCCGGATCAACCGCATCTTCGAGGGGACGAACGAGATCAACAGGATGCTGGTCACCGGGATGCTGCTCAAGCGGGCGGCGAAGGGCTCCCTCCCGCTGCTCGCCCAGGGAGAGGCCGTGGAGCGGGCGCTCCGGGCGGCGGCCGGCCCGGCGCCGGCGGGCCGGGACGCCCTCTCCGGGGCCGCCCGGGTGGCGGAGGGTCTCAAGTGGCTGGCCCTGGTCGCGCTCCGGGCGGCGGTGGAGGCCTTCGGCACCGAGCAGGAGAAGCACCAGGAGGTGATGGCCGCCGTGGCCGACGTGGTCATGGATGCCTACGCCGTGGACTCGATGGTGACCAGGACGCGCGCCGCCTCGCTCGAGCCCGTGCGCGCGGCGATGACCGAGGCCTACGCGGTGGAGGCGCACGCGCGCGGTGTGGACCGGGCCCGGGCGGCGCTCTGCGCGAGCCTTGCGGGGTCGGCGCTCGAGGCGCGGCTGGAGCTCATCTCGCCGCTCACCGCCTTTCGCCCCTACGCGCCGGTGCCGTGGCGAGAGGCGGTGGTCCAGGCGGTGGAGTCGGCCGGCGGCTATCCCGCCTCGGTGGTCTAGCGAGACCAGGGGGGCCTCCCCCTGGGCCTCAGGTGCACTCGCGCACCACCACGACCAGGACGATCAGGCAGGCGAGCCACCACAGGAGCCCGCGCATCCACCACGCGCGGGTGGTCCGGGGGGGACGGGGCGGCGAGGGCGGCTCCTGAGCCAAGGCGGCTCCCGAGCGTAGCCGCCCGCCCGGCTCGCCGTCCGGCCCGCCGGGCCTCAGCCGTCGGCCGGCGACCCGGGCCGGTCGAGCTCGGCCATCCTCCGTTCCAGGTAGGCGCGCTCGGCCGGGTTGCGCACCAGGGCCAGCGCCTCGCGGTAGGCGGCGCGGGCCTCATCGGCGCGTCCGGCGCGCCGGAGCAGGTCGGCGCGGGCCGCGGGCAGGAGGTGGTAGCCGGCGAGGGCATCGCGCCTGGCGAGGCGGTCCATCCAGCCGAGGCCCGCCTCCGGGCCCTCGGCCATGGCCAGCGCCACCGCCGCATTGAGCTCGACCACCGGCGTGGGCGCCATGCGGAGGAGGGCCCCGTAGAGCCCGGCGATCTGCCGCCAGTCGGTGTTCTCCGCGCGGTCGGCGCGGGCGTGGAGCGCGGC
>Ga0187777_10003104_pt1 | contig 10612 bp, 10 predicted proteins | sample 1015_Q2_SP5_10_M_FD_132416 | JGI IMG/M metagenome (GOLD analysis project Ga0187777, IMG submission 132416) | Tropical peat soil microbial communities from peatlands in Department of Meta, Colombia - 1015_Q2_SP5_10_MG | ecosystem: Environmental > Terrestrial > Soil > Wetlands > Peat | place...
CTCCTGCAGCCGGTCGAACGGCACGATCTGCTGGATGAGCGCGGTGTAGGCCGGAAAGAAGAACGCGTCGCCGCAGCCGTAGACGAAGCCCAGCAGCGCGAGGCTCCACACCTCGGCGCGGCCGCCGAGCAGGAGCGCGGCGATGAGGGCCATGGTGACGAACCGCACCAGGTCGGACACGATCATGACCCACTCGCGGCGCAGGCGGTCGGACCAGACCCCGCCGACCAGGGTGAACAGGACCATGGGCAGCGAGAAGGCGGCAAGCACGATGCCGACGTCGGTGCCCGAGTGATGCAGGTCGAGGACGCCGAACGTCAGCGCCACCGGGAACAGGCCGTCGCCGAGCAACGAGACGGCCTCGCCGATGAACAGGTTGCGGAAGTTGCGCAAGCGCAACACGTCGAAGCGGGCCGGCAGTCTCATGGGCTTGTAGTCTATCGGACGGCGCACGGTCGACCACGGCGCCGTCGGGCGCGCGTCTCGCTCTCCGGCGCTCGACCGCGCAATCGGGCGCGCGTCAGGCTCGCCGGCGCCCTCCGGGGCCGCTGCCGACCTCGCGCCCGATGGCCTCGATGCGGCCCTGCAGGCAACCGCGGCACATCTCCGCGGTCTCGTTCACGCAGGCCTTGTCGGGGTAGATCTCGTAGCGCTGGCGGTACTCGGGCGGCGTCAGGTTGGGCATCACGATGTTCGCGCCGCGCTGCAGGCCCAGCTCACGGCCGTCGATCTTGTTGATCGTGGCCAGCGCCGTCGTGCTCGGGATGTTGGCCTCGGGGCAGACGAGGCGCGTGAGCGCGACCGTCTTGTAGACGGTGAGCTCATCGCTCGGGATCTGGGCGTCGTCGGGGATCTGCCGCGCCCACGAGCGGTCGCCCAGCGGCGTGGCCGGGTGCGAGATGTAGGGGCCGATGCCGATCATGTCGAGGTCGAGCCCGCGAAAGGCGTCGATGTCGTCGGCGACGCTGTCCCAGGTCTGACCGGGGATGCCGACCATGATGCCGCTGCCCGCCTCGTAGCCCAGTCGCTTGAGGGTCGAAAGGATGGCGAAGCGGTCGGACCGGCGCCCGGGCAGGTCGGGGTGGATCAGGCGATAGAGCTCGTCGTCGGAGGTCTCGAAGCGCAGCAGGTAGCGGTCGGCGCCGGCATCGCGCCAGAGCGCGAGGTCGTCGTCGGGACGCTCGCCCAGGCTGAGCGTGACCGCAAGACCGGTCTCCGCCTTGATCCTCGTGACCAGCTCGGCCATCCAGTCGGTGTGGATGCCGTAGTCCTCGCCCGACTGCAGGACGACCGTGCCGTAGCCGTACTCGCGCGCCTTGGCGGCGCACTCCAGGACCTCGTCGGCGCTCATGCGATAGCGCTCGATCTCGCGGTTGGCCGCGCGCAGGCCGCAGTAGCCGCAGGCTCGCACGCAGTGGTTCGACAGCTCGATCAGGCCGCGCAGGTGGACCTCGTCGCCCACGCCGCGCCGGCGAGTCTCGTCGGCCGCCGCCCAGAGCTTTCCGAGGCGCACTGGGTCGTCCTCGCGCAGCCACTCGAGGATGGCGGCGCGGTCGAGGACCGTATCGGTCCCCGGGCTGGGCAGGGGGGGCGGGTTCATCTGGTCTCCACCGTTCGCTTGCGCACTGACTCCGCCGGCATCATTCCCCGGTGAGCCGTCCGGTCACGCTTCGCGGCGCGAAGAGCGCCGCGAAGCGTGACCGGCCTGGGTGAAGTGTAGCCGCGCTAGATCTTGGACGCATCCGCGGTCTGCACCTCGGGCTCGGCGAAGAGCACGCTCGACAGATAGCGCTCGCCGGTGTCGCACAGCACGGTGACGATCAGCTTGCCCCTGTTCTCGGGCCTCCGTCCGACCTCCCAGGCCGCCCAGGCGTTGGCCCCGGCCGAGATGCCGACCAGGATGCCCTCGTCGCGTGCCAGGTTGCGAGCCGTCTCGATGGCCTCGTCGTTGCCGACCTGGATGACCTCGTCGTAGATCGCGGTGTCCAGCACCTTGGGCACGAAGCCCGCGCCGGTGCCCTGGATCTTGTGGGGACCGGGCTGTCCGCCCGACAGCACCGGCGAGGCGGCCGGCTCGGCGGCGTAGACCTTGACGGAAGGCTTGCGCGCCTTCAGCACCTCGCCGACGCCGGTCACGGTGCCGCCGGTGCCGACGGCCGCCAGGAAGATGTCGATCTTGCCGTCGGTGTCGTTCCAGACCTCTTCGGCCGTGGTCTGGCGGTGGATCTCGGGATTGGCCGGGTTCTCGAACTGCTGCGGCATGAAGGCCCCGGGGTGCTGGGCCAGCAGCTCGCCCGCGGTCGCGATGGCGCCCGGCATGCCCTTGGCGCCGGGCGTGAGCACGAGCTCCGCGCCGTAGGCCTTGAGCAACGCGCGCCGCTCCAGGGTCATCGTGTCGGGCATGGTGAGGATGAGGCGGTAGCCGCGTGCCGCGGCCACCATGGCAAGGGCGATGCCGGTGTTGCCGCTCGTCGGCTCGATCAGGGTCGTCTTGCCGGGGGTGATCTGGCCGGCCTTCTCGGCGGCGAGGATCATCGACAGGCCGATGCGGTCCTTGACGCTGCCGCCCGGGTTGAACGACTCGAGCTTGCCGAGGATCGTCGCGCCGGCGTCGTTCGACAGCGCCTGCAGCTTGATGAGCGGGGTGTGGCCGATCAGGTCGGAGATGTTCTCTGCGTAGGTCATTGACGCTCCTCTGCTGGTTGACGAAAGCACGCCCACCCGTGCCTCGGAGGATTATAACCTAGTAAACCTATCAAAAAACAATACTTTGGTTGTCGGGGCTCGTACCGGCGCAGGAGAGCGGTTGGATGAGACACCCCCGGCGCTTCGGCAAGCGGCTTCTGCGCATCGACCCCGGCGCGTGGAAAGGAGGAGAGCCCGTGCCGGGGTCGATGCGCCGGGTGCGGAGGGGAGCCCCACACCCACTCGTGATGGCGCGGACGTCAGCCGATCCAGAGCCCTTCGATGCGCACCTGGAGACCGTCGGATCCGCGGTTCAGGAAGTTCACGAGGCCGCTGTGGCGCCACTGCATCATGCACATGCGGGGCTGGAACCAGTACCTGCGCCCGATCTCCACCTCGACGCGCGATTTGGCGATCAGCCCCTCGTAGGCCTGGGCCGCGTAGTAGCCGATGTCCTTGAAGCCGTGCTGGCGCGGGTGCAGCGGGCCGGTCACGCACCAGACCACGGCCCCCGTGAAGCGGTCCACGCTCTGCACGATGCCGCAATGGGTGATGGGGCAGCCGCACGAGATCCCGAGCGGGCGGCCGATCAGGATCTCGCCGGGCTCGATCTCGAGCTCGCGCGTGATGACCGGGTTGTGCGGCACGATCTGCTCGCGGGGGCCGGCCTCCTCGGGGAAGTGCTCGAGGACGAAGTCGAACTCGCGGCCCAGGTGGTCGCGCCACCCGTCGTCCGGCGCCGAGGTCGCGACGCGGGCGTCCCGCAGCAGCGGCGACGGCGTCGCCTGGGCGGCGGCATCGGCGCCGGGATCGAAGATCGGAGTGGCCAGCACAGGCGCATCCTGGGCCCAGCCGCGGCGCTCGCCAGTCGCACAGCCGGCCGGGCCGCAGGAGGCGCAGCCTTCGCCGTTGGCGATCGCCGGCAGAGGCGCCGCGGCCGGCTCGGCGGTCTCCGGGTCGGCCGGCCTCGCGCCGGGCGGCGCCGCCTGTACGTTCATGAAGTCGGCGGCGAGCGGGATGCAGCGCTTGAGCAGCTCGGGCTTGTCGGGCAGCCGGGCCGCCATGTCGGAACAGGTCCGAAAGCCGCACAGGCCGCAGTCGAGACCGGGAAGCTCGACCTCGCGCAGGTCAATCTCAGTCATGGGGCGTTTCCTTCCTACGACCGCACGCCGAAGCCGGCGTGCGACGCGATCGAGGTGAGCGCGGCGGCAGCCCTGGGCAGCGCGTCGAGCAGCCGCTCGACGTCGTCGTCGCTCGTGAACCGGCCCATCGTGACGCGCAGCGAGCCGCGCGCGCGGATGGTGTCGAAGCCCATCGCGGTGAGTACGTACGAGGGCTCGCCGGCGTTGTGGGCGCTGCAAGCGCTGCCCGAGGAGACGGCGATGCCGGCGTCGTCGAGGGCGAAGAGCAGCCTGATGGCGTCGGCCTCCTGGCCCGAGAACCCGAAGCACAGGTGGCCCGGCAAACGCCGGTAGGGATGTCCGATGAGGTAGGCGTTGTCGATCTGCTCGGCGATGGTCGAGGCGACGCGGTCGCGCAGCCGCACGAGGCGGGCCGACTCCTCGCCCATCTCGACGCGAGCGAGGAGCGCCGCCTGGCCGAAGCCGATGATGCCGGCGACGTTCTCGGTCGCCGAGCGCAGCCCGCGTTCCTGGCCCCCGCCGAGCACGAGCGGCGCGAGCTCGACGCCGCCGCGCACGAACAGCGCGCCGATCCCCTTGGGTCCGTGGATCTTGTGGGCCGAGAGCGAGAGGAGGTCGATCGGCAGCCGTCTGACGTCGAGCGGCAGCTTGCCGGCCCCTTGCACGGCGTCGGTGTGGAACAAGGCGCCGGCCTGCCGGGCGAGCGTCGCGAGCTCGGCGATGGGCTGCACCGTGCCGACCACGTTGTTGGCCGCCATGACCGACACCAGGCCGGTCGTCGGCCGCAGGGCCGCGGCCAGCGCCTCGGGGTGGACGATGCCCTCGGCATCCACCGGCAGGTAGGTCACCTCGACGCCGCGGCGCTCGAGGAGCCGGCAGGGCTCGAGCACCGCGGGGTGCTCGAAGGCGCTCACGATCACGTGGGCCGGTCCGGGCCGCGACCCCAGGGCGCCGAGGATCGCCAGGTTGTCGGCCTCGGTGCCGCTGCCCGTGAAGATTACCTCGTCGGGCCGGGCGCCGATCAGGGCGGCGACCTCGGCGCGTCCCGCCTCGACGGCCTCGTGCGCCGTGCGCCCCTCGTGGTGCAGGCTCGACGGGTTGCCGAACACGTCGTCGAGGTAGGGCGCCATGGCGTGGCGCACGCGGGGGTCGAGGGGTGTGGTCGCGGCGTGATCGAGATAGACGCGACCGTCCATCGCTCACTGCCCCCTGTAGAAGTTGAGGTTGTCGAGGGCGCGCACGACGCCGAAGTGCGACTGCCAGCCCACCTCGCGCTTGCCGACGCAGATGGTGCAGGTGCCCACCGGCGGGCTGCCGCGCAGCAGCATGTGGTCGCCCGCGTCGGGCGTCTCGAGGATGCTCGTGACGAGTGGGTCGATGCCGATGCCGTAGAGGGCGTTGGCCTCGCGGATCTGGACGGCGGGCGAAATATCCTGGACGCGCGCCCGGAAGACCTCGCGCTCGGCCTGCGAGACGAGGTCGCCCTTGGTCACGACGCAGACGTCGGCCAGCGAGAGGATGGGGCCGACCTTGAGCGGCAGGTTCATGCCGCTGGTCGCCTCCAGCACGCAGATGCCGAGGCCGCCGTCGACGTAGGGCGCGCAGCGCAGGCAGAGTCCGGCCGTCTCGACCAGCAGGATGGTGCAGTCCTGCTTGTCGGCCCATTCCATGGCGTCGCCCAGCACCATGACGCTGCAGTGGTCGGGGCACAGCTCGCCGGAGTAGAGCTTGCGGGTGGGGATGCCGAACTCGCGGGCGAGGAGCTCGTCCTCTTCGGCGAACTGCACGTCGATCTTCAGGAACGCGACGCGCTGCCCGCGCTCGATCAGCTTGCGGATGGCGTGGCGCAGCACCGATGTCTTGCCGGTCGTGGCGGGACCGGCCGCGATCGCCAGCTTCATGAGAAGGCCCCCTGGAGCTCGTCGCCGGTGAGCGCGTGGCCCAGGCGCAGCTTCTCGCGCAGGCTCGACAGGATGTCGTCGAGACGCGTGACCTTGGCGGCGAGGGCGCGTTCCTCCTCGTTGGTCCCGAGGATCTTCATGATGCGGCCCTCGGCGATGACGATGCGAAAGTCGGACAGCAGAGCGATGCGCGGGTCATGGGTGACAAAGATGAAGATCTTGCGTTGCCGGCGCAGCAGCTCGAGACATCGGGAGCGGTCGATGCCGGCGTTCTCGACCTCGTCGAGAAGCACGATCGGCGTGTCGCAGATGATCGTGGCGTCGGCGATGAGCAGGGCCCGGGTCTGACCGCCCGAGAGCTCGGTCATGCGCACGTCGAGGCCGATGGCCTCGCCGGTGAGCTGGTTGGCGAACTCGATCGTCTCGGCGATCATGCCGGCGGCGTGCTTGCCGCCCTCGGAGCGCACGCGGGCGTGGATCTCCAGGAACTCGCCGACCGGCAGGTCGGAGAGGAACGTGGTGTGCTGGGTGATCAGGGCGATCGGGTTGCGCGAGGGGTCGTCGCGGTACTCCTCTGGGGCGGGCTCCCCGTTGATCAGGATCTTGCGGCCCGAGGGCGTGTCGCGGTCGGCGAACATCTCGATGTCGTTGATGAGCGTCGTCTTGCCGGAGCCGGTGGGCCCGACGATGCTGGCCACCTGGCCCATCTGAAGGTCGAGCCGCTGGACCGGCTCGGCCTCGCCGGTCTTGCCGCGGCCGCCGAGGATGGTGATGGTCTCGATCACGTGTGCGCTCCTTCCCGAAGGTGAAGGAGCGAGGCGCCCCGGGCCGCAGGCGTGTCGGGCGACCGACCGGACGAGTGCCGGGTGCGGCGCACCGGATCGGAGGCGTTCCGCGCGAGTCCCATGGCGTGCCTCGCTTCATTTCGCTGGAACGACCGCCGGTGGTCCGGTGGGTCGGGTGAGGTCTGTGGGCGATGTGTCGGTGCTTACGGCGCCGCGCGCCGCGGGCTCACTCCCGGGCGTTGCCGGGCGGGTCGTGCCGCCCGCCGACGGCCGGCGGTGACGCCGCCCTGTCGAACCGCACTTTCTCGCGACGCTCGATCTGGACGATGCGCGAGTCGTGCACGATCACCTCGACCGATCCGTAGTCGAGGCTCCTCACGGCCTGGAGGATGCGTCGGTCGACGTCGGATTCGCTTTCCTGCCGCGCGTCGCCCCGGTGGTCGGGCCCCGCCGGTGTCCCGCCCGTCACCATCGATCCCCTCCCACGGCCATAAACGACAACATCGGTCAGCAATAAGGACAAGTGCCTCGGGGGTGATTATGGCCGTGAGCCGCCCCGAAAAGCAAGCGCGTCGGCCGTTGCCGGCTCGTCGGGTCGCCTCGAGGTCAGAAGGGGAACCGCACCCGGTGGTGCTTCTCGTTGTAGCGCTGGTGGTAGTCCTCGGCCCGGTAGAACGGGGTGGCCGGCACGATCTCGGTGACGATGCGGCGGCGGCTGCTCTGGGCCTGCAGGCGGTCGCGTACGGCGGTGGCCGTCTCCTCCTGGGCCGGGGTCTCGGCGAAGATCGCCGACCGGTACTGCTTGCCCACGTCGGGCCCCTGGCGGTCGAGCGTCGTGGGGTCGTGCATGGCGAAGAAGGCGGTCACGAGTTGCTCGTAGGAGATGGTCGCGGGGTCGAAGGTGACCCGGACGGCCTCGGCGTGACCGGTCTTGTCGGTGCACACGTCGTGGTAGGTGGGATCGACCGTCCAGCCGCCCGTGTAGCCGACCTCCGCGTCTTCGACGCCGGGCAGCTTGCGGAACCGCTCCTCGACCCCCCAGAAGCACCCTGCGGCGAACGTTGCTGTCTCTGTCATGACACTGGGACCTTTTCTCGTCGTTTCTCGCCTCCGGAGCGGCGTCGCGGCCTCCCCGTCGGTTCGTTCTCTCTGGGCGATGTTCCCGACCGGACGCGTCTCCACGCGCTTGACCATGCCCCGCCCCGGATACATAGGTGCCAGACCAGTCCCCGCACGGGAGGCACCCGATGCCCGTCTTCGAGTGGCGCAGCTCAGTCCCGTTTCCCGCAGAGCACGTCTACGCGTGGCACGCGCGGCCGGGCGCCTTCGAGCGCCTGAGCCCGCCGTGGCTGCACGCCCGCGTGATCGAACGCAGCGGCACGATCGAAGAGCACGGCACGCTGGTGTTCGAGTACGGCAGCGGTCCGCTGCGCCGGCGCTGGATCGCGGCGCACGGCGACGCCGAGCGCGGCCGGCGCTTCAGCGACCGCCAGCTCCACGGCCCTTTCGAAGCCTGGGAGCACATCCACACGTTCATCCCCGACGGCCCCGACCGCTGCGTGGTCGAGGACCACGTCGAGTACCGGCTGCCGCTGGGCGACGCCGGCGGTCTCGTCGCCGGCACGCCGGTGAGGCACTTTCTCGAGCGTCTCTTCCGCTTTCGCCAGGAGCGCACCGTGGCCGATCTCAGCCGCCACGCCGCCCACGCCGACGAGCCGCGGCTGCGGGTCGGCATCACGGGCGCGAGCGGCATGATCGGCAGCCAGCTCGCCGCCTTCCTGGAAGGCGGCGGGCACACCGTCGTGCGCATCGGGCGCGGCCTGCCGCAGCACCCCGGCGACGTCGCCTGGGACCCCGCCGCCGGCCGGCTCCCGGCGGCCTCGCTGGCCGGGCTCGACGCCGTCGTCAACCTGGCCGGCGAGAACACCGGCCGGCGCTGGACGCCGGCGCGCAAGGCGGCGATCGCGAGCAGCCGCAGTCTGGGCACAGCGCTGCTGGCCGACACGGTGGCGTCCATGAAGGACGGCCCCCGGACCCTGCTGTCGGCCTCGGCGGTGGGGTACTACGGCGCCGAGCGCGGCGACGCCGTGCTCACCGAGACCAGTCCCACCGGCTCGGCGACCGACTTCCTGGCCGAGGTCTGCCGGCAATGGGAGGCGCCCCTGCTGCCGGCTGGTCGGGCCGGCATCAGGGTGGTCCCCATGCGGTTCGGCGTCGTGCTCAGCGCCGCCGGCGGCATGCTGGGCCGCGTCCTGCCCGCCTACCGCGCAGGGGCCGGGGGGCCGGTCGGTTCGGGAGAGCAGTGGCTGAGCTGGATCGAGCTCGACGACCTGATCGGCGTCGTGGGCGACCTGCTCTACGCGGCGACGATCGACGGGGTCGTGAACGTGACGAGCCCGGCGCCGGTCACCAACCGCGAGTTCGCCACGACGCTCGGGCACGTGCTGGGCCGGCCCACGTTCGTGCCCCTTCCGGCCGGGGTCGTGCGGGCCGTCTTCGGCGAGATGGGCGACGTCATGCTGCTCGGCGGGCAACGAGTCGTGCCCGAGCGGCTCGAGAAGGCCGGCATCGTGCTGCGCTACCCGGCCCTCGAGGCGGCGTTGCGGCTCGAGCTCGGCCACCTCGAGCTCTGAGGCGGCCGGCGCGGGACTCGGGCGAGTCGGGTCCGTCCTCGGGCCCGGCTCCCGCGCGGTCCGTCAGCCCTGAGCCGGCGAGTCGTTTGCGGTGTCGGCCTCCGGCGGCGCCGGAGGCTGGGACCACCCGGCCGGCGGCTGCGGCCAGCCGGGAGGCGCCGTCCAGCCGGGCGGTGGCGTCCAGCCGGGCGGAGGCGGGGGCCAGCCCGGCGGTGGCGTCCATTCGGGCGGCGAGGCGGGCCAGTCCGGCGGCTGCGCGGAGCCAGACGTGGGCGGCGGCGTCCAGTCTGCGGATGGCGGCGTCGAGCCCGGAGGCGGTGGCGTCCAGCCCGCGGGCGGCGGCGTCCAGCCCGTGGGCGGTGGCGTCCAACCCGCGGGCGGTGGTGTCCAGCCCGTGGGCGGTGGCGTCCAGCCCGGAGGCGGCGGCGTTTGGGGACCGCCGGCCAAGGCCGGCGCCTGCCGCCTGGCCTGACGCCATTCGTTGAGCAGCATGAGCGCGGCTCCGACGCCGGCCGCGGTCGCGACGAACAGGGCGACGCCGCCGAGGACCGGGACGAGCGAGACCAGGCTGAGCAGCACCGCGCCCGCGACGGCCGTCGCGATCACGTTCTCGCGGTAGCGCTGCGACGACGACAGCACGAGCCGGCCGAGCAGCTCGGCGACACAGACGAAGCAGAACAGCAGTCCGAGTGGCACGACGACCAGTCCGAACGGCACGGCGACGATCAGGCCCACGATGGTGATGGCGAGAATGGTGAGCACCACCGCCGCGACGACGAGACCCACCAGACCCCAGCCGAGCGAGGGCCAGAAGCGCGCATGGACGCGCTCGGCGACACGGCGCAGGGGGCGAGGGAACAGTGCGGCCACGACGAGGGCGACGATGGGCAGGAACAGGAGCTGCCACCAGCCCACGACGACGCCGATCGGTCGCACCGCGATGCCCGAGAAGAGGGCCGGCAACACCCCGCCGAGGCGAAGCCCGGTCACCTGGGTGGTCTTGCCGTGCACGGCGGCGCCGGGTTCGATCGTGAGGTGGCCGCCGACGACCACGACGCTCGACGTCTGACTCGTCTCGCCGGCGCCGACGACGGCGGTCGATTCGATCGTGGCGTCGCCGCCCACCACCACCACGCTGTGCGTGACCGTGCCGCCGATGACGGCGCCGCCGTGGATCACGACGACACTCTGCACTGTGCGGCCCTGGGGCAGCGTGTAGTCCTGGAAGCGCACGACCGACGAGCCGTCGCCGCCCGAGGGCGCGGCCGTCGCCACGGCGGGGCCGAGAAGGCCGGCCAGGAGCAGCGCGAGGGCGAGTCCGGCCGTCAGCGCGATCGTGCGGTCAAAGCGGCGTGCGAGGCTCATGGCCGTTCCTCCTCGGCGGGTGGTTCGTCGTGGCTTGCCGGCTCTGCGGGCGAGCGCTCGTCGGGCGTCGCTGCATCGGTCGTTGCCGGCGCTTCGGGTCC
>Ga0187777_10003105_pt1 | contig 10607 bp, 9 predicted proteins | sample 1015_Q2_SP5_10_M_FD_132416 | JGI IMG/M metagenome (GOLD analysis project Ga0187777, IMG submission 132416) | Tropical peat soil microbial communities from peatlands in Department of Meta, Colombia - 1015_Q2_SP5_10_MG | ecosystem: Environmental > Terrestrial > Soil > Wetlands > Peat | place...
AGTCGTCTGCGGCTTCGGGCCGCACTGCTGCGAGACCGGGTTGCCGTCGCCGATCTTCCCGAGCGTCGACGGAGTGAGGTTGTCCGCCGGCGACAGCGACGGGTTCGTGACGCCGCTGTACACGTGGTCATACCAGCCGTCGGAGTCGTCCCAGTTGACGATCACGGCCGTGCTGTGCCAATCCGGCGTGCGCATCAGCGAGTCGATCTCGCGGGTGACGAACGCCTGCTCGTCGGCGGGATCGGAGTACCCGGGGTGGCCGTCCTCGTATCCCGGAGCCTTGATGAAGCTGACCGTCGGCAGTGCCGAGGGAGGCAGCTCTCCGTCGCCGATCGCCGCCACCAGCTGGTCGAAGTCGCTGGTGTCGTACTGATGGTTCGGCGTATTGAACTGCGGGACGCCGTTGACGTATGACTGCGTGTCGGTCCCGATCTCCTCGAGCCCGGCGAGCGTGTCCTGGCCGGCGCCGTCGACCGGGATCGTCAGGTGATGCGGGTTCGCGGTCGAGGCGTAGTACTGGAACGGCTCGTGGTGTGGGATGTAGTCGTCCTTGTAGCCCCACTGGCCCGTGCCGCCGAGCGCCACGCCCACTGGGTGGACCGCATCGCACAGCGCCTGGTTCGAGGCGTGTGCGGGCACGTTCTTGCCGGTGAAGCTCCCGGAGAACTCATCCGCAATGAACTGCGAGGTCGGCTGTCCGCTGTGACCGACCGCTGCCGAAGCGGTCGCGAACGTCGTCGTCGGGTCGAAGCCGCCCTGGAACCAGCCCCAGGACAGCCCGGCCTTGTTCAGCTCGTCACCGATGTTGGTGCCGTTCAGCCCCACCGCATCGCGGGTGGAGCAGTCGTCCCAGTAGGGCTGCGCGTCGCTCGTGAGCGAGAAGCCGCCCTTGCCGTCGGGCGTGATGTCGCCGTCGGGTGACGTCGACGTCGACACCGACGGGTTGTTGGCCATGTGGGTCGTATCGACGTTTCCGGTGTCTCCCGAGGTGACGTTGATCGCGCCCGGCGAGGACGGGCCAAACGTCGTCCCGAACGAGTTGCCCTCGAGCGAGAAATGCTGGGCGTAATTCCACATCGCGGTGACGGTGTTTCCGTCGTAGTAGTCCATGACCTGGGCGGCCTCACAGGGGGTGCCGAACGGGCTCGTGCTCCCGCCGTCGGTACCGGTGCTCTGGACGAAGTGATCCATCTTGCCGTCGTCGAACGCCTGCTGCTCGTCGCTGTAGTCGTGGTCCTGATCGCAGGTGAGCTGTCCGCCGGCATTACCGCTCAGACCGGTCGGGCTGCTGTCCAGGCGCAGCGGCAAGGCCGTGTTGGGATTGCTCGTCAGCAGGTTGGTGCTATGGCGCAGGTTCGGCGGCAGTGAATGGCTCGTCGCCGGCGTGAGACCGTCGACCGCCGGCGTTCCCGGAGCTGCATGGAATGTCTGGCCGTCGGTGTTGGCGGCGTTGGGATACGTGCCGAAGTAGTGGTCGAACGACACGTTCTCCTGGAAGATCACAACGACGTGCTTGATTGGCGTCGCGGTCCGATAGCCGCCTCCCTGACCGCCACCCCCCGAGTCCCCGTCGGGATGATGCGATCGGCCGCCGGTTGAAGCCTGCGCCACCGCGACGCTGGCCCCGGCGATTGCGAGTGCTGCCACAAGCAGTACGAGCACGCGCTTACGCGCCATGGAAGGTCTCCTTTCCGTTTGCATTCCGCCTGCGCCACCCTCCGGGGCGCCGCGGGCACCACTCTCGCGGTCCGGCCCGGTCCAGGAGTTGTCGACTTGTAACCGACTTGTTGGCTAGTTGTGACTGGGGTCGATGGCTCAGGTGCGGGTGATCAACACCGTTCCCAGGACGGCAAGCGCGAGCCCAAGCAGGCGGCCGGCGCCGATCCCAACCTGGTGCAGCCCGAACCACCCGAGCCGGTCGGCCACGAGCGAGATCACGAGCTGTGCGCACACGAGCAGCGCCACCACGGCGGCCGCGCCGAGCGTGCGGACTGCGAACAGTCCGGCCGTGACCACCGCCGCGCCACCGACCCCGCCAAGGAACTGCTCCGGCCGGGCCCCACTCAGACCGGACAGCCGGCCGGGGTGCCCTCCGATCACCAGGACCACCGCGACGATCGCGAATGTGACCGAGACGCTGACGAACGCGGCGCCGAAGTCGCCGACGTGATCGGACAGCGCAGAGTTTGCGGGGGACTGAAGACCGACGATGAGCCCGGCTACGATCGTGATCGCGATGGCGCCGGCTCGGCTCATGGCGGTCGGGTCCCCGTGCACCGCCGGGTTCCTTCTCGGGCCACTATCCTCGCCGCCGTGACGCTCGCCGCCGAGCTCGAACTGCCGAGCTTCGATCACACCGCCGCCGACTTGCGCGGCGACCACTATCGGACCGCGATGTCCGGACTCGAGGGCCACGACGGCTGGCTCGCTGCCAGCCCGTTCGGCTACATCGTGCTCGACCGCAACGCCGGCGAGTTCTTCCTCCGCACCAAGGCCGCCGTGTTCCCGGGACTGACGATTGCCGACTTGTTTCAGGTGACCGAGGGTCCGCTCCGCGAGGAGATCGTCAAGAACATCATCAACGTCAACGGCGACGACCACCGCCGCCTGCGCAACCTCGTCAACCCCGCGCTCGCGCCGCGCGCGGTCGACCGGTACCGGCCGGCGATGCGGCGGTTCCTCGAGCAGCTACTGGGCGAGGTTCCCGCGGACGGCCGCTGCGATTTCATCGCGACGTTCGCCAAGCCATACCCGTCGCTGGTGATCGCCGAGGTGATGGGGGCCCCGCTCGAGGACGCCCCTCGGCTCCATCACTGGTCGAACATGATCCAGCGCCAGTTCGACCCCACCAGCCTCATGACCGAGCGCGCGGAGATCGAGCAGGCGGTCGCCGAGTTCTACGCCTACGAGGACGAGCTGATCGCGCGCCGACGGCCGGCGCCTGGGGACGACCTGATCTCGGCGCTGATCGGAGCCGAGGAGGCGGGCGATCGCCTAACCGACGACGAACTCCGCAACCTCGTCCTGAACGTCCTCGTCGGCGGGGTCGACACCAGCCAGAGCCAGCTGGCTCACGCAATCCGGCTGCTGGCGGCGCATCCCGACCAGTGGGAGCTGCTCCGCTCGGATCCGCGCGGCCTGGCGTCGGCGGCGGTGGAGGAGGCACTCCGGTTCGAACCGATCACGCCGTTCACCGCGCGAATCCTGACCCGGGAGGTCGAGCATCGAGGCGTGACCTTCCCGGCCGGCTCGATCGTGCTCGTCTCCGCGTGGCACGCCAACCGGGAAGGCGTCGAGCCCGACCGGTTCGACCTGACCGCCGAGCGCGGCGGCGCGCGCCTGCTCACTTTCGGCGCGGGCATCCACTATTGCGTGGGCGCCAACCTGGCCCGGGCGGAGATGCAGGAGGGGCTCGCGTTCCTGGCCGAGCGAGTGACCTCGCTCGCGCTCGACGGCGAGCCCGAGTTCGGCACGCCGTCGGGGATCTACGGCCTCGAAGCGCTGCCGTTGAAACTCGAACGAGAGGAGTAGTCGACTTGTCCTACGAGACGATCATCTGGGAGCAGTCAGGCGGCATCGGACGGCTGACCCTCAACCGCCCGGACTCGCTCAACGCCTGGACGCCCCAGCTCGGGCTCGATCTGCGGACGATCATCGAGCGCGACGCCGCCGATGAGTCCGTGAGGGCAGTGCTGATCACCGGGGCCGGACGCGGGTTCTCGTCCGGCGCGGATCTGAAGGCCGGCTTTGAGCCCGCCGACGACGGCATGCCCGACATCCGCAAGGAGCTGCACGACGTCTATCACCCGGCGATCGCCGGGCTGCGGCGCCTCGAGAAGCCGGTGGTGGCGGCGGTCAACGGACCGGCGGTCGGGATCGGCTGTTCGCTGGCGCTGGCCTGCGACCTGATCATGGCGGCCGAGTCCGCGTACTTCGGGCTCGCGTTCGTCAACATCGGCCTGATGCCCGACGGCGGCTCGACCGCGTTCGTGCCACCTGCGGTCGGCCGGGCGCGCGCGTTCCAGATGGCGCTGCTGGGCGAGCGAATCCCCGCACCGCAGGCGCTCGAATGGGGCCTGGTCAACTGGGTCCATCCTGACGACCGCCTGTCGGCCGAGGCGGACGCGCTGGTCGAGCGGCTCGCCGCGGGGCCGACCCGTTCCTACGCCGCCAGCAAGCGCGCGCTCAATCGATTCATCTACGGGGACCTCGAGGCCCAGCTCGACCTCGAGGCCGAGCTCCAGCACGCCCTCGGCCGCACCAAGGACTTCTTCGAAGGCACGTCGGCGTTCGTCGAGAAGCGCCCGCCCGCGTTCACCGGCGGGTAGGCGGATGGCCGACTGGGCGACGATCTCCTCGCTTGCAACCGCCGGCGGGACGCTCGTGCTCGCGGTGGCCACGTTCGCCGCGGTCCGTTCGTCGAACCGCTCGGCGCGCATCGCGGAGATCGCGCTCCAGGAGCAGCGCCGCCCGCTGCTGGCCGGGTCACGGCTGGGCGTCGACCCCGAGCAGAAGATCATGTTCGTCGACCGGCACTGGGTCCACGTTGGCGGCGGCTACGCCGCGGCCGAGAACGTGGACGGAGTGATCTACCTGGTGATGAGCCTGCGCAACGTCGGCTCGGGAATCGGCGTATGCCAGGGCTGGGGCGTGCGCGCGGGACTGACGCGCAACACCGTCGACCACCTTCCCGAGGACGAGCTGCGCGCCCAGACTCGCGACCTGTACATCCCCGCCGGCGACACCGGCCTGTGGCAGGGAGCGATCCGCGACCGCGACGATCCGTCCTACCGCGAGATCGCCGACGCGATCTCCCAGCGCGAGCCGATGACCGTCGAGCTCCTCTACTCAGACCAGGTCGGCAGTCAGCAGACGATCACCCGGTTCACGCTGGTACGCTCGAGCGGGACGGCGCCGACGAGGCGGGTCGGTTCATCAGCGCCGGCCGGAACTGGTATCTGGACCGCGCAGGGCCGCGCTGACGCGGTCGAGGACCGCGGCCGCCTCGGCTGCCATCTCGCGTACGATCTCGCCCGCCGGCCGCGCCTGCACGAGCTCGTGGGCCTGCCCGGCCCACAGGTTGAATGCGTCGGCGTCCCCGCTTCGGCGGGCGGCGGCCCGGAGGGGGCTCGTCAGGTGATGGATCTGCGGGTAGGCGACCGGCGCGGCTCCCGAGTGCTCCTCCATGAACCGGTTGACGATCCCCCGGGCCGGGCGACCGGTGAACGCCCGGGTCAACCGCGTCGGCCGGCGCTCGGCGAGGACCGCGCGCTGCGCCTCCGCGGTCCCGGCCTCGGGCGCGAGCATCAGCGCGGTCCCGACCTGCGCGGCGCTCGCGCCGGCGCACAGCACGGACGCCAGCGCGGCGCCGTCGGCGATCCCGCCGGTGGCGACCATCGGCAGCGGCGTCGCGCCGGCAACCACGCGCAGCAGCGCCAGCAGGCCGACCCCACCCTCGTCCGAGCCGTCGTCGACGAACCCACCCCGGTGGCCGCCGGCCTCCGTCCCCTGGACGACGAGCGCGTCCGCGCCGGCCTCACGCGCCGCCAGCGCCTCGGGCACGTTCGTGACCGTCACCCACGCGGCGATCTCGATTCCGTGCAGTCGGTTGATCACGGCCAGGTCCGGACAGCCGAACGTGAACGACGCGGCGGCCGGTCGCTCCTCGTAGATCACCTCGAGCTTCGCGTCCCAGTCGTCGTCGTCGAACCGCGGCTCGCCGAGCTCGGCTCCCTGGCGTTCGGCCTCCGGCTTGAGCCGCTGTATGTAGTCGTGCAGCCGGCCGGGGTCGGCACGCGCCGGCGCCGGCACGAACACGTTGACCCCGAATGGCGCGGACGTCTCCGCGCGGACCGCCCGGATCTCGTCTCTCACCGCCTCGGCGCGCTTGTAGCCGGCCGCCACGAAGCCGAGCCCGCCCGCCTCGCACACCGCGACCGCGAGCTCGGGCGTCGACGGTCCGCCCGCCATCGGCGCCTGCACGATCGGCAGCTCGAGTGTGCTCAAGTCGAACGTGGTCGCGAGTCTAAGGGCCGTGGGTACTGGGCCGCCTGCGGCGGCGTCCGTGGGGCCGTTCCGCCCGGCGTCCGTGCCGCGCGGGCTGGTCGCGACCCCCTCGGCCGGGCATGGATGCGCGGCCGCACGCCGAGCGCAGCGAGGCCCAAGCACCGTGGCGGCCAACGCCGAACTCGACGCCGGCGCCAGAGCGAGTTGGGGTTAGCGGCTACCGGGCAGCTTGAGCAGGCCGATCACATGGCCCTCGGGGTCGGCGAATTGCCCGATCTCGGGGCCGCCCGGAACCGCCTGAGGACCGAGCAGGCGCTTGCCCCCGAGGCTCTCCGCCTTGACCAGCGCGGCTTCGACGTCGGGGACCCCGACATAGACAGTGACGTGGCCTTCGTAGCCGTCCATCGCGGGCCCGAGGCCGCCGCCGATCCCCGCGCCCTCGGCGTCGGTGTAGCGCGGGATGATCCCGTAGTTCATCGGGTTGCTGGCGTCGATCTCCCAGCCGAACATCTCCGAGTAGTACCCCCGGAGCTTGTCGGCATCCTTGGCGATGATCTCGAAGTGGAGCACGGGTTCGCCCATCGTCTCTCCTTTCCGGGCAGGGCGGCGCGTCCCCCGCGTCGGGAATCAGCTTACGGCGAGCGCCTGCGCCAAGCCGAACATCATCGGCTCCGCGGCCGTGGCCGATTGCCACACGGCGTCGTCGCCGAGCGGGTGGCGGATCGCCTCGCCGGCGCCCACGAGCTCGAGCAGCGCGGCCTCGGCGGCGCCGCGATCCGGCGCTTCGTTGTTGCCCGCCATCAGCGCCGCGACCTCCTGGGTCGTGAGGCCATCGGTGAACCGCTCGAGCAGCGGTGCCGGGGTCTCCGGCGGCGGCTCGCGATGAACCGTCGGGTCGATGTTCGCGACCAGGATGTCGTACGCCTCGACCGGCTGGAAGCCGCCGGCCACGAGCCTCGTCCCGTTGCCCTCGAACACGACCGACGGCGCCGTGAACCGGACCGGGCCGTCGGTGGTCGCGGTCTTGCCCTGGAGCTCGGCCGCCGACCCCTCGGCCTTGCGGGTCTCATCCTTGTCGGCGCGGTAGGCCTCGACAACCTCGGGGGCGTCGATCATCCCGACCAGCTGCTCGGCGTCGATGCCCGGGATGACCCTCAGGGCGTCGGCCAGATTCGCGTCGTCGTCGAGCAGCAGCGGCGTGTTGAAGTTCGCCAGCTGAATCGCCCGAAACGCCCGCCACTCGCTACCCGGGTACGTCATGCGGGCGGCCACCACCGCCCGGCACGCCCGTGATGTGGCGCTCAGCCGAGCCTTCGGCGCCGGCGAGAACGGCATCCCGTACCGGCTGCGGAACCGCGCCTGCCCGAGCGCGCCGCGGATCGGCGAATAGCCGCGGGCCTCGTACTGCGCCGCCTCCTCGGTCAGCCCTACGAGTACGAGCCGCCAGTCCAGCTGGTCGCCGTACCGCCACTCGATGACGCGGAGCGCAGGGCTCTCGGAATATGCCCAGGGGCAGGCCGGATCGCTGTAAAGAGTGGCCGAAATCATGCGGTAGACGCCTCCGGGGGTAAGGTGATTGACGCCTCAAGGATGTTAGCGAGTTGGCCTCTCCGCTCGCCGGAGACGATCACACCGGCGTTGCTACCCGGTGTCGCCACCGAGCAACTCCGCCAGGCGATCCAGCAGCGGCACCTGGCCGGCGTTGATCTTCTCGCGCGCGATGTCGAGCCCGAACCACTCCGCCCGGTCGACCTCGGGGATCTCGATGGTCCGGCCCGAGCGGGGCGGCCACTCGAACTCGACCGTGTTGCTCACCACCGTGCTCACGTCCAGATCGCCGGGGAGCGCCCAGCCGCGCACCCGCTTGCCGCTGCGCTGGCGGATCTCGCCGAGATCTTCGGCTTCGCCTGATGGCGGCGCGCTCCCGAGCTCCTCCGCGAACTCGCGCCGCGCGGCGTCGAGCGGATCCTCGCCGTCGGCGTACTCGCCCTTGGGGATCGACCAGGCGCCGGCGTCCCGGTTGGACCACACGGGCCCGCCGGGGTGAACAAGCAGTACCTCGAGCCCGTCGCCGCGCCCGCGGTGCAGGAGGATCCCGGCGCTTCGCCGCGAGCTACGGGCGACCACGGGGTATCAGCTCCTACGCTCGGTCAGCGCGAGGCCGAACCCGAGCGCGATCAGGATCGCGCCCCCGCCCGCGGTCATCCGCTCGAGCCGGCGTGACGTCCGCCCGAGCCACTCGCGCGCCGTCCCCGACGCAAGCGCCCACGCGCTGTCGGACAGGAACGCGATCACGATGCAGATCGCGCCGAGCGTCGCGATCTGCGGGGTGATGTGGCCCCGCGAGCGGTCGATGAACTGCGGCACCACCGCGGTGAAGATGATCGCGCCCTTGGGGTTGGTCGCCCCGACGACGAAGCCCTCGCGATAGATCCGCCACAGCGGCTTGGGGGCGGCCCGCACCGCCGGCGTAAACAGCTTGGCCAGCTGCTTACGCTCGCGAATGTTGCGGACGCCCAGGAGCACGAGGTACCCGGCGCCGAGCAACTTCAGCGTCGTGAACACCGCGTCCGAGCGCGCCACTAGCGAGCCCACCCCGATCGACACCAGCACCAGTTGCAGCGCAAAGCCGCTCTCGTTGCCGACCACCGTCGCGAACGCCGCTCGCCGCCCAAGCGCCACTCCACGGCTCACCACGAATAACACGCTCGGGCCCGGTATCAGGATCAGGACGTAGATCGTCACCAGGAACGCGGGCAGGTGATCCGTCGGCAGCATGACCGAGGCTCATGCTAATCGGGGCGCCGCTCAACCCGCCAACACCGTCGGACAGGTCGTGGACCATCACCGGCCGGCGGGTGACGTTAAGCAGCCAGCGCCTCATGCTCGCCCTCCTCGATCGTGGGTAGACGGACGACGTCGGTGTCCGCGGGCTCGCGCAGTAGGAACGCTGCGATCGCCGCGCCGGCCAGCGCGAACAACGTGCCGACGTGATAGGCGAGCTCGAATCCGTTGGTCACCGCGATCGCGCTTGGCGCCGCGCCGACGGCGGAGCTCGCCTGCCCCGCGGCGATTGTCGACAGCACGGCCAGCCCGAGCGCACCGCCAACCAACCGCGAGGTGTTGAGCAGTCCAGAGGCGACGCCGCTCTGCGAGCGCTCGATGCCCTGCATCGCGACGATCGTCGCCGGCACCAGCGTGAAGCCCATCCCGAGCGCCGACAACAGCGCACCGAACAGGACCGTGTGCAGGTAGTTCCCACCCGGCGACACGCCGCTCAGCAGCTGTAGTCCGACCGCCGAGGTCAGCATCCCGGTGGCAATCACCCGGCGCGCGCCGAAGCGGGCCACCACCCGTGGCGCGAGCGTCGACGCCGCGAAGATCGACAACGTCATCGGCAGGAAGCCGAGCCCGGCCTCGATCGCGTCGTAGTGGAGGACCTGCTGCATGTATAGCGTCAGGAAGAACCAGCCGGGGAACTGGGAGGCGTACAGCAGCAGGACCACGGCGTTCGCGGCCCGCAGGTGGCCGACGCGGAAGATCGAGAGTGGCACGAGCGGCTCGCGCGCGAACCGGGCCTCCACCAGCAGGAATGCCGCCAACAGGACGACTCCGCCGATCAGCGGCAGGATCACGCCGGGTGCGCCCCAGCCGAGCGTGTCGGTGCGGACGATTCCGTAGGTCACGCTGACGAGGCTGGCGGTGACCAGCACGGCGCCGGTGAGGTCGAAGTGACGGGTTCCCTGCGCTTTGGCGGTCGCCGGGATCAGCCGAGAGCCGAGCGCGACGGCGATGATGCCGAGCGGCACGTTGACGGCGAAGATTGCCTGCCATCCGAATGCCTGGGTCAGGACGCCTCCGAGCAGCGCGCCCGAGGAGGCGCCGAGGCCGCCGACGGCGCCCCATGCGGCGAGACCGCGGTTGCGCTCGCGGCCCTCGGCGAACGAGGCGGTGATGATCGACAGCGTGGCCGGCGACAGCACTGCGCCGCTGAGCCCCTGGATCGCGCGCGCAGTGATCAGCAGATCGCGCGAGTCGGCGAGCGCGCACGCGAGCGAGGACAGGGCGAACATCGCGGTGCCGACGAGGAACACGCGCCGGCGACCGAGTAGGTCGGCCGAGCGCCCGCCCAGCATGAGGAAGCCGGCGAAAGTGAGCGTGTAGGCGTTGACCACCCACTGCAGGCCGGTGGTCGAGAAATGCAGCCCGGCTCGCATCGACGGCAGCGCGACGTTGACGATCGCGATGTCGAGGATGACCATGAACTGGGCGAGGCAGACGACGAAGAGGAGCGCGTTCTTGGAACCCGCGACGCTCCGACGGCGACGAGGCCTCAGAAGCGTGCGGCGCGCGGTTTCAGTTTTCAGGGAGGCGATTGCGTTCACGAGTGGTATGGTGCGACAATGCTTATCCAGGTACAAGAGAGGGGTTTATCCTGGTAGTAGGACTCACACCCAATGAATCGGAGAACGGGCAGGAGCCGCCGAGCGTGAGAAATCAATCTGGGCCGTCCACCAGCGGCAAGGCCGCCAACGAGAACGCGGCGAACGACAAGGCCGCGAACGGGAACGCGGCCAACGGTAAGGCGGCCACCGGGAACG
>Ga0187777_10003106_pt1 | contig 10603 bp, 11 predicted proteins | sample 1015_Q2_SP5_10_M_FD_132416 | JGI IMG/M metagenome (GOLD analysis project Ga0187777, IMG submission 132416) | Tropical peat soil microbial communities from peatlands in Department of Meta, Colombia - 1015_Q2_SP5_10_MG | ecosystem: Environmental > Terrestrial > Soil > Wetlands > Peat | place...
CGACTTGCCGGCGCCCATGAAGCCGACGAGCACCACGTTGTCACCCATGAGACTACCAGCCTATCATCAAGCTCCCGGGCCCGGCTGCCGGACCGTGACGGCGGCGGGCGCGCGGCGATAGGCGCAATCGCGCATCCAGCACCGGCGGCACTGGGTGAAATAGTGGTCCACGCGCGCCTCCGGCCCCACCCCCACCAGCCACGTGATGCTCTTCACCGGCGTCATGAAGCACGCCTCGTTGAGGCGCACGCCGATCGGCTCGCCCGGGCAGAGCCGGAAGAGGCTCGCCTGCTCCGCCACGTCCCAGCCCGCGTAGCCCGGGCTGATGCGGTTGGTCACCTTGACCCCCTCCGCGATCGCGGCCTGGCAGAGGAGGTCGTTGGCGTACTCGGCCAGGCTCTCGACCGCGGCCGAGCCCACGCTGTCGAGCATGACCGCGAGCGGAAATTCCCGCGCGTCGAACAGCGCGCGCACCCGCGCCTCGATCGCGTCGCCGACCGTGCACACGCCAGCGCCGACGCCCTCGACGCGGCCCCAGAGCCGCCCGATCTGCGGGACGCGGAGGACCTCGCCGCCCGCCTCGATCCGGTCGGGCCCGCCGTCGGTCACGGGGAGCGCGCGGTAGACGAGCCGGGGCGCCATCAGCCGCTGTCCCAGCGCGAGGGCCTCCTCGAAGAGCGCCAGCACCTCCGCGCCGGCCACGTCGACGCCCTTCTTGTAACCCTGGAAGCGCAGCACCTCGTCGCGGTCGATCGCCAGCGGCAGGGCTTCGAGGACGACCGGAGTGGAGGAGAGGACGGAGAGGGCCGCCGTCACCGCGCCCGGCGTGAGCGGACCACTTCGGCGATCAGGCGGATGTGCTCGGGCCCCGAGCCGCAGCACGCGCCGACGATGTTGCAGCCGGCGTCGAGGAGGGCGGGATAGTCCTTGGCCATCGCCTCGGGACCCAGCTCGTAGGTGGTCCGTCCGCCGGTGGTGATGGGCAGCCCCGCGTTCGGGTACGCGATGAGCGGCGCGTCCGTGACCTGGCGCATCTCCCGGATGATCGCGATCGCGCGGTCCGGCCCGCGCCCGCAGTTCATCCCGACCACGTCGGCCCCCGCGGCCAGCAGCTGGCGCGCCACCTCGGCCGGGCTCTCGCCCCACATGGTCCGATCGCGGTCGTGCAGCTCCTCGTACTGGAAGAACATCGTCGCCATCACCGGCAGGTCCGCGGCCGCCTTGCACGCCCGCACCGCCGCGGCCGCCTCCTGCGGGAACATCATGGTCTCCACCGCGAACAGCTCCACGCCGCCCTCCGCGAGGGCCTCGGCCTGCTCCCGGAAGGTCTCGAGGTACTGCTCGTCGGTGGCCACGTTCGCGCCGACGCCGTACTCCACCGGCAGGTAGCTGGTCGGCCCGATCGACCCCGCCACGAAGCCACCGGGCGGACACGCGGCCCGGGCCAGCCGCGCGCCCTTCACGTTGAGCTCGCGGGCGCGCGCGCCCATGTCGTGCCGGTAGCGCTCGTCGTACTCGTGCAGCTTGAGCGCGGTCCCCCCGAAGGTGTTGGTCTCGACGACCTGCGAGCCCGCGTCGAAGTAGCCCTGGTGGATCCCGCGGACCACGTCGGGATGGGTGTCGTTCCAGAGCTCGGGGCAATGACCGTCCTCGAGACCCGCGTCGAAGAGCGCGGTGCCGTAGCCGCCGTCGAAGACGAGCAGCTCGCCCGCGCGCACGCGCTCGACGACCTCCCATCCCCGCGGCCGGCCCATCAGGCGCTCACCGCCACGCCGAGCAGCTCCTTGGCGCGCACGACCGCCAGCGTGGAATCCCGCGCGTAGCCGTCGGCGCCGATCTCGTCGGCGTAGGCCTGGTTCACCGGGGCGCCCCCGATCATCACCTTGACCCGGTCGCGGAGGCCCGCCTTCTCGAGCGCGTCGATCGTGCGCTTCATGGCAGGCATCGTGGTCGTCATCAGCGCCGAGATGCCGACGATCTGCGCGTCGTGCTCCTTCACCGCGGCCACGAACTTCTCGGGGGCCACGTCGCGGCCCAGGTTGACGACCTTGAAGCCCGCACCCTCGAGCATCATCGCGACGAGGTTCTTGCCGATGTCGTGCAGGTCGCCCTGCGCGGTGCCGATCACGACCACGCCCAGGCTCTGCCCGGAGCCACCCGTCCGCGTGATCAGCGGCTTCAGCAGGTCGAGGCCGGCATACATGGCCCGGGCCGAGAGCAGCACCTGGGGGACGTAATACTCGTTGCGGCGGAACTTCTCCCCGACCACGTCCATGCCCGGAATCAGGCCGCGGAAGATCAGGTCCTTGGGGTCCATCGAGAGGCCGAGCCCTTCCTGGGTCTTCTTCGCCACCGTGTCCTTGTCGCCCAGGATCAGCGCCCGCGACATCGTCGGATAGTCGAACTCCCCGGCGCTCATGCCGGGCTGCGCTTCACCGTGCCGTAGCCCGCTTTCTGCCACGCGGTCATGCCGCCGATCACGTTGTACCAGTCGGCCAGGCCGGCGCGGCTCAGCACGCTGATCACCGTGCTGGACCGCAGCCCACCCGCGCACACCACCGCCTTCGGCCGTCCGTCGGGGACGAGGTCCTTGCGGGCGAGCGCCTCCGGCATCGGCACGTGCAGGGCCCCGTCGATGTGGCCCTCGTCCCACTCGAACGGCTCGCGCACGTCGATGACCACCAGGTCCGGCCGCTCCTCCTTCATGGTGGCCAGGTCGTGGACGGTGATCTGCGGCACGCGCGCCACCGGCAGGCCCTGGCTCTTCCACTCGGTCATGCCCCACTGCAGGTGCCCGACGATCGAGTCGAACCCGATGCGCCCGAGCCCTTGCACCGCGCGGTCGAGGTCGGTCGGGCTCGAGATCACCAGCGCCACCGGGGCCTCCACCGGCGCGAACAGGCCCACGCGGTTGGCGAACTGGGGGCTCTCGATCCACACGTGCAGCGCGCCCGGGATGTGCGCCTCGCCGTACTCCTCGGGCGAGCGCACGTCGAGCACCACCGCTCCCTTGTCGATGGCCTCCTGGACCTGCGCGGAGGACAGCGGCCGCGGCGCGGCGGTCTGAGACACGGCCTGGGCCCGGTTCCGCGCGATGATCCGGTCGAAGTTGGGTGGCTTGGGCGGCAGGCCGGTCATGAGCTGCCGCACGAAGTCCTCGACGCCCGAGGCCCGCAGCGCCGCGTTGAAGCGACGCTCGAAGCCGATGGTGGTCGCGGTCTTGCTCGACATGGCGCGACCGCAGCTGGATCCGGCGCCGTGCGCCGGGTACACCTCGACGCTGTCGGGCAAGCGCAGGAGCCGCTCGGTGAGGCTCGCGTAGAGGCTGGCCGCGGCCTGCTCGCCGCCGAAATCTGGCCGGCCCACGTCACCGACGAACAGGGTGTCGCCGGTGAGCACGAACCAGGGCTCGGTGCCCCGGCTCAGGTCGGTCACCAGCAGCGCGATGCTGTCCGGGGTGTGGCCCGGCGTGTGGATCACCTGGAGCGCCACGTTGCCGATCCGGATCTCGCGCCCGTGCTCCGCCGGGTCGTGGGCAAACGCCGCATTGGCGGCCGGATGGATGTGGATGCGGGCCCCGGTCTTGGCCGCCAGCGCCTGGTTGCCCGACACGTGGTCGGCGTGCACGTGGGTCTCGACGATGTCGCTGACCTGGAGTCCCTTGCGGCGCGCCAGCGCGACGTAGTCCTCGACCCGGTCACGCGCCGGGTCCACGATCACCGCGTGCCCGGCCTGGGTACAGCCGATCAGGTAGGAGAGACAGCCAGCTTCCTCGTTCAAGATCTGCTGGAAGATCACGCCGGAATCTTCCCACACGGACGGACAGTTGCGCAAGCGAAGCCCGTCCAATTCCCTCGGCTTGACCCCCTCGCGCTGCTAGACTAGAATCCGCGAATCGTCAACCGCCCGAACAGGGGGATCCACGGCTGCATGAAGGGCTTCGGTGAAGATCAAGGTCCTCGGGACATTCGGTAGCGAGGGGCCGGGGCAGCGGCCGTCGGCCTTTCTGGTCGACGATCGGGTGCTGGTCGACGCGGGAACGGTGGGGGGCGCCCTCTCGGTGCCCGAGCAGATCCAGATCCAGCACGCGCTGCTCACCCACGCGCACCTCGATCACACCGCCGGCCTCGCGTTTCTCACCGACACGCTGGCGATGGTGGCGCCTGACCGGCGCGTGACCACCGCGAGCATCGCACCGGTGATCGAGGCGCTCCGGACTCACGCCTTCAACGACACGCTGTGGCCCGACTTCACCAACATCCCCTCGCCCGGTCAGTCGGTCCTGAGCTTCCGGACCCTCCCCGAGGAGGCGGAGTCCCGCGTCGGCGAGCTGTGGGTGACTCCGGTGGTCGTCGAGCACACCGTCCCCACCACCGGCTTCGTGATCCACGACGGCGAGACCGGCTTCGTGTTCAGCGGCGACACCGGGCCGACCAGGCGGATCTGGCAGATCGCCCGCGAGATGCGCGGGCTCAAGGCGCTGATCGTGGAGACCGCGTTCCCCAATCGGCTGGCCGCCCTGGCCAAGGCCTCGGGGCATCTCACGCCGGAGATGCTGCGGCAGGAGATCCCAAAGATGCCGCCCGACATCCCGATCTGGGTCTACCACATCAAGCCGCAGCTCTATCAGGAGACCGCCGAGGAGCTGGCCAACATCGACCCCACCCGCATCCACATCCTCGAGCAGGGCAAGACCTACACCATCTAGTCCCTAGCCGGTCCCTAGTCCTCCCGCCGGGCCCGGTCGTCGATCGCCCGGCTCAGCCGCTCGCGATACGGATAGACCCCGAACACCCCTCCGGTATGGATGAAGCAGACGCGCGCGCCGAGCGCCTTTGGATCGCGCGCGAGCGTCTCCACCAGGCCGCGGAACCCCCGCGCGGTGCACAGCGGATCCAGCACCAGACCCTCCTGCCGCGCCACGCGGGCGATCAGGTCCAGCTCGGCGTCCGCCGCCTCGGCCCCACCCTGGTAGCCGTCGAGCAGGTGCACGGTCCCGGGCACCTCGACCGCGAGGCCGAAGCGCTGGATGGCGGCCCGCATGGTCGCGCTCACGTGGTCGCGCACCTGCTCGGCGGGTGCCGCGACCGGCACGCCGACCACCTCGCCCGGGAGCCCCGCGAGCTGCTTGCCAAGCAGCAGGCCGGCCTGACTGCCGCCGGTGAACGCGCTGATCACCACCGCGTCGAAGCGCGGCGCGCCGTGGTGGCCCTGCTCGGCCAGCTCCACCGCGCACTCGAGGTAGCCGAGCGCGCCCACCTCGTTGGCTCCGCTCTCCGGGATGACGTAGGGCCGGCCGCCGCGAGCCCGGACCTGGGCCACCGCCTCGTCGATCACGTCACCGAGCCGCTCGAGCTCGCCGTCGGTGCAGTATCGCACCTCCGCGCCGAGGAGCCGCTCGAGCAGCAGGTTGCCGTCGTACGCGGGCGGCCTCGGGCCGCGCAGCACCAGCACCGCGCGCAGCCCGAGCCGAGCCGCCACCGCGGCGACCGCGAGGCAGCAGGCGGATTCGCGCGTGCCGCACGCGATCAGGGTATCGGCGCCCTGCTGGAGGGCATCGCCCACCAGGAACTCGAGCTTGCGGATCTTGTTGCCGGACTCGACGAGCCCGGTCAGGTCGTCGCGCTTGACGTAGAGCTCGACCCCGAGACGGCGCGAGAGGCGGTCGAGCTTGAGCAGCGGGGTCGGAGCCAGCGCGAGCTCCAGACGGGCGGGCGCCGCCACTACTCTATGCGTGCTCCGTCTTGAGGTTGGCCGCGATCGGCGCGAAGTCGTACGAGGGGAACACCTGGTACCGGAACGCGCCCCACGCCTTCTGCTCCATGTAGCGGTTGAGCGCGCGCACCTTGTCCGGCTCCACCTTCAGGTGAATGATGAAGCCGAACGACATCGCCACCACCCACGAGACCAGCTCGCTCCCCTCCGGCGGGAAGTCCCGGTAGAAGCCGGTCCGCTTGAGGTGGGTCATGATCTCGTCGAGCGTCTTCGACTGGTCGTGGTGCAGCAGCACGGTCAGCATCACGCGGTGGTCGGGAACCATGGAATCGCCCAGTACCCTACCACAGACCCGCCGGCTACCGGCCCTTCGTGCCCCCTCGGTCGCCCGAATCGGGCAGGCAGCGATAGGTGACGGACCGCGCGGGCAGCGGAAGCTGGTCGCGCGGATCCGATTCGTTCGCGGCGCGCAGGTAGGCGCGCTCCACCTCCTCGCGCGAGCTCTGCTCGCTCAGGCACTCGGCGAGCGTGGTCGGCGCGCCCACGGTGGTGGTCGTGCCGCTCCGGCCGATCTCGGTGAGGACCCATGGCTCCGCGGCCGCGGCCCGGGTGGCTGGCATGAGCAAGCCGGAGAGCACGACCGCGACCAGGGCCAGGAGCGGGGCACCCGATCCAGGGAAGGCGGCAGGCCGGCGCGGCATGGCCGGCACGGTAGGGTGAGGCGGGGCGGCACGTCAAGAGCAGGCCCCTGCCCTACATGGGGCATTGACAGCGACCCGGCCTCCGGGTACCGTGCCAGCATGCGCATCGAAGTACACGACAATCAGGTCGAGTCCGCGCTCAAGACCATGAAGAAGCTCATGCTGAAGGATGGGCTCTTCAAGGAAATGAAGAAGCGCGCGTACTACGAGAAGCCGTCCGTCAAGCGCAAGCGCAAGCAGGCCGAGGCGCGAAAGAAGCGCCGGAAGGCCATGAAGCGCGCGGAGTCCGACGACTAGGCCTCGCCACGGGCTCCGCGGAGCCCACCCGTCCTGCTGGCCTCAGACCCCTGCTAGCCCTCGAGCCGGCGCGGGAGTCTGCCCGTTCCGCCTCCCAACGTCCTAGCCCACCTTCGAGGACAGGGTCGCGTACCTGTCCAGCAGCGGGAGCACCTGGTCGCGTCCGGCGGGCGGCAGGCCGAAGATCGCCCGTGTGATCGCGGCGTCGCGCAGCCCGGCGAGCCGCCCCTCGTCGGTGGGAGCGCCGAAGATCGAGACGGTGACCGCGCCCGGGTCGTGGCCCGCCTTCTCGGCCCGGGCCCGCAGATCGGCCAGGGTCTCGGCGATCGGCTCGCTGTAGGCGCGCCCGCCGATCGGCAGCCAGTGGCCCCCGAAGTCCGCCGCGCGTTGACGGGCGTGCGGCCCCGCGCCCCCCATCAGGATGGGCGGGTGCGGCTTCTGCACCGGCTTCGGGTAGGACCAGAGCCTGTCGAAGTCGACGAACTGGCCGTGGTACTCCGCCTCGTCCTTGGTCCAGATCTCCTGCATCGCCGCGATCCGCTCGCGCAGCACCTTCCAGCGGCGGTCGAAGGCGGTCCCGTGGTTGGCCATCTCCTCGGCGTTCCAGCCGCCGCCGATGCCGAACAGCACCCGGCCGCGCGAGAGGTAGTCGAGGCTCGCCACCTCCTTGGCGAGCACGATCGGGTCGCGCTCGATCACGAGGCAGATGCCGGTGCCGAGCTTGAGGCGGGTGGTCACCGCCGCGGCCGCGGCCAGCCCCACGAACGGGTCCACGGTGTGCCAGTACTCGCGCGGCAGGTCGGCGCCGCCCGGCCAGGGGCTCTTGCGGCTGGCCGGGATGTGGGTGTGCTCGGGCACGAACAGCGACTCGAAGCCTCGGGCCTCGGTCTCGCGAGCCAGGTCGTCGATGCGCATCGAGTAGTCGGTGGAGAACTGGAACACCCCGTATTTCATGGCCGGTGGGTCTCCTCGCAGTCGATCGGGATCATGCCGGTCCTGCCCGGGCCCGGTGTTACCATGAATCCGCGATGAACGCCAATCGACGGAGGTGCGCATGGACTTGAAGCTTCGTGGAACGCTCGTCACGCTGGCGGCCCTGGCGGTCGTCGCGCTCGCGTGGGTCCCCGCGCCGGCGGCCGACAGCTCCGACGTGGACGCGGCCACCCGTCAGGTGGGACAGGGCGCGAACCAGATCGGGCAAGGCAACGTGGTCGGGGGCGTCGGCGAGACGGCCAAGGGAATCGGCAACACGGTCGTGGCCGGGGCGAAGTACACCGGCCAGAAGTTCGAGGAAGCCGGTCAGGCGGCGGCGCCGTCCGCTCGCACCGCGTGGGACCGCACGAAGGAAGGCGCGGTCGCCTTCGGATCGACCGTCCGGGACTTCTTCGGCACGCTCTTCAGCAAGTAGCCGCTAGCGACGCGGCGGCTTCGGCGGCTTGGCCAGGTACGCGGCCAGCGCCGCCGACTCGTGCTCCTGGAAGCGCACCGCGATCCGGAGCTGCTCCAGGTACTGCTCGAGGGTCTTGCCCCCCAGGACGATCTTGTTCTGGGGGAAGAAGTCGCGGACGTCCTGCTCCCACTGAGGGCTCACCAGCGCGGTGACCCCCTCGTACATCCGCCGGTACGCGCTGCCCGGATACTGCCGGGCCATGGTGGTCCAGCTGGCCTTCACGTAGTCCCAGGCGAGCGCGCGGCTGTGGACGCCCATCAGCAGCGCGCGCATGAGGAACGGGGCGTCCTGGCTCCGCACCTCCCCGTTGGTGGTCTTCTCGAGCGTGCGGTGGATCAGCTCGGGCTGGCGGAAGCCGGCGAGCGCGTAGAGGTAGCGCTGCTCCTCCTGCGGCGTGCGCGCGGTGGTGAACCGCTGGCGAAACTCCTCGTACTCGCTCTCTCCGCCCGCGGCGGCCACGATCGCGATGAGAGCGGGCAGGACGTTGGCGTCGACCGCGGACTCGTCCTCGCGGTAGCGCGCGTAGAGGGATCGCCCGCGCTCCTGCGCCTCGGGGTCGTTGCCGAGCGTGCCGAGCGCGCGCAGGAGGTCGCCGCGCAGCTGGCGCTCCAGCTCGTCCTCGTCGGGCTGCGCCTCCCAGCCGAGCCGCTCCACCGCGCCCGAGACCCGCTGGCGCACGAGCGTCTCGAGGGCGGGCCGCTCCGACTCGCCGACGACGCGGTTCACGTACGCCCACGACCCGATGAGCGCGGTCCACACGTTGCGGTCGGTCTCGTCGGCGAAGCGGCCGGTGAGGTCGAGGTAGTCGGCCGCGGGCATCGCGAGGGCCTGGGCGAGGGCGAAGCAGTCGCTCACCAGGTTGAACCGCTCGATCGGCGCCAGCTTCCTGAGCGCGCCGAGCATCTTCTTGAGCAAGGGGGCCGCGTACTGCACGCGGTAGAAGCCGTGGCCACCCGCGTTCGCCACGACCCAGTCCGGGCTCGCGGGCAGCGAGACCGGCAGCGCCTCCCCGCCCAGCAGCACCGGCTTGTCGACGAAGCCGCGCTTCACCGAGGCGCGCACCCGCACCGGGATCTGCCAGGCCTCCGCGGGCGCGTCGGCTTCGAGATAGCTGAAGCGCCGCTGGCTGAGCTTGATCCCCGTGCCGTCCGGCTCCACCTGCACGAGCGGGAAGCCGGGACGGAAGATCCACCCGTTCATGACCTCGGGGATCGGCAGGCGGGCCGCGTCGCCGAGGGCCTTCCACAGGTCGGTGGTCTCCGCGTTGCCGAAGCGGTGACGCTCCAGGTAGAGGCGGACGCCGTCCCGGAAGACGTCCCCGCTCAGGTGCTGCTCGAGCATGCGCAGCACCGACGCACCCTTCTCGTAGGTGAGCAGGTCGAACATCGCCTCGCAGTCCCGCGGAGCCTTCACCTCGAACTCGATCGGCCGCGTGTTGTGCAGGCCGTCCACCGCCATCGCGGCGGCCCGCGAGACCCCGAAGGTCGTCCAGCGCTTCCACTCGGGCTTCCAGCCGTCGACGGCCAGCAGCTCCATGAAGGTCGCGAACGCCTCGTTCAGCCAGATGCCGTTCCACCAGAGCATCGTGACCAGATCGCCGAACCACATGTGGGCGATCTCGTGTGCGACCACGTCGGCCACCCGCTCGAGCTCGGTGTGCGACGCGGTGGTCTCGTCGACGAGGAGGGCAGTCTCCCGGTAGGTGATCGCGCCGAGGTTCTCCATCGCGCCCGCCGCGAAGTCGGGGATCGCGAGCATGTCGAGCTTGTCGCCCGGATACGGCAGCCCGTAGTAGCGCTCGAAGAAGGCGAGCGCGAACGCGCCGATGTCGAGCGCGACGCGTGCGAGGTGCCGCTTGCCGGGCACGCACCAGACCCGCAGCGGCGTCTCCCCCACCATCACCGGCTCCGTCGCCTCCAGCTCCCCTACCACGAACGCGACCAGGTAGGTCGACATCCGGATGGAGTCGGCGAAAGTGACCGCCTTCTTGCCGGGCCCCGCCGGAGTCTCCGACACGACCCGGGTGTTGGAGACCGCGACCAGGGACTCGGGGATCACCAGCGTCACCGCGAACACCGCCTTCAGCGCGGGCTCGTCCCAGCAAGGAAAGCCGCGGCGCGCGTCGGTGGCCTCGAACTGGGTGGCCGCGATCGTGTGCGACACGCCCGCGACGTCCTTGTACGTGCTGCGGTAGAAGCCGTGCAGGCGGTCGTTCAGGACACCGGTGAAGCCGATCGTCAGCCGGTGCTCGCCGACCGGAATCGGAGCCGGGAACATGAGCCGGGCCCGCTCGCTCTCCGCTTCCAGCGCGACGCTCCCGGGCACCGCCGCGCCGCTCGCGTCGTCGACGCGCACCGAGTGGATCGTCAACTCCGCCGCGTTGAGGACGATCTCGGTCACCGACTCCGCGACCGTGATCGTCACCGTCTCCTCGCCCGCG
>Ga0187777_10003107_pt1 | contig 10603 bp, 7 predicted proteins | sample 1015_Q2_SP5_10_M_FD_132416 | JGI IMG/M metagenome (GOLD analysis project Ga0187777, IMG submission 132416) | Tropical peat soil microbial communities from peatlands in Department of Meta, Colombia - 1015_Q2_SP5_10_MG | ecosystem: Environmental > Terrestrial > Soil > Wetlands > Peat | place...
TGGCAAGGCGACCGTCGCGGAGCTCGCTCAGTACATGCGATTCCCCCACTTGTCGCCTCAATTCTCCTGGGCCGCCCTTGGCTGTTCGGTCGCACTCTCGATGGCGGCGGCCATCGCCGGTTCATGGTTCGCGGTGCGGAGGGCCGTACGACTGAGCCCGGCGGTTGCGATGCAACCTCCCACGCCCGAGACGTTCGGCGCCGGGGTGTCCGGATCGATCGGCATCCTCGAAGCGCTCGATCAGCCGACGCGCATGATCGCTCGTCGCCTGGGACGATTTCCTCTTCGGGCCGTCGCGACGGCGGCAGGACTCGCCGTCAGCCTGTCATTGCTCGTCGGCTCGCAGTTCATGTTCGGCAGCATCGACGAAGTCATCAATCAAGCCTATTTCCAGGCGCGTCGGTGGACCGATGAAGTGAGCTTCGCCGACAAGCGCGATGTGCACGCGATCGCGGAGATGACGCATCAACCGGCGGTCCTTCACGCCGAGCCGTTCCAGCACGTCACCGGCTACCTTCGAGCGCATGCGCGCAGCGAGCGGATCGTCGTGTTCGGGCTCGATGACAACGCCGAGCTGGAGCGTCCTCTGGACGCCGATGGCCATGTCGTTCCCTTCGTCGGGAAGGCCCTGGTCGTGTCCCGACCGCTCGCAGGACGGCTGGGGGTGCACGCAGGTGAGTCGGTCGAACTGGAAATCACCGACGGCCGCCGTCCGCGGGCCGTGCTGCCGATTTCGGCGATCGACCAGGACTATGCGGGCCTGACCGTCCACATGTCGCGAGCCGCGCTCAATCGTCTTATGGGCGACGGCGACATCGCGGCCGGCGCCGATCTTCTGGTCGCATCCGACCAGCGTGCCGCGTTTTACCGCGCGCTTCTGACAATGCCCCAGATCGCGGGCGCCGGGTCGCGGGATGACACGGTCGCCTCGTTCCGATCCGCGGTTGCCGCGGTGTTGTTGACGGAGATGGGGCTGTTCCTGGGGTTCGCCGGCGCCATCGCGTTCGGAATCGCGTACAACATCAGTCGCATCGCCCTGACCGATCGCGCGCGCGATCTCGCCACCCTGCGCGTTCTTGGATTCAGTCCGATCGAGTGCGCCTACGTCCTCGCGGGCGAGCTGGCGTTTCTCACGCTCGTCGCGGTGCCGTTCGGTTTCGCGGGCGGCTTCGGGCTGGCGGAGGCCCTGACCGTGGCGTTCCGCCGGCAGGACTTCTACATGCCGTTCCTGATCAGCGCCCGTGGAGTGGGGCTGGCCTTCACAACCTATGTCGCCGCGGTCACGGTGGCGGCCGCAGCCGTGGCTCGGCGCATCTGGCGCTTCGATTTGGTGACCGTCTTGAAGACGAGGGACTAGACATGTCCAGGCGTACCGTTCGCTGGATCGTCATCGCGACGGCCGCATCAGCGATGGCCGTCATGATCGTGTTCTTCTTCTGGCCGCGGCCCATCGAGGTGGATGGCGCCGTCGTTCGTCAAGGCCCGATTGCCGACGTCGTGTCCGATCAGGGCACCGCGCGTGTCCGACAGGCGTTTGTCATCGCCGCTCCGGTCAGCGGTCGCCTTGAGCGCCTGCCTCTCGAAGTGGGTGACCGGGTGGAGGCCAACCAGACCGTCGTGGCATCCATTCGGCCGGCCGCGCCCGAATTCCTCGATCCGCGATCGCGGGCGCAGGCCGAAGCGGCCGTTCAGGCGGCGCGCTCGGCTCTTGCCTCTTCGACCGCCCAGCGCGATCGGCTCGCCGCGGATGCGACGCGCACGCGCGACCACTTGCGACGAACGTCCGTGCTCGCCGAGGCAGGGGCGGTCCCGGTACAGGACCTCGAGGACGCCAGGGCCGACGCCGAAAGCGCCTCGAACGCGCTTCGTGCGGCCGACGCCGACATTCAGACGCGACAGGCGAATCTCGCGTCCGCGCAGCTGGCATTGGCGAATCCGAAAGCCGCCTCGACGCAGGCTGTCAACGTGATGTCACCCACGTCTGGACTGGTGACGCATCTGCTGCAGCAGAGCGAACGAACGGTTCTGGTCGGGACGCCGCTCGTCGAGGTGGGCAACACGTCCGGCCTCGAGGCGGCGATTGAGTTTCTGTCGCAGGATGCCGTCAAGATCCGGCCCGGCCAGAAGGCCGACATCTACAACTGGGGCGGCCCGGCCGACATCCCCGCCGAAGTCCGTTTGGTGGAGCCGCAAGGGTTCACGAAAATCTCGGCGCTCGGCGTCGAGGAACAGCGGACGCTCGTGCTCCTCCAGTTCACGGGGCCGCCAAGTTCCTGGGAGGGACTTGCTCCGGGATATCGCGTGTGGGGCCGGGTCTACCTGCGAGAGTGTCCGTCGGCGATCCTCGCGCCGATCGGTGCGCTGGTCCGCGATGACGGCCATTGGGCCGTGTACCGGATTGAGCAAGGGCGGGCGCGGCTCCGGACCATTCAGGTCGGCACCCTGAGTGACACATCCGCAGAAGTCCTCAACGGCATCAACGCGGGAGACACACTCATCGTGTACCCGTCGGACCAGGTCCGTGACGGATTACGCGTCCTTCCCAGACGATAGCGACGCCGTCGCCCATCGAGAATTTTCGCACTCGGCGAAAAATCCCCCGGCAGCTCTCACGCACATTACGACTTCGTTATCACGGGGAGCATCGGCGGCGTCCGCCGAACCTGCGTATCCGCCGGCACTTCTCGGCCTCACCGTCGCGCATCCAGTTGACGGTATCGCGGCGGCGACGGCTTTGCAGCCTGCAAGAGCAGCAGATCGTGCATTCACTCAGGACGGAGATGAACCATGCAGCTTGAACCCCGCGTTCGACGGGCGGTGACAATCGTCGCAGCCTGGATGGCGGCTTCCAGTCTCGTTCTCGCGCAAGCGCCCTCGCCGGGCGCGCCAGACGTGGCGCGCGGACAGAGCAGTTTCCTGGACCATTGTGCGGTGTGTCATGGCGACCACGGAAAGGGCAACGGCGTCGCGGCGTCGTCGCTGCGAAATCGGCCCACTGATCTGACAAAGCTGTCGAAGCCATCGGGCACGTTCCCCGCGGAGCACGTGGAAGCCGTCCTGAAAGGACAGGCTCCCGTCACGCCGCATGGCACGGCCACGATGATGATGTGGGGCGCCTTCTTCTCAGGGGAAGCGAACGGCAATCCGGCGGTCGCGAACCAGCGGATCGAGGATCTCGTCGCGTTCATCAAATCCATCCAGGCGAAGTAGCCATGCGGGATATCGATCGAAGCCAATGGACGCGCGTGGTGGTCTTGTGCGTGTCCCTCGTCGGCACGTTCGCCCTGGGTGCGACTTACGCCCGGGCGCGTGACGGCGGAGCGCAGGCGCCGCTTCCTGTTCCCCCGCAGCCGCCCGCGTCGATACCGGTGCCCACGTACCAGCCGATCGAACTCGATCGCATCGTGTCGCCGATCGCGCTCTATCCCGACCCGCTTCTCGCGCAGGTGCTCGCCGCCGCGACCTTTCCAGCGGACATTCCCGCTGCGGCGCTCTGGTCGGACAACCATCATTACCTCGCAGGAAAGGACCTGGCGGGCGCCATCACGGCGGATCACCTGCCATGGGATCCGAGCATTCAGGCGCTCCTGGCGTTTCCGTCCGTGCTCGAAATGATGGCGTCGGACATGCCGTGGACACAGGAACTCGGCGACGCGGTCCTTGCCGATCAGGCGGCCGTGATGGATGCCGTCCAGCGCCTGCGCCAGAAGGCGTGGAGCTACCGGTATCTCCGATCGTGCGCGCCGATTGTCGTCCAGGAGGGTCCGTTCCTGCAGATCCTTCCGGCGGACGCCGGATTCATTGTCGTGCCCTACTATGACCCCGCCATTGTCTTCGTGCCGCCGCCGCCCGGAGCGGTGCTGCAACACCCGGTGTATTGCGGATACGGCATACGAATCGGCATCTGGCTCAGCTCGTGGGGTTGGGGAACGACTCGCATCGTGTGGCCGACGCACACGATGATCATTCACGGATCCTCGTGGCATCGGGAATGGGCGGCACGCGGGGTGTACTCGCACCAGCCGCTGGACTGGCACACGGCGCAACGTCCTCCAGACCAGCATGAGGCCAGGCCCCGGACCCCTTCCGAACGCGCACGCGAGCGCCCGAAGGAATCGCCGGGCGACGGTTCCGGCAAAGAACATCATCGCTGACGAGAACAGGGAGGCAGTCATGAGCGCCGTCCGCACCGACAAGAAGCGTCCAGCAGATCGACAGACCACCGCGCGGGAAAAGGCAACCGGCCGGCACGCAGCGCCGTCGAATGCCACCGAAAAGCACCTGGGCGCGCTCGAGAGCCAGGTTGGCCGCACGCTGCCGCCAAAGGGCGACGACGACGAGCCCAAACAGGGATAGTCATCAGCGAGGACGAAGATGGCGACGCCACGCACGAAGACGAACGGTCCGAGGCCGGCCGCAAGCGAGCGCACGGGAGCGCTCGTGAAGCCGCGGACTCCATCAAAGACTCCGAGCAGCGGCGCGATAGCGCAACGCGCATACGACCTCTTCCTCAAGCGTGGCTGTGAACACGGACACGATATCGAGGATTGGCTGCAAGCCGAACAAGAGCTGCGCGCACGCGCGACGCGTTAGGCTCGCCCATGATTGAAGGGCGCACGATCACCGTCGATGGCAACGAGGCGGCGGCATCTGTCGCTCACCGCCTCAGCGAAGTCATCGCGATCTATCCCATTACGCCGTCCTCGCCGATGGGCGAGCTCGCCGACGAGTGGTCGGCGCACGGCCGACCGAACATCTGGGGCGCGGTGCCCGAGGTGGTGGAGATGCAGTCGGAAGGCGGAGCGGCCGGCGCGGTGCATGGCGCGTTGCAGGCCGGCGCGCTGGCGACGACGTTCACCGCGTCGCAGGGCCTTCTGCTCATGCTCCCGAACATGTTCAAGATCGCCGGCGAGCTCACGCCGTTCACGATGCACGTCGCCGCCAGAACCATCGCGACGCACGCGCTGTCGATCTTCGGCGACCACTCGGATGTGATGGCCTGTCGCTCGACCGGGTTTGCGATGCTGTCGTCGGCATCGGTACAGGAAGCACACGACTTCGCCGCGATCGCGCACGCGGCCACCCTGGAATCGCGTGTGCCGTTCCTCCACTTCTTCGACGGTTTCCGCACATCGCACGAAGTGTCGAAGATCGAGATGCTCGACGACGACGATCTCCGCGCGCTCGTTTCCGGCGACCGAATCGCCGAACATCGCCGCCGGGCCCTCACGCCCGACCACCCGGTGATCCGTGGCACGGCGCAGAATCCCGATACCTTCTTTCAGGCCAGGGAAGCGGCGAATCTCCATTACCACGCCTGTATCGCCATCGTCAGGCGGACGATGGCGGCTTTCGCGAGCCGTACGGGACGTCGCTACGACCTGTTCGAATACGTCGGTCATCCGGAAGCCGAGCGGGTTCTCGTCATCATGGGGTCGGGAGCCGAGACCGCGCACGAGACGATCGAGCGCCTGTCCAGACGCGGCGAACGGGTTGGCCTCGTCAAAGTCCGGCTGTACCGGCCGTTCGACCTTGAGTCATTCGTTCGGATCCTGCCGAAGACTGTCAGGGCGATTGCGGTCATGGACCGCACCAAGGAACCGGGGGCCGTCGGCGAGCCCCTGTATCTTGACGTGCGGGCGGCGCTCGATGAGGCCCGCGACCAGCGGTGCTCGGAGCTTGCGGTCGCGCCTGTCGTCGTGGGCGGCCGGTACGGCTTGTCGTCGAAGGAGTTCACCCCCTCGATGGTTGCCGCCGTGCTCGAGAACCTCACGCAAGAGCATCCACGCAATCACTTCACGGTCGGCATCGTCGACGATGTGACGCACACGTCCCTTCGATACGACACCGCGTTCGATGAAGAAGACGACGACGTGACCACAGCCGTGTTCTACGGCCTCGGGTCGGACGGCACGGTTGGAGCCAACAAGAATTCCATCAAGATCATCGGCGAGGAAACCCAGCGCCACGTTCAGGGCTATTTCGTCTACGACTCGAAAAAGGCGGGAGCGACCACGGTGTCGCATCTGCGGACGAGCCCCCGGCCGATCCGCTCGGCGTATCTGATTCCGAAGCCGCGGTTCGTGGCCTGCCATCAGTTCGAGTTCCTCGACCGGCTCGATGTGCTCGAGCGGGCAGCCGACGGTGCGGTGTTCCTGCTGAACGCGCCGTACCCGCCCGATGAAGTCTGGGATCGTCTTCCACTCGAGGTGCAGCGGCAGATCATCGACAAACACATCCGCGTCTACGCCATCGATGCTTCGACCGTGGCCAAACGCGTCGGGATGGGCAGCCGCATCAACACGATCATGCAAACCTGCTTCTTCGCGATTTCCGGCGTGCTGCCGAAGGCAGAGGCCATCGCGCAGATCAAACACGCCATCGAGAAGACCTACAGCAAACGCGGCGTGGAGGTGGTCAGACGAAATTTCGAAGCCGTGGACGCCACGGTGGCGGAACTGCACGAGATCCCCGTGCCCCCGACCGTCACGGCCGAGCGCGGACGTCCCCCGCTTGTTTCGTCGGAGGCGCCGGACTTCGTCCAGCGAATGACCGCCGTGCTGATGGCCGGTAAAGGTGACCTGCTGCCGGTCAGTGCATTCCCCGTGGATGGGACGTGGCCACTCGGGACAGCCCGGTGGGAAAAGCGCAATCTGGCCGTCGAAATTCCAGTCTGGGATCCCGCGGTCTGCATCCAATGCAACCAGTGCGCGCTCGTTTGTCCACACGCGGCCATTCGCGCAAAGGTGTACGACCCAGCGGCGCTCGGCGGCGCTCCACCAACCTTCAAGGCGGTGCCATACAAGGGCCTGGAATTCAAAGGGCGGCAATACACCATCCAGGTGGCGCCTGAAGATTGCACCGGTTGCACTCTGTGCGTGGAGGTGTGCCCGGCCAAGGATCGGACCAACCCTCGGCACAAGGCCATCGACATGCACCCGCAAGCGCCGCTCCGCCAGACCGAACGCGATAACTACGCGTTCTTCGTCGACCTTCCGGAAACGACCCGGCTCGAGCTGGCGAAGATCGATCACCGGACGTCGCAGCTGCTCGAGCCGCTGTTCGAATATTCGGGTGCGTGCGCGGGATGTGGGGAAACGCCGTATCTCAAGCTGTTGACGCAGCTCTTTGGGGATCGCGCGCTCATCGCCAACGCGACCGGATGCTCGTCCATCTACGGCGGCAACCTGCCGACCACACCCTATTCGACCAACCGCGAGGGTCTCGGACCGGCCTGGTCGAATTCGCTCTTCGAGGACAACGCCGAGTTCGGGCTGGGGTTACGGCTCGCGGTCGATCACCATACCCACCTGGCGCGAACGCTCGTCGCGAGCCTTCGCGCGTCGATTGGTGATGGGCTCGCCGATCGCGTCCTCGACGCCGACGTGTCGAGCGAGGAGGGAATCCATTCGCAACGCGAACACGTGCGCGCGTTGATGCACGCGTTGACGCACGTCGATCTCCCGGAAGCCCGACGGCTCGAAGCAGTGGCCGAGTATCTCGTGCCGAAGAGCGTATGGCTCGTCGGAGGCGACGGATGGGCGTACGACATCGGCTACGGGGGCCTCGATCACGTTCTGGCGAGCGGACGCAATGTGAATATCCTCGTGCTCGATACCGAGGTCTATTCGAATACGGGCGGACAGCAGTCCAAGGCGACGCCTGCCGGGGCCGTGGCCAAATTCGCGTCAGCGGGCAAGACGACGCCTAAGAAGGACCTGGGGCTCCTCGCCAACATGTATGGCCACGTCTACGTCGCGCGTATCGCGTTCGGCGCCAAGATGCCGCAGACCGTCCAGGCGCTTCTCGAGGCCGAAGCATACCCGGGCACATCGCTCGTGATTGCTTACAGCCACTGCATCGCACACGGCTACGACATGGCGCAGGGCGCCTCGCAGCAGAAGCTGGCCGTTGAGTCGGGGGTGTGGCCGCTCTATCGGTTCGATCCTCGTCGGTCGGCCAAGGGCGAGCCGCCGATGCAGCTCGACTATGGTCCGCCGAAGCCGCTCGCGGCTGAATACATGCGCAACGAGTCTCGCTTCAGGGTCGTGGAGCGCGCGGATCCGGATCGGTTCAAAGCCTTTCTCAAGACGGCGCAGGACGCCGCGCAGCGTCGCTATGGGTTATACGAGCAACTCGCCGGCATCAGGGTTCCTCTGGAGGAAACGACCGGCGCGCGTGGCAAGGACGACGCGCCGGCCGCACGCGAGCGCCAGTCATGAACCTGACGACGGAATATCTCGGCATGCCGTTGGCGAATCCGATCGTCGTCGGGGCAGGCCCATTGTCAGACGATCTCGACACGGTACGACGCCTGGAAGACGCCGGAGCCGCTGCGATCGTGTTGCGCTCCCTCTTCGAAGAGCAGATCGTCCGCGAAGAGATGTCCGAGTTCGTCCACCTCGACGGCCACGGCGACTCCTTCGGGGAGGCCGCGAGCTTCTTCCCGAGTCCGCGGTCGTTCGCGCTCGGGCCGCACCAGTACCTGGAGCACCTTCGCAAGGTCAAGCACGCGGTCGGGATACCGGTGATTGGATCCTTGAACGGATCGAGGCCCGAGGGCTGGCTCGAGTACGCCAGGCTCATCGCCGAGGCCGGGGCCAATGCCCTGGAATTGAATCTGTACCGCCTCTCGGCGGATCCAAACCTCGACGCTGCGGCTATCGAACGCAGGTCGTTGGAGACCGTGATGGCAGTACGGGAGTCGATCACGATCCCGGTGGCAGTCAAGCTGTCGCCCTTCTACACCGCGTTCGCCCATATGGCGCGCGAGTTCGATCGCGCGTATGTCGACGCCCTTGTGCTCTTCAATCGCTTCTACCAGCCGGACATCGATGTGGAGGCGCTGACGGCGACGAGATCGCTGCACCTGTCCGACGCCTCGGAGCTCCGCCTTCGGCTGCATTGGATCGCGATTCTATCGGGACGCGTCCGCGCGTCGCTGGCCGTCACCGGCGGCGTGCACGAGGCCGTGGACGTCATAAAGGCCACAATGGCGGGTGCGCACGTGACCCAGATGGTGTCGGCGCTCCTGCAGCGTGGGCCGAACCATATCCGTGTGGTGCTCGAGGATCTCGCGCGATGGCTGACCGAGCATGAGTGGGAGTCGTTGAGCGCTCTCCGCGGCAACATGAGCTTCGAGAAAGTTCCGGATCCGGATGCCTACGAACGCGCCAACTACATGCTCATGCTTCAGAGCTGGAAGGACGTGTCGTGGCGATAGCCGCTGATCCATGACGCGTCGGGAGCTCGCTCGAAGGGGCGCGATGTGAGGTCGTCGGGCGAATCGCCGGCCCGCGATGCGGTCCTCACAGAGACACCTGGCATCCAGTACCTCGTGACGGGTCCTCACGGAATCGTCCACCAATATGCCGCCGGATGGGCGGACCTGGGTTCCCGCTCGCCGATGACGGTCGCCACCACGATGATGGGCTATTCGATGAGCAAGACCATCACGGCGGCGGCGGTCATGCGACTCGTTCAAGACGGAACGATTGCCTTGGACGGGCCGATCACCGAGTACGTCGGCTCGCTCCCGTACGATCCGCGCATCACGATCCGCCAGCTGTTGTCGCACACATCAGGCCTTCCGAATCCGATTCCGCTGCGCTGGGTGCATTCCGCGACGTCTCATCAGCACTTCGATGAGCGCGCGGCGCTCAACTCGGTCATCGCGAAGCATCCGCGTCAATCGTTCCGGCCGGGCAGACGGTTCAGCTACTCGAACATCGGCTATTGGCTGCTCGGACGCATGGTGGAGTCCGTAACGCAGCGGCCGTTTACGTCGTTCGTCACGGACCACGTGCTTCAGCCGATAGGAGCCTCGCCGGACGAACTAGGCTACGCCGTCGCCGATCCAGCCCGCCATGCCACTGGTTATCTCGAAAGATACTCGGTCATGAATCTCGCCAGGCGGTTCCTCATCGCGCCGGAATTTGTCGGCGCCTATGCGGGACGGTGGCTGGAGATCAAGAGCCACTATCTGAATGGACCGGCGTTTGGCGGCCTCGTGGGCACGGCAAGGGGATTCGGCGCGTTTCTTCGCGATCAGCTCTCGTCTCGGTCGGCGATCCTCGACGACGCGACGCGCGCCATGCTCTGCGAACCGCAGCGAACCATGAACGGCGCGCTGGTCCCGATGACGCTTGGCTGGCATGTCGGCGATCGAGAAGGACGGCGCTTCTTCTACAAGGAAGGCGGCGGCGGCGGATTTCACTGCCTGATGCGGCTTTACCCGAATGACCGCATCGGGTCCGTCGTCATGACGAACGCGACCCGATTCGGAGTGGACGCGTATCTCGACACGGCCGATCGCCGGTTCCTCGCCTAGGCGATGGTCGTCGGCGCGGCTCGGACACTTCTAAGAACCCATCGTCAACGGCGCCTGAAGAACAGATGGCCTGCGCGTCCGGAATCAAACTGTTCATGGAACAACACATCGAGTCCGGCCCGAGCGAACCGATCGATCAGCTCCCTACGGACTTCGGCCCGCGTCGTGTGATATTCCATCGCAACCTGGCGAATCGTCCGCAACACGTCAAGAGACGCGTTTCGGATGATCTCAAATTCAGCGCCTTCGCAATCAATCTTCAACAGGTCGCAA
>Ga0187777_10003108_pt1 | contig 10603 bp, 9 predicted proteins | sample 1015_Q2_SP5_10_M_FD_132416 | JGI IMG/M metagenome (GOLD analysis project Ga0187777, IMG submission 132416) | Tropical peat soil microbial communities from peatlands in Department of Meta, Colombia - 1015_Q2_SP5_10_MG | ecosystem: Environmental > Terrestrial > Soil > Wetlands > Peat | place...
CTGAAGCTCGACACCGACCGCAGCCCCGTCACGGCTCAGGCCTTCGGCGTACGCAGCATTCCCACGTTGATCCTGTTCCGCGGCGGGCGCGAAGCGGCCCGGCAGACCGGTGCCGTGCCGCGCGCCCAGCTCGACGCGCTCCTCGCACCAGCCCAGTAACCTCCCTCCGGCGTGCGCGGTATCTTGCGTACATGACCGGACGCTACCCGACATCATACGATCCGCCGGACGACGAAGAGCCGGCGCCGCTTCAAGGGTCTCCCCGGTCGCGCGGCGTCGCGTTGGTCCTCGCCTCGCTCGGTGGGGTTTTCGGCCTGCACCGCTTCTATGCCGGCCGGATCGAGAGCGGCATCTGGATGGCGGTGACGCTGGGCGGCCTCGGGATGTGGTGGGTCTACGACATGGTTACGCTCATCGCCGGAGAGTTTCGCGACGCGGAGGGTTTGCCGCTGCGCGAATGGGGGCCGGCCCCGGTCGCCGTCGGTCGTGCCGGCATCGACGCCGGTCAGGTGGCGCAGCTGACCGAGCGGCTCGAGCGGATGGAAACGCAGCTCGGCGAGCTGGCGGAGCGTATGGATTTCACCGAGCGACTGCTCACGCAGCAGCGGGAGCGCGATCGGTTGACCAAAGGGTCGTCCTGAAGAAGCCTTTACCGGGAATTGGAATAACCTTTCATGTCGGACCGTAGCTTGTAGCTTCTTCTCACCGCCACTCATGAGGACGCGATGAAGTTCGGGGTCCCGAAAGAGACCGTTGCGGGGGAGCGCCGTGTCGCGCTGGTGCCTGACACGGTCGGGAAGCTGACGAAGGACGGTCACACCGTCGTAATCGAATCGGGTGCGGGTGCCGCGGCGGGATTCCCGGACGAGGTGTACCGCACGGCCGGCGGCACGCTGGGTGACCCGTGGACGGCCGAGATCGTCTGCAAAGTGCAGAAGCCCAGCCCGGCGGAGATCGGGAAGCTGCGTGAGGGGGCGGGAGTGATCGGGCTGCTGCAGGCCGCCACGAGCCCGGAGCTGCTGCAACAGCTCGCCCAACGCAAGATCACCGCATTCAGCCTCGAGCTCCTGCCGCGTATCACCCGCGCCCAGTCGATGGATGTGCTGTCCTCTCAGGCCACCGCGGCCGGCTACAAGGCGGTGCTGATCGCCGCCGAGACCGTTCCGAAGTTCTTTCCGATGCTCGTGACCGCCGCGGGGACGCTGTCTCCCGCCCGCGTGCTGGTGCTCGGCGCCGGGGTGGCGGGCCTGCAGGCGATCGCCACGGCCCGCCGCCTCGGTGCCATCGTATCGGCGTTCGACGTCCGCGCCGCGGTGAAGGAGCAGGTCGAGAGCCTCGGCGCCAAGTTCCTGACGATGCCCGAGAAGATGGAAGGCGAAGGCACGGGGGGGTACGCGAAGGAGCTGTCCGCCGACCAGCATCAACGAGAGCTGGAGTTCCTCGCGAAGAACGTCAAGGATGCGGATGTGGTAATCACGACGGCGGCGATTCCCGGAAAACGCGCCCCAACTCTCGTGACGCGCGCCGCGGTCGAGGGGATGCGTCCAGGATCGGTCATCGTCGATATTGCCGCGGAAACGGGCGGCAACTGCGAGCTCACACAGGCGGGGACGTCGGTGATGCACCAGGGCGTCACGATCCTCGGCCCCGTCAATCTTCCCGCCACGGTGCCGCTGCACGCCAGCCAGATGTATTCGCGCAACGTCGCGACCTTCATCGGCAGCATCACGAAGGACGGCGCGCTGCGGCTCGACTTCACGGACGAAATCACCAAGGCCACCTGCGTCACCCACGACGGAAAGGTGCTCCGGGTATGACCGGCTACTGGTCCATGTTGTTCGTCTTCGTACTGGCGACGTTCATCGGCCTCGGCGTGATCCGCCGCGTGTCGCGGTTGTTGTACACGCCGCTCATGTCGCTGACGAACGCCATCTCGGCGATCGCGGTGGTCGGCTCGCTCACCGTGGCGGGCGGAGACTATCCGGGCGTCATTCGCATCCTCGGCGCCGTGGCGCTGTTCGCTTCGATGACCAACATCGTCAGCGGGTTTCTCATCACCGACCGCATGCTGAAGATGTTCAAGAAGCAATGATGCAGGCGATCGGGCAGCTCGCGGCGATCGTCGCGACGGCGCTGTTCATCTTCGCGCTCAACTGGATGAACGATCCCAAGACCGCGCGCAAAGGCGTGTACGCGGGCGTGATCGGCATGACGGTGGCCGTCGGGGCGACCTGGATCCAGCCCCAGATCGTGCATCACGGGGCGATCCTGCTCGCCATCGGGGCCGGCTTCATCGTCGGTGTGCCGCTGTCGCGCGTTCCATTGACGGCCGTTCCCCAGCGGACGGCGCTGTCGCACGCGTTCGGCGGCCTCGCCGCCGGTCTCGTGGGCACGGCCGAGTATTTCCTCTGGCTCCACGAAGGTCCCGAGCAATTCACGACGTTCCGCATGAGTGCCCTCGTCGTGGAAGTGATTCTCGGGTTCCTGACCTTCACGGGGAGCCTGATGGCGACCGGCAAGCTGCAGGAAGTGAAGTGGATCCCGCAGCGGCCGGTGACCTATCCGGGACAGAATGTCGTGAACCTCGGCGTGCTCGCGGGCGCGGTGGTGCTCGGCGTCCTCGTGGTGCTCAACCCCACGGCGGCGTGGGCGAGCCAGGCGTTTCTCGGCGTGGCGGGGTTGGCGCTGCTGTTCGGCGTGCTGCTCGTGATCCCCATCGGGGGCGCCGATATGCCGACCGTCATCTCGATCTTGAACTCCTATGCGGGTCTCTCCGCGGTCGCGATGGGCTTCGTACTCAACAGCGCCCTGCTCGTCACCGCCGGCGCGCTGGACGGATCGAGCGGCCTCATTCTGTCGATCATCATGTGCCGGGCGATGAACCGCTCGTTCACGAACGTGCTGTTCGGGGCGTTCGGTACCGTGGCGAAAGCAAAGACGACGGGCGAGCAGAAGGTCTGGAAGCAGGAGTCGGTGGAAGGCGCGGCGCAGCTGCTCGAACAGGCGAATCTCGTCGTGGTGATTCCGGGGTACGGCATGGCGGTGGCGCAGGCGCAGCACAAGGTCCAGGAGCTGTACGATCAGCTCACCAAACGGGGCGTGAGCGTCAAGTTCGCGATCCACCCCGTCGCCGGGCGGATGCCGGGTCACATGAACGTGCTGCTCGCCGAGGCGAACATTCCCTACTCGGCGCTGGTCGAGATGGAGGAGATCAATCCGGAGATGCCGCAGTGCGACGTCGCGCTGGTCATCGGGGCGAACGACGTGGTGAACCCCGCCGCGCGCTACGTCAAGGACTCCCCGATCTACGGCATGCCGATCATCGACGCCGACAAGGCGAAGACTGTGCTCGCGATCAAGCGCAGCAAGAACCCGGGCTTCGCGGGGATCGACAACGAGCTCTACGTCCAGGACAACACCTGGATGCTGTTCGGCGATGCGAAGACGGTGATCGGCGACTTGGTCAAGCAGTTCGTGGGGGGCGGATTGCACTAAGCAAGGCAAGAAAGGCGTGATCAGTGGTCAGTGGCCGGTGCTGATGAGTCTTCACCGGCCACCGACCACAGGTCACTTACCTGTTCCAGCTGTTATTCGCCCGATTCACATCCGGCAGCACCGCCTGCGGATCCAAGACGACGCCCACGACCGGTTTGGGTGTCGCGAATCGGGCCGTGAAACGGTCGCCCAGGTTCCACATCTCGATCGGCAGGAACCGCGTCTCGGTCGTTCCGTCGCCGTAGCGCAGCTCGAGCGTCACGGGCAACACCATCTGTCCCCGGTTGGCGAGGTAGATGTAGGTCGAGTCGCTCCCCACCGCGCGGACCGAATCGATCGCCTGGTCGAGCCGGGCGGTGGTGTAGACCCATTCCCGCCAGAACCAGTCGAGATCGCGGCCGCTCACGTTGGCGATGGTGCGGAAGAAATCCGACGGTTGCGGGTGCTTGAAGCGCCAGCGCCGCACGTACTCGCGCATGGCGCGCTCGAACGTCTCGCGGCCCAGGACTTGATCCCGCAGCACCGTGAGCATCAGTGCCGGCTTCTGATAGGCACCCCAGGCGAGGTCGCGCTGCTCGACGGGCTTGGTGATGAGCGGCTGCTCCTGCCCGGGAACCGCCGAGATCTGGAAGTCGGCCAGGAGCTCGCGACGCACCGTGTCGCCGTAAGCGGTGCCTTTGAAGTAGCCCTCCGCCGCTCCGTAATCGATGAAGGTGTTGAATCCTTCGTCCATCCAGGGATAGCGTCGCTCGTCGGAGCCGACTGTCATCGGGAACCACTGATGGCCGAACTCGTGCATCAGCACCCAGAACTGATCCTCGCGCTTCTCGATCGACGGGACGAAGGTGAGCATCGGATACTCCATCCCCTCGATCAGGCCTTCCACCGTGGTGGCGTGCGGCCAGGGATACATCCCCCACGTCTCGCTGAAGTGTTGGATGGTGAACCGCGCCATGCGGTTCGCTTCCTCCCAGGGGGCCGCGGTCGGCCGGTAGAAGGTGTTGATCTGCACGCCGTTCCAGGTGCTCGCGTCCCAACGAAAATCGGGTGACGCGGCCCAGGCGAAGTCGCGCACATTGGTCGCTGTGAAGTGCCACACCCTGGTACCGACGGCCGCGCGAGCGCCGTTGGCGACGGCTTCGTCCTTGGTGACGACCTGAACGCGTTCACTCGCCGTCCGGGCCTGCAGGAGACGCCGGCGGATGGCCGGCGACCAGACGACGAGCGGGTTCTGCACCGTCCCCGTTGCCGCCACGAGGTAGCCGGCCGGCAGGGTCAAGGTGACGTCGTAGTTGCCGTACTCGAGGTAGAACTCACCGGCGCCGATGTAGGGCAGGGGGTTCCAGCCGTTCACGTCGTCGTACACGACGAGGCGCGGATACCATTGCCCGATCTCGTACAGCCGGTTGCCGACGCGTCCCATGCGGCCCCCTCCGTAGGGCGGCACGGGGAAGTGCCAGGCCACCTGGAAGTCCACCATGCCGCCTGGGGGGAGCGGCGTGGGGAGCTCGACGCGCATCATCGTGCCGTACTCCGTGCGCGCGAGCTCGCGCGGTCCGATACGGAAGCGGTCGATCGTGATCCCGCCGATGAACCCCTTCCCGGTGAAGTCGAACACCGCCCCGCCCGCGAAATGCAGCGGCGGCTGATTGAGCTGATAGGTGACGCTGTTCTTGGCGAAGATGTTCTGCTCGATCTGGATCCAGACGAACCCCAACGCGTCGGGCGAGTGATTCACGTAGTGAATCGTCTCCGATCCCGTGATCACACTCGGCCCGGTGTCGAGCGTCGCGCGGATCGTGTAGCTCGCCTCCTGTTGCCAGTAGTACGGCCCGGGCGCACCCGAGCTCGAGCGCATGCGATTCGCCGTCGGGAGCGCAAGCGCGCGGAAGGGAGAAGTGTCGGCGACGGGGGACTGGAGCGCGAATGAAGCCACGGCAATCAGAGCGAGCATCCTCTTCTCCTGACGAGAGGCGCGATCGGCTTTCGGCAGTCGGCTATCACCAAAGCCGATAGCCGATAGCTGACAGCCGACAGCGCAGTTTCACAACTTTGCCGCCACCACTCCCGCCGCCCGATGCGCCATCGCCATCACCGTCAGCATGGGATTTACCCCCGAGGACGACGGGAAGGTGCTGGCATCGGCGACGTAGAGCCCCGGTATCCGCCAGACCTGGTGGTCGGGATCGACGACGGACGACTGCGCGCTCGAACCCATGCGACACGACGCCATCTGGTGGAACGTGGCGAGCTGGACCTGATTTGCCCCGAACCCGGCGCGGTCGAATGCCGCGATCCAGGCGTCGCGTGGGGCCGCGGATCCGTCGGGGCGGTAGCCGATCGTGCGGGCGTGCGGCGCCCAGATCGACCGCGCGCCGGCGGCCTCGAGCACCCGGGCAGCTTCGACGAGGCCGCGCCGCAGGTGCGCAGCGTCGTAGGGCGACAAGCGATACGACACCACCGGCTGCCCATCGCCGTCGACGCTCACCCGGCCGCCGTCGCGGTCGCGCACCAGCACCGCCACGAGTGCCGTGTGCCCGAGCTCCGTCATCGCGTCGGCGTGTTGCCGCCGCGATTCCCAGGGGACGGCGAGCGCGAAGAGAGACGGATGGACGGGGATCGTCTCGAACTTGAATCCGTAGCCACGGTCGAGATCGGCGAACTGGTCCGAGTAGTGCGCCTGCACCGTGCCGGTCCAGGGACGGATCGGGTCCGGCATCACTCCGAAGACCGCGCCGCCGGGATGCACCGCCAGATGTCGGCCCAACGCCGGCAGCGAGATGCCGGACCGGAGCAGCAGCGCCGGAGAGTGCACCGCACCACAGGCGACGACGACGGCGCGGGCGCGTACGGCGACGGTGAACGGCCGTGGCCCTTCCGGATAGCGCACCACGGCCTCGACGCCCGTCGCCCGGCCCGACTCGAGCGTGACGCGCCGCACCGTGGCGTCGACGATCATGCGGGCGCCGCGATCGTGCGCATCCTGGAGGTAGGTGAGCAGCGTCGATTGCTTCGCGCCGCGGCGGCAGCCGAAGCCGCAATACCCGCATTCGTCTCCCTGCGAGCAGCCGCGGACGTCGCGCGGCAGCGGCCCATGGTGCCACCCCAGGGCATTGAGCCCGCGCAGCATCGTGGCGTCGCGGCCGCTGGGGCGCTGGGCGTCGGTGGTGACGCCGACCCGCCGCGAGACGGCGTCGAGCGACTCGGTGTATTCCGCCGTCGTGAGGTGCGGGAGTCCGTGCTCCCGCGCCCACTGCTCCCGCACGGCATCCGGGGTCCGGAAGCTCGTGGTGTAGTTCACGACGGTGCCCCCGCCGAGGCAGCTTCCCTGCAGAATGACGAGGCCGAGGTCCTCGGTGGTGAGGAGGCCGCCGCCATCGTAGAGTCGCGACAGGCTCTCGCCCTCGTAGTGGGAAAAGTCGGCCTCGTTGTAGTAGCCGCCTTTCTCGAGGACGACGACGTCGAGGCCGCGCGCGGCCAGCTCGCCCGCTACGACTCCCCCTCCTCCGCCCGATCCGACGACGACGACGTCGCAGGACAACGTCTCGTCGTCCGCGATCACGTGAGGGCGGATCGGCTTCGGGGTAGCGGGCGGGGGCCCGAGGGGTCCCGGGTAGCCGAGGCGCGCCCAACTGGGGTTGTTTCCGCCGGACGGTGGGCGGGATGTGTAGTAGAGCACCGTCGCGATGCGCTTGAGACCCTGAAACGCCTTGCGCCTGAGCGGCAGGCGGCTCGTCGCCCAGGCACCGAGGTAGCGCTCGCGCTGCTCCTGGGACATCGCCGTGAACGGCAGCGCGGAGCCCGCCAGGACGAAATTCAATGCCCGGTTCTCGAGCAGCTGCAGCAGCCGCCGGAACTCCTCGCGATCGGCGCGGCGCGGGAGGGACGCGATCGTTTCCGTCAGGTGCTCGGCCAGTCGGACGGCTTCGCCCTCGGACACGAACGTCTCCGCGAGGGCCCGAATGACCGATGTGGTGTCCACTGACGGCGCAAAATGGCGCCGCCTCCTCGGCCCCGCTAGCTTAGCTCCGCGGCATGCCACGCAAGCGTCTCTCCGAAGCCTCGCTGCGCCTGAAACAGGCCTCCCATCCGGAGAGCCTGATGATGACGTACGCCTACAAGCCGGACCTGTCGGAGGGGGCGCTCAAGGTTCCGATTTTCCAGACCTCGACCTTCGTCTTCAAGACGGCGGAGGAGGGCAAGGCGTTCTTCGAGATCGCCTATGGGTTGCGTCAGAAGGGTGCAACCGAGTCCGCCGGTCTCATCTACAGCCGCATCAACAATCCCGATCTCGAGATCCTCGAAGAGCGGCTGGCGCTGTGGGACGGCGCCGAAGCGTGCGCGGTGTTCAACACGGGGATGGCGGCGATCGCCACTACCCTGATGGCGCTCGTCCGTCCCGGCGACGTCGTGCTGCACAGCACCCCGCTGTACGGCGGCACCGACCACCTCTTGAAGCACGTGTTGCCGGGATTCGGCGTCCGCCCGGTACCGTTTCGGGCGGACGCCTGCGCCGGCCCCGACGACCTCGCCAGGGCGCTGACCGCCGCGGGGATCGGCACCGCCGATCCGGTGTCCGCCTTGCTCGTGGAGACGCCGGCGAATCCCACCAACGCGCTCGTCGATCTGGCGGCTTGCGCCGAGTTCGCCAGGCGGCGCGGGAGCAATGGGCGGCGACCGCTGGTGCTTGTCGACAACACGTTTCTCGGCCCGCTGTGGCAGCAGCCGCTGTTCCACGGGGCGGACATCGTGCTCTACTCGGCCACGAAATACATCGGGGGGCACTCCGATCTCCTGGCGGGCGCCGCGCTCGGCTCCCGAGCGGTGCTCGAGCCGGTGCGAGCTTTGCGCACGTTTTTCGGCACGCTTGCCGACCCCTGGACCGGTTGGCTCCTGATGCGCAGCCTCGAGACGTTGAAGCTGCGCATGACTTCGGCGATGAAGAACGCCCGGTACGTCGCGGACTTCCTGGTGAAGCACGAGAAAGTCGAGCGGGTCTACTATCTCGGTCATCTGCGGGAAGGCGATCCGCAACACGCCGTGTATCGGCGCCAGTGTTCCGGCCCCGGCGCCATGGTCTCGTTCGACGTGAAGGGCGGCGAGGCCGAAGCGTTCCGTTTTCTCAACGCTCTGAAGCTCGTGAAGCTCGCGGTGAGCCTGGGCGGCACGGAGTCGCTCGCCGAGCATCCGTATTCGATGACGCACGCCGACGTCAGTCCCGAGGCCAAGCGCGCGGCGGGAATCAGTGACCGGATGATCCGCCTGTCGGTGGGCATCGAGCATCCGGACGACACGATCGCCGATCTTGCACAAGCGCTGGAGCGCGTATGAAGCCCTGGTGGATCGTCTACGTGTTGCGGTGCGCCGACGGGTCGCTCTATACGGGCGTGACCAACGATCTCGATCGTCGCATCGCGACGCATCGCGCGGGGAAGGGGAGCGCATATACCCGTTCCCGGCTTCCCGTGCGGCTCGTGTACACGGAGCGACGTCCGAACCGTGGCGCGGCGCAGTCGCGCGAAGCGGCGATCAAGCGATTGCCGCGCGCCGCCAAGCTGGCACTGACGCGCCGCAGCGCCCGATGAGCATCGGACGGCGGGACCTGGGAGGCGCGATCTTCGCCCTCGCCATCGCGGCCATTTTCGCACGGCTGGGGGTGTGGCAGCTCCACCGGCTGGCGGAGCGGAAGATGGAGAACGCGGCGATCGTGGCGGCGCGGGCGGCCCCGCCGGTCGAGCTGCCGGAGCACAATTTCGCAGCGGACGCGCTGCGCGACCGCCGCGCCCACGCGCACGGCGTCTGGGACTATGCACACGAGCGTATCTGGAAGGGCCGGACCTACGATGGCGCACCGGGCGTCGCACTGCTCACACCGTTGCGTCTCGTCGACGGCTCGGCGGTGTTCGTGGACCGCGGCTACGTCCCGTCGCCGGACGCCGAGCATGTCGATGCGGCGCGCTACCGCGAAGGAGATTCCGCCGACGTCACGGGGCTCGCTTTACCGGCCCCGCGCGACCGCGGCGACGTCAACCCGGTTGCGCTCAAGGACTCGTTGCCGTATGCGACGTTGAACATCGTCCTGCAGCTCGACGACACCGCGGCCCCGCATCCCGCGGGCCTCAAGCGTTGGCGCCCGCCCACGATCGACAATGGTCCGCACCTCTCGTATGCGATCCAGTGGTTCTGTTTCGCTGCGATCGTGGTCGTAGGAGTTCTGATCCTATTGACGAAGGCCGCGTCGCGGGAAACTGTGGAGTAGCGCGGTTTCTTGACGTCCTCCTTCGACGCCTTCAGTTTTGCCGTGCCGTCGTTCCCATTCCCGGAGCCCATCCTATGCGAAGTGTCCTGACCGCGACGGTCCTCGCCGCCGTCGTACCGGTACTGCTCCGTCCCGACCCGTCTCCGCTGCGCGCAACCAGCGCTTGGCCGACCGATACGGCACGGGACAGCACCCGGGACTCGATTCCCAAGGACGACTCGCTGCCGCTCGGCACCACGCGCACCGTCTCGTTCGATGTCTCGGAAGGCACCTGGATGTCGCTCGACTTGTCGCCCGATGGGCAGACGATCGTGTTCGAGCTGCTCGGTGACCTCTACACGCTGCCCGTCGCCGGGGGAACGGCGACGCGACTCACGTCCGGACCCGCGTTTGATTCGCAGCCGCGCTACTCCCCGGACGGCAAGCACATCGTTTTCCTGTCGGATCGTGGCGGGGCCGAGAACGTCTGGATCTGTGATGCGGACGGCAAGAACGCGAAGCCGGTCACGAAGGGCACGACCAACCTGTACGTGAGCCCCGAGTGGACGCCGGACGGCAACTACATCGTCGCGTCGCGGACCTCGATCCTGGGCAGCATCTACGAGCTGTGGCTCTACCACAAGGACGGCGGCTCGGGTGCGGCGATGATCAAGTCCGGAGTGAAGGGCGGGACGTTCGGCGGTCAGGGATGGAATTCGCTGGGTGCGGCGTTCGGTCCCGATCCCCGCTACGTGTGGTTCGCCCGGCATCGCAACGGCTTCGGCTACGATCTGAAGTTCCCGCTCTGGCAGGTCGCCATGTACGACCGGCAGACGGGGAAGGTCTTCGTCCAGACCGATCTCTACGGCA
>Ga0187777_10003109_pt1 | contig 10600 bp, 9 predicted proteins | sample 1015_Q2_SP5_10_M_FD_132416 | JGI IMG/M metagenome (GOLD analysis project Ga0187777, IMG submission 132416) | Tropical peat soil microbial communities from peatlands in Department of Meta, Colombia - 1015_Q2_SP5_10_MG | ecosystem: Environmental > Terrestrial > Soil > Wetlands > Peat | place...
AGAATCGATGTTTGAAATATCAGAAATCATTTTGGTCGGCGGTCTCAACCGAACAGAATCCCGAGGCGCACATTCACGTATCGACTATCCAAACAGGGATGATGAGCATTGGTTGAAGCATACTCTGGCTTACTACACGGGTGATGAGCCACGACTTGATTACGCACCCGTGGCAATCACCAGTTACCAGCCTGCCGAACGTCATTACTGAGGGACCGATTGGTTGCAAGTTGGAGAAACATTCAAGCTTAGAATTCGACGCGAGAATCCAGCAACTAAGACAGGGCCAGCTTTTCAGGAGTTTGATATACCATATGAACCAGGGTTGACCGTTCTGGAAGCATTGCTTCACGCAAAAGAACGGTTCGATCACTCTATTGCGATTCGTTTCTCATGCAGAATGGCCTCGTGCGGCTCATGTGGAATGCTCATCAATGGCCTGCCAAGGCTCGCCTGCTACACTCAAGTAAATGAAGTGTCCGCCGCGACAGTTACGGTATGTCCGCTTGATCACTACCCACTCGTGCGCGATCTAGTAACCGACTTTCATGGTTTCTTTGAGAAACACAAGTCTGTATCGCCATTCCTCCTACGGCGGAATGTGGCTGAGCAGGAAACATCCTCATCGGAATATTATCAGAGCGGTGATCAGCTCGATGGCTTTCTTCAATTCTCATACTGCATAAAGTGTGGCCTCTGTAACGCCGCATGTCCGACTATGGCTAACGATTCCAAGTTCCTAGGCCCCCAAGCACTTGGCCAAGCCTATCGCTACGTCGCGGACTCAAGAGACGAAGGTTCCTTGCGGCGCCTAAAGGCCGTAGATAGTGAACACGGAATATGGCGGTGTCACTTTGCTGGGTCGTGCAGCTTCGTCTGCCCTAAAGGCGTAGACCCAGCATTGGCAATTCAGAAGCTCAGAGGTCTTACACTCTCCAAATCTGCGGCAAACAGGGCCGGCTCCTCGCTCATGCCCGTGAAGACTACAAAATAGGGTTGATGCACCATGGGAGTCGATTCAGCCTTCTTGACGAAAGATAACAAGTTGGATTCGATGATCGTTAAATGTGCAGTCTGCGGCTGCAAGATTGACGTGTTCATCAATTCGATTTCTTCAGCGGGCGAAGTCTGGCCGTTCTGCGAAAACTGCGGATCATACGTGGATGTTGTCCCGTCCGACCATTGACGTTGGATCACTGTACTCGATAGATTGAAGAAACTTTTCGCGAAGGAGACCAAGAGCCTCTTTAAAGCTGGCGAAGCAATGCTGTTAGAATGCTGTTAGAACGCACAAAAGAAACCGGAGTATAGCTCCAGTCGAATGGATGTTTTGCTATGGCAGGAATCGACAAATACGAACTTCTCTCTGACCTAGCAAAACGTCGAGGGTTCTTTTGGCCATCATTCGAAATCTACGGAGGGACAAGTGGCTATCTTGACCTCGGCCCTTTAGGTTGGAAACTAAGACGACGAATAGAGGACAAATGGCTACAACTCTTCGTATACCAGCATGGGTACGCAGCCATAGCTACTCCAGTTATTACTCCTGAGAAAGTGTTTACCGCGTCCGGCCACATTGACCACTTCAAGGACTTGATGGTAAGCTGTCTGCAATGCAAGAGGCATTTCAGAGCCGACTACGTGATAACCGAAGCGATGCCGGCGAGAACTGACTTAGCTGCGGAGGCCATGTCTGCCGCGGAAATCGACACTTTCATCACTGAAAACCTCATCCGTTGTCCGGAGTGCGGGGGCACCCTAAGCAAGGCAGAGTTCTATTCGACCATGTTCAAAACAAACATTGGCCCATACGGCGATGTCACGGGGTACGGACGACCTGAGGCCGCACAAGGAATATTCGTAGACTTCAAGCGTGTCTATGAAGCGAGTCGCGAAAGGCTTCCGCTTGGTGTCGCGCAAGTCGGCACGGTCATGAGAAACGAAATCTCCCCTAGACAAGGGCCAATCAGGTTGAGAGAATTCACCATCATGGAAATGGAGTTGTTCTTCGATCCGAACGACGCGAGTTGCCCATATATGGATCGAGTCAAGGGAACGCTCTTGCCAATTCTTCTCGCGACGGAACGCGAACGGAAAAGTTCGAGGGTCACACGCGTCGTGCCTCATGAAGCCGTTAGTAAGGGAATCGTGCTTGCTGAATGGATGGCCTATTTCATGGCTCTTTCAGTGGAGTTTGTGAACAGCCTCGGCATACCTGCTGACAAGCAAAGGTTCGAGGAGAAAATGGTCGCAGAGAGGTCGCATTACTCTAGCCAAACCTTCGACCATCAAATTTGGCTCGACCGATGGGGATGGGTGGAAATCGCTGGCCATGCTTACCGGACGGACTTCGACTTAGCCGCGCACATCAAGTATTCAGGCGCTGACCTCTCTATCTTCAAACCATATGGCAGCCCCACCTCAAGAACCGTCAAGAGGATTGTGCCCGCAGATTCAGTTCTGGGTCCCTTGTTGAAGGAGAAGAGTAAGCAAGTGATCGAAGCACTAAGGACGAGTAATCCGGAGGAGGTTCTCAAAGCGTTCGAGAAATTTGGCTTCTTCGAAATTCAAGGCTTCAAGATTCTACCAACACATGTTCGTTTCGAGGAACACACTGAACGTGAGGCAGGTCGACGCGTCGTCCCACATGTAGTGGAACCTAGCTTCGGCGCCGAGAGACTAGTCTATTCAACGTTAGAATACGCCTACACACGCACCAAGGATCGTGTAGTTTTGAGACTCCCGAAAGGCCTAACCCCAGTTCAAGTTATGGTATTTCCCTTAATGGCAAAAGACGGACTCCCTGAAATAGCATCTAAGATTCAGACGCTGCTCTCCGAGAACGGATTTGAAGTGGAGTACGACGAATCGGGGACGATTGGCAGGCGGTATGCGAGAGCGGATGAGGTCGGTGTTCCGCTCTCTGTTACCGTTGATTACAAGAGCAAGGAGAACAACACGGTGACGATCCGAGATCGAGACACTTGGAAGCAGGTTCGAGGAGATTGGAAGAAGCTCCCGGAGGCTGCTCTACAGTTCTTTCGAGGAGAAGTAGGATTTGAGGCGCTCGGAGAGCCTGTTGAGACAACTTATCAGTAATGAAAAACCGGTTATCTGGGCTATGGTTTAAGTTCCGATTCACACTAGTACTTCCGAAAGAAACTGCGGTGCACCTAGGTGGCATTCCCGATCGAGACAGAAGCAAACATCCGTCGTAGGATGCTGGACCTTTGTCAAGTACACGCCAGAAATGTCGTCGAGATAACGAGACAGCTTGTGGTTCTCATGGACAATGTCTGCGAGAAGAAGACGAAACTGGCTAAAGAAAATTACGAAACGATGCTAAAAGCTCTCGAAGAGAACGAGAAGAATAAAACTACCTTTCTAACCGAGGTTGCCTCAGTCGGAAGCTTGCTCGTGAGCAGGGAAGACTTCCTGCGCCTCCTTTTTCGACTTGGCGAGGTTGCTGAATATTGCGAAGCCATGGGCTTCAGACTCGTAAGCGTTACCGATTTGAAATGGAAGCTGGACACGAAAAGAATGGAAGAGGTCTCACACCTTATGGGCTCCGTTTTGAAGGAGATATCGAAGGTCAGGGAAACCCTTCACTCACTCTCTTTTGATGCAGACAAGGCCGTAGAAATTGCGAAAACTGTTGAGGAGACAGAACGTCAAATCGACGCTGAATCTCGCACGTTGGACTTGGAACTCATGACAAGCAAGATGCCTATCTCATCCGTGCTATTCTTCAGGGACTTGGTCGATAGAGCCGAAAGGATCGCGGATATCGGCGTTGACGTTGTTGATCATATCCGAGTACTCGCGCTAACCGCTTAGGTAGACTCACGAATGGCGGACGTGACTTCAGCCGAATTAATCGGCACCAGGTTGATCGTTTGGAACTTCGCAGAAGCAGTGCGGCTCTACCGTACTGGTTTCTTCGGGAAACCTGTAGGAATCCCGAAGCCGAAGCCCGAGCAGGAATTCAAAGCCCCTCTTATACTCGACCTCATGGAAGGCTTGTATCTTCTTGACCGCAAGATGATTAACGTAACGGATGCGAAAACGGGCAAGTCAGTTACGAGAGCTAAGTTGCTTAAATTGGCCAACCGGACTTACAAGCAATTCAACTTAGGCTATATGGCTTACGAGAACCTTCGCGAGAAGGGGCTCATCGTAACGCCGGGCATTAGGTTCGGATCCGATTTCGCCATCTATGAGCATGGCCCAGGCATTGACCATGCGCCGTTCATAGTAACTGTGAAGAAGGAGCAGGAGACCATGGGGCCCTTCGAAGTCGTTCTTGCCGGACGACTTGCAACAACTGTGCGAAAACAATTCACCATAGCAGTACCAAACCGACTCAGTAAGGTCGATTACCTAGTCTTCCGATGGTTCAAAGCGTAAGATACGCCTTCACTCAAGTCTCGAAGTCATCTCCACGAGCTTTCTGTCGTGTACAAAACCCATCTTGTCGAGTAGGCGTTTCATTACGTCATTAGCCTCCGGGCTCCACACTGTTAACCTCGTTACCCCCTTTTCTTCATTCACGAGCCTATTCATTGCAGACGCTACTTCCGTGGTTGCAAGCCCACGCGCCCTGTATAGTGGGTGCGTAAACACTTGTGAAACATTAGCTTCAGAAGGATATACTCGGGTAACTAGACATGCACTCACAAGGTTCGGGAAAGCGCCACTCGCGAAAGAGGCACCCGAAATGTAACCTTCAGACATTATGTTCCGGATCACATTCTCCGCTGATTGAGCGTCGGAGTACGCCCCGCTCGTCTTCGCGTATGCGTCGTACATCAACTTCGAGAGGATAGGAATCTCTTTCTCTGTTAGATTCATGAGCGGAAGAATCGGCATCATCTTTGATTCTATCGGAGCACGCGAGAATCTGACCAAGATCTCAGCCCTCTCGAAACCCCTGGACAGGAACAAATCCGTTCGGTCGGTCGGGACGCCAACGTGGAGGTTCGTAATTTTCATCCGCCGCAAGTCTTCACAAAGGTTTGCGATAAGCGACTCGAACGACGTGCCGCTATCATAACACATTCGGGATACGTTCGCTGTAGGCCCGGTAAGTGCTCCTTTGAATAGAGCGATGGGCCGCTCTGACGTGAGGACATACCATGATTTTCCAAGCGAAGATAACGCCCGGCCCAACTCGGTACTACTGGAATCTGGGAATGCTTCGTCCATGAACTCGCGGTCTTGGCAGACAAAGCGCGCAACTGATTGCAGGACTGCAGGGGGACATTTTCCGACTTGAGTGATCGTGTTTCCTCAGCGCCTTGGCGAAAAAACCATATTCCTCAGTATAATCAATCCGGTCCGATTGTCATGTACAGAGGATTGGTCGTTTCGGGGGCCATCCTCGCTGTATTCGGTGGCTTCTTGGTCTTCACTGACCTCTATGTTCCGCTGGGGGTATCGCTCTTCGGCTTGCCCATTTCTGTGACAGGCGGAATCATGTTCGTTGTGGGGCTGTTGCGTGCAGAACCGAAGCCTGTCGAGCCTGAACCGGGCAAGAAGTTCTGCTGGTATTGCATGGAACAGATTCCTAGGGACGCTGAGCTTTGCCCGAACTGCAGTTTACCACAGCATGAAGCTAGTGACTGACAATAGTAACCATGATTCAAGGGAAGACTAAGTAGGCTGATTCTCCTTCCTTCCTTCTGGACGGTTCTGTGTGGTCTCGGTTGGTTCATTGCGCAGCTGAATGTGTGCCTGGCCTTCCATGATCTTTCTTTGTAGGGCTGTAATCAAGTTATCAATGCCCTCATCATCCAGACTTAGTTTTCTCAACTCTGCGAGTGTCTCTTCTGAGAGCGTCGCATTTATATTCGGACCGCCATAGCCCTCCATGCCAATCGCCCCAAACTTCAGACGATTACTCTTGTACTCAAAATATCCGGAAATGTATGTCACCCGACCCTGCTCGTCTAAAGTGTCGATAACGACTTCGAGGTCATCTGGCAATTCAGGCCGACTCATCTCTAGCTAACCCTAACCTGACTTCCGTGGCACACACGAATATAGTTGTCTAGTTCATGCAGAACTGTGGAAGCGTGTTTGCTAAGGAAACTCGATGATCAAGTTGCAATCATCGACACCATGGCTTTAGGAAACCCCGGAGTAGTTTCAGCCTATCTTGTGTCCGGAAAGGAAAGAGCACTCATCGATATGGGCTATCGATCGTCAGCCCAGAGTGTCATCAATGACTTGGAGGAGAATGGACTAGGTTCAGACAGCGTCGACTACCTTCTTCCTACTCATGTGCATTTGGATCATTCCGGAGCATGCGGTACCCTCGCGGAAAAATATGTCAACGCCTCAGTCCTGGTCCATCCGAAAGGTATGCAGCACTTAGCCGATCCGAGCAAGCTGTGGCTTGGCGCCGGAGAGTTGTTCGGAACCCAACTCATGGAGCGCTATGGGAAGCCTCAACCAATCGCGAGGAGTCGGATACGGGAGGTCAGCGATAACGAAGAAATTTCGCTCGGACGCGGGTTAACGTTAAGGTCGCTCTGGACGCCAGGTCATGCATCACACCACCTAAGCTACGAATTGGAAGGAACTGGCAGTATCGCCACGGGGGATGCCGTCGGCATAATCTATCCGAACATTCCGGTCCTGGTGCCAACAACACCTCCTACAAGCTTCGATCTTCCACTAGCAATCGGTTCGCTGGAACGAGTCGGAGACACACGCCCGACAAGAATCTTAGCTCCTCACTATGGCGTTATGTTCAACGCGACAAATTTAATCGCGGATAACATCCGAGCGTTGAACGAATGGGAGCTGAAGATCGGTAACATGCTCAAAGATGGAGCATCTCCGGAGCAAATTACGAAAAATCTTATCGACGAGACAGCTCGCCGCGCGGGTCAACCACACGGTATATTGCCCGATTATCTCTCTGTGTCAATAAAGGTGAGCGTTCTCGGGTTTACCCGCTACCTTAGGACCTTTCGTAAAAGGGCATAATGGACACTGATACTTGCCTCCTATAGGCCATGGAAATGTTCGGCGAGACTGCCCGATGCAATTTTATGCAAATGGAGGTCAATTTTGGCGCCGAAATTGCGACAAACAAGTTGTGCTGTTCTGTCATGTTCATGTTTACGCCATTTAGCCGTTAAATAGCGCGTAGTAGGGGATTGTGTTAAGTCTTAAGTAACCAACGGCAGGTTAGCTTAGGAGCATATCGGAAAGCTAAAAATCGCTTGATTATGAAACTAAGTTGAGGCACTGTTCGATGAAACGATCTCGACAATTGCTCGCGTGCCTCGTGGTCTTTCTAGCGCTTATGATCCCGGCCACCCAAATCGTATTCGCTCTTCCACCCCTATCTGCTGGGACATTTGCTCCAGGCACAATCGTAGTTCCAATGGACGATAAGCAAGTAGATAGAATTCATGTATACGGTTTCATTCATGAATTCCTGAGGAACAACCCAGGAAGCTCAGTTGCTCGTGTTATCGAACCACCAGATGTAACTCTTCAAACAGACTTGACCCCCGCGGGAGTGCTCTATCAAGGAGGCCCGTTCCTTATCGATTCAAGCCTCACTTCAGCCGTAAACGCCATGTTAGCGAACGCGACTTTCTCTAAAGTGACGACCACCCGGCTCACAACTACGTTCACGTCGGATCACGTATTTTTCATCAGACAACCCACGCGAATCCTTGTGATCAGCGACGGTTATTGGGGAAAGACCTTCCTCACGTTGGGGAGAATGGGAATCAGTTACACTCAGGTTTCCACTGACCAGATCATGGCTAATCCTTCGATGATCAATCAGTACACGCTCATTGTGCTCGATAGCCCAGGCTGGTACGGAAACCCATCGGCCTACACGCCTCTGCATAGGTCGCAAATTACAGCGGTCTACAATACTATTCAGGCACGCGTTTCGGCTGGAAATGAAGTTATGTACACTGATGCTGCGATATTCGATCTGAACTCCACTTTTCCAGGGTACATTCACTTAGGAAATCCGGGTGAGACCGGATCTTGGGCAGGTATGATGCACAACCCTGCGCTGGGCAGCTCCGGTTTCGGCTCTGAATTTCCAAGTCAATACTACAACCCAGGTCCAACCCCGAATGCAGTCACTATATTCACTGAGGAGGGTGTTGGAAATTGGGTGCCCAACGGCGTTCAGCCCGGACACGCTGCCGACGTTAGGATTCTAATGGATACTACGAATTACGGGATACCGAAGCTTCCGTATTCGATTCTTGCCTTCTACTTCCCATACGGAAACGGTATAGTTGAAGGGCTCGCGCTTCAGCCCTATGAGCAATTGTACCCAACGTACGCGGACTACAATGGCTATTATGCGGTTTACCAGATCTATGGGAATAAATTTGTCGAGGGTCTGTCAGCTGACTTTTCACTTACGGCATCTCCGGCATCTGTGACGGTATCACAAACTAACACTGCTAGTTACCAAGTCACCGTCACATCGATCAGCAGCTTCTCTGGCACTGTCAACCTTCAGGCGAGCGGCCTACCTCCTGGTGCCCAGGCAGCTTTTACTCCATCGGGTTCTGTTTCACTCGGTCAAGGTCAGTCCGTGACAGAGACCCTCAATGTCCTTACGACGGAGAGCACCCCCACAGGTAGCTACAACTTAACGATAACAGGCAGCACAACTCTCCCACTGATTACCCACAGCGTTGTTGTTGGCCTCGTTGTGACGATGCCGCCCAGCGATTTCGGTATCACAGTATCGCCCAATACGATTGATGTCAATCAAGGTCAATGTGGAAACATCACTGCCACCGTGAATTCTGTTGGAACGTTTAGTTCCCCGGTGAACCTCACTCTAAGCGGATTGCCCGCGCAGGTCTCTGGCCAATTCACACCGAACCCAATAACCCCAAGTGCAGGAGCCACTGTTGACTCCACTCTCGAGTTGTGCCCGGGGCCGACCGCGCCGCCCGGCAACTACACCTTGGTAATCACTGGGACAAGTGGTACGACGGTGCATACCGTCAACGCTCTTCTGAGTATTCCGACGCCAGCTGTCATTACGTATCCGTTTAACCCGTTGATCTTCTGGATCGTCATCGGTATGCTTCTGCTCGCGATTGGTCTAGCATTGCTTATTTTTGCGCTCTCAAACAAAAGAAGAAAGGGCCGTGTCGTCCCTGCAGCCGTCCCCGTAGTTGTTCCAGTCGCCCCGCCGAGACCCCGAGTACGATATGTTCTGCCAATGCCCACTGTTCGGTGCAGATATTGCGGCAGGGTAATGCCGCTGAACACTGTTTATTGCCCCTTCTGCGGAAGACCTCAAATCGTTCTTCCTCCCCCGACGCCCCGGCTTGTTTCATCTCGTAGGCTCGGCGGCAGAAATCTCATCGCAGTTTTGCTGTCGCTTCTATCTGGTATCTTGGTATTGCTGAATAGCGCTGCGCTACTTGCACCCTCCTTCTGGGCTTTATGGTCCTCTGTATTCTTCTGGCTCCCGACAATCGGACAACCCTATGCATTCATGCTCGGGGCCTTGATTGGTCTAACATTGGTTCTCGGGGCAATAATCATGGCACTGGGTAACGGCGCTCTCGCTGACGTGCTAATATTTCCATTCGCAATATTCAGCTTGATCGTCGGTGGCGGGTTCATCGCAGGAATGATCTTGGGGATTCTAGGCGGAATCCTCGCGATTGCCAGACGCAGCTCTTAACGAAATTTCTCGATAGTTTTCAACAACTTTCTAGATTACGCCAAGAGGTAGGCTTTCGGTATTGAGCTTGCTTCTCTTGCAACTGTAATGTGTTCAGAATTCACTAAAACCCTTCAAGCGATTTGACCGTCGAGGTGCAACTTGGGGCAATTGTTTAGATCCGTGTATCAAGCCGAGGTTACTTAGTTGTGCAGGTTTGCTTGGAATTTGCAATTCAGCCCACTGAATATCGGTGTATATGGCTGAAACCATTCCTTCTCGTACGATGAAACCCCTAAGTGGTAAGGCGCTTAGCTTTCTGTTTCTGGTGAGAGATAAATTGGAAGTCATGGAATACTATCGTGATTCAAGCGGCTTCTGGAAGATCAAGAACTTCAGAAGACGGCGCCGCGCCAGAATCTGAACTAGCCAAGCTATGCCTAAGTCGTGTGGATTTCCACAATGTCTTGATCGCCGAGCACGTGCTCAGGGCCGACGCGCTCGCCGGCGAACTTGCTAGTGGAACCCCAGATTCGTGAATAGCGATATCTTTCAGCTAGATTGGTGTGTATGCTACTGGCAAGCTCCCTGACAGTTGTCCCTGCGCGCACCACGAAGGGGTGGTCGGACGGCTTAGACTCGTTTGGCTCCTTAGTGTACACTCTGATGATTCCTAAAATTTCGAATAATTTGCCTCCTATCGTCGTCAATCCCTGCCCAGTCAAACATGATGCCAGGGCTGTTGGGAGGAAGTCTGGAACGTTTTCAATGAACCTTGAGGAGAGTTCGCGTCCTAAGTCTAGGTCGATTTTATTTGCGACTAAGAGAGTTGGTTTGTACAGCGTCACGTTCTCTAATACGGCATCCTCGACATCGTCAATAGACGCGCTTCCATAGATCCTTACGAGCGCGTTAACGATG
>Ga0187777_10003110_pt1 | contig 10600 bp, 7 predicted proteins | sample 1015_Q2_SP5_10_M_FD_132416 | JGI IMG/M metagenome (GOLD analysis project Ga0187777, IMG submission 132416) | Tropical peat soil microbial communities from peatlands in Department of Meta, Colombia - 1015_Q2_SP5_10_MG | ecosystem: Environmental > Terrestrial > Soil > Wetlands > Peat | place...
AGGGCTCCTGCCACCGCACGACCAGGTCGAAGTGCTTCTCGCCCTCGTAGACCTGGGTCACCGCCTGCCCGCCGATCGCCGCCTGCACGGTCGCGACCACGTCGCCGGTGTTGAGGCCGTAGCGCGCGCAGGCGGCGCGTTCGGGCACCACCTTGACGCTCGGCTGGCCCAGCGAGCTGAACAGTCCCACGTCGGCGGCGCCGCGCACTCCGTCGAGGACGCCGGCGATCCCCTGGGCGATCCGCTGGTTGGCGGTCAGGTCGGGGCCGACCACCTTGACGCTGTTCTCTCCCTTGACCCCGGAGAGTGCCTCCTCGACGTTGTCCGAGATCATCTGGGAGAAGTTGAACACGACCCCCGGGAACGCCTGCTGGAGGCGGTCGCTCAGCTCACCGATGATCCGCTCCTTCGTCAGTCCCGACGGCCATTCGTCCGACGGCTTCAGCGGCGCGAACAGCTCGATGTTGAAGAAACCGGAGACGTCGGTGCCGTCGTCCGGACGCCCCAGCTGCGAGACGACGCTGGTCACCTCCGCCTGTGAGCGCACGATGTCCCGCATGCGCTCGACGTAGCGCGAGGAGACCTCGAGCGCCACCGAATTGGGCAGCGTGGCACGGATCCAGAGGTTGCCTTCCTCCAGCTTGGGCATGAACTCCTGGCCGATGTGCAGGAAGAGCAGCAGGCACAAGACGAGCGGGGCGAGCAGGTAGAGCGGCGCCAGCCGCCGGGTGCGCAGGCCGAAGGCGAACACCGGCTCGTAGAGCCGGTGCAGGAGGCGCATCAGCGCGTTCTCCCTCTCGTCTCCTTCGGCCGCCGGGAGCTCAGGCCGCAGGAAGCGTGCGGCCAGCACCGGCGTCAAGGTCAGCGCCATCAGGATGGCCCCGCCGATCGCGAAGGCGTAGGTGTGCGCGAGCGGCGAGAAGATGACCCCCGAGACGCCGGTCATGGTGAACAGTGGCAGGAAAGCGACCGCCATGATCACCGTCGAGAAGGCCATCGGCGTACCCACTTCGCCGGCCGCTGCCGAGATCGCCGCGCGCACGCCGCCGCCGCCAGGACGGGAGAGGTGCCGGACGATGTTCTCGATCATGATCACCGTCGAGTCGGCGATGATTCCGAAATCGACGGCGCCGAGCGAGATCAGGTTGGCGGGGATACCGGCCACGATCATCCCGCAGAAGGCGGTCAGCAGAGCGAGCGGGATGTTCAGCGCCGCAATCAGCCCCGCCCGGGTGTGGCCGAGGAAGGCGAGCAGGATCACGATCACCAGCCCCATCCCGATCAGCAGGTTCTCGAGGACGGTGTGGGTGGTGAGGCCCACCAGCTCGCCGCGGTCGTAGTACGGCTCGATGGACATGCCGGGCGGCAGCAGGTGGTGGTCGCGGATGAGTTCCAGCCGCCGGTGGATGCCGGCCAGGGTCGGAGAGGTCTCGCCGCCGTAGCGCATGAGCACGATTCCCTGGACCACGTCGGGCTCCCGGTCGTGGCCGACGATGCCGAGCCGCGGGCGGGCCCCGATGCCGATGTCCGCCACGTCGTGCACGTGGACCGGCACGCCCTTCTGCTGGGACACGACCACGTCGCCGATGTCGTGCAGCGAGCCGATCAGGCCGACACCCCGGACCTCGAACGACTGCTCGCCCCGCGTGAGCCGCTGGCCGCCGACGTTCTGGTTGGCGTTGCCGAGCGCGGTCTGCAGCTGCCCCAGGCTCACCCCATAGCCGGCCAGCCGGTACGGGTCGACCCGGACCTGGTACTCGCGGGTCAGCCCTCCGAAGCTGACGACGTCGATGACGCCCGGGACCTGCCGGAACTCGCGCTCCAGGATCCAGTCCTCCGCGGTCTTCAGGTCCATCGTGGAGTGGCCGGCACCCCGCACGAAGTAGCGAAAGACCTCGCCGATCCCGTTCCAGGGCGAGATCTGGGGTTGGATGTTGCTGGGGAGCTGCAGGAAGGCCAGGCGGTCGATGACCTCCTGTCGGGCCTCCTGGTAGACAGTGCCCCAGCGGAAGTAGCACTTCACGTCGCTCAACCCGAACAGCGACTGGGAGCGGATGTGGTCGATGCCGGGCATTCCGGCCAGGCCGTTCTCCAGCGGGACGGTGACGTAGCGCTCGACTTCCTCGCCGCTCCAGCCCTCGGGCTGCGCGATCACCTCGACCAGCGGCGGCACCGGGTTGGGGTAGGCCTCGATGTCGAGCGCGCGGTACGAGGCGAGCCCGGCGACGACCAGGCCGACCGCGAGGATGAGGATGACCCCCGGTGCCCGGAGGGCGAAGTCGACCAGCCAGCGCATGCGTCAGATCAGGCCGGCGAGCAGGATCGCCCCGGAGGTCACCACCCGCTCGCCGGCGGCGAGGCCGGCGAGGACGGCAACCCGGTCGCCTGCCGGCCCCTCGTCGACCTTCACCTCGCGGCGCTGGAAGCGCAGCCGGCCGTCGGGCGTGCGGCCCGTCTCCACGAAAGCGACCGTCTGCTCGCCCAGGCGCAGCACGGCGGTCCGCGGGACCGCCAGCGCCTGGCGGCCGTTCACCGAGATGGAGAGGGTGGCGAACATCTCGGGTCGTAGCGCGCCATCGCCGTTCTCGATGACCACGCGGACGTGCGCCGTGCGCGACTGCGGATCGAGCGCATCCGAGACCCAGTCCACCTGGCCACCGAAGGAGCGGCCGGGATGGCTGACGACGGAGACGGTAACCGGTGCGCCGACGTGGACGCGCGCCAGGTCCGCCTCGTAGACGTCGCCCAGCACCCAGACCTGGTCCAGGGAGCCGACGGTGAACAGCTCGACCGCGGTTCCGCCCGAGTATTGGCCCTGCACTTCGGTGCCGGGGTTGGCGTTGCGGGCGATGACCTCGCCGGCGATCGGTGCTCGCAGCAGGTACTCCTGGCTCACCGCGTCGGCGCCGCGGGGCGCCAGCAGCCGCACCTTCTCCCGGGCACGGTCGCGCTCGGCGAGCGCCCGGCGGTAGTTGTCCTCCGCCGTCTCCAGGTCCCGCTGGGCGCCGGCGTGGGCGGCGAACAACTCCTGCTGACGCGCCCGCTCGCGGGTGGCCGCGGTCAGGTCGGCGTCGGCCTTGAGCGCGTCGGAGGCCGCCTGCGCCAAATCCGGCGAGCTGAGGACCGCCAGCGGCGTGCCCGGGGTCACCCGGGCCCCCAGGGGCGCCAGCACCTTGACGATCCGGCCCATCACCGGCGAAAAGACGTGGCTCACCCGCGTGTCGTCGAAGGTCACCCGCCCGCCGGTCACGATGGTGTCGTCGACCGAGGCCTCGTCGACCGCCTCCACCCGCATGCCGGCGTCATGTACCTGGGCCGGTGGCAGCCAAGCCTCGCCCTGCGGAGCCCGAGCAGCGGGGCCGGGCCTCGACTCCCCGTGACAGCCGGCGAAGAGCATGAGCGCGGAGAGGAACGGCAGGACGACCTTCGTCATGACACCAGCTCCATCCCGGTCGCCGCCTCCACCGCGAACAGGGCGGACCAGTAGTCGTTCAGGACCTGCAGGCGCTCGACCTCGGTGGCGATGAGCGTCCGCTCGGCGTCGAGCATCTCCAGCAGCGACGCCGCGCCCTTCTGGTACTGGAAGCGGACCAGGTCGCGGGCGAGCCGCGCGCTGTCGAGCAGCCGGGTGTCCATGCGCTCCGCGCGGCGGCGGGCGCCGGTGAAGGTGGCGACCGCGGTGGCGACGTCGCTCCGCACCTGGGCCTCCAGCTTGGCCCACTGCAGATCCTGAGTGCGCAGGTCCGCCTGCGCCTTGGCGATCTCGCCCTGGCTGTTGTAGAAGAGCGGCACCGCCAGCGAGAGGCTCACCCCGAAGGTGGGCGGCTGGATCGCGCTCTGTCCCGAGCCTTCCTGCGAGTAGCTCCCCTCCAGCTGGATGGCGGGGATTCGCTGCCGCTCGGCCAGCGCCAGTCCCCGCTCCGCCCGCGTCCTCTGCGCCAGGGCGGCGGCGAGGTCGGGGCGGCGCTGGCGGGCGGTGGCGAGGAGCGCGGCAGAGTCGGGGTTGGCGAGGCCGGCAGGCACCGTCGGGCGGAGCAGCTCGTCGGCCGCCTCGAACTCCGGCACCGGCCCGCGCACGCCCAGCAGGAACGCGAGACCGGCTCGTGCCTGCTGCAGGTCCTGCACGGCCCGGTCGAGCATCTGCTCCGCCTCCAGGCTGGCGGTCTGGGCCCGCGCCACGTCGGCCTGCGACACGGCGCCGGCCTGGTACCTCACCTGCACCAGCCGCAGGGTCTCGGCCGTGGAGGCCGCCGATTCACGGGCGAAGCTCACCCCCGCCTGACCCAGCTCGACCGCCAGGTACTGCTGCTTGACGGAGGCTGCAATGGTCCGCTCGGCGTCACGCCGGCCCTGGCGCGCCGCCAGCAGCGCCGCCTCGGCCACCTTGATGCGCAACTTCCGCTTCCCGAAGATCTCGTCCGAGAGCGCTGCCTGGTCGGAGACGCTGGCCGACCAGGCGGTCGCGGAGCAGGTGGCGTCCGGACACTGCGTCGGGTCGTAGGCGAAGCTGTGGGCGAGGCCGCCCGAGATCGACGGGTTGGCGACGGCGCGGGCGATCCGCAGGTCGCCCTGGGCGCTCGCCACCGCGGCGTCGGCGATCAGCAGGTCGAGACCGTTGCTCCGAAACAGCTGCATGGTGTCGGCCAGGGTCAGGTGCTCCGGCAGGGTGACGTTCGGCAGCCCGGCCGGCGCCGGCGATGTCGGTGCCGCAGCCCCGCGGCCTGGGTTGGCGGCGGTCACGAAGACGATGACGGCAATCAGCCGTGGAATGGCCGTCCTGTAGCTGTGCATGGCAAGCGCGATCGGTTTAGTCTTCAATTCTCGGTGGAGGCGACCGAGCGCAACAGCCGATCTTTTGGCCGCGAACCCGGGCCCATCGGGGGGTATCCGCCGATGCTCGCCGTTGCTTCCACCCGCTCTCGATTGATACCCATCGAACGGCCAAGAAAGACGGCCGTTTCGCGCTGAAAGATGGGCTTCCAGTCCGGAACCGGGCCGGCGACACTCGGTAGCAGTACCGAGCCCAGGCGGCGATGAGAGGTGCGGCAGCGCGTCCGGCGGGAGCTGGCCTCGTCAACCGAGCGAGACCGCGCCCTTCCTCTCGGCGCGACGAGCCGAAGGAGAGGACGAATCCGATCCGGATCGTCGTCGCGGACGAGCAGCGCCTGTTCCACGAGAGCGTCCTTCGGTTCCTGGCTGCGCAGCCGGGACTCGCCATCGCCAGCGACTGCGCCAGCCCGGCGGAAGTACTGGAGGTGTTGGCGCGCAGACCCGTCGACGTGCTGCTCCTCGACCTCGATCTAGGTACGGGGGTCGCCTCCGACCTGCTACGGCGCGCACGTGCGAACGGCTTCGAGGGAGCGGTCCTACTGGTGGCTGCCGCGTTCCACCCACGTCAGGTATTGACGCTGCTCGACAGTGGCATCGCGGGGATCACCTTGAAGCGCGAGTCTCTGGCGTCGCTCCTTCAGAGCATCCGTGAGGTCGCGTCCGGCAAGGTGGCGCTGGGGCAGGACATGCTCAGTGAGGTGCTGGGGTCGATTGCCCGGACCTCCAAGGCGTCCGCCGCTGCGCGCCTGAGTGCGCGCGAGCGCCACGTCGTGGCGCTCGTCCGCGACGGACTCGCGAATCGGGACATCGCCGGCCGGCTCGACGTGTCGGAGGCTTCCGTCAAGAAGACGCTCCAGAGGGTCTTCGCCAAGACCGGTGTGCACCGACGAAGCCTGCTGGTGCGCCTCGCCTTCGACCGTGACCACAGGCTGGTGTGAGACGGGTCCCTGTTGGAGGTGACCATGCCAAGGCGTGTTGCCGCCGCCGCGCTCCTCGTCGTGACGATCGTCTTCTTGCCGCGTCACGCAGACGCCGCGTCCGCCCTCTCGGTCGAGGCTGTGTCGGTATCGCCAGCCACCCCAGGACCCAACAGCCTCTGCACGCTGAACGTGCGGCTGAAGAACGCCGGATCGAAGACCGCGACCAACTTCCGTTTCAAGGTCACGATCGACGGCCAGGAGGTCACCACCTACCGGATCGAGACATACGCGGTCGACATTGCACCTGGTGTCTCCGGGACGGTGGCGCTCCACAACTTCTGGACCGCGGCGGCGCCCAGGGCCAGCTCCACGGTGGAAGTGAGCGTGGTCGAAGCTTCATGGGCAGAGGTGAAGCGCGAAGCCAACGCTTCGACGACGACGCCGGCAGACCCAGTCGGAGGACTGCCGGTCACCGCAACGCAAACGATCACCATGTCAGCCAAGTAGCTCCGGGGTCGACCCTATCTTTCGATCGGCCCCAGGGGCAGCGGGTCGCAAGCAGCTCCCAGAACCGGCGCGCCTGGCTGGGAACTAGAATCCTTCTGTGAGCCCCCGGCCCCCGCGCGTCTCGAGGGACCATTCGCGGCGAGCGCTCCTGCGGCAGGTGGCGGGTACAGGGGCGGCGCTCTTCCTGCGGCCATCGCGCCCGTTCGCCGAAGAGCCGATCGACCCCCGGGTGTCCGACCTCGTCCGCACCACGGTCGGCATCGACACGCACAACCACATCGACGTGCCGCTGACCGGAGCCGACGCACCCGGCCCTGATCTCGACCTCGCGGGCGAGATGAAGCGCTCAGGGCTGGCGGCTATCTGCATGACCTTTGCGGTCGACTACCAGCCCATCCGCGATCCCCGTGAGGGGCACGAACGCTTCGCCAACGGGCTGGCCGCTTTCGACCGCCTGTTGGCTCGCAACGGCATGAAGCGTTCGCTGACCCTGGCGGAGATTCGCGCGGCCCACGCGGCCGCTCAGCCGACGGTCGTGCAAGCCGTGGAGGGGGCGCACTTCCTCGAGGGCCGCCTCGAGCGCATCGAAGAAGCGTGCGGGCGAGGACTGCGCCATCTCGGGTTGCTGCACGACAGCGACGCGACGCCGCCGCTCGGCGACGTCTACACGAACCCTGCGAAGTTCGGCGGACTGACCGCCCTCGGCGTCGACGTCATCAAGGAGTGCAACCGCCTGGGTATCCTGGTGGACCTGACCCACGCCAGCGCCGCCGCCGTCCGCGGTGCGCTCGAGGTCTCGACCAGGCCGGTGATCCTCTCCCACACCGGCCTCGACACGCAGTTGGGAACGAATCCCGACCTCGCGCGCAGGATGCGTCCCAGGCTGATCGGGAAGGAACTCGCCCGGGACGTGGCGAAGGCGGGGGGCGTGCTCGGTGTCTGGACGCACCTGGCCGACTCGCCGGCGGCGTTTGCGCAGAACATCAGGGCCATGGTCGATGTCGTCGGCGTCGACCACGCCGCCATCGGGACGGACACGAAGCTGACCGCTGGACTCGGTCGTGGCGGGCCAGGTGGCGAACGGCCCGGCGAGCGAACCAATCGGGTGTGGGACGGACAGGCGAACGGCTTCTACGCCACGGTCGTCGATGCGCTGCTGAAGGCGGGATTCGCGCCCGACGAGATCGCCAGGATCGGCGGCGGCAACTTCTGCCGCGTGTTCGATGCGGCCACCGCACCGAGGCGGCCGGCGGGCTGAGGATCGGATCAGACCCGGAGCGTGTCGACCAGGGCTTTAAGCGCGGGTGGCTGGTGACGGCGGCTCGGGTAGTAGAGGAAGTAGCCGTCGAAGGGAGGGCACCAGTCCTCGAGGACCCGCACCAGCTCGCCGCGGGCGACGTAGTCGGCCACGTAGTCCTCGAGCGTGAAGGCCAGCCCCAGGCCGTCGAGCGCGGCGCCAATCAGGAACTCCACGTCCGTCACGATCAGCGGCCCCGAGACGGACACCGTCATCGGTCTGCCCCGCTTCTCGAACTCCCACCTGTAGACGGGCCCGCCCGTTCCCATGCGGTAGCAGAGGCAGCGGTGAGCCGTCAGGTCGCGGGGCGTCTTCGGCCTCGGATGGGCGTCGATGTAGGCGGGCGCGGCGACGATGGCGGCGCGCTGCGGGCCCGTCACCTTGACGGCGACCATGTCGCGCTGGAGGAACTCGCCGAGGTGGATGCCGGCGTCGAAGCGCCCGGCGACCAGGTCGCCGCGGGTGTCGTCCTCGCTGGTGATGTCGAGCACCACGTCGGGATAGTCGCGGGCGAACTTCTTCAGCTTGGGACTGAGCACCGTCGCCAGCACCATCGCTGGTGCGATCAGGCGGACGGTGCCCGCCGGGGTCGCGCGGAGCCGTCCGACGTCGGTGACGGCGGCCGCGATGCCCTGCAGCGCGGGTCGAAGCTGCGCCAGCAGACGCTCGCCGGCCTCCGTGGGCGCGACCGTACGCGTGGTGCGCGCCAGCAGCCGCAGCCCCAGCCGCTCCTCGAGCACCTGCATCAGGTGGCTGACCGCCGAGCGGCTGACGCCCAGGCGGACGGCCGCCCGGGTGAAGCTCCGCTCCTCCGCCACCACGGCGAAGGCCGAGAGCGCGCCGAGGTTGTCGCCGAGACCTGGTGAGCTCACCTCACCAGCCTACGCTACTCGAACAGCCTGCGCTGCCCGTCCCGGGCCTTGGCGATCGCCCGTTCCACCGGGTAGACGCGGAGCACCTCGCCGCCGACGGGGAGGTCCCGCTCGGTGGCGAAGCCTCGCGCCTCACTCCGGAGCCGCGCGAGCTTGGCGCCCAGGGCCGCGGGGCTCTTGCTGCCGGCGTAACCGACCAGCGCGAGGTCGGCGCCGACCACGCGGTGGCAGGCCACGATCGGGTAGAGCGGGTTCCTGGCCATGATGCCGCCGACGTCGCGTGCCTCCACACCGGCGGCCCGGGCGACGTTGCCGTAGGTGCTGACGTAGCCGAGCGGGATGGCGGCCGCGGCTTCCAGCACGCGGCGCAGGGGCTCGCCCAGGTGGCGCGAGTCGAGCACGAAGCGCTTGCCGCGCTCGTCTCCCGCCTCCAGATGCGCCAGAAGTTCGAGTGTCCTCTCGACGAATTCCGGCCGCACTTCACCGCCGAGCCGGTGCTCGACGGCTGCCGGCAGGCTCCGCCGCAGCGCGGCGATCGTGCGGGCCCGGGTCGGGCTCACCGCCGTGGCGAGGAGGGCCTCGCCGAGGCAGGCCAGCCCGAACCACAGGCCGGCGGTCTCGCGCAGGTGCAGAACGACGGTGTCGTGTCCGGTCGCCACGTGGAAGCCGATCTCCGCTGATCCTAGGTGCGCTCTCGCAGGCTCCGGCTCCACGGCGACCCGGTCTCGACGATGGTCGCGTTCTGGCCCAGCTCGAGCACCTGATCGGCTGTGGTGGTGGCGAACATGTGCATGATGCGGGCGACGATGCCCGTCCAGCCGGTCTGGTGGCTGGCGCCGATGCCCGCGCCGCAGTCCCCGTGGAAGTATTCGTAGAACAGGACGAGGTCGCGCCAGTGGGGGTCCTCCTGGAACTTCCGCGATCCCCCGTAGACCGGCCGCCGTCCCTGGCCGTCCCGCAGGAAGGTCCGGACCAGGCGCCGGGCGATCTCCTCCGCCACCTGGTAGAGGTTCATCCTCCGGCCGGACCCCGTCGGACATTCGATGGTGAAGGCGTCGCCGTAGTAGGAGTAGTAGTTCACCAGCGCCCGGAGGATGAGCATGTTGACCGGCATCCAGACCGGGCCGCGCCAGTTGGAGTTGCCGCCGAACATCCCGGAGTCGGAGTCCCCGGGCAGGTAGTCGACGCGGTACTCCCGCCCGCCGACGTGCAGGACGTAGGGATGCTCGAGGTGTCGGCGGGAGAGCGAGCGGATGCCGTACGGGCTCAGGAACTCGTGCTCGTCGAGCATGACCTCGAGCACCCGCCGCAGCCTGCGCTCGTCGAGCACCGAGAAGAGGCGGCGACCGCCGGCACCGACGAGCGTCGGGTCGTGAAAGCAGGCGGTCAGCTCGGGACGCGAGTCGATGAACCACTGGAAGCGCTGGCTGACCTCGGGGTACTTGTCGAAGAGCTGCGGCTCGAAGGGCGTCGCCGCGCAGAGCGGAAGCAGTCCCACCATCGAGCGGACCTTGAGCCTCTCCACCTCGCCGCTCGGCAGGCGCAGCACGTCGTAGAAGAAGCCGTCCTCCTCGTCCCACATGCCGTCGCCGCCCACCTGCACCAGCGAGGAGGTGATCCAGGCGTCGTGCTGCAGGAACTTGAGGACCATGTCCCCGTAGTCGTCGTCCGTCATCGCCAGCTCGCTGGCGATCTCGAGCATGTTGTCGGCGAAGAGCGCCATCCAGGCGGTCCCGTCGGCCTGCTCCAGGTAGCCGCCGGTGGGCAGGGGCGCGCTGCGGTCGAAGACGCCGATGTTGTCGAGCCCCAGGAAGCCGCCCTCGAACACGTTGCGCCCGGTGCGGTCCTTGCGGTTGACCCACCAGGTGAAGTTCAAGAGCAGCTTGCGGAAGGACCTCTTGAGCCACTTGATGTCGCCCGCCCCCTCCTTCACCTTCTGCAGGCGATAGGTGAAGATGGTGGCCCAGGCGTGCACGGGCGGATTGACGTCGCTGAAGCTCCACTCGTAGGCGGGGATCTGGCCGTTCGGGTGGAGGTAGCGCTCGCCCAGCATCAGCCCCAGCTGCTCCTTGGCGAAGTCCACGTCCACCAGGCCCAGGGCCAGCACGTGGAAGGCGAGGTCCCAGGCCGCGTACCAGGGGTACTCCCACTTGTCGGGCATGGAGATGACGTCG
>Ga0187777_10003111_pt1 | contig 10600 bp, 10 predicted proteins | sample 1015_Q2_SP5_10_M_FD_132416 | JGI IMG/M metagenome (GOLD analysis project Ga0187777, IMG submission 132416) | Tropical peat soil microbial communities from peatlands in Department of Meta, Colombia - 1015_Q2_SP5_10_MG | ecosystem: Environmental > Terrestrial > Soil > Wetlands > Peat | place...
GCTTTCCTCGACTTCGCGGGCCAGCACCACATCCAGGTCACCACACCGGAGTACCCGCTCGCACAAGCCGATCGGGCGCTATCCGATCTCAGCGCCGGCCGCATCGCCGGCGCGGCGGTGCTGCTGGTGTGACTGATCCGGCATTGCTGACAAGTCATTAATGTGCCCCCCTCCCTAGCCTGCTGGGGCGTGATTGGCAACGAATCGCCATCAAAGAGCTGTCACCTGACCGGTTCCGCGCCGTGCTCGACATGCTGCTGACGGTGGTCGTGATGCCGGTCGGCAAGCACGGCCGGAAGTTCAACCCGGAGCGGGTGCGGGTCACCTGGCGCCGGTAGGCTAGGGGCCGCGGGTCGCTTATCGTGGCCGGGTCAGGTCACTCTTGTGGACGGACGGGCTCTGCTCGTTGTGTCCCTTGACCGTGTTACGGACGAACATAACCAGATGATCGAGACCAAGCTCGCCGAAGCGATGGGATTGGCCCGCGAGCAGAGGATCGACCTGGCCGCGGCAGTTGCCCCGCGCGGGCAGCTCTTTCAGGTAACAACGCGGAGGGCGACAGGTTCGTATGGGACGTAGCACTGCCTGCGCCGCAGGCTCAAGGCGACGAGTAGACACAGGACCGCCCGCCACCGCGTGACGCGATGACGGGCCGCTCGGCGCTACGCGGGGCTACCGCTGCTGCGAGTTACTACAAGTACTGTGCAACGCCGCCATGGCCGTGGCAGGTGCCATCGTCGGTGGGGTCTTCACTGAACGAGTAGCAGCCATTCCCGGCATTGAGCGGTGGCACCCGGTGGTTGTGTGGGTGTGCATACTGGGCGGTGGACGCAGTGGCCGGAGGCAGCTCGGTAATAATCCTTGGAGCACTCCATCACCCGGTTGGCCGGTGACGCTGTACCAATCGCGGCGGTGGCGACGGCCGCCGCGATAAGGGTTGCAACACGGATGAACATTGCGCGACATGACCGCACAGAACGAAGGAACCGCCGGGCGACTACCTGCCGCTGCCCGGTGCGCAAGCGGTTAGCGTACAGTCTGCCGGTGCCCGGTGCATCGCCGACTGCGGCGCCGGTACCCGCGCCGCCCGATGTCGAAGTGGAGGAGAACCAATTGACCGCGGCATTCGGTCAGGCATTAGGCGCACAAACAGTGCAATGGGGCGCTCACACGCCGAAAATGAGCGCCGCAGAACTGAAGAACTACCTTGAAACTGACTTGGCCAATGAACTTCATTGGGTGCTGCGTGCCGCTACGGAATGGCACGCGCACAAACATATGAATCTCGGCATTGACGGTTACAGCGTCCAAGTTTATGCGATGGACTCCACATTTCTCCACTCACGCGCTCTGTTTGAATTCTTTACACGCAAGACGCAAGGAAACTTCTACGGTTACGATGCTTACGGCCTCACAAGCGAAATTCGGTCATCCCTATACGACAGGCATTGGATCGGTCCTCTGCACGCGCGCCTAATGCACGCACAGGAGAGGTCAAAGACGGCAGACGTAAAGAGCTTTGATCCCGCAGAACCTAAGAAGCACATCAAGAACATGCCCGTGGATTTCGCAATGGAGATAGTGCGAATGTGGCATGAGTTCGCTTCAGCGCTTCAGAGCAGCGCTGATGAAAACATGAAGGACCTCGGTGTGTGTTAGAGCGGGCGAAATCTTAGATAAAGCTAAAGGTGCCGCTGAGAAAGTAAGGACTAATGAGGTCACTCAGAGTCAGGTCGCTGAGTTAAAGAAGACTGGCAAGCTGCCAACGGATTTTTCGATACCTCCGCTTTCATGGCCGGATTAATCCGCCTTGCGGTCTAGCAACACAACGTTGTCGGTGGCCGGTTCGTGGCGGCGCAAGAGGTTCGGGCAGAGGCGCCCGATTTCCACCGTGCTCGTAGAACGATCAATCTGGGCCGCCGCCTATGGCTCCGGTCCCAGGTAAAGGCGAGGGCGGCTGCCGGAGTCGCAGGGACACCACTGGCAGACACCATCGTGGTGCGAACAGGTACCGCTTCGATGCTGACTGAACGACCAGGTGCCGTCGCAACATTGAGCGGTTGCACCGGGCGGGGGAGTCGGGTTCGGTGTCGGAGGTTCAGCAGCAGGTGAAGCTGCGGCGAGCGTAGCCGTCGTCGCGATCGTCGCAGCCGTTGCAGCAATGATTCTGCTAAGCATGGATCGACGATCTGTTGCCCAGCTATTATGCTCACGCGTTTGACCCGGGATATCCAGGTGGCGGGTACCACGCGGGTGGCGGGTACCACGCGGGTGGGGGGTACCACGCGGGTGGCGGGTATACGGGTGGCGGGTACACAGGAGGCTGGTGGATAGCCAGGCCAGGCTGTTCTGGCCGAGCATTCGTGGGCTTGGCCCTGACTTTGATCGGGTGGACATCAACCCCGGTAATCGCGCGCACGTGCCGCTGTATTTCGACATACCCAAGGACACACGGCCAAGTCAGTTGAGGGAAATGAACGCGATGAGCGCGAGTACGAAGATTATCCCGACGAATGCGAGCAACCGAACACCTTCTCGATTATGTGCTGCCAGCGGTGCCGGTACGTGTGGTGGGCTTTCACATGCTCGTGCCCGGCCCGGCGGATCGCTTCCCGCTCCTCGTCGTGCTCCAGGTAGTGGTCGATGAGGGCCTTCAGTTGGTCGAAGTCGCCGAAGTCGTACAGCACGAGGTGCCGGCGGTCCTCGTAAAAGTCGTCGATGCCTTTGATCCTGGGGTGGATCAGGAACCCGCCCCGGCCCAGCGTCTCGGGGATGCGGTCGGACCAGAACCCCGGGTAGTCGAAGTTCGGGGAGTAGGAGTCGCCGACCGCGATCTTCGTGCTGGCGTACACCCGGTTGAGCCGGTCGCCCCGGATGACCTCCCCGAAGTCGGGGCCGAACCCGTGGAACCGGTCGCCATAAGTAGCCCGCAGCCAGTCGATCAGCCGGGGCCGGTACGGCCACGACGGGTGGTAGTGGTAGGAGCCGACGAAGATCACCGGGTAGGTCTCCGGCAGGGGCTTGGCGAGGTAGCACTCGTCCGCCAGCACACCCGCCGTCAGGTAGTGGCCCCGCACCGTGGTCAGGGTGTTGAGGTAGTCCACCAGCATCGGGTCGACGGTAAAAAAGTGATCCAGGCCCTGCACGTATGGGTCGTTGCGATAGGACTGCCACCGCTCCGGTATCCCGACGTAGAGGTCCAGGTGGTAACTCAGGGTGGGGATACGGTGGGCCCTCGCCCCCGCGAGTATCTGCTGCATCGGCATCGTGCCCGGCCTGGTGGGCGACCAGCCGTGGCTGTGGGTCCAGACGAACAGGTCGGACCGCTGAAGCTCGCCGAGGATGTGATCACCGGGCGCCTGCCCCTCCTGAAGCCGGACGACGGTGTGGCCGAGGGATTCCAGCGACTTGGCGTGGTGGGTTTCCGACGAGTAGTCGACCAGGAAATTGCCGACAGACGCGATCCTGATGGCCGCACCTCCTCAACGGAATAGTGTCATCATTACAGGCAATGGCGCTCGTGGTGCTGGGCGGCGCGTTAGGTGGTGTAGCCCATGCGGATGACCACCTCCAGGGCCGCCTACTTGTGTTGGCGCGCACCGAAATTGGCGATGACGCCGTCGCTTTCGATGCGCATAAGGAGCGACGTGGTTCGTCGGCATGATGACGGCGTGGTCGCACCGACGGCGGCCACGCAGCTGGTCGACCCGACCGCGCAAGGCAGTGTGACGTCGGCGATGGTAGTGGGATCGACACGGGTGCCGTGATTGCATCAGCATGGTGGCGGGTCGAGTCGGCACCGGTCTCGTTGTGGCGCAGGACGCAGTGATCGCGCAGTGCGCACCCACCGCCCGCGCTCGGCGAGGCCTGTCTCCGGTCGGGCCTTCGAACCAGACCGGACCGTACCGCCGAACGGCTCCGCCCCGCGATATCTGCGATAGCCAGCCCGTTGACAATGGTCGCCGCCGCTCCATCGGGAATCCCAGCCTCTACCATTCAGGAGCATGGCGAGCTCAGAGCAACACGACATGCTGACCCTTGAACAGTTCGAACTCTGGGCCAGGCGGATCGGCGCGCTCGGCGTCCTTGGGGAGGTACTGATGGTGTCGCACGGGGTCTCGCACGTCGTGGCGCCGGCCCAAAGGGCGCATCGTTGGTCGCGCCTACGAGCGCCCGTCGCTGCCAATGTATCTCGCGGTAGCTCTGGAAGGCCTGTTCGGTTTCGGAGCGCTCATCGTGCTATGGCGGCCGATTCGGTTGCGTCTCCCGCGCCCGCTGCGAGCCGTGGCGCTCATGTTCGGGAGCGTTTTGTACGGCGTGGGGTTCGGCTCCGTCATCTGGGGTCGCGTGGTCATGGGCGAGATGTACAACGTCTCCACCGAAGTGGGGGCTGAGCTCTTCGCGCACCACCGGCTGGTGACATCCGGCCCGTTCGCCTTGGTCCGCCACCCGATGTACCTGGGGGTTGCGATTCAGTTCCTGGGCGGCGTCTTGCTCTACCGGACGTGGAGCGTGGTGCTGCTGCTGGCGGAAGAGATCGTCACTAACATTGGCCGCGCCCGTCGCGAGGAGCAGGCGCTCGCTGCAGAGTTCGGACAGGAGTGGCAGGCCTATGCCCGGCGGGTTCCGCCTGGCCTGCCCTTCGTCGCAGACCACGCGAAACCATCGAGTTAGGTCCGGAACCCTACGGATGGGTGTGGACGCGACCGACTGGAACCTGACCTCCAGCGAAGCCCAGATCATCGGCGCACTGATGGTGCATGTGATCGCCACGAACAATCAGGGTTCGTCGTCAGTCTCGATGACGAATTGCCCTGAAATGATCTCCATGGAGTGACGCTCAACACCTACTTGTACGCGCCACCCACCGTAACGCTTATTTGCTTGGGACCAACCGGCGGCGAGGACGCGGCGAAAACCTGAAACAGCCGTTTGTTAGGGGCAATTCGGACAACATCATCCGCGTGTTCGCGGCGGTGGGATGTGGGTTTTCCGACACGACACTTATCGCCGCCTGGTCAGGGCGACAGGGCCGCCGTTGGGGACTCGATGCGAGTCGTTATCTTCTATCAGCGTTTTTGCTTCAGACAAACCGGTCGGGTGTGACGAAACATCACTAAAGCGTACTTTACAAATATGGTGCTGCGCGGCAATAACACTTCAAGTTGGTCACGGGTGTAGATCCTCCTTCGTAGCTTTGGCAGGTTTCGAAGGAACCTACGCCCGTGACCATTTACACCAGCGGATGGACGCTGCCGCCGCGACACGATCCTCTACGCCCTGTACACATGGGATCGGGACTTGGCGGTGGTCCGAAACGGGCAACCCGCCCTCAAAAGCAGCGATCATGTCGAGGTCTGGTTCCGGGTCACGGTCTCGGCAAAGTCGTATTTCAGCAGTTCAGCAGTAGTTTGACGGGTCGGAGATGATTGCGTGCGTGGTGTCGGAGCGCGGCGGCGATGTTGGTATGGGCGTTGAGCCGCAGGATGCTGATGGCTGTGTTGCGGAGGGTCGCCATGACTTGGGGTCCGCCGCCGGTGCGGACCTGCGAGTGGTCTTCGGCGTAGGTGACGTCGCGGACCCAGTGCAGCTTGTTCTCGATCGCCCAGTGTCCGCGCAGCCAGGCGGCGATCTGGGCGGGCTTGGCGTCGGCGATCGACAGCGAGGTGATGGCGTAGACGACTTCGGTGTGACGCTTGCCGGTCTTGCGGTCGGTGGCCGTGCGGGTCAGTTGCAGTACCTGCACGGCACCGGGGAACCCGATTCCCTCGGTGATCTCGGTAGCTTTGAGCACGCGCTTGGCGATGCGGCCGTGATCGTGTTCGATGCTGGCGTCGAGGATCGGGATCTGTTTCCAGGGCAGGTTTTTCAGCTTCCTACGCAGCTTGGGCTGATTGTCTTTGACGGTGAAGATGTAGTGACCGCCGCGGCCGATGATGTATTCGGCGGTGTCGCGCTGACAGTGCAGGGCGTCGGCCGTGATGACCGCCCCGGTGATGTCGAGTGTGTCGAGAAGCTTTCTCAGCATGGGGATTTCGTTGGTCTTGACGTCGACCGCGAGTTGCGCAAGCACGGCGCCGGTCTGTTGGCACAGCCCGGCCAAAAGGTGCACCAGGTTGCCGGCTGCGCCGCGGGCGCCTCGCAGCGTCTTGCCATCGAAAGCGATCACCCGCCGACCGCCGATAGTGCTGGTGTGCAACCACATCCATGCCCCGATCAGCTGGTCAAGTTGGTCGGGGGCGAGCCGCTGCAGGCAGCGCCGGAACGTCGACTCGCACGGCCTAACACCGGTGACACCGAGCCGCGCCAGCACCTCCGGAGCGGCATCAGCGGCCCATTCGGCGATCGCCACGAACGACTGTGCCCCCGCGACCACCGCCGACAGCGCCACCGCCAGCACCCCGGTCAGACCGTGCCGGATCCCGCGCCGCTGGCGTGGGTCGGGCACTCGCGCCAGCAGCTTCAACAACCCGTCTGGTGCGGGTGGAACCTCGGCCAACTCGCCCAGCAGCGGGTCGGAGTCGTCGACAACGGACAAGATGGGCGATGATGGCACAGCGGGCACGGCGGGGCTTCTTGGGATGTGATTTGTGTGGAAACTGTGATCATCCCGTGCTCTGCCGTGCCCGTCCCGTAACCACACCAGTCCCGCGTGTCACACCTACAACACTGCAGGTCAAACGCTCAGATCACGACTTTGCCGACACCGTGGGTTCCGGGGCCAGCAGGCCCCTTTGGTGGCCCATCAGCGTTTCGCCAAGTCCTCGGAGCCTGACGCCAGGAAACAGGCGTTCATGAATGACCTCCCGACCCGCCGTGTGACGGACGGCCTGCTGGTGCTCTGCGGGGAGACGAACATCGCCTCGACGGTTCGTGGCTCGGACGACTTCAACGACCCATATGGTTTCACCGACCGGCTTGGGGAGATGAACGCCGGCCCGATACTGAACCCCCGCCGTATCGATTCCGTCGTATTGGCGTATCCCTACGCGCAGCGAGGCCGCGCCTTGGGGACGGCGGTTGCCATGGTGGGCTCCTGGCTATTCGTCTGCAATCTTGACGAGCTGCTTGCCGAGGTTCTCCCCGGTGAAGAGGCGCCTCAGAGCGTCCGGGGCATTCTCGAGCCCCTCGACCACATCAATCTGGTTCTTGATCTTCCCCTCACCAGCCCAGCCGGCGAGCGCACCGATCGCCTCCATCGCCCGATCGAGGTAATCAAAGACCAAGAAGCCGCGCACAGTGCCACGTTGGAGGATGAGGTTGTAAAGGTTCCCGATCGCTGTCCGTCGAATCCCGCTGTAGCCGGAGACGAACCCACAGAGTGCGATCCGCGCGCCGACCGCGAGATTGGCTAGCGCCGCGTCAAGCACCTCGCCGCCGACGTTGTCGAAGAAAACGTCGATTCCGTTCGGGCACGTCTCGCCAAGACGGATGGGGAGGTCCTCCGACTTGTAGTCGATCGCGTCGTCGGCATTCAGCTCCTCCCGCACCCACCGGCACTTGCGGGCCCCGCCCACGATGCCGATCACACGACAGCCCTTGACCTTGGCGATCTGGCAGACGATCGATCCAACTCCCCCGGCGGCGCCCGAGACGACCACCGTCTCGCCGGCTTTGGGCTCTCCCACATCGAGCAGGCCAAAGTAGGCTGTGAGCCCGGTGATGCCGAAGAGTGACAGCGCGGTCGGGGGGTCGACTCCCGTCGGTATCTTGAGCGGCGGGACGAGGCCACCGAAGGCCGACCCGTCACTGACCGCATAGTCCTGCCAACCAAAGGCGCCCGAAACCAGCTCGCCCACCTCGAAGTCGGGGTGCTTCGACTGAACCACCACACCCGCGGAACCGGCGGCCATCACCTCGCCGAGCGGGAGCCTTGGGATATAGGTGTCGATTTCCATCCACGTCCGCTGCGCTGGGTCGCAGGAGAGCCATCGGTTTCGAACTAGAAACTCACCTTCGCCGATCGAGGGCACCGGCTCTTCCCGCCACTCGAAGTGTTCCCGGCCCACGATTCCGATCGGGCGCTTGGCAAGCAACCATCCGCGGTTCTTCTCGGTCATGCTTCGCCGCTCCCTCCCGACGACCGCGAGTCTGTTCGCGTTAAGGTCAGCCTATCCGCCTGTGACTCGCTCTCCCCGCGAATTTCATTTTCACATCCACTACTACTTGACGTACTGCGACCATGGTTGCGCTCCGATTTCTGCATGGCTTGTGCGACTTGGCGGCTGTCGCATTCGCCATCGCGAGTTCATTGGCGCTAGCAGCGGGCACTCATACTCCCGGCGCGGCAGCGAGATCGGAAGCGGCGCTGTCCCCCGGTTATGCGATCGCGGCGCCGGTCTGCTGACTCGATGGCTCGTCGTTTGCCGATATGTAGTTTTCCCGTCTGCAGGACTGGTCGGGAAATTCCCATTTTCACGCCGGCAAGGCATCCCCCGGAGGGATATACAGCTGACATGGAGTCTGTGCCGGGTTGGTAATTCTGTGCTCTGACGCGAAGATTTCGCAGGCCGTCCGTGATCAACTGGCGTGGGTAAGGGTGACTTGGTAGCCCATAGCTTCGAGTTGGTTGATGGCGCGCTTTTTGGCTCGTTCGTGGTGGAGTCGGTTGAAGTAGTCGGCACCGTGGCCGAATGCGCAGCCGCCATCGCCCCGGACGCCTTCAAGGTTGAACTGCTTAGCATGCCGGCGCGACTGGTGTTTGACCTCGCCCGCCACTTCGCGGCCCACGGCCAGCATCGCGTGGTGTTCCTCGCCGAGCTGACCCGATGGCTTGATACCAGTGAAGAAAGTTCTCACAGACTGGCACTAGGCAGCCGCGCGGCATCGTTTGTGGCGCCTCAACAGCGGTAGGGCTGGTCCACCTCGTGGCGGCGGACGGGAGCACCAGCGGACGGGAGCCGCCACGCCGAATTCTCAAGTGCGCCAGTGTATTTGCACGCTGGTTATGGCAAGACTTGGCCGGTGGCAAGGGTCGGGCAGCATCCGCGCTGGTGTCGCGGAGTAGCCGATTTACCCGCTCGGCAAGGGGGTAGTTTCACGACACCTCACCTTTTGACGTTCCTATGCCGCACTCAGGTGGACAGGTGCCAGACCAGAGCAGCGGCGAGGGCGCCTAACCCGTTGCACGACCAGTGCAGCGCAATCGGTGCGATCAGGCTGCCACTGCGCCGACGCAGCCAACTGAACACGAACCCGGCCGCCCCGGTGGCCAACACCGCCAGCGTCACACCGGCCAGCATGCCGACGATCCCGCCGCCGAACAGCCGAGTGAAGCCTACATTGGTGCTGGTCAGCCCTAACGACGTCGCGATATGCCAGAGGCCGAACAGCAGCGAACCCGCCATTGCGACACCGCGAAATCCCCAGGCCCGGTGCAGCGCGCCCTGCAGCACACCGCGGAAGGCCAGCTCTTCCGGGATGACCGTTTGCAGCGGAATGATGAGCATCGAGGCGATCAGCGCCCCGGAAATCGTCGCGTAATGGTTGTTCATGAACATCGGCCGGGTCACCGGCAGCAGCACGCCGACCGCGATCACCGACACCACCACGGTCACCGCGGCCAGCGCATAGCCCACCCCGGATTTCCAGTGAGCGCGGCCAAGGCCGAGCTCGACCCACCCCACACCATTGCACCGCAACCAGATCACCAGCCCGACGGCCGCAGCCGGCACCGTCGCGATGCTCGCCCACGGGGTGGTGAAGTGGGCGATCAGGTTGGTCAGTACCAGCACCACCACGACGACAGCGATGTCAACGTAAATCCGGAAGCGGTGCAGCACCGAAAGCTGCGACGCCAGCGGATGGGGTTCTCCTACCACGCTCTCTTCACCAGACATTTGGCGGAAGTATACCCGCGCGACAGGTTGCCAAGTCAGCCCAAGTCCAGCTGCCAGGTTGGATTGGTCGTCTCGTTCCCGTCACTTCGTTCCGCTCACTCGACTCCCGGGTTGGATTGGTCGTCTCGTTCCCGTCACTTCGTCGATGGCTCGTCTCGTTCCCGTCACTCACTGCGTTCGTTCCGCTCACTCGACTTCACGGTGTTCCGCTCACTCGACTCCCCAGGTCCAGCCGGCGATTTGCGGGTCGTCCTCGCCGTGCTCGCGGGTATACCGGCGGGCCGCCAGCCGAGCGTCGGCCATTCGCTGGCGAAGGATGGCGGCCCGGCTGGCCAGCCCGTCCACGCGGTCGATGACGTCCATCACCAGATGGAAGCGGTCCAGGTCGTTGAGCATGACCATGTCGAACGGCGTCGTCGTGGTGCCGCGCTCCTTGAACCCGCGCACGTGGATCTGATCGTGATTGGCGCGCCGATAGGCGAGCCGGTGGATCAGCCATGGATAGCCGTGGTAGGCGAAGATGACCGGCTTGTCTCGGGTGAACAAGGCGTCGAATTCCTTGTCTGGCAGGCCATGGGGGTGCTCGGATTCCGGCTGCAGGCGCATGATATCGACGACGTTGATCACCCGCACAGCCAGGTCGGGCAGTTCGCGGCGCAGGATGTCGGCGGCGGCCAACGTCTCCAGCGTCGGGATGTCTCCGGCACAGGCCAGCACCGCGTCGGGTTCGGTTGTGGCGGTGCTCGCCCACTGCCAGATAC
>Ga0187777_10003112_pt1 | contig 10599 bp, 8 predicted proteins | sample 1015_Q2_SP5_10_M_FD_132416 | JGI IMG/M metagenome (GOLD analysis project Ga0187777, IMG submission 132416) | Tropical peat soil microbial communities from peatlands in Department of Meta, Colombia - 1015_Q2_SP5_10_MG | ecosystem: Environmental > Terrestrial > Soil > Wetlands > Peat | place...
CGGCGGGTTCAACCCCGGCACCTACGTCGATCGGCTGGATCCGGCCACCGGGCGGCTCGAGCGCCGTATCTCCGTCCTCGGCGGGCAGGCGACTGCGCTGGCTGCTGGCGACGGCGCGATCTGGTGGCGAGCAACGCGTCGGGCCAGCTCTGGAGGATCGATCCGCGGACGAACGCCCTCGGCGAGCCCGTCACGCTCAAACGCGGCGTGTGCTGCATCGCCGCCGGCGGCGGTTACGTCTGGGTGGCGGAGAAGTCGGACGGCCTCCTCTGGAAGGTCGCGCAGGACGGGACCATCGTCAGGACCCTCGCGCTGCCCGCGCCCATCACAGCGCTGGCCTACGCGAGCGGCGCGCTCTGGGTCGCGGACGGCGACGCCGGAACGGTCGTCCGCTTCGACCCGACAACCGATGCGCGGAAGTCGGTCACGCTCGGTCACGTCGTCACGAGCATCGACGCGCACGACGGGCTGGTGGCCGCGAGCCTGGTGCCGAACGCAGACGACGTCACCGCTGGACTGACCGGCCGGATCGTCCGCATCGCGCAGCCCTGGGCGCCACCGACCGATCCGAGCCTGGGCCCCGCGGGCTTCGATTTCGTCCAGCGGCAGTTCGGGTACGCGACGTGCGGGACGCTCCTCGGCTATCGCGACGTCGAGGGTGATGCCGGCAAGCGTGTGGTGCCCGAGCTGGCCACGGCGATGCCGACGGTGAACGACGGCGGTCGCACCTACACGTTCCAGGTTCGCTCCGGCTACCGCTTCTCGCCGCCGTCGAACGAAGCGGTGACCGCCCAGTCGTTCCGACGCGCCATCGAGCGGATCTACTCGCCAAAGCTCTTCCCGCATACCGACCTCGGTCAGGTCGACGTGATCGCCGGGTCGGCTGCCTACCGCGCAGGCAAGACAGCGCAGATCTCGGGCGTCTCGGCGCATGGCAACACGCTCACGATCCGTCTCGTGCGGGCCGTCCCCGAGTTCCCGCGAATCATCGCCACTGCGCCGTTCTGCGCAGTTCCGGTCTCGACCCCGGTGCTCACACACGGCGTTCCGACGCCGATCGCGTCGGCCGGACCGTATTACCTCGCGTCGCAGACCTCAGCAGTGTGGGTTCTCAAGCCGAACCCGCACTATCCGGGGCCGCGGCCGCAACGCGTGGATGCGATCGTCGTCCGGTTCGGCGTTCCGGTGGCACAGGCAGCCGCGGAGGTCGCCGCAGGCAAGCTCGACTATCTCATCGACAGCGATCCCGAGCTCGGCCCGGACACGGCGGTGGCTCGATCGGCGGGACCGCGCTACAAGCTCACTCCGGACTCCGACGGGTCCGCCGCTTACCTCCGATTCAACACCTCGCGGCCCTTGTTCGCCGACCCGCGCCGCCGGCGCGCGGTGCAGTACGCGCTCGACCGGAAGACCCTCGCCGCGATCGACACCGGGCACCCTGCGACGCGGCTGCTCTCTCCGGACCTTCCGGGGTTCGACCGCACGCAGCTCTATCCCCTGCGACCGGATCCCGCGAAGGCTCGAGCCCTGCTCGGCCACATGCGCTTCAAGGCGGTCATCGCCGCCTTCGAATCGGATCGGGAGAGCGCGGCCTTCGTCCGCGCAGTGACGCAGGAGCTGGCGGCGGCCGGCATCGACGCAACCGTGCTCCCGCTCACGTACAAGGACTACCGGGACGGAAATCTCGCGCGCAAGGCCGCACGTTCCGACCTCATCTGGGGCAGCGCAGTCGTCACTCACGGCGACCCGGTCGAGTACCTCCGGAGCGTGGGCCTGCCGCAGCACGAGAACGCGGATCTCACTCGGATCGCGACGCTCGCGGACCCGGCGCGCGACATCCGGGCGGCCGCGCTGGCAGCGCAGGTCGATCGCGAGTCGCTGTTCGCGGTCTATCAGGACGGGGCGATCCCGGAGCTCGTCTCACGCCGCGTCGGTTGCGTCGTCAACCAGCCCGAGTACGCCGGTGTCGATCTGGCTGCGCTCTGCCTGCGTACGGGCGTGCACTGACGTAGTAGTGCAGAGTCAATTGCTCGTCGCGGGCATCCGCCCACGGCTCGCTGTGGACGCGCCGCCAGCCGCGCCGTTCGTAGAGGCGGATCGCCGCAACGTTCGTCTCGACGACGTCGAGCACCGGGTGGAGGCCGCGCCGGTCGGCCTCGGCGCACACCGCGTCGAGCAGGGCGCTGCCTTCACCGGCGCCGCGTGCGCCATGCGCGACGAAGAGCCGTGAAGTGGAGCCGAGCCGCGCCCGGGGCACACCGGCCGCTCCCGACCAGATCTCGGCCGCGTGGCCGGGCCGGACGGTTGCGAGCGCGACGTGACCGACGACGCGGCCCTCGTTCTCGGCGACCCAGGAGCCGAGCATCCCGCTCGGCGACAGCCACCGGGCAGGGTCGTCCGGCCAGTACGTCGGGTACCCGTCGGCCCGATGGACGTCCGCGAGCACGCGTACACACCGCTCCAGGTCGTCGCCGACGCGAGGCCGCACACCCATCGGGCCGATGCTACGGATGCGCTCTAGGATCCAGGCCGATGGCAACCCAGGCCCCCGACCGCAACCTCGCGCTCGAGTTGGTGCGCGTCACCGAGGCCGCGGCGATGGGCGCCGGCCGGTGGATCGGGCGCGGCGACAAGAACGCCGCCGACCAGGCGGCGGTCGACGCGATGCGGACGATGCTCGACACGGTGACGATGGACGGCGTGGTGGTGATCGGCGAGGGCGAGAAGGACGAGGCGCCGATGCTCTACAACGGCGAGCACGTGGGGGAGGGGCGCGGCACGGCGGTCGACGTCGCCGTCGACCCGCTCGAAGGCACCCGCCTGACCGCGCTCGGCCAGCCCAACGCGATCGCCGTGATCGCAGTCGCCGAGCGCGGCTCGATGTTCTTCCCCGGCGCCGCCGTGTACATGGAGAAGATCGCGGCCGGCGCCGATGCAGTCGGCGCGATCGACATCACGGCTACTCCGACCGAGAACGTGAACGCCGTCGCCACAGCGAAAGGCGTGAAAGCGACCGACCTCCGGGTCGTCGTGCTCGAGCGCGAACGCCACGAGCAGCTGATCGGCGAGCTGCGACAGGCAGGTGCGCGCGTCAACCTGATCCGCGACGGGGACGTCGCGCCCGCGATCGCAGCCGCACGGCCGGAGACGGGTGTCGACCTGCTCTACGGGATCGGCGGCACGCCGGAAGGCGTGATCTCGGCGGCGGCCCTCAAGTGCGTCGGCGGTGGGATCCAGGGACGGCTCTGGCCCCGCACGTCCGACGAGCGCGAAGCGCTGATCGCGGCCGGATTCGAGCTCGACCGCGTGCTCACGACCGACGACCTCGTCGCAGGAGACGACGTCTTCGTCGCCGCGACGGGCGTCACGACCGGCGCGTTGCTGCGCGGGGTGCGCTACGTGCGCGACGGCGCCGTCACCGATTCAATCGTCATGCGCTCGCGGTCGGGCACGGTGCGCCGGATCGAAGCGCGCCACAACCTCGAGAAGCTGACGCACTTCACAGGAAGGGAGTTCAGATGACCAACCCGATCGGAATCGACAACCTCGGCTACGACGAGCAGCTGTACGTCCTCGCCTTCGACCATCGCGGCTCGTTCGAGAAGATGGTCGGCGACCCGGCGCGAGTGCCCGGTGCGAAGCAGCTGATCTGGGAGGGCTTCCAACGGGCCGTCGGCGACGGGGTGCCGAAGGATGCAGCCGGCGTCCTCGTCGATGCGCAGTACGGCCCGGACGTCGCGCGGGCGGCAAAGGCCGGAGGCTACAGGCTGGCGATGCCGGTCGAGAAGTCGGGACAGAACGAATTCGACTTCGAGTACGGCGATCGCTTCGGCGAGCAGATCGAGGAGTTCGACCCGGACTTTTCGAAGGTCCTCGTCCGCTACAACCCCGAGGGAGACGCGGAGCTCAACAAGCGCCAGACGGTGAAGCTGCGCCGGCTCTCCGAGTGGCTGCACGAACGGCGTCGTAAGTACCTGTTCGAGCTGCTGGTGCCCGCCGAGCCTGCGCAACTCGAGCGAGTCGGTGGGAGCGACGACCGCTACGACACCGAGCTTCGACCCGAGCTCATGCTCGAGGCGATCCTCCAGCTGCAGAACGGCGGCGTCGAGCCGGACATCTGGAAGATCGAAGGGCTCGACGATCGCGAGGCATGCCGGGAGATCGCTCACCTCGCCCGCCGTGAAGGACGCGATCACGTTTCGTGTGTCGTGCTCGGTCGCGGCGCGTCCGACGCCAAGGTCGACGAGTGGCTCCGCGCCGGCGCCGGCCTGCCCGGCTACATCGGCTTCGCGATCGGGCGCTCGATCTTCTCCGAGTCGGTGAAGGCCTACGCCGCCGACCCGGAGGGCTTCGACCGCGAGGCGGCCGTCGCCAGGATCGCGGACAACTACCGCCGTTTCATCGACGTGTACGAGGGGGCGCCTGCTCCGGCGTGAGCCGGCGCAGGCCGCCCCCTCGAGGTCACGGAACGATGTTGTGGTTGTGGTGGAAGACGTTGTCCGGGTCGTGCTTCCGCTTCACCGCGACGAGCCGGTCGTAGTTCGGCCCGTATGCGCCGCGAATCGCATCCTCTCCCTGGTCGTCGCCGAGGTAGTTGAGCCAGCGGCGATCGGTGAGGTGCGGTGCGAGGGCGGCGTGCGTCTCGCGCGTCCACGCGATGTTCGCGTCGTCGTCCGCGGGGTCGACCCACACCGACGGGATCAGCAGGTTCCAGCCCGGTTCGCGGTGCGGGACCGCCGTGTCCTCGACACCGACACGGCAGACCGCGCCGTGGAATTGCTCGAAGACCATCCCCGTCATCGGTGAGGGAACCACTCCGAAGCGCTCGACGACGACGTCGATCAGCCCGTCCGAGAGGCCGGCCGTGAAGCTCGAGAGCCAGTAGTTCTGCAGCCCGGCCGGGTAGGCGGCATCGAGGATCGTGTTCATCGCCGGATACGGCATCGGGCCGACCTCGACCATGAGCGGCGAGCCCCACTCCTTGAAGGGCGCGAGCTCCCGCTCCGCCTCGTCGGGCGTTCCCGTGTGGAAGACGATCATGCCGGCGATCTTCATGCCCGAGCCGTCGGGTGCGTGCACGACCGCCGCGAACACGGTCAGGTCGTCGGATGCCGACGCGGACGCGTCGCGGTAGAAGCGCAGCATGTCGGCCGCTGCATCGATCGGGTGCACGATGAGCCCGCCCACGACCATGTTCACCGGGTGGAGGCGGTACTCGAACGAGGCCGCGACGCCGAAGTTGCCGCCGCCGCCGCGCAGCGCCCAGAAGAGGTCCGGGTCCGACTCGGCGGTGACGTCGACGATCGAGCCGTCCGCGGTCACGAGCTCGACCCCGAGCAGGTTGTCGGCGGCGAGGCCGTGCTTCGCCATCAGCCAGCCGAGCCCGCCGCCGAGCGTCAGGCCGGCGATGCCCGTCGTCGAGATCGCGCCGCCGGTGACGGCGAGGCCGTGCGCGGCCGTCTCGCGATTCAGCTCCTTCCAGAGCACGCCGCCCTGTGCGCGCGCGGTGCGCCCACTCGGGTCGACGTGAATGCCCTTCATCGGCGCGAGATCGATCATCAGCCCGCCGTCTGCGACGGCGCGCCCGGCGACGTTGTGACCGCCGCCGCGCACGGAGATCTCGAGGTCGTTCGCGCGCGCGTACCGAATCGCGTCGGCGATGTCGGCTGCGTTCTGGCAGCGCGCGATCAGCGCAGGCCGCCGATCGATCAGCCCGTTGTGCACGCGCCGTGCGTCGTCGTAGCCGTCGGCGCCCGGCTCGAGGATGCTGCCCGAAAAACCGGCCCGAAGCTCGTCGAGCTGTTCAGCGCCCGAAAGTGTGGTCGTTGCCATTCGTTCCCCCTGTTTTGTTTTCGGTCGATCGAGTGTAGGACAGGCGAGCGCGAGGCTCGTCGTCCGCGGGAACGATTTCGGCGACTGCGGCTAGGATTGTCACCACCACGCGGGCGTAGCTCAGTTGGTAGAGCATCAGCTTCCCAAGCTGAGGGTCGTGGGTTCGAGCCCCATCGCCCGCTTTCTCCTCGAAGAGGAGGCCATCTCCCGAGCCGATCCGCCCGGCTCACGGGTGAACGCTCGCGCATCAGTAGTTTCCACCGAGCGTGACGGTGTGAGATGCGGACGAGCAATCGGGCAACCAGGGATAGCGTGACCCACGTCACATCAGGAGGTTGGACTGTTCTCGACTACCGCAGCGAAGCGTGGACCGTTGCCGTCCATGCAGATGATTTGCGGACGATTCTCAGTTCCAACACCGGTCTCGCGAGCGCCGGCGGCGTTCTGAATGCTCGTGCTGCTCCACCCGTTGCTCGCCGCGAATCCGGCGGTGAACTGGTTCACCGGTTGGAAGCTCAGCGGCAGCTTCACGACGGTTGACCTGGTCGCGGCGTCGACAAACGCGCTCAACGGGGCGCTGCTGGCCCGGCGGCCGGATCACTACAAGAACTTCACGATAGTCGGTGTCCTGTGCATGGCCCTCTTGATGGGCCTCGGCGGCGGGATCACCCGTGACGTGATGGTCGCGCAGGTACCGGCGGCGCTGACAAACCCGGCGTACATCACGCTTGCGTTGCTCTTCGGCTTTGTCGGCTACAGGCTCGCCTACGCGAAAGGGCAGCTGTTCCGGGAGGGGCTCTTCCAGTTCATGACGTCGTTCTCGCTGCCGTGGTACGCGATCGCCGGGGCAGACAAAGGGGTCGAGGTCGGCCTGCCTGTATTCGGAGTCGCGCTGCTCGCGGTGGTCGGGCCGACGGCGGGCCGCTGGTATGCCGACGTGACGAGTGGTGTGCCGCCGAAGCAGTTCGTGCGCGGCGAGTGGTTCGTCGGGATCGCGTTGCTGACAGGCGTCGTCTGGGTCGTCCTCTACTGGGCGATCGTCGAGCAGGCGGGCGCAAGCATCTGGTGGGCGACCCTGATCGCCTTTGCGGTGGGCTACACGCTGCGCGTCCTCGCGCTGTACCGGGGTTGGGAGGAGCCGCTCGCCCCGGAGCCGGCCGGCGTCTATCGGCACGACGACGGCAGGCCGCTGCTCGGCCGCAAGCTCGCCGGGAAGTCGCAGCGCGAGCTGCGCGACCTCGGCCTGCTCGTCGAGAACGGAAACGCAGAAACAGACGGAAAGGTTCCGGCCGCAGCCGGGACGACGGGAAAGGAGTAGGAGCTATGGCCGATACGACCGATGTCCTGGTTGCCGCATACCAGGACCTCGACAAGGCCACGAGGGACTTTGACGCCCTCGCCGGCCTCGTCAAGGACAAGAAGGCTCAGATGGAGGCGGCGATCCTCATCACGCACGCGGCCGACGGCAGCGTGAGCGTGCAGCAGACCGCCGACCACCGCGGCCGCAAGGGCGTGGAGTGGGGCGCGGGCGTCGGCTTCCTCGTCGGCCTGGCGGCGCCGCCGCTGCTCGCGAGCACCGCGATCGGGGCCGCACTCGGCGGTCTTGCCGGCAAACACGTCGACAAGAAGCTCGAGTCGCAGATGCACGACAAGATCGGCGAGAACCTGCCGGAGGGCGGGGCGGCGATCATCGCCGCGTTCGACGAGGAGTTCCGGCTCGCGGTCGAGCAGGCGCTGCCCGGCTCGCCGGCGAAGTCGGTCGTCGAGACCGACAAGCAGGGGATCAAGGCACTGAAGGCCGGACTCCCCGAGGCGATGCAGAAGTTCGTGCCCGATCGGACGAAGCTGCCGATCCCAAGCAAGGCCTTCGGCGGGGTGACGGGCGAGTCGCTCGACAAGTCGATCGGCGACTGGACGATCATCCCCGGCCCGAAGGCGCCCGCGGACGCCCCAAACGTCCTCGTGGTCTTGATCGACGACGCCGGTTTCGGGGCGCCGGAGACCTTCGGCGGGGCGATCAAGACGCCGAACTTCACGCGCGTGGGGCAGCAGGGCCTGTACTACAACCGCTTCCACGTGACGGCGGTGTGCTCACCGACCCGCGCCGCCACGCTCACCGGGCGCAACCACCACCACGTGGGCATGGGCACGATTGCCGAGCTGCCCGGGCCGTACCCCGGCTACACGGGCGAACGGCCCAACACGTGCACGCCCTTCCCACGCATTCTCAAGGAGAACGGCTACTCGACGGCCGCGTTCGGCAAGTGGCACATGACGCCGGGGATCCAGATGGGTGCTGCGGGGCCGATGACGAACTGGCCGCTTGGCTGGGGCTTCGACCACTTCTACGGCTTCCTGACCGGCGCCGCCGGACAGTACGACCCGCTGATCACGCTCGACAACACGACGATCGGCCCGCAGGAGGGCAAGGACGGAGAGCTCTACTACTTCCCCGACGACATGACCGACAAGTCGATCGAGTGGCTGCAAGCCGTGCGCGCGGCGGACCCGGCGAAGCCATGGATGATGTACTACTCGACCGGCTGCGCGCACGCCCCTCACCACGTCGAGAAGAAGTGGGCTGACCGCTACAAGGGCAAGTTCGACATGGGCTGGGACGCCTACCGCGAGGAGACGCTCGCCCGTCAGAAGAAGCTCGGCCTCGTACCCGAGGACACCGACCTCTCTGCGCGGCCCGAGCTGTTCCCCGCGTGGGACTCCCTCAACGACGACCAGAAGAAGCTGTACGCCCGCCAGATGGAGGTGATCGCCGGCTACCAGGAGAACGCCGACTGGAACGTCGGGCGCCTGCTCGACGCGATCGAGGCGCTGGGCGACATGGACAACACGCTCATCTTCTACATCTGGGGCGACAACGGCGCCAGCATGGAAGGGACGCTCACGGGCTCGTTCAACGAGACGACCTTCTTCAACGGCGCGATTCTCGACGCCACCGAGCAGATCAAGATCATCGACGAGAAGTTCGGCGGCATCGACGAGTGGGGCGGCTTCCACACTGCCCCCCACTACGCGGCGGCGTGGGCGCACGCCAGCAACACGCCGTTCCAGTGGGGCAAGCAGGTGGGGAGCCATCTCGGCGGATGTCGCGACGGGATGGTCATCGCCTGGCCGGAGCGGATCAAGGGCAGAGGTGACCTGCGGACGCAGTTCACCCACTGCATTGACATCGGGCCGACCATCCTCGAGCTGATCGGGATCCCCGAGCCGACGCACGTCGACGGGATCGAGCAGGATCCGATGGACGGCACCAGCTTCGCCTACACGTTCGACGACGCTGCCGCGAATGAGCGGCACACGCTGCAGTACTTCGAGATGCTCGGCAGCCGCGGCATCTACAAGGACGGCTGGTGGGCCGGTGCCAAGCTCGACAAGCTGCCGTGGGACTTCTCCTACAACACGCTGCAGAAGTTCGCACCGGGTAAGTACGACCCCGACCAGGACACCTGGGAGCTCTACTACCTGCCCGACGACTTCTCGCAGGCCCACGACCTGGCGGCAAAGAATCCCGAGAAGCTCGACGAACTGAAGGAGCTCTTCAAGCAGGAGGGCGAGCGCAACAACGTGTTCCCACTCCTCGGCGCGTTCTCGGTGTTCTTCCCGGGCGGCACGCCGCCTCTCCCGACGGTAGAGCGGCACACGTTCGGCCCGACGGTGCAGAACATCCAGACCTCGATGATCCCGCACATCTACGGCCGCTCCTATGCGCTCGAGGGCGACATCAACGTCCCGGAGAAGGGCGCGGAGGGCGTGATCGTCGCCTTCGCGGACTTCATCGGCGGCTTCTCGCTCTGGATCGACGAGAAGGGCATGCTCAACCACACGTACCAGTACCTCGGCATCGACACCTACAAGCAGACGTCGACGAAGCCGGTGCCGAAGGGTGACGTGACGGTGAAGATGCTGTTCGAGATCGACGAGCCGACGCCCGGGAGCGGTGGCAAGGTCACGCTCTGGGCGAACGACGAGCAGATCGGCGAGGGCCGGCTGGAGAAGACGTGCTCGCTCATCTTCACCACCTACGCCGGCATGGACATCGGCCGCGACAACGGCGGCGTCGTCGACCTCGCCTATGAGAAGAAGGCGCCCTATGCCTTCACCGGGACGATCAAAGAGGTCGTGGTCGACCTCAATCCGGCGGGCGTCACGAAGGTGCCGTCCCACGAGGAACAGGAGGCGCTGCACCAGCACAACACCCACGTCGCCGTCGCAGCAGGCGTCCACGGCTAAGACGAGTCGCGGGGCGGGCGGGAACCACTCCGCCCGCCCCGAGGAAGGAGACAACAGATGGCTATTGGACCGGTTCAGCTGTTGGTGTTGGGGTTCGAGAACCCCGAGTTCCACGGTGAGATCGTCGGCGAACTCGAGAAGCTTCGCGACAGCGACATGGTGCGGGTGATCGACGCCCTTGCCGTCTACAAGGACGCGGCAGGCGAGATGGAGGTGATGCACCTCTCGAACCTCAGCAAGGAGGAGGCGGTCGAGCTCGGTAGCAAGGTTGCCGCACTGATCGGCCTCGGCATCGAAGGCGAGGAAGGCTTCGAAGAGGCCGCCAAGGCCGGAGCGAAGGCTGCAGCCGAAAAGGGCGTCGAGGTCTTCTCGGACGAAGAAGCCTGGGACGTCCTGGAGGAGATCCCGAACGACTCCGCAGCGGCGTTGGTTCTGCTCGAGCATCACTGGGCGGTGCCGTTGCGCGACGCGATCGCCCGCGCAGGCGGCTTCCGCCTCGCGGACGGCTTCATCAGCCCG
>Ga0187777_10003113_pt1 | contig 10598 bp, 10 predicted proteins | sample 1015_Q2_SP5_10_M_FD_132416 | JGI IMG/M metagenome (GOLD analysis project Ga0187777, IMG submission 132416) | Tropical peat soil microbial communities from peatlands in Department of Meta, Colombia - 1015_Q2_SP5_10_MG | ecosystem: Environmental > Terrestrial > Soil > Wetlands > Peat | place...
AGGTCGAGGTCCAGAGCATCGACTTCCCGACGTTCGAGTTGCAGGATGGGCCAGGGGTCAACCCGGCCAACGTCGGCCGCAAGCTGCCCCATGCGGCGATCCTCAAGTGCGTCTCGACGAACATCTGCGGCTCTGACCAGCATATGGTCCGCGGCCGCACGACTGCCCCCGCCGGCCTGGTTCTGGGACACGAGATCACCGGCGAGGTGATCGAGATCGGGCCGGGCGTGGAGTTCATCAAGAAAGGCGACCTGTGCTCGGTGCCGTTCAACATCGCCTGCGGCCGCTGTCGCATGTGCAAGACCGGGAACACCGGCGTGTGCCTGAACGTCAATCCCGACCGTCCGGGCTCGGCGTACGGCTACGTCGACATGGGCGGATGGGTCGGCGGCCAGGCCGAGTACGTGCTCGTGCCGTACGCCGACTGGAACCTGTTGCCGTTCCCCGACAAGGAACAGGCAATGGAGAAGATCCTCGACCTGACGATGCTGTCGGACATCTTCCCGACGGGCTATCACGGCGCCTACACCGCCGGCGTCACTTCGGGCTCGACCGTATACGTCGCCGGAGGCGGCCCGGTCGGGCTCGCCGCGGCGCACTCGGCGCAGCTGCTCGGGGCCGCCGTCGTGATCGTCGGCGACATGATCCCCGAGCGTCTTGCGCAGGCCAAGAGCTTCGGGTGCGAGACGGTCGACATCTCCAAGGGCGATCCGAAGGATCAGATCGAGCAGATCCTCGGTGTGCCCGAGGTGGACGCGGCCGTCGACGCGGTCGGCTTTGAGGCGCGCGGGCATGGCGCAGATTCCTCGCATGAAGCGCCGGCCACCGTCCTGAACTCGATCATGGATGTCACGCGGGCGGCCGGCAAGCTCGGCATCCCCGGCCTTTACGTGACGGGTGACCCGGGCGGCATCGACGACGCGGCCAAGGTCGGGTCGCTGTCGATCCGGATTGGCCTCGGCTGGGCCAAGTCACAGAGCTTCACGACGGGGCAGTGCCCGGTCATGAAGTACCACTACGGCCTGATGCAGATGATCCTCAATGACAAGGCGCAGATCGCCAAGGCGGTCAACGCCACCGTGATCTCGCTCGACGACGCCCCGCAGGGCTACAAGGACTTCGATCAGGGCGCAGCCAAGAAGTTCGTGCTCAACCCCCACGGCCTGATCAAGGCCTGACGCAGTCTCGGCGCCGGCGCGGCGGCCCGGGGAGCCTGCACACGCTCCCCCGGTCGTCGCGCGGTCGGGTCGTTCGCCGCGCGGTCGGGTCGTTCGCGGGGCCGGGTCGTTCGCGCGCGTCAGGGGGGTGCACAACTCGCCAAACCTCCCGGCCGGCGGCGACCTCGGTTACATAAGGGCCTGGTGGGCGCTTATGTTCACGTGGCCCGCGTAGACGTTGGGGTCTGGCGGGTTAAGCACCACGCACCGGATCGCCACCCGGGGGGCGGCGATGTCAGCAGTTGCCGTCGACGTCGCACGTCTCGCCGCCGGCGATCACGCTCACCGGCGAGCGGCGCTCCCACCCCTGACGCAGTAGCTGCATCAGCGCTTCGGGCGGGTGGGCGCCCGACGCGCCGATCGCGCGGTCGACGACGAACGTCGGCACGGCGCTGATCCCGAACTGGCCGGCCAGCCGCTCGTCGCCGCGGACCTCGTCGGCGAACCGGTCGCTCGCGAGCATCTGGCGGACGTCGTCCTCGTCGAGTCCGACCTCTACGGCCAGGCGCACGAGCGTGTCGTGGTCGGACATCAACTCGCCCTCGGTGAAGTACGCACGGAGCAGCCGCTCCTTCATCGCGTCCTGGAGACCGTGCTCGGCGGCGAGGTGAACGACGCGATGGCCGTCGAAGGTCGTGCCGCTACGCTGGATGTCGAACCGGAAGGCGAGGCCCTCGCTGGCGGCGGCGTCGGTCACGGCGCGCTCCATCTCCTTGGCCCGCTCGGCCGTGATGCCGTACTTCTGCGCCAGCCGGGTGGCGCGGTCGCCCTCGCGCTCGGCCGGCGCCGACGGATCGAGCTCGAAGCTCCGCCACATCACCCGGACGTCGTCGCGGTGCTCGAACTCCGCGAGCGCGGCCTCGAAGCGGCGCTTGCCTATATAGCACCACGGGCAGGCGATGTCCGACCAGATTTCGACGTCCATCAGTTCCAGGGTAGCTCGCTGCGCTTGTGCCAGTACGTGTCCGGGTCCTCGCGGATCTCCTCGAGCGCGTCGAGCACGTCGCGGTCGGGCTCGAGTGCGCCCGCGACGACGTTGCTCTCGAGCTCCTCCACGGTGGCGGCGCCGCTGAGCACGACGTCGACCCACGGCTGCGACAGAACGTACGCGAGCGCGAGCGCGTCCTCGGTCCTTCCCGTCGTGCGCGCCGCCGCGGCCAGTTCGGGCACGTCGCCGCGCGTCGTCAGCCTCCCGTTCGCGAGCGCCTCCTTGACGATCACGCCCATGCCCTCGGCGCGCGCCGCCGCCAGCACGGGGCCGGCCGACCGCTCGAGCAGGTTCCACGTCGCCTGCACGGCGTCGAACCCCCCGACCTCGAGCGCGCGCTCGATCGTCTGCGCCTGATGCGGTCCGGTCGCCGTGAACCCGATCGCCATCCCGCTCGCCCGCAGCTTCGCGAGCTCGAACAGCACCTCGGGATCGTCGAGCACGCCGCTGTCGAGCGTCGCCGAATGGATCTGGTAGAGCCGCAGGTGATTCCCGAGCAGCTTCTGGCTCTCGTCGAGCTGGCGCTGCAGCGTCGCCACCGACAGGTCCTTGACCTCGTGCACGTCGGCGTCGACGCGCCAGTCGGCGGTGTAGGTGTAGCCCCACTTGGAGCCGACCGTGATGTCGTCGGGTCCGAATCCCCGCCGCTCGAGCCAGCTCCCCAGGAACGCCTCGGCTCGACCGTAGGAGCGGGCCGCGTCGAAGTAGCGGATGCCGTGTTCGTAGGCGGCGTCGAGGACCGCATGCGCACCACGCTCCATCGAGGCCACGTCGGTGTGCCCTCCGAGGTCCGACGCGTGACCGAGGTTGATGTACCCCGGCCGGCCGAGCGCAGCCAGCCCGAGCCCGATCGGGGTGACCTCGAGATCCGTATCGCCGAGCGAGCGCGGCACTACCGGCCGGTGATGAGCTGGGGGAGGGTGCGCATGTCGTCGAACACTATGGTTCTCGGCCCCGCCAGGACGTCCGCCCGCGTCACGCCGCCGGCGTACGCGAGCACGTCCATCCCGGCAGCGCGCGCGGCGGCGACGCCGTAGCGACTGTCCTCGACGACCACGCAGTCCGCCGGCGGGAAGCCTACCTGCTCGGCTGCGTACAGAAACAGGTCGGGCGCGGGCTTTCCGTTCGCGACCTCGGCGGCGCTGAAGATCCGTCCCGCGAAGCGCTCGTACAGGCCGGTCAGCTCGAGCTTGTAGCGCAGGCTCTCGTGCCCGCTGCTCGAGGCGACGCACATCGGATCGGTGATCTGCTCGAGGGCCTCGCGGATGCCGTCGACCGGAGTCAGCTCGGAGGCCCACGCATCCCGCAGGCGCCGCCGAGCCTGCTCGAACCAGCCCGCCGGCAGGCGATGACCGAGCCGGTCCTCGATCGCGGCGATCATCACCTCGGGGGAGCGGCCGACGAACCGCTCGATCACCTCGGCCTCGGGCATCGGTATTCCGAGCTCGGCGAGCAGCTCGACGTCGTGACGGACCGAGACCGGCTCGCTGTCGACGAGCACCCCGTCGCAGTCGAAGATCACGAGCCTCACCCGACCACCACCTCGCCCCCGCGATGCGGCGTGAGCACGAGCATGCTGCGGCGGGCATGCTCGGGCTCGGGCCGAGCCGGCCGGAGCGACAGGCCCGACGCCGCCCGCAGCACCTCCCGCATCTCCATCTCGGCGAACGGCGCGCCGGCGCAGCGCCGCACGCCGCCGCCGAACGGAATCCACGACAGCTGGTTCGGCGCGGGATCCTCGAGCCAGCGCTCGGGCCGGAACTCGCTCGCGCGCGGCCACAGATCCTCGCGCCGGCAGGCCAGCCACAGGCACGCCGCGACCTGGACGCCTGCCGGCACCGTCCGCCCGGCGAGCTGCGCGGGCTCGAGCAGCAGGCGCGGCGCGATCGTCAGCGCCGGCCTGGCCCGCAACGCCTCCTTCACGACCGCGTCGAGGTACGCCGGGTCGTCCTCGCGCAGGCGCGCCTGCACCGCTGGGTGGCGGGCCAGGAGCTCGAACGCCCACGCCAGCGAGGCCGCGGAGCTGTCGTGGCCCCCGACCAGCAACGCCACGAGCTGGTCACGGAGGTGCTGATCGCTCGGCGGATCGCCGTGCTCGTCGCGCGCCTCGAGCAGCAGCGCCAGCATCGAGTCCTTGCGCGCCTCCGCGCGCCGCCGCGCCAGCAGCGCGTACAGCTCGGCGTCGAACCGCTCGACCGCGAGGCGGAAGCGGCCCCACGGGCTGCGCCGGCCGAGGTCCTTGCGCACCACCGCCATCGCCAGCAGCCACGGCAGCGAGCGCACCGTGGCCAGCGACTTCTCGATCACGTTGTGCAGGTGCGCGAGCTCGTCGTCGCGCGCCCCGAACACGACGCGCAGGATGATGTCGAGCGTCAGCTCGCGCATCCGGTCGAGCGCGATCACCTGGCCGTTCCAGGTCGCGAGCTCGCGCCGGGCCAGCTCGCCGATCATCGGCCCAAACGTGCGCATCCGCTCGCCGTGGAACGGGCCCCGCAGGAGGCGGCGCTCGCGGACGTGCTCGTCGCCGTCGAGCAGCAGGATCGAGTGGGGGCCGGCGAACGGGCGCAGGAACTCCCAGCTCTGTCCCGCCGGCGCGATCGCCGGGTCGAGGCGGAACACGGCGCGCACCGAGTCCGGGCTCGAAAACAGCACCATCGGCTCCTCGGTCCAGTACGTGCGGATCGTCGCCGGGTCGCCGAAACGGGCGTGCACGCGGCGCAGGAACGCCCCGGGGCGGGTCATCCACGCGAGCGTCTGCCAAATGGCGGGCGCGCGCGGGCCGGGCGGCAAGGCGCCGCCGTCAGGCGCCGCCGACCTTCCTGCTAGGTGCATCACCCGATCGTACGGGGTGCTCGAGCGCTACCTCGGGCGCCACCGACCCGAGCCGAGAGACCCGGGCGGCACGCGCGCCGCTCGGCTCTCGATCGGGTCCGTCGGCTTCTTGGCGTGCGGTTACGCGGCGAGCGGCACCCGCGCCGGCTCGGAAACCCGCTCGACGAGGTGGTGGAAGCGAGGCAGCCACTGCAGCCAGCTCCGCAGGTACCAGTTCCGATCGCCGCTATCGAGGCACCCGCCCGGCCGCGCCGGCCACGGCGCCGCGTACGATCTCGTCGTCTTGGACTGGCTTCCCGAAGGCTTCGAGCACCCCGAGCGCGTCGACCTGCCGACGGGCCACCACATGCGCCCGATCCGCGAGGCCGACGTCGACATCGACTACCCGGCGGTGATGGGCTCGCGCGAGCGGTTGTGGGCCAACTACGGCGAGGTCTGGGGGTGGCCGCCGGCGACGATGAGCCACGCGGCCGATCGTGAGGACCTGGCCCACCACGAGGCTGAGATCGCCGCCCATGAGACTTTCAACTACGCGATTCTCAACGAGGATGAGACGGAGCTGCTCGGCTGCGTGTACATCGACCCCCCGTCAGCGGGGTCGCCGGCGGATGCCGATGCGGTCGTCTCGTGGTGGGTTGTCGATGCGCACCACAGTGGCGAGCTCGAGCGAGCGCTCGGCGAGTTCATCCCGGTGTGGCTGGCGGGTACGTGGGCGTTTCGAGCTGTGCACTGGTTTCCCTGAGCGGAAAGCGCGCGCCACCGTCGATCCGGATGCGGGCGGCGTCACCGGTGCGCGGAGCCGGGAGCGGCGCGACCGCGTACACCCGTCCGTGATCGAGCTCGAGCTCGAGGCGGGCGCCGTCCTCGAGCGGGGTTGCCCGGCTGACGCGCGCCTCGAGCGGGCCGGCGGGGTCGAGCACGACGTGCGCCGGCCGTGTCAGCAGCAGCTCGCCACCATGCTCGAGGCTGCCGTCGAAGCCCAGGAACCGCGCCACCGCCACCGTGGGCGGCCGGTCGAGCAGGTCCCGGGGCGGGCCCGACGCGGCCAGGCGGCCGTCGAGCAGGATCAGCAGCCGATCGGCGAGCGCCCACGCCTCGGCGCGATCATGGACGACGACGAGCGTCGCCCTCGTGCTCGACCGCAGCGCGGACAGCGCGTCCTCGAGCAGGTTCGAACGGACCTCGGCGTCGAGGCCCGCGAACGGCTCGTCGAGCAGCAGCACGTCAGGCCGGACCGCGATCGCCCGGGCGAGGTGCACGCGCCGGCGCTCGCCTCCCGACAGGGTCACCGCGCGACGCCGCGCCAGGTGGTCGGCACCGATCGCGCGGAGCGCCTCACGGGCCCGCTCCGTCCGCTCGGGCCGGGGGACCCCCCACCACGCCAGCGCCAGCATCACGTTCGCAAACACGGTCCGGCGGGCGAGGTCGGGCGACTGCAGCGCGATCCCGATCCGGCCATGGCGCTCGACTCGCCCCGCGGCGGCCGGAAGCGCGCCGGCCAGCGCGTCGAGCAGCGTGCTCTTGCCGGCGCCGTTGTGCCCGAGCAGGGCGACGATCTCGCCGGCGCGAAGCTCCGCGCTGACGTCCGTGACCACCTCGCGCTTGCCGCGCCGCACGGTCAGGTGCTCGCACCGGAGCAGCACCGGCCCGGCCCCGTCCGTGTCGGTGACACCGCCGACACCAAGCGCGAGCGGATCCCGACCCGTGTCGGTCACGCCGCCGACCGGAACCGCAGCCGGATCCCGTTGCCCTGGTGCTGGAGCAACGCGAGCCCGCAGATCAGGATCAGGATCAGCCCGGTCAGCACGATCGCGATCGCCACCGCGTCGGCGTAGTAGCCGCCGTTCACCTCGTACAGGGTCGCGCTAGCGAGCGTCTGGTTGTAGCCGTAGATGTTGCCGCCGAGGATCACGACCGCGGCGACCTCGGACAGCGACGTCCCGAGCGCCGCGATCACGGCCGCCATCACACCGATCCTCGCTTCCCGGAGCGCGAGTGTCCACAGCTGTCGCCGGCCGGCGCCGAACAGCCGGGCCTGCGTCAGGAGCCCGGGCGGGAGTCCCTGGACCGCGGCCGCGGTCAGCGCGACGACGAACGGAAGCGCGAGGATCGTCTGTGCGATGAACACGACGCGCCTCGTGTAGATCAGATGGAGCATGGCGAGCGGGGCTCGGGGGCTGAACAGCACGAACAGGAAGGTCCCGACCAGCACCGGCGGAATCGCGAGGCTGACGTTCGCGAGCACCCGCGCCACCCGCCGGCCGCGGAACCGCCCGAGGCCGATCGCGAGCCCGATCGGCAGTCCGATCACGGTGGCGGCCGCCGTCGCGAACACCGCGACTTGGAGCGTGAACCCGATGATGCTGAACAGCGTCGGGTTTCCGTGCAGGATCATCGGCACGGCTCTGCGGATCTCGTTCCAGATCAGCTGCATGTCAGGCCGTCCGGAACCGGAACTGGACCGCGCCCGTCCGCTGCTGGATCACGGTGAGCGTCCCTATCAGCACCAGGATCACCGCCAGCAGCACGAGCGCGATCGCGGTCGCGTACGGATCGTGAGCCGTGTAGTTGAACTGCTCGAGCAGCGCGCTCGCAAGCGTCTCGTCGCTCCCCTGGAAGTTGCCGCCGACGATGATCACCGCTCCAACCTCGGCGATCGTGGCGCCGAGCGCCGCGATCACCGCCGCCATCACCCCGATCTTCGCCTCCCGGAGGGCGAACACGCCGAGCTGGATGCGCCCGGCGCCGAGCGCCCGGGCCTGGTCGAGCAGCCCCGGCGGAAGGCCCTGGATCGCCGCGGGCGTGAGCGCGACGATGTACGGCAGGGCGAGCACTGCCTGCGCGATGTACACGGCTTTGAGCGTGAACTCGATCCGGAGCGAGCCGAAGGCGCCCTGCGGAAGGAGGAACAGCAGCACCCCGATCCCGACGACGACGGACGGCAGCGCGAGGCTGGCGTTGGCGAGCAGCTGGAGCGCGCGCCGACCGCGGAAGCGACCGAGTCCGAGGGCCAGTCCGATCGGCAGGCCCACGACCAGAGCCGCGCCGGTGGACACAAGGGCAACCCGGATCGTGACCCACAGCAACCCCATGATGTAGGGGTCGCCGTGCGCGATCAGCGGGATCGCGCTGCGGAGCTGATCCCAGACGTATCCCATTCAGCGGGTCGGAGCCGGCGGTGCCTTCTGCACGTACACGAGCTGTCCGTTGGAGAGCCGATACACGACGCCGGCCTCGGTGCCGCGGCCGATCGTGCGCGCCCCCGGCTTCGGCAGCGGCGCCACCGTCTGGCCGGGCTGGATGTAGATGCTCTGGGCGGTGCTTGCACGCAGTCCGCGGCTGGTGATCGCCGCGCCCAGGTGGAGCGACGACAGCGCCGCGAGCAGGAACGCGACCGACAGCACAATCCCGAGATCGAACAGGTTCACGAGCCCGTCGAGTGGGTCGCCGGCGCGGTCGTCGCGGCTTCGGGCGTGGGGGGTGACGGAGATGATGTTGCGCCTCCTCCGGGTCGTGGGTCAGTAGCGGCCGCGCCACTTCCGCCGGGTCGCGGATCGATAGCGGCCGCGCCTCCTGCACCGGGTCGCGGATCGGTGATGACCGCCGCGAGGTACTGGAGGTCCGACAGATCCTGGCTGTACATGCGGTCGCGGGAAAGCGACAGCCCGAACGCCACCGCGCCGATCAGCAGGCCGACGACCGTCACGCTGAACGCGACGCGCAGGTCGTGGCTGAGCTCGCCGGTGTTGCCGGCGGCGAGGCCGGTGAGCGCGGGTGACAGTGGGATCAGGGTTCCCATCAGCCCGAGGGCGGGCCCGGCGCGTACGAGCATGCGCGTGCGCGCGAGGCGTCGCTGGGCATCGAAGTCGAAGTCGGCGAGCGCCTTGTTGATCTGGTGCTCGCTCCCGGCGGTTCCCGCTTGGGCGAGGATGAAATCGAGCGTCGCCGTCATCGCGGCGCTGCGCGGGATTCCGTTCACGGCCGCTGCCGCCGCCGGACGGTCACCCGCCAGCAGCGCGGTCCGCGCTTGATCCGCTCCGACCTGGAGCGCCGCGAACCGCCGCCGCCGGCGGCTGACCTGCTCGACCACGTAGCTCCCGAGCTCGTAGATCACGAGCGCAAGCGCGGCCAGCGCGAGGATCAGCACCGGCACCTCCAGAGCGCTCGCGACATGGAAGATGGCCTGGTCGATGCCGTTGGTGCTGAGGGCGAAGATCAAACGCACAGCTCCTGTCCCGGGATGAGGATCTCAGCTGCCGGCGCGGAGCGTCGGTCGGCGGCGGCGCCCGCGCAGCTCGTGGCCGACCCCGAGGCCGAAGAGCAGGAGGACCCCGAGCCCCGCGCCGAACGCCGGCAGCAGCGACGCGCGGATCGCCTGCCGCGCCGGTGGTGCCGTCGCCACCGCCGCGGGCACGACGCGGACGAGCGGGCTGGCGCCCGCCGGAAGCGGCGTCACGTCGCTGACAAGCAGCCCCGAGACGAGTGGGCCAGATCGAGGTGCGGGCGGAGTCGGTCGCGCCGGGGGCGACGTGGCATGGCCGGCCGGGATTGTGGAGGCGGCCGTGCGGTGTGGCGCGGAGGCGGTCGCATGATGACTCGACGTGCCCGACGTGGGGGTGGTCGACGTGGGGGTGGTCGACGTGGGGGTGGTCGAGCTCGTCGTGGACGTGTTCTTACCGGCGTTGGTGCTGGTGCCCTTGCCTGCCGTCGTCGACTTGCGGGTGTTCGGGTTTCCGGCGGGCGCGCCCGCGTGTGTGCCCTTGCTCTTCTTCGGTCCGGTCGGGGTGTGGGACTTTCTCGACTTGCCCGAACCGGGTTGCTTGTGAGGGCCAGTCGCCGGCGGCGGCGTCGTGCCGACGGTGATCGGGATGTCCGCGCCGCCACCGCCGCCCGCGCTGTCGGTCACCTGAACGGTGACCTCGTACGTTCCGGTGTTGCCGAACGTCACCTGCGGGCTCGGCGCCGTCGAGCTCAGCGCCCCACCGTCGAAGTTCCAGCTGTAGGACAGAGCGCTGCCGTTCTGGCCGGTCACCGTCGCACCGAAGGTGACGGCTTGTCCGACCCCCGCCGTCGTCTTTGACGCGGACACGGTGACGGTGAGGAGCGGCCCCTCGAACACCTCGATCGCGATCGGCAACGGCTGACCGTTGCCCGTCCCCTGAACCTCATCGCCGTAGTCGTAGTCGGTCTGGCCCTGCCCGTTCCCGCGCCACGGACGGTCATACTGATTCAGCGAACCGAGCGCCTGCACGACAGGAGCTTCTTGGGGATCGTTGAAGTCGGTCGAACCCTGAGCGGCCAGGTCCGCTGGCGTGAGCATCGAGCCCGGGCCGGCCTCCGGAGATCCCTGGCTGTCGATCACGGTGACGCCGTGCACGGCCGCGACCGGAACGGGAGTCGACAGGCATCCGAGCACGGTCGACAGCGACCATGTGCCGCCCGGGGCAAGCTGGACGTCGACGAAGCCGGTCCGGCCGAGCTCGTTCATGTCGGTTCCGGAGTACGCGGTGCACTGAGGGTTCGACTGGAGCTGCGCCAGCGACACGGCGTCGTTCTGGGTG
>Ga0187777_10003114_pt1 | contig 10597 bp, 11 predicted proteins | sample 1015_Q2_SP5_10_M_FD_132416 | JGI IMG/M metagenome (GOLD analysis project Ga0187777, IMG submission 132416) | Tropical peat soil microbial communities from peatlands in Department of Meta, Colombia - 1015_Q2_SP5_10_MG | ecosystem: Environmental > Terrestrial > Soil > Wetlands > Peat | place...
CAGTGCCGCGAGCTGAATCGAAGCAAAGCTAGAGAGGATCCAGCCATCTGCACGAATCGGGCGCCCGCCGTGACCAAGCGCCACGCGCGTACTCATCCCAAGCACAAGCGTTGCGAAGCCACCGACGGCAAGTGCGTGCCGGACCGGCGGCTCGAGGAGGGCTGCAAGCTTCGGCAAGAGAGCCGAAGCTGAATAGCCGGCGAGCGCCAATACGATCCACCCGAGGCCCACGTAGAGCACCGCGATCATTGGGCTGCGCAACGCGCGGCCGGGACGCCAAGCGAAAAGCTCCCAGCCGAGGACAAGTGCAAGCCCCGCGTCGCAAATTGCGCCGAGTGCTACCGCTGCCGGTACCCAAGGTGCGGCGAGACTCAACGCGAGCTGAGCCGCGGCGAGCCCTACCCATCCGACAAGCAAAAGTTCCGGACGCGGTGTCGGCGGACGCCCTGAGACGTTTGCCGTAAAGAAGGGGACGATTCGAAAGGCCACCCCCACCACAACGACGAGTAAGAAGCCCCGGAGCGCAATCTGAATCGCTACGGCATGAAGCCTAGGACTTACCAAAACGATCGCTCCGGCATCGAGCGAGACTGCGATGGGGGCAAGCGCAAGGGCTGCAAGGATGAGCCGGGGTTGCGCGCGGTTCCTTCCGCCCCCCGTGCGCAACGCCCCGACCAGGAACGATAGGAGTGACACGAAGGCGGCCGCCTCAAGAGCACCCGCCACGAGAGCAAGGACCTCTCCCCCGACGAGACTCCCCACAAGCGCGAATTGGGCGACCCCGAGCAGGATGAGCCATGTGAGGATTCTGACCGGCGTGGGGGACGCGGCGTCCACCCAGCGTGGAAACGCCGTTCCAAGGAATCCGAAGATATAGAAAGTGAGCGTTCCGAAGATCATCGCGTGAGCATGGATCCACGTGGAAGGAATCGACGAGACGATTGGCAGCACGATCCCCTTGCGCTGCAACTCGACCAACGCAAACCACAGGCCCACGACAGCAACCGCATGGACCGCACCGGCGGCAAAAAGCGGCCGATACGCCGCTTCGAAACCGCGTAGGCGACGGCTCACGTCGCCGGCACGACTGCCACCGCCCGACTCGCCGGCCGCACCACACTCCGCAAGTTCCAAAGCGTCAGAAGCATCACCGTGCTCGCGAACACTGCAATCAGATACGTATCTTCTCGCGGAAAGCTTGAGGTCGTAAAATTGGCGATCTGCTTCGTCCCAAGGATCGCTGGCGTGAACGGGTCCATATGAATGGGAGCGTGGGGATCCAGGTTGTGGCCATACGTATAGAACTTGAATGCGAATCGCCCGGCCGAGAAAATGGAAAAATAGAAGGTCAGCGCAGCGAGATCCATCAGGGATCGCACATCACCGATTACGGCTACACGCAGCGTCACAAGCGCAAGCGCGCCGATGGCGAAGGGAATCCAGTCAAGGTCGGTGAGCTCTCCCCGCTCTATTTTGTGCATCCCGATGTAATGGTTGAGAGCGGCTCTTGCCCCGGATCTGGCGGACGTTCGTTGCTCTACTAATGATAGACTTCGGGTGTCCGGTGACTGCCCACGAGGACGCCGGGTTACCAATCGCCGACAGCATGGCGAAACCATGAGGAGATCCATGAGCAAGCAGTTCGGAGGAGTAATCGGGCGCACCTTCGAAGACTCTAAGGCTTGGTGGCCGCCGCGGGAACGCGCTCCCGACGCCGCTCCGAATATTGTAATGGTTCTCCTCGACGACGTTGGATACGCACAGTTTGGCTGTTACGGTTCCGACATCGCAACGCCGCACTTCGATCGTCTCGCCGCCGCTGGCTTGCGGTATAGCAACTTCCATACTACAGCACTCTGTTCGCCCACGCGGGCGTGCCTAATGACGGGACGCAATCACCACGCGAGCGGAATGGCCCGCATCGTGGAGTTCTCGTCTGGATTCCCGGGCTACGATGCGACCATCCCGCCTGAGAACAGTTTTCTCTCGGAGATTTTCATTCGCAACGGCTACGCGACGTACGCTGTAGGCAAATGGCACCTCGCGCCGGCTACAGAGATGAGCCTTGGCGGACCGCGACATCATTGGCCGCTCCGAAAAGGCTTCGAGCGCTTCTACGGCTTTCTTGGGGGGGAGACCGATCAATATCACCCCGATCTCATCCACGACAACCATCAGGTTCGTCCGCCCCGTACCCCGGAGGACGGATACCACCTGACCGAAGATCTTGCAGACCGGGCGATCGCCTATCTGAAAGACCTCCGGGCATATTCCACCGAGAAGCCGTTCTTCCTGTATTTCGCTCCCGGCGCTTGTCACGCTCCCCATCAGGCGCCCGCGTCATTCATCGATCCATACCGCGGGCGCTTCGACCTCGGCTGGGACGCATGGCGCGATGGCGTCTTCGCCCGACAGATCGATTCGGGTTTGCTCCCGCCTGGTACCGAGCTGTCGGAGCGCCCGTCCTGGGTCCCGGCATGGTCATCGCTTTCGCGGGACGAACGGCGGCTCTACGCGCGCATGATGGAGGTGTACGCGGGCTTCTTGACACACACGGATGCTCAGATTGGGCGCATCCTGGATTTCGTGGATCGACTCGGCGAGGCCGAGAACACCATCGTGTTGATCATGAGTGACAATGGTGCCTCGGCAGAGGGAGGGCCGAGGGGCTCGTTCAACGAGCAGTACTTCTTCAACTTTGTCCCGGAGAACCTCGAAGAGAACCTCCGACGCATCGATGACCTCGGCACACCGAGAGCGAACAATCACTACCCGTGGGGTTGGGCGTGGGCGGGAAATACGCCCCTGAAACGTTTCAAGCGCGATACGCACGAGGGTGGTGTGTGTGATCCCTTGATCGTGCACTGGCCGGCCAGACTTGGCCGCCCCGGCGAGACGCGATACCAGTACATCCATGTCATCGATATCGCTCCAACGCTGCTCGAGCTGATCGGTATCGAAGCACCGACCCAGATCGACGGCGTCGGCCAAACCCCTTTCGATGGCGTGAGTTTTGTACACACTTTGACCGACGCTGGGGCTCCGACGCGGCACACGACCCAATACTACGAGATGCTGGGCTCGCGAGCGCTATATCACGATGGCTGGAAGGCGGTCGTGTTCCATCCGCCCGACCTCATGAGGTACGATGGAAGCGCCCCCAAGTCCTTCGATGACGACGTTTGGGAACTCTATCACGTCGATCGAGATTTCTCCGAGTGCCACGACGTGGCTGCACTCCATCCCGAAAAGTTGACTGAGCTAAAGAACCTCTGGTGGTGCGAAGCCGAGGCAAACCAGGTGCTGCCACTCAACAACCAGCCGGGTCGATTCGGTGACACGCGCTTCCGGCGCGAGCGCTACGTGTTCCATCCGGGCATTTCGTCGATCCCAGAAATGCTCGCCCCCAATCTGAGGAACCGAGCGTTCCAGATTCTCGCTGCGTTGCACATACCCCCGGCTGGGGACGTCGATGGCGTCCTCGTCGGTCACGGCGGACACTCTGGTGGCTACGCGCTCTACCTTTCTGGACGACGGCTGCACTATGTGAATAACCTGCTCGGTTCGCAACTCACGACGGTCTCGGCCAGTGTCGAGCTTCCAGTGGGCGATATAGTGGTGCGCGCGAGCTTTACGCCGACAGGTCGATTTCAGGGGGACATCGAGCTCTGGTACGATGACGTGCCAGTCGGTCGGGGACACATCCCGCTTACGACCCCGCTCACGTATGGGATGGATCCGTTCTGCGTCGGTCAACAACGGACGACGCCGATCGCGCCCGTACTTCGCGGTCCCGCGGAGATCCCGCGCGGAGTCATCGATCGCGTGGTCATCGAGGTGACCGGGCGTGCCTACCGTGATCCGGCCGGCGAGGCCCGGAGCGCCCTCGCGACGCAATGAAGTGCGGCTCGCGAGAGTGGGTACACGTCGCGACACCTTCGGCTCGCATCCGCGGCACGGGCTCCTACCCCATGGAGTTCACGAGACGCCAGATCCGGTCCTGTGGGTGGGTCTACCGCCGGCCACAGGAAGGTACCCATATCCTCGAGGCGCCTTAGTACGGCGCTGGCACAAGCACCCACGGCTCAGGGCAGGTGTAGACCTCAGGGTAATAGGTACCGGCACTCTGGCAGTAATACCAATACGGCTCCCCAGGCGAACCGTACCAGTAGTCCGGCGGCGGGTAGTCCCACCAGATCCAGGGAGCGAAGTCAACCACAGGACCGGGATAGGCGTAGCCGCGGAATCCATGGCCGTAGTAACGAAAACCATAGCTGAAGCCATGACCGTGGAACCCCCCATGAAAGCCGCCGTGACTCCCGAACTCTCCCCCTCCGCCAAATCCACCGTGAAAACCGCCGCGACCAGCAAAACCACCGTGGCCCCCAGACCCACCGTGGCCTCCTCCACTGTGACCTCCGCTCCCACCGTGACCTACGCCCCCGCCATGACCTCCGCCTCCTCCGTGACCCACGGCGTGGCTGGGTGACGCAGCGAAAAAGAGCGCCACCGCCAGGGAGACTATCAACGCCGCTTTCCTCACTGATGCCTCATGCGTTTGGACACCTACGACGAATGTAACGTTCAAGCGGGGCCTTCATGCGCGAGGGGATTTGCGTAAGCAGCCAATCTGTTCCTGGGCTGGCGACGCAGCGGATGGACACTCCTAATGTCGATCTCTGCGCGATACCCCTCGAAACGGGCGTAACCATGCAACGCTCCCTCGCAGGCACACGCGAGCTGGAGCTCGGCGGTCGGTCTCTGGGCCGAGCCGTCCCCCTCGGGGACACTATCCAGTTTCACCATCCGCTTTTGCGCGAGGTTTACGCGCCCGAATCGCCCGTGGGAGAGGTGGGGGATGGGGGTCGGCTAAGGTAGCGGATAACGCGATCTAGTGTTGAACATGGTCCTGTCTTCAATCGGGAGTTTTCGTCCGGCTTGGCAGCACATCACTTCGGATGCCCTCACCGGCCGCGAAGCTCGCTCTCGGACGCGCACCCCGTCAGGTGGTTGACGGATTTGCGCTCGCTTCGGATCAGCGTACCAGGTCTTCCACGCGGATCTCTTGCTCGATCTCGTGGAGCATCTTCTCCTCTGCGACCTCATGAGCAGCGAAGAGGTTGCAGAGCGACTGAACCAGCCGAAACGCGGCGTCGGGCCGACCGCCGGCCAAGCCTGCCTCGATATCGGCCAGGCGTTGTCGGAAGGTGTCGTGAGCGGAGGTCATTGTCGCGAGAGAGTCGCGGAGAGCCGGTCGCAGAGCACGCATTGCGGGATAGTAAAGCTGATCCTCCCGTGCAAGGTGCGCCTCTAGCTCATTCCGTAGCCGCGCGAAGGTAACCCGCAGCGCCGCGCCTTCCACGCCCTGGCGGAGTTGTTTGAGGGTCTCCGCGAACACGCATTCGAGGTCGCCGTGTTCAGCGGCCACCAGACGCTCGATCGCTTCTCTCGTACCCGACACTTCATCCTTAGGTCGGCGATCTGACCGGATTCCTTGAGGATCCATTGCGGAGTGCGCCCGTGCTCGCTCTACATATCCCGTTGGGGCGCCAAGCCCAGGGAGATGCCGCAAACTGCCTCAGTCACGGCTTGTGCCGGGATAACATGAGCAGATCATGCGCAGAATGGGACGGGGACCGGACGGAGAGAGAGCTTCAACCAGGCTTGTCCGCCAGAATCCGCTCCATTGGGAATGCCGGCAATAGGGTGTCGAAACACTGAAATGCTCGCACATCGTCCACTCGGAAGCCAGCGGCTTTGATCTGCGGAAGCGGCTGCCGGTTCATGTTGCAGCCCTGTTGGTTCAAGCGGAGCCACAAAGGATTCGCAGCATCCATCAAGAGACCGGCGATGGCTCCATCACTTCGCACATGCTCAAGGGCGCGTAGGCGACCACCTGCACGGAGCACGCGGAATGCCTCGGAAAGCACGCGCTCGACCGAGGGGACGCTGCACAGCACGAGACCCAGGACCACTGCGTCAAAGGTGCCATCCGGGAAAGTGAGGTTCATCCCGTCGCCAGCCGTCGCTCTGACCCTTGGCACCGTTCCTGCCTTCGCCGCGGCAAGTGTCAGGAAGTTCGGCTCGGGCTCGATCGCGTCCAGTTCAACATCATCGCCGTAGTACTGGAACATCGTCCCCGTGCCGCACCCTACTTCGAGCACTCGCCCGGAAAGGTCAGCCACAAGCTCGCGGCGAACTTCGGCGAATCCCTGGGCATCCACCTTCGCGTGCAGCACATCGTAAAACTCGGCGAGGGTGTGCTCCCTTTGCAGACGCCTGACTTCAGGAACGTTACGGAGAAACTGGACGATTTCCTTGATCATGGCAGCTCTATGACCTCGTTCAAAAGCTTACGACTTCCGGTTTCTTTGGTCTACGCAGAGCCTTCACTTCGACTAGGGGCTGCTTGGACCTTTGGTCAGATTTCCAGGTTAGGCAGCCAGTGCGCGGTCCCGCCCCAAGCCGACACGATCAAGAGCCCTCCAGTCTGCGAGTCAGGCCCCAGAAGCTCAAGGATGACCTGTGGAGGGAGGCACTTGCCGCCATGCGGCCGCTCGCACCCTCGACCTGGAAGAGCGGAGCGAAACCCTCGGGCTTCTGCGGTCAGTGCAGTGACTTGGACCAGGTATAACGACGTCGCCGATCGAACGCGAAGTCACAAGCGACGCGCCGGGGCGATATTGCCTCGGGGCGGCTCTGCATGGAGCGCGGTCTCATCGCTGCTGCCCACCCCGACTTTCTCCGAACTGCGCCACGTGCTCTCGCAGCGCGGTCATGAGATCGCCCCACCAAAGCCCGATCATGCGGCTGAAGGCAGGCCCCTCAAGGCCATGGCGGGCAGGATGGTCCCCGCGAAGAGCCGCCCAGCCACGGTGCTCCACAGTCACGAGCGTGCCACCCTCGGTCGGGTCGAACCTCACCTCGACTTCGGTCTTCTCGTGAGGGGCGAAGCTCAAGTTGCGCCACTCAAACACGAGGCGCGACGGGGGCTCCCACGTCACGATGCGTCCTACCTCGACGATCTGGCCAGTCCCTGCGGCGTCGAAACGCTCGAAGAGCCGCCCGCCGGCACCTGCTTCGAGGACGAGCGTGCCCACGCTTCGGCCGCTCGCGCGAAAGCGCAAGCCGCGTCGCCACCAAAGGTCGATCTCCTCTGTGAAGACCGCAAAGGCATCGGCGGGAGAGACGCCGACCTGCACCGACACGCGAGCCTTGTCTCCGGGCAGGGGAGGCCTTGTATTCATTCGCGCCGCTGCCCTCGTGTGCGTTCGGCGCGCCTCCTGAACGCAGAAAGCTCTTCGTGCCAGAACGCCTCGACCTCGTGAAGCCAGCCACGTAGCGCCGTGAAGGGCTCGGGACACAGCCGGTAGACACGGACGCGGGCGTCCTCATTGACCCCCTGTTCCTCGACCAAGCCGCTCTTGCGCAGAACGCGCAGGTGTCGGCTCATGGCCGCCGGGCTCATCGAGAGCGCAGCGGCGAGTTCCCCTGCTCGTCTGGGTCGCTTGCGCAGCAAGTCGATGGCGCTGCGCCGAGCCGGATCCGCAAGTGCAGCGAGCGTACGATCAAGCGAAGCCGGCGAGGTCACTTCTTCGGATCGCGAAGCCGCTGATAGAACCACCAGTGATGACCCTCGAGGTCCTCTGCCTCGTAGCCGCGGTCCTCCCAGTAGTCTTCGCCATAGTCGGTGTTTTTCGGCTCCGACACGATGATCGCGCCAGCAGCCTTTGCGCGGGCGCAGTGCGAATCGACGTCATCGACGTACAACATCATGTTCTGGGTGTTCCCTCCGCCAATCGAGCACGGGCTTCTCCGATAGGTGGACCGCGGATGTTGAGAGCCCGCCCGCTCGTCGCCGACCATGATGAGCCCGTCCCCGAAAGTCAGCTCCGAGTGCTCGATCCGGCCCCCGTCGCCCTCGATCTTGAGCCGAAGCTCAAAGCCAAAGGAACGACAGAGCCAATCGATCGCCTTCGCGGGGTCTTGGTAGTAGAGGGCGGTCGAAATTCGCGGCCATCCCGGCGGTGTGCTTCGCATGGAGACCTCCTGTGCTAGATGTATATTAAACGACCTGATTAACTATCGTCAATATAAGAAATTATCTATGCGACCATTAACTATCGTCAATATGACAAGTCATGGCCGGCGACATCAACGAGCCGCCTGAGGTGATTCGGCACCGGACACCCTTTCTGGCAGGTCGCTCCAGCTGTTCGGCTCCATTCTGCCGCGTCTGTGGCGCCTGCGGGTGAGGTACGCGGTCCAGAAGCGAGGCCACAAGGGGGCGACCTGCCGCAGCCAGGACGGTCAGAGCCATACATACTGATTATGCGCGTGGCCGGGATACTCGCGGTAGTACTCGCTGTGTTCCGGCCGGTCAGTATGTGATCGACCTTCGGCCCCAGAAGGCTGCATACGACGGGGGCCATACCGGTCAGGCTAAGCTACGGCCTGCGAGGACTCCCTTTGCCAGTAAACGCTCTGGGGCCATCGCGATTGCAGCCAGCTGCAGCCGGTTGCAGGCGCTGCAACGCTTCTAATGCCCAAGTTGTGCGCGCTAGCCCAGCCGACGGGTTGCACCCATTCGATTTGAAGAGGGCACCCGGGAACGTGTTTTGCTAAAAGCCCCCTGCGTCTTATGGGAGAGGAATAGGATGACCCGCCCGAAGGTTTCTGCGTTTGCTGCGCTTATCGTCATCGCTGTGGGAGTCTCAACGCTTGCTGTGGACTTCCTCCCGGGCTGCGCCCACAAGGGCGACGTGATTTCGCAGACAGAGAAAGGAGAGAAGAACAGACCCAGCCTCGCTGAGACGAAGGCCATTGCCGAGGAAGGCTTTATCTACGGCCTCCCGATCGTGATGAACTATGCGGTGATGTACGACTTCGTCGTGGACCGCAACTCGGGCCAGTTCAAGGCGCCTTTCAACCAGATCGCCAACGAGGCGCGTGTCTTCACGTACAAGGACACCTCAGTCGTTACGCCCAACAGCGACACGCCGTACTCGATGCTCTGGATGGACCTGCGCACAGAGCCCATGGTGTTGTCCGTCCCCGCGGTGGAGAAGAGCCGCTACTACTCCGTGCAACTCACCGACGGTAATACGTTCAACTACGGCTACATCGGAAGTCGCTCCACCGGCAATGAACCCGGTGACTACATGGTGGTTGGACCCGACTGGAAGGGCGAGACGCCGGCGAGCATCAAGAAGGTCCTCCGTTCGAGCACCCAGTTCTCCCTCGCGATTTTCCGCACCCAGCTCTTCAATCCGCACGACATGCCCAACGTGAAGAAGGTGCAGGCGGGCTACAAAGCGAGAGCGCTTTCGGCATACCTAAAGCACCCCGCGCCTTCGCCGGCTCCCACCGTGAACTTCCCCAGGATCGACAAGGACCTCGTAAAGACCCAGTTCTTCGAATACCTCGACTTCGCGCTCCAGTTTGCTCCGCCAGGACCGGAGGAGCAGGCGATCCGCGCCAAGCTGGCCCGCATCGGCATCGGGCCGGGCAAGACGTTCGATTTCAAGGATCTTTCGCTTGAGCATAAGGCGGAGCTAGCCCTCGGTATGAAGGACGGGGATGCGAAGGTGGAAACGGCCGTCGCTGCAGCAGGGAAGGATGTGAACGGCTGGCGGGTGGCCTCAGCCTTTGGGGACCGGGATTTCTACCATGGAGACTGGCTGCTCCGCGCCTCTGCCGCCAAGGCCGGCATCTACGGCAATGACGCCGTGGAAGCGATGTATCCGATGACACGGAACGATGGCAGTGGTGAGCCTTTGGACGGCAGCAAGCACAAGTACACGCTCGCCTTCGCCGCGGGAGCATTGCCGCCGGTAAATGCGTTCTGGTCGGTGACCATGTATGACGGCAAGACGCAGCTCCTGATCAAGAACCCGATCGACCGTTACCTCATCAATTCTCCGATGCTGCCCAAGATGAAGAAGAATGCCGACGGTTCCCTCACGCTCTACATCCAGAAGGATTCGCCAGGCGCGGCGCGCAAGTCCAACTGGCTTCCCGCACCAGATGGCCCCATCTATCTGGTCATGCGTCTCTACTGGCCGAAGGAGACGCCACCATCGATCCTTCCCGCTGGCGAAGGCACCTGGAAGCCACCGGGCGTGACGCGGGCCAATTAAGCCCGGCTGGCGGGGTCAGATGGTAGGGGCCGTCTGGGGCCGCGGGGACGTCGCGGTTGCAGCCCGATGCAGCCGGTTGCAGGTGCAAACGCTGCTGGTTGCGTACGGGTTCGGTCAGCGCCCGCCCTTGCCGATCGCGTCCAACTCGTGCTGCAAGCTCAGCCGGTCAAGCGATCCGAGCGGAAGCACGAGGAACAGGCGAATCCTTCGCTCAAGCTCCAGGTAGACACGTCTGAACAATGCGAACTGCGCGTCCTCTGGACCTTTGAACGCCGCGGGATCTTCGACACCCCAATGCGCCGTGATTGGCTGGCCAGGCCATACCGGGCAGGTCTCCCCTGCTGCGGAATCACAAACCGTGAAGACGAAGTCGAGGGGTCCAGCACCAGGCGCAGCGAACTCGTCCCAGCTCTTGCTTCGGAAGCCGGTGACATCGTAGCCGTGCTCCTGAAGCAGGC
>Ga0187777_10003117_pt1 | contig 10590 bp, 8 predicted proteins | sample 1015_Q2_SP5_10_M_FD_132416 | JGI IMG/M metagenome (GOLD analysis project Ga0187777, IMG submission 132416) | Tropical peat soil microbial communities from peatlands in Department of Meta, Colombia - 1015_Q2_SP5_10_MG | ecosystem: Environmental > Terrestrial > Soil > Wetlands > Peat | place...
TCTTCGGAGGCTCGGTGCCACGCGACCCGGCGCTCGCAAACGGTTTCTTCGTCGAGCCGACAGTCTTCGCGGACGTGAATATGGACATGCGCATCGCCAAAGAGGAGATCTTTGGGCCGGTGCTCTCGGTGATCAAATGGAGTGACGAAGATGCGATGTTCGAGCAGGTGAACCGCGTCGAGTACGGACTAACCGCCTCGATCTACACGACCAAACTGGCAAACGCCCATCACGCGGCACGCCGCGTCGAATGCGGATACATCTGGGTAAACAACGCCGGTCCACACTTCGTCGGCGTTCCGTTCGGGGGTTACAAGCAATCCGGGATCGGGCGCGAGGAATCCGTCAAGGAGCTGTACACCTTCACTCAGACCAAGAATATCCACATCACGCTGTAGAGGACCCTAGCGACGTTGAGCTCCGCTCTCGTCGTAGTAGTGGATCTCGAAGAGCATGCAGCCACGCCGGGACTTGAAGGGGCCGTGAAACGCACCGGGCGGCCGGCAGGCAAAGGTTGGGGCCTCGAAGACTTCCCCGCCGTTTCCCAGCTGGTCGCTGCCGACCGCCAGATCGCCATGCAGCAGATAGACCTCTTCCCAATGATCATGGACGAACGGAGCGGTGGTGTATGCGCCTGGATCAAACCGTAGCAACCGTGTCCGGCTGCCCATTTTGCGCGGCTCGTTCAGATCGCTCGCGAGGATCTTTTGCTGAATGCCGGCTGGGTATCCGGGGATCGTCTCCCAGCCCGAACCGAGGTCGAGCCGATGGAATTCGAGGTGCGGTTTATTCATCGGCATCGGTCGCGCTCCTTGAGTTTGGCGGGAAACCTCAGCCTGCGACGGGCAGGATAACCGTGCGGTACTCGTGGCGAATCTTACGCTTGAGAACCGGATCCTCAAGCTCAAACACGAAGTGCTCAGCTGGCCGCACGCCACCCTTGGCGGGTAGCGTGCCGCAAAACACCATCGTATCCTCGGGCAAGGCCTTGGTGCCGCTGAATCGCTCGATAAGATCGTGAGGCTCCAAGAATTCAGCTGTCGGACCATCCTGGTAGGGCACGAGCTTGCCCTCCTCGGAAATGAACGATCGCAGCGTCAGCTTGTCCCAATGCGGTTTGAGTTCCTCGAAGGCCCAGAACCGCTGCGCGATCGGCTTGTCACACATTTGCTTCGAGACTGCGACGCCGTATGTCTCGACTTCGCGATCCGTATGATCCGAGCCCACTCCGACCCACAGTCGACCGCGCGAGCGGAGCAGAACAACTTCGACCTCACCGCTCGAGTGAGTGCCGCTCGCCTCAATGGAGGCCTCGAGCGTGATACGCGCCACCGATACTCGATAGAAGATCGGGTACGAAGATGGGCGTCGCACACCGAGAGCTTCCAACTCGCGGATGTGTTTCTCGACGGCGATCCTGTCGCGACCCGTCCATCCGGCAATCACCAATTGTCTGATAGGGACCTGCACAGGCGCCGCTTCGGCCCCGAGCATCAAGGGAAATGTATGAGCCACTCAGCCCCCGGGAACAAGATATGAGCTCTGTGAGAATCGAGCTCAGCGATACTTCATCAGGGGTTCGGTGATGTCAACGATTCGCCCGCCGGTTGAAACCTGGCCTCGCGCGTGAGAACGCTAACCGCACTCAGTCAAAGTCTGCGCAGCGGTGCGACCACGAGTCGCGAGCTGGTAGAGGAGTGCCTTGCTCGCATCGGTGACCCATCGGGCCAGGGCCGAGTGGTGTTCCTGAAACTGCATGCCGAGAGCGCGCGCGCAACCGCGGACGATTTCGACCGGCTGCGTAAGCAAGGCGCGGCAGCGTCCCCACTCGCAGGAATTCCGGTCTCCATCAAAGATCTGTTCGATATCCGCGGCGATGTCACGACAGCCGGATCGAGGGTCCTGCAGCACGAACCTGCGGCGCGCAATGATGCCCAGAGTGTTGCCCGGCTGCGTGCGGCGGGTCTCATCCTCATCGGTCGCACCAACATGACGGAATTCGCCTATTCCGGGCTTGGTCTCAATCCGCACTTTGGCACCCCGTTAAATCCGTTCGAGCGCCCGCGGGGTCGTATTCCGGGCGGCTCCTCCTCGGGCGCGGCAATTTCCATCACCGACTGCATGGCGTTCGGTGCGCTCGGAACAGATACCGGCGGCTCCTGCCGCATTCCCGCAGCTTACTGCGGCATCGTCGGCTTCAAGCCCACTGCGCGGCGTGTTCCCCTGACCGGTGTCTTTCCGTTGTCACCGAGCCTCGATTCTGTCGGTCCACTCGCTGCATCTGTCGCTTGCTGCGCACTGCTCGATGCAATCCTCGCGGATGAATCCCACCCGAACCTCGCGCGCGCCGATCTGCGTGGTGCGCGCTTTGCGGTACCGCAGTCGCACGTGCTCGAGGGCACGGATTCGCAGGTGTCGGCGAGTTTCTCGCGCGCGTTAAGCGCGCTCTCTCGTGCGGGGGCTCATATCAGCGAGTTCGCCTTGAGTGAACTCGGCGAGCTTCCGCATATCAACCGCAAAGGTGGCCTGGCCGCGGCGCAGGCATACGCAGTGCACCGAGATCGTCTGGCGACCCGCGCAGGAGAGTACGATCCACGTGTGTCGGTTCGCATTCTGCGCGGACGCGAGCAGGACGAAGCCGACCTCCTTGAGCTGAGGAGAGCCAGGGCCGATTTGCAACAGCGTCTCGATCCGCAGCTCGAGGGCTTCGATGCCGTTCTCATGCCGACGACGCCAACGATTGCGCCGACCCTTGAGGAGCTGAACACCGATCAGGAGTACGTGCGCCTGAACGCATTAGCGCTGCGAAACCCGAGCATCACGAACTTCCTCGATCGATGCGCGATTTCAGTTCCGTGTCACGAGCTGGGCACAGGCCCCGTCGGATTGATGCTCATGGGTAAACACGGGAGTGACCGTCGCCTGCTTTCCCTTGCAGCCGCCGTCGAGGCACTCGTATCGCCCGGGCTGCCCGAGGAGTAACCCGCGCATGCCACAGTCGTACGATCCACGCACGGCCTCATACCTGAGCTTTGCGGCCGCGCGGCGTGACTTCGGCGCAGGCGGCGATACCCCGCGAGACTTTCTCGAGCGCTGTATCGAGCAGATCGAACGCCTCGAATCGCAAATCAAGGCATTTGTACGGCTCGACCTGCAGGGCGCTCGCACCGCCGCGGACGCCGCTACCGAGCGCTGGCGCCAGGGCCGAGCGCTCTCGGTCGTCGATGGATTGCCCGTGGGGATCAAGGACTGCTTTGACGTCAGCGGGTGGCCGACCGAAGTCAACAGTGCCCTCTTCCGCGATCAGCTGGCCGATATCGATGCCGCGCACGTCGACGCCTTGCGTCAAGGCGGAGCGGTCATTGTCGGCAAGACCACGACTACGGAACTGACGATGGCATTGCCCGCGCCAACTTGGAATCCATGGGATCTCGAACGTACCCCCGGGGGATCATCTTCAGGATCGGCCGCCGCGGTCGCCGCCCGAATGTTACCGATCGCCACCGGCAGCCAAGTGCGCGGATCGGTGATTCGTCCGGCATCCATCTGCGGCGTCATCGGATTCAAACCGACATTCGGGGCCCTGAATCGCTGCGGGGGCATCGATCCCTCGCCGAGTCTTAACCACCTTGGGATCTTGGGCGGCACGCTGACCGATGTATGGGAGACGGCTTATCACATCGGCAGGACGGCGGGCGGCGACCCTGGTTATCCGGCGCTCACGGGCGCTGCGGCGTTGTCAGATCCGCGCCGACCCGCGCGTCTGGTGCGGCAATATACGAGCGGCTGGTCAAGGACGGACGAGGCCTCGAAGGAAGCCTTCGAGGTGCTGCTCAGGTCCTTGCAAGATCAAGGAGTCGAGATTCTCGAACCAGAAAGTGCAGACGAACTCAAGGAATACGAAAGTGCGACAGAGCGCACCCCTGAATTCTTCTTCGACTTGATGACCTTCGAGTTGCGTTGGCCGCTGCGGCTTTGGAACGAACGCCGGCCGGGGCTGGTGAGTGAGGCAATCGCCGGGTATCTCAAGAAGGCCGAGAGCATGACGGTCGACGAATACCGCACAGCATGCGAGCGGCGCGAACAGTTGCGGAGGCTGCATCGCAGGCTGACGAACTCCGTCGATGGGTTCATTACCCTCGCACACATCGGGCCCGGGCAAGTAGGTCAGCCCAAAGCCGGCACGCCTTGGTTCAACGACGCTTCGTCTGCGATCGGCGCACCGACTTATAGCCTTCCGGTTTTAACGGTCGAGCAGCTGCCGCTCGGCATACAGATAATGGGCTTTGAGGGGCAGGATCCGGATCTCACAGCGATCGCTCGTTGGATTCTGCTTGCGCATGCGCCGCAGCTGGTCTGAACGGGCGAGCCATGCCGGAGTCAAACATGAGCAGGCAAGTGCCACCTTCGACGCCCTTCAGATTGCTGATTGGCGGCCGACTCGTAAGCGGAGCATCAACCTTCCCGGTGATCAATCCGGCCAACGAAGCGGTGCTCGCGCAGTGCCCGAAGGCTGATCTCGCGCAACTGAACGAGGCGGTCGCCGCCGCGAAGGCGGCACTGCCGCTGTGGACTGCGACACCCCTACGTGAGCGCGCCGGATTTCTCAGCCAATTGGCAGACGCTCTGGCGGGGGCGAAGGATGAGTTGGCGCGTCTCATCACTCAGGAGCAAGGCAAGCCGCTCTCGATGTCAGCCCGCGAGCTCGATCGTTCCGTTACGGTGATCCGCTACTTTGCCTCCATGGATCTTCCGCTGAAGGTGCTCAAAGAGACCGAGAGCGTGCGCATACTGCAGCAGCGCACGCCGCTCGGTGTCGTCGCGGCCATCACGCCCTGGAACGCTCCCATGCGGCTGATTACGGCCAAAATTGCGCCGGCTCTCCTAGCAGGCAACACGGTCGTGATCAAACCGGCACCCACGACCCCGCTGACTACCTTGCGTTTCGGTGAGATATGCGGCGGGGTCTTCCCGCCTGGGGTCGTCAACGTGATCACCGATACAAACGATCTCGGGGATGCTCTCACCAGCCATCCTGACGTGGCCATGGTTTCCTTCACCGGCTCGATCAGCACGGGCAAGAAAGTGATGGCGAGCACCGCCGCGAGCCTGAAGCGCGTCACCCTCGAACTCGGCGGCAATGACGCCGCCATCGTGCTCGATGATGTCGACCCGAAGAAGATCGCACCCAAGATCTTCAACGCCGCCATGGTTAATTCGGGACAGGTGTGCGTTGCGGCCAAGAGGGTCTTTGCGCCTGATTCGCTCTACGACGCACTGTGTGCGGAACTTGCGCAACTGGCCGCGGCTGCGACCGTTGGCGATGGCCTCGCCGATGACACTCAGTTTGGGCCCGTGCAAAACAAGATGCAGTTTGAAAAAATTCGGGGCCTGATCGCTGAGGCCCGTTCGAAGGGGTCGGTGCTTGATGATGCTGAGCCATCCGCAGGTCCGGGTTACTTCGTCCGTCCGACGATCGTGCGTGACATCCCCGACGAGGCGCGGCTGGTACGCGAAGAGCAGTTCGGTCCGGTAATTCCAGTCCTGCGCTATTCGAATCTCGACGATGCCATTGCGCGTGCAAACAGCACCGAATATGGACTGGGCGCGACGATCTGGTCGTCCGATCCGCAACGAGCCTATGAAGTGGCACTGCGGATCCAATCGGGGATCGTGTGGATAAACAGTCATCTCGATCTGCCACCCGATATGCCGGTGAGCGGCGCCAAGCAATCGGGACTGGGAACCGAGATGGGACAAGAGGGTCTCGAAGCGTTCACTCAAGCGAAGGTCATCAGCATCGCTAAGTGAGAACCCATGGTGGCGAAGAACGCGCGGGGCGAGACGTTGGGCGAGTCGCCGGAAGTCCATCGGCGCGGCCGTCAGTTGATATGAGCGAGAGCGTAAAATTTCTGACCCGGGCGCAGCTCGATGAGCTCGCCGAGCGAGCGGCGGCGCACCCGCGGGCACGTGCACATCACAACATTCACGCGAGCGCCGCCGATCCGGTGCAGCGCTACGTGGTGGCGGCGCAGAGCGGTTCCTATTTTCGGCCACACCGGCACGCCACCCGCTCGGAGCTCGCCGTGATCGTGCGCGGACGGATGGACGTTCTCATCTTCGATGCGCGCGGTAAGGTGCTCGCGCGTCACGGTGTCGGTGAAGGCACGGAGAATCTCGCCTATGAAACTCCGCAGTTGACCTGGCACACACTCGTCCCGGGGCCCGATGGCGGGGCGTTTCTCGAGATCAAGGAGGGGCCTTACGATCCGGCAACCTCGATGGAGTTCGCGGACTGGGCGCCGCCCGAGGGCGATACGCGGGTACCGCGCTTCCTCGAGTGGCTGCGTGGTGCGCGCCCGGGAGACACCCCGCCCCCGTGAAACGCTTGCCGTGATCAGGATGGGTTCGGGCGTGCAGCGGAGCGCAGAAAGCCGTCGAGTTCATCGGAGCGCATGATCCGCTCGACGTAGCTGAAGGTGCCGGTCTCGGTCACCTCGCGACCCGCCGCCTGAACGGCCGCCATCGCAGCGCGATAGAGCGAGGTGGAGAGACTGACCCGTCTCACCCCGGCGCGCTCGAGATCGGCGAGTTTGAACGACTTGCCGCGCATCCCGACCATGAAATTGAAGGGCTTCTTGAGTGCGCTGCAGACCGTGCGTACGGCCTCGAGGTCCGGCAGGCCTCCGGCAAAGAGCACATCGGCACCCACACGCTCGAACGCCTGCAGGCGGCGTATGGTGTCCTCGAGATCCGCTCGACCATGGAAGAAGTTCTCGGCGCGGGCGGTAAGCATGAAGGGATACGGCAGGCGGCGTGCGGCCTCTACCGCCGCCGCTACACGCTCGACGGCGTGCCCGTGGTCGTAGACGGGTCGGCGCGCATCCCCGCTCGCATCCTCAATCGAACCGCCGACGAGCCCCGCGGCTGCCGCGAGGCGAATCGTCTCGGCGGCCACTTCCGGGGAATCGCCGAAGCCGTTCTCGAGATCCGCGGCGACCGGCAGTGCGCTCACCGCGACAATGAGCCGCGCATGCGCGAGCGCCTCATCGCGCGTGATCCCGCCATCGAGCTTCCCCAGGGTTGCCGCGCACGCACTGCTAGAAGTAGCGAGCGCCTGAAAGCCTAATCCGGCCATCACGCTCGCGGAGCCGCCATCCCAGACGTTGGGAATCACAAAGGCGCCTGGTCCCTCGTGCAGGGCGCGAAAGCGCTCCGCCTTCTCGTACTGAGTTGCCATGATCGATTTCCTCCTCCGGGACGTTCGCGCGCAGCGCAACTGAGGCCAAAGAAAGTGGCACAATCGCGCACAACTGAGCCAGCTTCAACTGATGCGCGCCATCGTCCTCGCGCTCGCCGCGCTCCTCTGCGTTCCCTGCTTCGCGGCGACCCCCGCCGCGGCGGCGGCTTGCCGGGAGAGTCCTGTCACCGCCCCGGCACTCGCGCGTCTGCGCGCCGCGCTCGCACACGCGCGCTTCGTCGCCTACGAGCCGACCGGACTCACCGTGAGTGGCGAGGGGCGCATCAGCCCAGCGAGCGAGGCGAGCATTCGCGGCGATCTCGCCGTGCTCAGGAAACACTTTGACGCGCTCGTCACTTACGACGCCATCCACGGCGCCGAGAACATACCGGCCGTTGCCGCATCGCTCGGTTACCAGGCCGTGATCGTCGGTGTCTGGAATCCACTCGTCGCGGGCGAGGTGGAAGCGGCGAGCGATGCCGCGCGCCGCTACCCGCACCTCGTCGCCGGCATCGCTCTCGGCAACGAGCTCATCTTCACTCATCGTGCCGAGGTGCCCGCGCTCGTGCGCACGATCGCGCAGCTGCACGAGCGGCTGCCCAAGGTCCCCCTCACGACAACCGAGCCGTTTCACACCTACCGCGAAAGCGCCGGCGGACTCCTGCCGGAGCTCGATTTTCTCCTCGTGAACGTGCATCCGATCTTTCAGCCTTGGTTCCGCGAGGCCCCGGACAGCACGCGCGCGCAGTTTGTGGTGAACGTCGTCACCGAGCTCAACGGAAGCTACTGCGGACCGATCCTGGTGAAAGAGACGGGCGTGCCGAGCGCACCCGCCGGCGCGGGCTTCACGGAGGAGCGTCAGGCCTCCTTCTACCTCGAGCTCGCACGACGCTTCCCCTCCTCGCCCGAGCGTGCGTTTGCGTACTTTGCAGCGTTCGATGCTCCGTGGCGCGAGTCGGATGCGAGCACGGTGCCGCATCCCGAAGAGGCGCATTGGGGGCTCTACACGGTGGCGCGTCGGGCCAAGAGCGTGGTAGGGACAATCCCGACTCTCAGTGCAGGGCGAGTTCCACCCTGACCTTGCTGCCGGTGTCGGCCTTGGGCGGTGCGTTGACGATGAACACCCGCCCCGGGTCGACCTGACCGTTCGAGAGGAGCGCGTCCTGAATGGCCTGCGCGCGCTGCTTGCCGAGTGCCTGCAGATCAGCGTCTGGCACCTGAATACGATCAGTGAACGCTGAGTTGAGATCGGCGATCGCCTCCTCATAAGGCGGGGTCTCGTTGCGTTTCGCAGCTTGTACGGCTTGCACCGAGGGGGGCAGCGGGGCGTCCTTGCCAAAATCCGCCTGATACTGATCGAGCAGCAGCCGGAAGTGCTGCTGCGGGTCGGCGAGCGCGCTCTCGAGCGCGGCGTCCGGGTTCTTGCGGCCGGCGCGAGTATCCGCCACGCGCGCGAGCAGCTCCGCGTGCAGCCGCGTAGCGGCGAGCTGCGGACGATCGAGCGTCGCCGAGTAGACGATCGGCACGTCGAGCTTGATCTGCGGGCGCTCCTGGAGCGACTTGTTGAGTGCGGCGAGCTGGTCCTGCACGGGCTTCTCGAGTTCGGCGCTCCCGGGGAGGAACTCGATGACGTTCATCTCCGGGCCACCGCCAAAGAGATGTCCGAGGAGCGCAAAGGGCGCCGCGACCGCCTTCGTGATCAGGTTGACGAACGCTTTCCAGATGAGGGGTCCGACGCGGAAGGACGGGTCATCGAGCGTGCCGCTCATCGGCAGGTTGAGGTCGATGACGCCGTGGCGGTCGCTCAGCAGCACGACCGCGATCTTCAGCGGCAGGTGCACGGCGTCTGGGCTTTCCACCCGGTCGCCGAGTTCTAGCTGATCGATGACGAAGTGCTGCTGGGCATCGAGCTTGCGGTTGTCGATCTTGTAGGTGACATCGACTGAGAGTTTGCCCTTGTTGATCTGGTAGCCCGCGAAGTGCCCCGAATAGGGATTGACGATCGTGAGATCGACATCCTTGAGGCTCAGGGTGATGTCGGTGTAGAGCGCCGCGGACAGCAGGTTCATCTCGCCGCTGATGCGGGCCGGAGCGTATCGGTCGACCTTGCCATCAAGGGAGACTTTGGCGCGCGACTGCGGATCGGACGAAAGCCCCTGGATGGTGCCGTTGAGGGTCTGGATGCCGACCGCGAAGTTCGGTTTGATCCAGAGATCGGCGTAGTTGAGCGAGGCGTTGACGAAGCGCACCGTGCCGATCGACAGCGGGAACGAGGTCGGCTCAGTTGCGGCGGCGGGCGCTGCCGCCGTGGCCGGCGTCGGCGTGGCGGGCTTCGCTGGCGCGCCGGTGCTCTCGGCGGCGGGTGCGGTGTCCTTCGCCGCGCCGGGGGGTTTGAGGATTTGCGAGACGTTCAGGGTCTTGTCAGGAGCAACGATCATGCGCAGGTAGAGTTCGACAAACGTCGCGCTGCCGATGCGCAGGTCCTTCGGTTTCGAGCGGTATTTGGCATTCGCAACGCGCAGCTCCTTCCACTTGATGAAATCTTCCTTGAGCGCGTTGTCGACGGTCCGTAGATCCGCAATCTGCACGTCTCCCTTGACCGAAAAAGCTTCGTCGAGCTTCCCCTCGATATCGGCCTTGCTGCCGAGCGTGCCCTGCAGCAGCGTCATCTGCGTGGACTGCGCAATGTAGGGCTGCGCGAGCGTGAGTGGCAGGCTTGCGATATCCACGTGCAAGTTGGTATTGAGCGAGCGCGGGGCGAGCTTGCCCTTGGCGGCGATCTTCCCCGAGCCATTCACCACGGAGTCGAACGTGATGTCGATGGTGTCATCGGGCGAGAGGTTGAAACCTGTGACGTGGAGGTTCAGAGGGTCGAGCAGCACCGCGGCCGCAGGTGTCGTGCTCCGGTCCTCGGCTGACACCTTGAGTCCCTGCACTCCGATGTCGGGCACGGAAACCGACCAGGCCGGACCGCCACCGCTGCTGCTTGCGGGAGCTGCGGGAGCCGGTGCCGTCGGGGCCGGCGCCGGAACACTAGCGCTCCCCGAGGCTGCGGGCGCACTTACGAGGTCGAGGAGATTGGGCCGATGGTCGGCGTCGAGCCAGGCCTTGATGTCGGCGCCTTTGAGCTCGACCTTCGCGACCTCGACCGAGCGGCGGTTCAGGTCGAGCCGCGTTTCGCTCACCTCGAGCGCACCGAGCTTGACGTAGTCCTCCGCGCCTCCCTTGGGCTTTACGCCGAGGTCCCTGACGGTCGTCTCGTGCACGTCGAGTTTGAAGTTAAGGGGGCCGCTCGCGCTCGCGAGGTCATATTCGCCCTTGATACCGATCACGCCCGAATCGAGCTCGAA
>Ga0187777_10003119_pt1 | contig 10590 bp, 7 predicted proteins | sample 1015_Q2_SP5_10_M_FD_132416 | JGI IMG/M metagenome (GOLD analysis project Ga0187777, IMG submission 132416) | Tropical peat soil microbial communities from peatlands in Department of Meta, Colombia - 1015_Q2_SP5_10_MG | ecosystem: Environmental > Terrestrial > Soil > Wetlands > Peat | place...
AGGGCACTCTCGAGCACGCTGCCGCTTTCCACGCCGACCGGAAGCCGGGGGACGTGACCGCTCCGGGCACGATCCGACGACGGATCCGCGGAGGCCGGGGCGACTGCTTTCGACTGCCGGCGGGCATGGGCTCCGACGATCGCTTCGACTGCAGCGGCCGCCCCGGGTCGGCTACCGCTTTGCCACGGTTGCGCGAGCCGCGTCGAGTCTGTGGTCGTGATCCCCGGCTATCGCCACATTGTGCACTCCGCACAACCGGCGGCTGGTAGTACACGAGCTCTGACGCGAGGCGCCGGGCTTCCCCAACGGACGAGGACCACACGTCTCGTCGCGCGCGCGAAACCGCTGCATCGCCGCGATGATGGAGAAGTCGGTGCAGGCCGGAGTTGGCGCCGAGGTCGACGAACTGCAGCTTCGCGAGGCGAAGCACGAGCGACCGGGGAGCGACGCATTGCTTGCTCCGGCTCGCAGCCGGGGCTGTGAGCAAGCGACGGCGACGACGCACGACCCGCGGGGATTAGACCAGCAGCAGTCAGAGCCGGCCGCGCTCGTCGTCGCAACCGTGAAAGCAGACGTCCGCCGGCCAGACACCGGACGAGTGCAACGCCACGCATACGATCACGTCCCACCGGCGAGCGCGACGATCGTGTTCGGGTCCCGTGGCGCGAACGGCACGCTATGGCGAAGGCGACGAGGGAGGCGCGAGCGCGCCGGCGTCGCACGTGGCAAGGCGATCGCAGACGTCGGCAATCCGCAGCAGGTTTCCGGCGTTCCAAAAGACTCGCGCGCGCCAGATGGTCCGGCGGCGAAAGCGATATCGCCTCGGGCTATGGACGCAAGACGTCGAGGGCTTCCATGCGCTGGTGGCGACAAGGATCCGAATGCGGTCAGCGATCACTCACGGTCTTACCGCCCGCAAGTAGGGGAGCTAGATGCTCGCGCGCAAGTCAGCGCCGCGTTTCGGTTCGAGTGCTCCGCCATCGGGCAGCACGGACCCGGCGTCGCTCGAGACCGCCTCTGTAGATGCCCAGCGTGCGGGGACGGGGCTCAAGCTCGCTCACGAGCGGTGGCGCTGGCAGTACGCGTCGCGCTGCGCGGCGTCGGGGCCGATCACCAGGTTTGAGGTCAGTGACTCGATCAGCCGCGCGCGGCCGGCGGCTCCGAGGTCGATCGCTCGAGCGACCTGGGCGCGCTGCGCTGGTGATTGCGCCGCGACCAGCCGCTCGGCGTTCCGCCAGGCCTCGCTCCGCCACGCGCTCAGCAACTGTTGCAGGTTTGATGGATCGAGCTGGATCGCCGGAAGCACGGTGCTGGTCAACCCCGGGTCGAAGCGGTCGGCCTCCTCCCGCAGCATGCTGGACGTCACGTCGCCGAGCAGCCCGTTGACGCTGTTGAAATCGGCCTTGCCGCTCCTCCCGTCGGGCTCTATGAGACCTGCGCGCGCGAGCGCGAACGGGAGGTCACGACTGATATGGGCATTCATCCCCAACAGCATGTCGCCGAGGGTCGCGACGGTTTCGTGATCGGCCGCGTCGAACGCGATACGCCAGGCCTCGGGCACGAGCTGCTTCCGTCCGGAGCGCCAGTTGTTGTAGGCGGTGAAGTAAAGATTGGCGAAGACCGCATCGAGATGGTTGAGGTATTCGCTGCTTTGGAAGCGTCGGGCTCCTTGGGTCTCGACTGCCTGAGTCACGCGGAGGTACATCAGAGCGAAGGGCGCCTCGTGGCTACACCGCGCGGCGAGCACGTCGTAGCGTCGCGTCATCTCGCCTACCACGTCGCGGATGCAGGCTGCCGACCCGACGCCGCAGACGTTCGTCGACGACGCGGCCGCGACCGCCGGCATCGTTCGGATCAGCGCCTGCCAAGACGCGTCTCCGTTGACGAGCGACGGCGGCGTCACGACCGCCGGGCCGCAGCCCGCCAGCGCGAACGCTGCCGAGACGGCGACGAGCAGCCGTGGCCAGAACCGCATCGCCTACGCCTCGGGCCGCCGGCGGCCGACCGCGAATCCTGCTGCGAGGAGCGCCAGCCCTGAGATGAGCAGCACGGCGCCGACATCCTCAAGCCAGGCGCTCGGCTCGTGCTGCCAACTCGACGGTTCTTGCAAGCTCGTCGCGAGCGAGTCGAACCTGTCGATCGGATCATCGAGCCGGACCGTCGGCGCGTCGCGGCCGACAGACTCGAGAGCCTGCATGCGGCCGAGGTCGACCGATGAGGCCGCGGCCGCGAAAGACCACTGGGTACTTGCGGCATAGCTCAGCTGCTTCAGCACGGGCTTGTCGACGACATCGGGAAACAGCCCGCCCATCGCGAGTAGCAGCTCAAGCAATAGAACGACGGGCAACACGCTCAGCGCCTGGTCGGCTGTGGCGACCAGCGCCGAGATCAACAAACCGAGCGCCATCCCGGCGACGCCGGCTAATACGGCAGCGATCACCAGCTCGGGCACGGGGCTCGGGAGGAGGCTGCCCTGATCGTGCGAGCCCGCGCGGGCGAGTGCAAGCAGCGCCATAGCCGTGCATTGCACGACGGTCAGCGCTCCCAGGACCGCCACCTTCGAAGCGATGTACGGGACGACGCGCACGCCGACAGCCCGCTCTCGCTGCAGAATCGGAAGCTCGCGGACTATCTCGCGCACCGCGTTCGACGCCCCGATCCACGTCGCGGCGACGAGGAGGACGAGGAGCACCAGGCCAGCGCGAGACACCGCGCGTACCTGACCCGCTCCGGGCGCCGCGAGCTCGTGCGGGGGCAACGCCACCAGCATCAACAGACCAAGGATCACAGGCTGGAGGAAGAGCAGAGCGACGTTGCGGCGGTCGCCGGCGATCACCCTCACGTAGCGGCGCACGAGGACACCGAACTGGGAGCTCCATCGGCGCGCGTCTCCGATCAGCGCCCGCGGCCGGGTCGTGCCCACCCCTGGCCGCTTGCCAGGTTCGACCACCGTCGGCTCCACGCGGAGCATCGCCTCGAGCTGACGCGCGTAGTCAGGATTGGCGCGCAACGCGGCACCCCAGTCATGTCCCCGGTCCCGGTCGAGCAACTGGAAGACGTCCTGGAGGTCGTCGCACCCAAAGAACGCCGGCGCGAGCTGGGGTGGCCCGAAGTACGCCAGGCGCCCACCGGGAGCGAGCACCAGCAGTCGATCGCACAAGCGGATGCTCTGCATGCTGTGGGTGACCACGATGATCGTTCGCCCGCCGTCGGCCAGTTCACGCATCATCCTCATGAGCGCGCGCTCGTTGCCTGGATCGAGTCCCGACGTCGGTTCGTCGAGGAACAGAAGCGAAGGCTTGGTGACCAACTCGATCGCGACGGCGACCCGTCGGCGCTGCCCCCCCGACAGACGCCTGACAACGACGTCCGTCATCCTGGCTATGCCGAGCTGATCCAGCAGCAGCTCGATCTGCACACGGCGCTCGGCAGGGCCGACATCACGGGAGAAGCGCAGCTGCGCCGCGTACTCCATTGTCTCGCCCACCGTCAGCCCGTCATGCAAGATGTCTCCCTGGGGCACGAACCCGAGGCGAAGACGCAGCTCATCGTAGTCCTCGTAAAGGTCACGTCCGTCATAGAACACGCGTCCTGTGCTCGCCGGGCGGAACCCGGTCAGCGCATTCAGAAGCGTCGACTTGCCCGCGCCCGACGGCCCGACGACGGCAAGGAACGAGCGCTCATCGAGGCTGAACGTCACATCGCTGAGCAGCGCACGTCCGATCGGGTCGCGCACCTCGAGCCCGGCCGCCTGAAAGGTGATCGAACCAGTGTCGACGTACTCCGCGAGACCGGACCCCACGAGCCGAAACGCGTGGTGCCCGACGCTCACGATGTCGAGCTCCTCGAGGATCGCGCGATCGGCAATGCGACCGTTGACGAACGTGCCATTACGGCTGCCGAGATCGACAAGCTCGTGGCGACCATCGGACCGCTCCCGCAACTCAGCATGGAACCGCGAGACGAGAGGATCGTCAACTACGATCTCGTTCGCCAAGTCGCGCCCAATCCTCGTGCGCCGGCCGATAGCCTCGTGGACTCCGCTGAACACGCCGCTGACCGCGCGCTGGCGGAGCCCCGCCGTACCGGCGGTCAGGCCACGCGCGCCCCCGGGTTGTTCACTCGCCGCCGCCAAAGCGTCACCGTCCCTTCGTAAGTCCGGCCGGAGCAAGCCAGTTCCGCACGACCCCATCATGACGGCACAGACACTCGACCGGCGATGCGCCCACATGCGAGACTTCGTCGACCCGCCCGGCGGCGGGCTCGGCGCCGACGTGCCGGTCGGGAGTTCGCCGTCGGCGATGGCCTCTGGCGCGGGGGCATTGTGGGTGAGCAACTACAACGCTGGGACCGTCTCGCGGATCGACCCGGCGACGCATGCGCTCGTGCAGACGATCCAGGCGGGGCAGACGCCGAGCGGGATCGCGGTCAGCGCCGGCGCGGTGTGGGTCGCGAACTACATCGTCGGGACGCTGTCGCGGATCGACCCGAACGTCAACCGGGTGGTGCAGACGATCCCAGTCGGCAACGCGCCGAGCGGGGTGGCTGTCGGCTTCGGCTCGGTGTGGGTGGCCAACAGCAGCGACGGCACACTCAGCCGGATCGACGCGATCACCGGCACCGCTACGGACACGATCGCACTCGGGGGCGAGCCGACCGGTGTCGCCGCGGGTTTTGGTGCGGTCTGGGTCAGCGATGCGGCGGATGGGCGTGTGCTCGAGATCAACCCACACACCGACGAGGTCGCGCAGGTGATCAGCGTTGGCACGGCACCCGGAGCGATCACCGCGGCCGACGGCGCGGTGTGGGTCGCCAATGGCCTCGACGGGACGGTCTGCCGGATCGACCCTGAGACCACTCAGGTCGCCGCGACGATCCCGGTCGGCAACGGGCCCGACGCGATCGCCGCCGGCGCCGGGGGGGTGTGGGTCGCCAACGAGTACGGCGACAATGTCGTGCGCATCGACCCGACAACGGACACCGTGGCGCGCACCGTTGCGGTCGCCAGCCCGCCGGCCGCCTTGGCGATCAGCGGCGGTCTGGCGTCGGCCGGGGTTCAGGCTTCGACTCGGGCGCACCGCGGTGGAACCCTGGTCGTGCTGCAGAACGCTCCGTTCGGTTCGCTCGATCCGGCGATTGGCGCGTCGGTCGCCGCGGATCTCACGCTCGTGATGACCAACGACGGCCTGACGGCGTTCAGGCGCGTCGGTGGCAGTGGCGGCGACGAGATCGTGCCGGACCTTGCGGTCTCACTGCCGACGCCAACCGACGGGGGGTCGCACGTACACGTTCAGGCTGCGCCCCGGGGTCCGTTACTCCAACGGCCAACCGGTCCGACCGGAGGACTTCCGACGCGCGATCGAGCGCGCGATCACGGTCGGCAATACGTTCCCCGGTTACCCTTACTACTTCAACGAGGTCGTCGGCGCAGCTGCGTGTGCCGCGCGGCCGGAGCGCTGTGACCTATCGCAGGGGATCGTCACCGACGACGCCGCCGACACGGTCACCTTTCACCTAGTGGTTCCCGACCCCGACTTCCTCGCCGAGGTCGCCATCTGGAACTCATTCGCGGTACCCGCGACAACACCCTTGCACGACATCGGCTCGCATCCGCTGCCGGCGACCGGCCCGTACGAGGTCGCCAGCGTCACCCCGCACCAGGTCGTGCTCGTCCGCAACCCCTATTTTCACGAGTGGTCCCATGCGGCCCAGCCCGACGGCTATCCCGACCGGATCGTGTGGCTCATCGGTGCCAGCGTTCAAGCGGCGGTCACCGAGGTCGAACGCGGGCAGGCCGACTACACGCTCGACCCGCCGCCACCCGACCGCCTGAACGAGGTACAGACCCGCTTCGCGAGCCAGCTCCACGTCACCCTCGATGACGTCGTGATCGGAGTAGGCCTCAACACCAGGGTGGCGCCGTTCAACGACATCCGTGTGCGCAGGGCGCTGAACTACGCCGTCGACCGTGCCAAGCTCGCGCAGCTGCTGGGACAGGACTCGCGCCCGACCTGCCAGAACCTCCCGCCCGACGTGCTCGGCTATCAGCCTTACTGTCCGTACACGCTCAACGCCAACCGCGCCGGCACCTGGAGCGCACCCGACCTTGCCACCGGCCGGCGCTTGATCGCCGCATCCGGCACCCGCGGGACACCGATCACGATCTGGAGCGGCCCCGGCTACATGACCGACTTCACGCGGCCGGGCGCTTCCTCGTCAAGCTGCTGGACAGCCTCGGCTACCCGACTCACCTCAAAGCCTTCGGCGCGGCGGCGGGCAGCAGCTGGTTCTTGCAGGCGTCTGATTCGCGCACGAAGGTCCAGGCGTTTGACATCGTCGCTGTCCCGTCGTTTCCGGCCCCGTCGCAGTTCCTCGGCCCCAACTTCACCAGGTGCCAGAGCTTCGTGCCCAACTCGCAGGGCAACTACAACGCCTACGAGTTCTGCGACCCCCAGTTCGACGGAACCGTTCGCCGCGCGCTCACGGCGCAAGCTGCCGCGTCGCCGACCGATGACGCGCCCGTCGTCAACCTCGTCACCCCGAGCATCACCGACTTCGTCTCGCGGCGGGTCGGCAACTACCAGTACAACCCCCAACTCGGCGTACTCATCGACCAGCTCTGGGTGCGCTAGCCCACCCCCGTGGGTGCCGCATAATCCCTGACCGGCACCGGTTGCCGCCCTCGCTGCGCCCCTCATCGTACCGAGTGGGGAAGGGCGCACCACGACGCCGCGCGCGAGGCCGGCAGTCCCGCTCCTCGCGCCACGCTACTTCGAAGCGCTCGGATCCGAGGCCCCCAATGCGCGGAATCCGCGCCAGTCGAAGACACTAGCCGCGGGATTGTCGGTCGGCTAGCACCGGCCGACGGCTGACGATCGCTCTGCTCGCCTGAGGCCGTCGAGGCCGGCTTGCGCTTTGCTGCATTGCACGCACGTGATCACGCCGAGGCGGTGGGAGCGACGATCGCATTCGGTCCAGTGGCCTGAACGGCGCGCTATCGGAAGGGCGACAACTGAGTCGTCTAGCAGACGACAGATCGAGCACGACGGAAGCCGAGTCATGGCGCGCATTTCCGGGAAGTCGATTGGGTTCTGTTTCGCGGAAGGGATGGGGGTTGGACCCCATTTGCGCGCGCGGGTCTGGTTGGGAGCCTGCTGGGCAGTCGTTTTCGCGAAGTCACGGAGGCAGGCAATGTCGTTAGTGACGCGTTGGGTTCTTAGGCACAAGGGCCTTGTCGTGATCGGTTGGATGGTGCTCACGATCGCCGGGATCGCCGCTGCCGGCCCTGCGTCGAAGGCGCTCAAGGCGGAGTTCTCGGTCCCGGACAAGGAGAGCTGGGAGACGAACGTCGAGATCGCGCAGGTCTACGGCTCGGATCGCAACGGGACCGCACCATTGATTCCGGTGGTTGTGCTGCCTGACGGCAAGACGGTGCGCTCGCCAGGAGTCGCGGGAGAGCTGAGCCGCGTCGACGAGCGCCTGAGGGCGGCGCTCCCAGGCGCACGGATCGCTTCATACGGCTCGACCGGAAGCGATGCCTTCGTCTCGAAAGATGGTCGCACAGCGTTCGCGCTCGTCTTCCCACGCGCAGACCCGACCTCCACGTTTGGTGAGAACTCCAAGGCGGAGAAGGCCGCGCGCGCCGCGATCGCGGGCTCGGAGGTCGCTGGCGCGCCCGTCCACCTGACCGGGTTCGACGCGCTCGCGAACGAGAGCGGCGGCAACGGCGGGCCGGGCGTTCTGCTCGAGGCGCTTATCGGCGGGTTCGGGGCGCTACTCGTGTTGGCATTCGTATTCGGCTCGGTGCTCGCGCTCGTTCCGATGCTCATGGCAATCGTCTCGATCATGACCACGTTCCTGCTGCTTTACGGCTTGACGCAGATAACCGCGGTCTCCCCGATCGTGCAATACCTGATCGCCCTGATTGGCTTGGGCGTGGCGATCGACTACTCGCTGCTGGTCGTCTCGCGCTGGCGGGAAGAGCGCTCGCACGGGCGCAGTGGCGATGAGGCCGTACAGCGGGCCATGGAGACCGCCGGCCGAGCGGTCATCTTCAGCGGCATCACCGTCGGAATCGGCTTGCTGGCGTTGATAGCGCTACCACTGCCGTTCCTCCGATCGATGGGCTACGGCGGAGCGCTGATACCCCTGGTCTCGACCGTCGTGGCAATCACGCTGCTTCCGGTCGTGCTAGCCAAGGTCGGCAGTCGGTTGGACTGGCCGCACCTCCGGACTGACGACAAGGCCAGCCGCGCCTGGACGCGGTGGGCGACGGCAGTCACCCAGCGGAAATGGCTCGCCGCCGGCACCGGGCTTTGCATCGTCATCGCGCTCGCCGTCGCCGCCACGCAGCTGCGGCTCGGTGTCTCCGACGCGGACACGATGGCTCGCTCCGGCGACGCCAAACAGGGCCTCACCGCGCTCGAGCGCGCGGGCATCGGCGAGGGCGCGCTGCTGCCCCACGAGATCCTGGTCGGCGAAGGCAGCGATCCGCAACCAGTCGCAGCCGCGCTGGACAGCGTGCAGGGCATACATGGTGCCGTCGCTCCCCGCAGCAGCGACTGGCAGCGCGGTGATACCGCGCTAGTCGAAGCGATTCCAATCGCCGACAGCGGCACCGACCAAGGCAAGGCGACCCTCGAGCGGGTACAAGAAGTCGCTCACGGCGCCAGTCCGGACGCACGCGTCGGCGGGCAGCCGGCCAGCAACGCCGACTTCATCGATGCCGTCTACGGCAACTTCCCGCTGATGTTCGCGCTGATCGCGGTCACCACCTTCATCCTGCTCGCACGTGCCTTCCGCTCACTGCTCCTGCCCGCGAAGGCAATCGTGCTGAACGTGCTCAGCATCGCAGCCGCCTGCGGAGTGATGGTGCTGGTGTGGCAGGAGGGCTACGGGTCACAGGCAATCTGGGACATCCAGGCGACCGGCTCGATCCCCTCCTGGATCCCGCTGATGCTATTTGCGTTCCTGTTCGGCCTCTCGATGGACTACGAGGTGTTCATCCTCTCGCGAATGCGCGAGGAGTACGACCGCACGGGCTCGACCCGCGCCGCCGTGATCGGCGGCATCGGCCGCACCGGACGCCTGGTCACAAGCGCGGCCCTGATTCTCTTCCTGGCGTTCCTATCGCTCGCCGCGGGACCCCAGACCGACGCCAAGATCCTGGCCACCGCGCTCGCCGCGGGGATCTTGCTCGACGCCACCGTAATCCGAGCATTGATCGTCCCTGCAGTCGTCACGCTGATGGGCCGCTGGAACTGGTGGCTACCACGCTGGCCAGCCCGCGTCTTGAGGGTTGAACCATCCACGCCGCGTCAGGTCGCAAGCGCCGCCGAAGCCGAACGATGAACCCATTCGACCTCGCACGTCTGGAGGCGCTTATCCCAACAGCGGCGACCACAAGCAGCTATCTGCCGCCAGCGGTTGGTTGAGTGATCCGGCGTGTCCTATTTGCGGGCGATTGTCATGGCGCTCGTTCACGGCGTCACCGAGCCATTCGAGCCTTGCGCACAATCGGGACGCGCTCCTTCGTGGATCCGACAGCGACGCCTCAGGACGACAGGAACGGTCCTCAGGCGGGCTTCTGTCGGCCTCTGAGGGACTTCCTCGGGTGAGACAGGATCCCGACGGCCGGCTACATCGTCACACCGAATGTGAGGCTCTTGCGGGGCTTTCGGGTCCATATACGCCTCGCTTGCGGCCAGTGGACAAAGGCCCAGCGCATCCAACGGCCTGGTCGTCAACGACGTGGCAGGCGAAACCGACGGCGTCAGGTGATCCTCAAGACCGCGATGCGGTTGTCCGCACGTCCCTCGATCAGCTTCTCAACGTGCTGATGTACGAGGTGCCAGCGACGGCTCTGGGACGGCGGTGCGCCGCTGAGTGGCTCGTCGTGTAGGGGGTGCCCTTGAACGGGCTCGGTGTTCGGCTGCCAATAGAGCCAATCCACCCGATGGCGCCGCGTGTGGTGATTCATCGAAATCGCGCGAGCTTGTCGCCGACGATGATGTCGGCTCGATCGGGCGCGTCATGCCAGCAGGCGACGAGCGCCTGGGTTGGGCTCAACGGCATCCGGATCTCGACAGCGTCACTTGGACCTCAGGGCGAAGACTGGTGAGGCGCGTGCCAGCAAATCGCCGGTTGGTCGCTGCTCAGCAGGACCGGCTTCGACCACCGAATGACCTGCCACCGCATATTCATCAACACGTTGGTCATCACCTGGCTCGTCTCAACAGACGCGCCGATGACCTCATTCTGGGCGGTCATCGGGTTCAGGTCATACGTCTCGGCCTCGGCCCCCGGCGAGCACCTTCGGGGACTGGGCTGCGTCGTGCGGTCCGGACCGTCGCCGGATCGGGCGTCGATGCTAGGCCGGTCGGGGGACTCGCTCAATCGACAAAGCCAACGTCTTGAACGTCGACCGTCAGCAAGGTCAAGCCTTACCGTATGGCTGCGACAACCAGGCGACCAGGCCGAGGGCGAAAAGTAAGTGGGGATCTATCCGTGACGATCTGGCCCGTTGACTTAGGCCCGATTAGTTAAGCCATGTCATGGACGAGAAGTCAAGCGCATCACGACAGGTGATAC
>Ga0187777_10003120_pt1 | contig 10587 bp, 9 predicted proteins | sample 1015_Q2_SP5_10_M_FD_132416 | JGI IMG/M metagenome (GOLD analysis project Ga0187777, IMG submission 132416) | Tropical peat soil microbial communities from peatlands in Department of Meta, Colombia - 1015_Q2_SP5_10_MG | ecosystem: Environmental > Terrestrial > Soil > Wetlands > Peat | place...
CGGCGAATTACCGGTCATGAAATTAACTTCGAAGAAGTTCGGCCACGCCAGAACGCTGTGTTCGATCAAAACCGTTGCCCTGTCGCCGTTGGGCACGTTCGCAGAGAGTTTTTCGCCTTGCGACGATTCCGACCCAAACGGAAAAACGTTTCCGCGAAACGACAGCGCAAGCTCTCCATCTTTTGTCGTGCCTACATTTGGTTTGGCCCCACTCAGGGTGGTGTCGTTGAGAGATAGATTAAGGTCCGCAACGTGCAGGGTCCCCCCAGTTCCATCGCCTTCATAAGTGATCGCGTCGATCGCGCGCGAATTTGTTTCAATGGTCTTGAAGGTGTCGGCGAGGGTCACTAAGTCGCGTCCTCGCCAAAGCCACAAAGCCGAAAGCGTGAGACCGAGAAGCAGAACGACGAGGATCTTTCGCACGATTACAAACTAAGCCACAGATGGACACAGATTGTCACAGATTTTCTGATCTGTGCTTCATCCGTGCGAATCTGTGGCGAAATTAAGACGCTTTTTTCTTCGCGATGTAATCGTTGATTTGCTCTTCGAGAATCTCTAGAGGCAGCGCTCCGTTCTTCAACACGTTGTCGTGAAATTCGCGTTCGTCGAACTTGTCCCCGAGTTCCTTCTGGGCACGCGCCCGAAGCTCCTGGATCTTCAACATCCCAACTTTATAGGCACAAGCCTGCCCGGGATTGACGATGTAGCGCTCGATCTCCGCCTTGACCTCTTTTTCGCCGATGCCGGTTTTGTCCCGCATGAAAGCGATCGCTTGTTCACGGGTCCAATGTTTAACGTGAATTCCGGTATCAACGACCAATCGTACCGCCCGGAAAAGCTCATCGCGTAGCCGCCCGAGATCCCCGTAGGGATCGTCTTTATACCAACCGGCTTGTTTGGCCAGCCACTCGGCATAAAGGGCCCATCCTTCCGAATAAGCGGTGAACGGAAGAACTTTTCTAAATTGCGGAACGCCTTTGAGTTCCTGCGCAATCGAAATTTGCCAGTGATGTCCCGGAACCCCTTCATGATATGCGAGGGTAGGCATGCTCCATTTCGGAACTTCGTTCATGTCCCGGAGATTTGCGTAGAAGACTCCGGGACGGGATCCGTCCATCGCGCCCCCCTCATAGTATGCGCCCGGCGCAGTGACTTCCTTGAATGGGTCAACCCTGTGAATTTCAATCTGCGCTTTCGGCGCGATGTAAAACAGGTGCGCCTTCGATTCCACGACCGCGTTGTCGATCAAGCGTTTATATTCGACGAGCGCATCAGCGCGGCCTTTGTCGTCATTGGAATAGAGAAAGCGCGGGTCTTTGCCAAGTTTGTCCATGGACGCGCCAATGGGCTGGCCGGCGAAACCATTGGCATCGAGGATCGTCCGCATCTCGCCTTCAATCCGCGTGATCTCGCGCAAACCGAGCTCATGGACTTCGTTCGGCGGCATGTTCGTGGTGGTGTTTGAACGAAGGATGTACGCGTAAAATTGATCGCCATTCGGCAGTTTCCAAACTCCGTCGTCAGTCGTCGTTTTCGGCAACAGTTCATTGAAGTAAGCAATCAACTTCTGATACGCGGGATAAACGTGGTCGGTGATGGAAGCTTCGACGCGTCTCTGCAAATCAACTCGCTGTTGGTCGTTCAGTTTGTCGATCTTCGCCGCGCGCTCCTTGAACGAAGTCGCCAGAATATTCTCGGCGGGAGGCTTGGCGACGAAGTCGGTCATTTCCTTGAGCACCTCCTCGACGACAAAGCGTGGTGGAATAATTTGTTCCTGTTCGCGCTTCCTCAGGCCTTCGAGTGTCTGATCGAACTTCCTGGGCAACCCGTCGAGCCGCATGATGTAATACTCGCAGTCGCGAGCGTTGAATAGGCGATGAGTGTTCGCCATGAAGGATGGATACCGGTTCTGCACGCCGAAGAACTGACTGACCGGATAGTCGTAGTCCTGCCACTTCTCGCCATCGACCTGATCCTGCAAAAACCATTCGAGGACGTGAGTGGAGAGCCGCTGGGAGGGGGTTTGCTTGTCCAGCGGATATTCGTGCAACTGTTGCAGATCTTTTTTCCATCGATCGATCTGCAGCTGCTGATGCGCGGGAGATTCGTCGCTCAGCTTGCCGTTGTGGCTGGTGAACCCAAATTGTTCGACTAGCCCGAGTTGTGAGAGCAGCTCCGGCTCACTGAAAATAGTCTCGGCAAAGATTTTCTCGTAAAAGAGATTCAGACTCCACGGCCGGAACCAGATCAGGTTAATGAGAAAAATCGCGACGACGACGATCAGGATCAGGATGATTGAAAAGAGCCATTTCAGGATGCGTTTAAACATAGAACTCCTTGCGATTGAGATGTGACGGGAAGATGACGGGATTCAGGATCTTTGCTTGGCGAAATAGTCCAGCGTTTTAGCGTCAGGTTTCCGAATGCGCAACGGAAATTGCCCACTGTTTGTTTCAGGCTGCGTAAATCCTTAAGTTGGTAGGGCGAGACTCTGTCGAGCCGATTCGCGGCTTTCGACTCCCCAGAGCGTCGCCCTAACCCAGAAATCGTGAATCGCGCATGCAAACGGCACTAGATTGCTGAGCGATTTCGGCCGACCACTACCGTAACTCTCATTTCAACCGCAAATCTTGTCGATGCTTTTGATCAGGCGGTGAACTTCCGTTGCCACGTCGCGAGGCAGAGCCCGGTGTTCGTGGTCCAGTCTTTTTAGAGCGAGCTTCAGTTCGCCATAAATTTCGGTTGAAACCGTGGCAACAAATTCGTGCATGAAGTAGTGCAATTGATCCGCCTCTATCACGAACCCGGCGCTTCGCAATTTGTCGGTGAGCGCATCGATAACGGCCGGAAATTCTTCCGGCTGCGCAAGGTGCTTTCTCGTAAACGGCCACATTTGCTCCAAGACAATCTCTAACAGACAATCTATCAAATGAGAAGGTTACCACGACGTCACGTTGCCGTCCGATCCGGACAGGTTGAGTTCGTGAAGGTTAACACCGACGCGTGGAAATGGCGGGATGTTTATAGATGGCTGCTCGGACTGAACTGGCCACAGTTCGCCGCCTTTGTCTCGATCGTTTACGTCGCTCTCAATCTGGTTTTCGCGGTTTTCTACAGCCTTGATCGCAACAGCATCGCGGGCACCACGATGTCAGAATGGTTTTTAGACTGTTTTTTCTTCAGCGTCCAAACCCTGGCTACGGTGGGTTATGGCCACATATATCCCCAAAACATTTATGGCCATGTCGTAAGCACCGTCGAAATCATGACCGGCGTGTTTCTCCTGGCGGTCATGACGGGCCTCATTTTCGTCCGCTTTTCGCGACCAGTTGCGCGTGTTTTATTCAGCAGATCAATCGTGATCGGTCCTTTAAATGGCAAACCGACGTTGATGATCAGGATCGGAAACGAAAACCATCACAGCATGGTCGAGGCAAAGTTTCGGATCATGTACTCGCGAGACCAGCCATTGATCGAAGGCGGCGACTTCCGATACTTTTACGATCTCAAACTGCATTTTAGCCAGCTCACAGTTTTTCCAGCCGCGTTAACGCTTCGACACGAGATCGACCAGAATAGTCCGCTTCACGGTGCGACGGTGGAATCCCTGGAAGCGGAGCGCGCCCTGTTCCTTGTTTCTGTCGTCGGTATCGACCCGGTTATCGCGGCCGAAGTGCAGACGCAAAAGGATTACACCTTTCGCGACCTAAAATTCGGGCACCGTTTCGTCGAAATTTATACTCAACACGGGAGCGGGAAGCTGACGGTAGATTACGGGCGGCTACACGACACCGAGCCGGTTTGATCCAGCCTGCTTTGGAGGGCGGTGCGACGCCAATCCGGCTCGGACCTCGCACCGCTTTTTTGACGCGCGATGAGAGCGGCGCGGGGACACGCCGCACTCCAAGGCGCTTCGCGCTGCTCTCGCACCATCTAGGGCAATTCAGGCAGCGTTACCGGACGACAGTCTTATCCGTCAAATCCGTGTGATCCGTGGTTTCTGCTATTTCCCGATCAGAATAAATATGCCGGCGAGGATCGCTAGGATTCCCATTAGCACGCCGGGAATCACGATCGCGAACAACATCCCGATACCCGCGAGAATGAGGTAAATCGCCAGCAACAGCATACCGATGTTCTTGGTGAAGTTCATGAGATGAGCCTTTCGTTAGGTTGACGGTCGGATCATCCACGGCCCGACAGAATTGTCACGACTAAAAACGGACCAACCGCGGCCCACGCAAGTGGCGCTGATGAAACGCTCTGGGCTTGTCTTATCCGTTTAAATCCGCGTAAACCGCGGTTATTCTGTTTCCCTAACCACCCTGCATGGACAACGAGCATCCTCACATCGACAAACCGGAACCGCGGTGGCAGGCGTTGCTCGCATTTCTGGCCGTGGGCGCCGTCTATCTCGCGCTTCCCAACAATCTCGTCTTCGGCCCGACCTGGCTCCTGCCGACATTGATTGTGGTGCTGCTCGTTCCAACCGTGATGACTCATAGAACGGGCAGCCACTCGCTGAATCGCGTTTTGGGAATCGTTATCAACGGAATTACGACGATTGCCCTGATTGGTTCGGTCGTCCTCCTGATCCGCGCGCTGCCGTCACACAAAGAATCGCCCCTGGCATTGTTACGTTCCGGCGGGCTGTTGTGGCTAACCAACGTGATTGTGTTCGCGCTCTGGTATTGGCGACTCGATGGCGGCGGACCGACCGTGCGACACGAGCGAAAAGAATTCGGCAGCACCAGCTTCTTGTTTCCCCAAATGCAAATTCCGCACGATGAGCGGGCGCAATTTGAATGCCTGCATTGGCGGCCACGCTTCGTCGATTATTTCTTTGTCGCGTTCACCCAAAGTTCGACCTTCGGTCCGACCGATGCGCCGCTCCTTGCCCGCTGGGCGAAAATCCTTTCCGTCGTCCAAATCACGATTTCGCTCAGTATTGTAATTCTCCTTATTTCGCGCGCGGTCGGCGTGCTGTGAGCAATGAATTTGGAAACCAGGAATCCAGGATGGAATTAAGGAACATCATGTCCTGTTTTCGTTCTTGGTTTCCTGGCTTCCGAATTAATCTTTTCTGATGAACACTTGGGTCGGCACGTCCGGTTTTCAATACACCGAATGGAAGGGCAATTTTTATCCCGAAGATCTGTCGACCGCCAAGATGCTGCCCTATTATGCCGAGCGATTCTCGACTACCGAGATCAATTATACCTTTCACCGCATTCCTGCGCCGAAGACGATTGATAACTGGAAAGCGCAAACGCCCGACAGGTTCCGGTTCGCGTTGAAGGCGCCACAGAAAATCACCCACTGGTCGAAGTTGAAGGATTGCGTCGATACTCTGGAATATTTCTGCAAAGTCGCGTCCGGGCTGGGGGAGCGACTCGGCCCCGTGCTCTTTCAACTACCGCCGACATTCAAGAAAGACGCCGACGTCTTGAGTTCATTTCTTCGCGAGTTTCCGGATATGCGGGCCGCGTTTGAGTTTCGTCACGATTCCTGGTTCGACGACGAGATCTTTGATCTGCTGAAGTCGCGAAACATTTCCCTGTGCATTGCCGACACTGACGATCTCGCCACCCCAAAGAAAATCACTGCCGATTACGGTTACCTCCGTCTGCGACGTGAGGATTATCAGAGGAAAGACGTTGAGACTTGGTCAAAATTCGTGAGCGAACAGAAGTCGAATTGGAAGGACGCCTTTGTCTACTTCAAGCACGAAGACAGCGGCACCGGCCCAAAGCTGGCGAAGCAAATGATCGAAATCCTTAACGCGTGAGGCGGCGTTTGGTAGGGCGACACTCTGTGGAGCCGTCACGGGAGGGTGTTGTAATGCCCTTTCGTCCCGCCGGGACTTCGGTTCGTGAGGAACATTTTTCCCAGGCTTGAAAGCCTGGGCTATTCTCGAACGATTCTTGTCTATGGCCGATTACTTCCCAACTTCACGCAGACCGATTGCCGCGACTTTTCGCCGAACCGCTGGCGCAGCGACCCAGTTTTGCGTACAAAACGGAATTCATCCGGATGCGATCTCGTATTTGTCGATCTTCGCGGCAGCGATCGCGGCAATATGTTTTTGGAAGTCGGGCGACGCGCGCTGGCTTCTGATCGTTGCGCCGTTGTTTTGCATTCTCCGGCTCTGGCTCAACATGCTTGACGGCATGGTGGCAGTCGCAGCAAACAAGGCGAGCTGGCGCGGGGAAATCCTGAACGATTTACCGGATCGAGTCTCGGACGTTGTTATCTTCGTCGGCGTCGCCCACAGCGGCTTGATGAATCCTCTGACTGGGTATTGGGCCGCAATCCTTGCAGCGCTAACGGCCTATGTCGGCTTGTTCGGGCAAGCGCTCGGCGGTCAACGCGAGTTTGGCGGCATCATGTCAAAACCGTGGCGCATGGTGGCGCTTAGCATCGGCGCATGGGCAACCTTCGCTATTGGACCCATTCTGATTCGGCGATTCTCGATTCTCGATTTAACCTGCCTGGTCATCATTGCCGGCTGCGTCCAAACAATCGTTGTACGCTTGAAACGAATCACCTCCGCGCTGCAAGATAAGCAGTGATGTCGCCGCAGATCGCGCTGCACGATCCCATCTTTCGCGCTTACTTCACAATCGTTTTGGTTTCGCTTGCGGTTGGCGGATTAATCCTCAGTTTCCTGCGTCTTGTCTTAAGAAAAGAAACCGGTTCGATGTTCCAAACCTACCGATCGTGGATTCTCATGGCCGGCGTCGGTCTGCTAGTCGTTTTTCTCGGACGCATCGCCACAATCATCGGCGTCACGCTGGTCGGGATCCTGGCCTTCAGGGAATTCGCACGCGTGTCCGGTTTATATCGGGACTGGTGGATGACCGGCGCCGTTTATGCGGGACTCATCACCGTCGGAGTCGCCTCTCTCAGTCCGCAGCCACGCGGTGAAGAGCCGGGCACTGGCTGGTACGGACTCTTTGTTACAGTGCCGGTATTTGCGATCGCGCTCATTCTATTGATTCCCATTTTGCGGAATCGGGCCCGCGGAGAACTTCAACAAATGTCGCTCGCGATTGTCGGATTCATCTACGTGGGGTGGATGTTCGGCCATCTTGGCTTTCTAGCCAACGCGACGAACGCTTACGGATTGGTCTGCTTCATCATTTTCGCGACCGCGATTTGCGACGTTGCCGCGTTCACTTTCGGAAAAATCTTCGGCCGCCATCCGTTGCGGAGCGAGATCAGCCCCAATAAAACCTGGGAAGGCGCCTTTGGAGCGTTTTGCGTCGCCATGATTTTACCGTGGTTGTTGCGGTTCTCGTTTCCGTTTTTCGGTGTTCGCGAGCTCGTTCTCACGGGATTGATTGTTGGAATCGGCGGACAGCTCGGTGATCTTTCCGTTAGCGTGATCAAGCGGGACATCGGGACAAAGGACATGGGCGCGACCATTCCCGGGCACGGTGGCATTCTCGACCGGATCGACAGTCTGATTTATACCGCGCCGCTGTTCATGCACATGGCCGGCTATTATCATCCGCTGCGATGAAGAAGTGGCCCTACGATTCCGCGCGCGATCTGGACCAGGATCCGGCCGACCGGCTTCGGCAGTTTCCCCGCCAGCCCGACATGCTCGTTTACGGATTGCGCTCGTTTTGCGCACTGATCATTCGCGCGTTACTGCGCGTCTACAATCGTTTTGAGATTATTGGCCAGCAAAATCTTCGCACCAACCGTTCCCTTGTGATCGTGGCAAATCACTGCAGCCACCTCGATACTCTTTGTCTGCTGGCGGCGCTTCCGTTGAGAAAGCTTCATTGCACGTTCCCAGCCGCGGCGTCCGATTATTTCTTCCAGCGTATCCCACGCCTCTTGGCGGCTGCCGTCCTTGTGAACGCGCTGCCGTTCGCCCGGAACCGCGTCCGCCAAAGCCTCTCGCTGTGCCAGCGGCTGCTCGCTAAGTCGGGAACGATTCTGATCATTTTTCCTGAAGGAACCAGATCGACGACTGGCACGGTTGGCGAATTCAAATCCGGAGTTGGCGCGCTCGTCGCGGGCCATGACGTTGCTGTCGTCCCGTGTTTTATCGACGGGTCGCATCAAGCATGGCCGAAAGGCAGGCGCCTGCCGCGGCCGCGAAAACTTCGATTGATTGTTGGCGCGCCTCGAAATTATCGGCAGCGAACCACGGACAAGATCGAGGTCGCCTCGATCGCAACCGAACTCCGCGATGCAGTAGTAGCGTTGGGCGAGAGTGGAACGCGATCTCCAAGCGCGTTTCTGAGGCCTAAAGACGATCCACTCATGACAGAAAACACATTCACGAGTTGGGATGGCACCGAACTGTTTTATCGGTCATGGATTCCGTCAAAGGCGTCTAGTAAAGCCCTTCTTCTATTTCATCGCGGTCACGAACATTCCGGACGCTGGCAAGGGACCGTCGACTCGCTATGCCTGAATGATGTTGCGGTTTTTGCCTGGGACGCCCGCGGCCATGGTTGTTCGCCGGGAGAACGCGGCACGGCAAACAATATTCACGATGTGACCAAAGATGTGGATGCGTTCGCGCGGCACGTTTCCAAGACCCATGGGATTCCAGTCGAAAACATGATCGTGCTCGCCCACAGCCTGGCAGCAGTAACGGTTACCGCTTGGATCCACGATTATGCGCCGCCGATTCGGGCGATGATTCTGGCCACCGCTGCCTTTCAAGTGAAACTTTATGTGCCATTCGCAATTTCCGCGTTGCGAATTCTTCGGCCGCGGTTCGTAAAAAGTTACGTGAAATCGCGAATGCTGACCCACGATAGCGAGGAAGCCGCGCTCTATGATTCGGATCCGCTGATCTTCCGGCAAATCGCGGTCAATCTACTGCTCGACCTTCACGACGTGGCGAGACGGTTGGTCTCCGACGCTGGTGCGATCCACACCCCGACGTTGATGATCGGAGCCGGAAAAGACTGGGTCGTTAGCCTGAAAGCGCAGCGTGAATTTTTCGGCCGCCTCTCATCAACCGACAAGCGATTCGAGATTTTTCCCGGCAGCTATCACGCGATCTTTCACGAAACGAACCGGCGCGAGGTTATTGATCTTGTCCGCGATTTCGTGACTGAACGGTTTGCGAGTCCACCCGTGGCTTCATCACTGATAGATGCCGACAAACGTGGTTATACCGCGCGCGAGTATCAACAATTGAAAAAGAACGGCAGCGCGAAGTTCGCGATCGCGGGCGTCGGCCTTCAGATCGCGAGACGATTGAGTCGGGGTATCGAAATTGGCTTCGACTGCGGTTTCGATTCCGGTTTGTCGCTCGATTACGTTTACGAAAATAACCCACGAGGCGTTACTGGCATCGGACGATTGATCGACAAGTCGTATCTGAACAGCATTGGTTGGCGCGGGATTCGCCAGCGCCGACTGAATCTTGAAAGCACTCTTCGGGAATTCATTTGTAAAGTGCATCACGAGGGTCGCCCAGTGAGAATTCTGGATATCGCGGCAGGCCCGGGTCGTTATGTAATCGAGACAATTCGCGCGCTTCCGGAAATTCAAATCAACGCGACGCTCTGCGATTACAAGCCAGAAAACGTTGCTTCGGCGCGGGCGTTGGCGGATGCCTCAAGTCTCAACGGCGCGATCGTCGCGCAACGTGGTGATGCATTTGATCGCGCATCGCTCGGTAAAGTTCACCCGCGCGCGACGATTGGGATCGTTTCCGGACTCTACGAATTATTTTCATCGAACGATGCGGTTTTGAATTCGTTGCGCGGCCTGGCGAATGCAATTGAGCCGAACGGATATCTTATTTACACAAATCAGCCGTGGCATCCGCAGCTGGAGTTCATTGCCCACGTCCTGCGTAACCATCAGGGCAAACCATGGGTCATGCGCCGCCGCACCACTGCTGAAATCGACGAGCTCGTTCGCGCTGCGGGATTCGTCAAGCTCGACATGGAAATCGACAAGTGGGGGATGTTTACGGTGTCGATTGCAAAACGTTTGTCTACGGTCATCCCGAGTTGCAGAGACATCGAGGGATCTCACAACAGAAACGACGGCACGCAAGCGTCCGATGGATCCAGCTTGAAACCAACGTTCCCTTCGTCGCGCAAGCGTTCATAATTTTGAGAGATCCTTCGCTGCGCTCAGGATGACAGGTCGTGAAATTACGCTTCTCATACTCAATCGGACTGTCGATCCTGTTCCTCATCGTTTACGGCGGCTGCAATTGGATCACTGCCCGACGCGCTAATGTGCCAACACTCTATTTCGAATGGGAGCGTTCGCTTCCCTTCGTGCCGTTCTTCATTCTGCCTTACATGTCGATCGATGTCTTCTTTGTCGCAGCGCCCTTTCTCTGCCGGACTGACCGCGAACTATCGGTCTTCGCCAGGCGAACCACCACCGCAATTGTGATTGCTGGAGTCTGCTTCCTGCTTTTTCCGTTTCGCTTTGCGTTTCCTCGACCGCACGCCAGCGGCTGGCTCGGGGCGCTCTTCGATTGGTTTCGCGGAATGGATGCTCCTTACAATCTGCTGCCGTCACTTCATGCCGCGTTGATGTTGATTCTCGCCGACGTCTATCTCCGATACACTCGCGGCGGCGCGC
>Ga0187777_10003121_pt1 | contig 10581 bp, 13 predicted proteins | sample 1015_Q2_SP5_10_M_FD_132416 | JGI IMG/M metagenome (GOLD analysis project Ga0187777, IMG submission 132416) | Tropical peat soil microbial communities from peatlands in Department of Meta, Colombia - 1015_Q2_SP5_10_MG | ecosystem: Environmental > Terrestrial > Soil > Wetlands > Peat | place...
CGCCGTTCTGGTTGCGGCGGTTCACGTCCGCGCCGCGCGCGAGAAGAAGGGCGACCGCCTCGGTGTGGCCGCCGCGCGCAGCCATCATCAGCGGGGTGGTCCCGTTGGGCGATTCGGCGTCGACCTCGGCTCCGACCTCGAGCAGGTAGCGCATGACATCGACGTGCCCGTTGCTGGCCGCGTAGATCAGCGGCGACCAGCCCGGCGGATTGACGTCCGCGCCCCGGGTAAAGAGCTTCTTCACGATGATTAGATGGCCGTTGAGCGCCGCGACCATGATCGGCCGATCGCCGTAGCGATTCTGAGTGTCCACCTTGGCGCCGGCGGCGAGCAGGAGCTCGACGGTCCGCTCCCAGCCGGCACGCGCGGCCACGAGCAGCATCGGATCGCCATTGGGATCCACCGTGTTCGCATCCATCCCCCGCGCAAGCATCGCCTGCACGTCGTCGCTGCGATCGGTCGCGACCGCTTGGACGAAGCGCTCGTAAAGCCCCTGGGGGGCCGTGGCGCCGCCGGCGTCAAACGATACCAGGGCGCAAAGTAGACACGCGAAGGACCTTCCGAGCGGCCTAATGTGCATTGGCGTGGATCCGGAAGAGGCGGAAGAAATTCGCCGAAGTCGCCGCCGCGATCTCCTCAGGCGTGACGGCACGCAGCCGGGCGATTTCCTCCGCAACATAGCGCACGTAAGCAGGCTCGTTGGTCTTGCCGCGGTACGGAACCGGAGCGAGATAGGGTGCGTCGGTTTCGATCAGCAGGCGCTCGAGCGGAACGCGGCGCGCCACGTCCCGCACGGCTTCAGCATTCTTGAACGTCACGATGCCCGAGAAAGAGATGTGAAAGCCCTGCTCGAGGGCGTCCTGGGCCATCTCCCAGCTCTCGGTAAAACAGTGCATCACCCCGCCCACCTCGCCGGCGCGCTCGGCGCGCATCACGGCAAGGGTGTCTTCGCGCGCGGCGCGCGTGTGGATCACGAGCGGCTTGCCGCAGGCGCGGGCGGCGCGAATGTGGGTGCGGAAGCGTTCCCGCTGCCACTCGAGATCGCCACCCAACCGGTAGTAATCGAGCCCGGTCTCGCCGATAGCCACGACCTTCGGGCGCCCTGCCAGGGCGACCAGCTCGTCGATGGTCGGCTCGCGCGTCTGCTGCGCATCCGGATGGACGCCGACGCTGGCATAGAGTTGCGCGTGCGCGGCAGCGATTCCAAGCACCGCGGGCAGTTCCGGGAGACTCACGGCGATGCAGAGCGCGTGCGTGACGCGGTTGGCCGCCATCGCGTCGAGCACCTCGGGTAAACGCCCGGCGAGCTCCGGAAAGTCGAGGTGGCAGTGGGAATCAACGAACACTAGACGTCCCAAAAAGCATTGCCGCGTTAACCGGCGCGGAGCGCCGCCTTCAACGCGGCAAGTTGGGGCGCCACGCAACGCGTGACGCACGAACTACATCGTATGCGTGGGCCGATTCGATGCCAGTGCTTCGCCGAGCACCTTCTCGATCTGCGCGCGCGCCGAGGCACCGGTTTCGTCGTTCGTGAACTGCACCCCTATGCCCGGAGTTCGGTTGCCCTGGACTCCGTCGGGCGTGATCCACACGACCTTGCCCTGCACGGCGATGCGCTGCGGATCATCCATGAGCGACAGCAGCATGAACACTTCCTCGCCGAGCGCGTACTGACGGTTGGTGGGGATGAAGATCCCCCCGCCCTTGAGGAACGGCATGTACGCAGCGTAAAGGGCGGCTTTCTCCCGGATGTTGAGCGATAGCACCCCCGGTCTCGACACTGTCGAGCTGCCGTTGAAGCGTTCGCCGTTGCCGCTACCTGCCATCTTCGCTCGTGAAGAGTCCCTGATACTCGAACAGCATTGCTTCGGCGACAAGCCGCGGCGTCAACGGGTGGCCGAGCAGCCCGCGCTGCCGGAGCAGCATTTGATAATAGCGGAACAACGATAGTCGCGCCACCCGACGGCCCAGCTGCGCCAGCTCGCCTGCGCGGTCGAGATGAAACCTTGGCGCGCCGTCGTTCATGCTCGTCGCGAGGTCCGCGACCCAGGTCGTCAGCCAGTAGACTACATCGGCAAGTACAGCCTTTCTCTCATCCCTGCGATAGCCGTCGATGCGCGCACCCAATGTCACCGGCGAGAAGCGATGCGGGCGGGCGAGCGCGTCGATCAGGAAATCCCGCTCGCGCTGCACGGCGGGATCGGCCAACGCGGCGGCCAGCAACGGGGCTCCACCTGCTTGCGCGAGCATCAGTTCCGGCTGCGCCACACCCTGCTGCGCGAGCCACGAAGCAGCCACCGCCGGCTCAGGGCGTGGCGCGAGGAATCGGCGACAGCGGCTGACGAGCGTTGCGCGAAGGCGGCCCGGCTGGTGAGACACGAGCACGAGATAAGTCGCCGGTGGCGGCTCCTCGAGCGTCTTGAGCAGAGCGTTCGCGGCCGCTGCATTCATGCGCTCGGCCGGGATGATGATGGCGACCTTGGCTCCCTGGCGATGCGCAGAGAGTTGGGTGAAGTCGGTCAACTCGCGAATGCGATCGACAACGATCTCCTCCACCGGAGTCTCGTTGCCGTCCTCGTCGCGCTCGATCGGCTCGAGAACGCGCAGATCCGGATGCGCGCCAGCGTCGGCGTAGCCGCAGCTCGGACAACGACCGCATGGCGCGCCATCGCTCGATGGCGACTCGCACAGGAGCGCCCGCGCGAAGTGCAGCGCCAGAGCGCGCTTGCCGATGCCGCGCGGGCCTTCCAGCAGCAGCGCGTGCGGCCAGCGGGCGCGGGCGGCGAGCGCCGCTGCTGCCGCGTCACGCTGCCAGGGAAGAAGCTCGTTCATAGCACCGCGACGATGGCGGCCAGCTCGCGTTCGACCTCCTCGCGCGGTACCGTCGCGTCGATCACGCGGCAGCGCTGCGGATCGGCGCGAGCGCGCTCGAGATAGACCGCGCGGACTCGCTCGAAGAACTCGGCGTTCTGACGCTCGAACTTGTCGAGCGCACGGCCGTCGCTCAGCCGCTCACGCCCCACCCGCGCAGGCACGTCGAAGACGATGGTCAGATCGGGCCGGAATTCACCGATTGCGTCGCGCTCGAGTGCGGCGATCGTGTCCCGCAACACGCCGTGGCCGCCGCCTTGATAAGCGTAGGTCGCGTCGGTGAAGCGATCACAGAGGACCCAGGTCCCGGCGTCGAGCCGCGGCCAGATTTCGCGCTCGCAATGCTCGCGGCGCGCCGCGAACATCAGCAGCGTCTCGGTGAGCTTCGCCATGGGCTCCCTCAGAAGCAACTCGCGCAACCGCTCGCCGAGGGGCGTTCCGCCCGGTTCGCGCGTGATCCATACGCTGTGGCCGCCACGCTCGAGCAGCCTCTGCAATGCCGGCAGGTGGGTGCTCTTGCCCGCGCCGTCGATGCCTTCGAGCGTGATGAAACGGCCGCGCTGCGGCTTGGCTGCTGGCGTCAAGTGAAAGTGTGGCCGAACGTGGAGCGCCGGTCGCAACGTCACTGGCCGGCGCGCTGGTATTTTGCCACGGCCCGATCGTGATCGGCGAGGCTCGTGGAGAACTCGCTCGAGCCGTCGCCGCGGGAGACGAAATACAGATACGGCGTTGACGGCGGATGCAGGACCGCGTCGATCGATGCCTGACTCGGCAGCGCGATCGGCGTCGGCGGCAGGCCCTCGCGCGTGTAGGTGTTGAACGGGTGGTCGCGATCGAGATCGCGCCGCGTAAGCTTGCCCTCGAAGCGCTCACCGATGCCGTAGATTACTGTCGGGTCGGTTTGCAGCCGCATGCCCTGGCGCAAGCGATTCACGAATACGGAGGCAACCAGCGGCCGATCCGACGCGCGGCCCGTTTCCTTCTCCACGATGGAGGCGAGAACAAGCGCCTCGTACGGCGTCGAGAGCGGCAGGTCCGGCGCCCGCGCTGCCCACGCCGCAGCGAGCCGCTCGCGCATGAGGCGGTTCGCCCGCTTGAGGAGCGATAGGTCGGTCGCTCCCGCCGCAAAGAAATAGGTATCGGGAAAAAACCATCCCTCGGGCTCCTTCTCGCTCGACCCGAGGCGCGCCATCAGCTCAGGACCTGACAGGTCGGCGACCTGCGTCACGATCTCTCCGTCGGCGCGCAACGCTTCCCTGAGATCGCGCATCGTCCAGCCCTCGACGATGGTAAAGCTCGTCTCCGTGGCATCGCCCTGCGTGAGCTTGGCGAGCAGCGTGGTCAGCGTCGTTCCCGCGGCGAGCTCGTAGTTGCCGGCCTTGATCGCACGGTCCACGCCGCCGAGCCGGGCAAGCCCGACCAGCGCCCATTCTCCCGGCAGCACGCCGTCGTCCGACAGCTCGCGCGCCACCGCGCGCAGCGTCGCCCCGGTGCGCACGGTGAAACTGTAAGGATCCTGGGGCAGCGGCAGGGCGCGCAGCGCGAGCCACCAGTAGGCGAGCGCGGCGCCGATGGCGGCGAGAATCACCAACGCAAACAAACGCCGCAGCACGGGAGCCCGCGAAGCGAGAGAAAGATCGCGCGATTATAATGGCCGCATGCGCAGATCGCTTGCCGCCGCGCGCCGTTGCGGCTTCACGCTGATCGAGATCATGGTGGTCATCGTGATTCTCGGCATCCTTGCCGCGCTGGTCGTGCCGAGGTTCATCGAGCGACCCGACGAGGCGCGCGTCATCGCGGCGAAGACCGACATCGCCGCCATCATGCAGGCGCTCAAGCTGTACCGGCTCGACAACCAGCGCTACCCGACGAGCGAGCAAGGTCTCGCCGCGCTGGTGACGAAGCCGGTGACGCCGCCTGCGCCGCCGAACTGGAGACCGAACGGCTACCTCGAGCGGCTGCCCAAGGATCCGTGGGGCAATCCGTATCAATACCTCAATCCCGGCCTGCACGGAGAGATCGACGTGTTCAGCTTCGGCGCCGACGGCCAGCCCGGCGGAACCGGATTCGACGCGGACATCGGCTCGTGGGATCTGTGAGTTCGCGGCGAGGCGCCGGATTCACTCTCGTCGAGCTGCTGGTGGTGATTCTCGTAATCGGGCTCGCCGCCGCCATCACTTATGCGCAGCTCGAGCTCGATCCGCGACAGGCCCTGGAGCGTGAAGGGCGACGCCTCGCGAGCGCGATAGAGCACGCCTCGCAGCTCGCCCAATGGAAGAATCGAACGGTGGGCCTGTCGGCTCTCGGCGGTGGCTATCGCTTCTGGCAGCGCGAAGCGACCGACGCCGGCGATGGCTGGATTGCGCTGTCGGACGACGACGTGCTGGCGCCGCGCGCGCTCCCCTCGCCGCTGGCCGTCACGCCGCGCAGCTACGCGGGCCAGGTCGTTGCCCCCGGCGCCGTGCTTCCGCTCGTGCCCAGCGGGCGCAACGAACCCTTCGTGATCGAACTCGATGCGCCCGAATGGCGGCTGCTGCTCGCCGCCGACCCGTTGAACCGGGTCGCGATCTACGGCCCGTCGCCGCGCTGAGCATGCGCGCGGTCACCCGTGCAAAGATAGGCCGCGGGTTCACTCTGGTCGAAGTACTGGTGGCGCTGGCCATTCTCGCCGTGGCGCTCGCGGCGGGTTTTCGCAGTGTGAGCCAGACCGCCGCAAGCGCAACTGCGCTCAAGGCGCGCACCCTCGCACTGTGGGTCGCTGAAAACCGCCTTGCGGCCGCGCAACTGGAAGCTCCTGCGCCGGCGATCGGCGAGCGAGACGGCGTCGAGCAGCAAGCGGGAGTGAGCTTCGCGTGGCACGAGGCGGTGGTCGGCACGCCGAATCCCGCATTTCGCCGCATCGAGATAAGCGTGGCGGAAAGCGCACGGGCGGACTACGTGCTGGCCCGGCTCGTCGGCTACATCGGGCAATCCGCGCAACGATGAACACCCACGTGCATCTCCGCGGTTTCACGTTGATCGAAGTGCTGCTCGCGCTCGGCATCCTCGCGCTCCTTGCCGTTCTCGGCTACCGGGCGGTAGCGTCGCTTTCCGACAGCGAGACTCGCCTTTCGGCCGAGGCGACGCGATGGCGTACTCTCGACCAGTTTTTTGCGCGGCTCGAAAGCGATCTGCGGCAGGCGGTGCCTCGACCCGCGCGCTTCGGTGAAACGCGCATGCCTCCCTGGGTCGGCCAGGCTGACGCAGCGGGCAATAGTGCGCTCGAATTCTCACGCGCAGGTCCCGAGTTCGCACTCGAGGCGGCCAGCGCCGGGCAGCGTCTGACCTACGCGTTTCGCGACGGCGCTGTGGAAGTGCGCTACTGGGCGAGCTACGACAGGCCGCGCAACTCGGAGCCGACAGCCTACCCGCTGGTGACCGACATTACCGAGTTCCGGCTGTCGTATCTCACGCGCGACGGCCAATGGAGCGATACCTGGCCGCTAACGGGTGACGCCGATCTGCCGCGAGCCGTGCGTGTGCGCCTCACATTGGCCTCCGGCGAATCGATCGAGCGATGGCTCGCCTTGCGGTGAGCGCTTTTGCGCGGCCGGCAGCGTCGCAGCGCGGCGCCGCCATCGTCATGGCCATGCTGCTCGCCGCGCTGGCGGCGACCATCGCGGCGACGCTGCTCTGGCAGCAGCAACTCTGGGCAGGCGAATACGAGCGCCGTCGCGACCAGGTGCAGGCCCAGGTGCTCGCCATGGCCGGAGTGCAGTGGGCAAGGCAAATCCTCTTCGATGCAACGCGCACTTCGACCGTCACGCACCTCGGACAGCCCTGGGCCTATACCCTGCCGCCCACGCCGATCGAGAACGGCTCGATCGGAGGCTACATTACCGACGCCGAGGCGCGAATCAACGTCAACAACCTTGCCACCGGGGGTAATGCATCGCTGCCCACACGGGCCTCGCTGCAGCGTTTGTTCGGCATCCTCGGCATACCCGTTGCGGCGCTCAACGCAATCATCGACTGGGTCGACGCGGACGATCAGGTCACGCCGGGAGGCGGCGCCGAGGATGCGTACTATCAGGCGCTTGCAGTGCCCGGCCTCGCGGCCAATGCGCCAGTGCGCCGAGTCGCGGAGCTGCTCAGCGTTCGCGGCGTTGATCCGCAAACCCTCGCGCGGCTACGTGGCTTCGTGGAGGCAGTCGATGCGCCCGCCCCCGTCAACGTGAATACGGCTCCGGCGGAAGTGCTGATGGCGGCGATCGACGGGCTCGATGCGAGCGCCGCGGCGGCACTCGTGGCGGCCCGTGCGCAGGCACCCTTCGCCAGCGTCGCCGATTTTCGCGCCCGGCTCGCGCGACCCCAGCTCGTCGTCGACGAGACGCAGCTTGCCGTGCGCAGCGACTGGTTCATCGTGACGATCGAGGCGCGGCAGGGCGATACGCTGGCGCATGCGAGAGCCCTGCTCAAGCGCACGACCAACGCCACCGAGTGGCCGGTCGTGATCTGGCAGACCGTGGAATAGAACGCAGGCAGTGACCCGTGCGCGTTCTGTCCGGGCGTAGCGGTCGAGTACAATCGGCGCGGATTTCCATGGCGCTCACCATGCCGACCGCGACGACCCTGCGCGTCTTCATCGATGCCCTCCCCGAGGTCGGTCGCGCCGCCGAGTGGGTTCTCTTCGACGGAGCCGATCGCAGCGTTCGCAGGGGGCGCGACGGGCCGGGCGCCTGGCCGGCCGCAGACCGGCGCGAAGCGGTGATCGCGGCCGCCCAGGGCAGGCTCGCTGTCGTTACGGTCCCGGCGCTGCCTGCGGCGCGCGCGAGCGCGGCCGCGCGCTACGCGCTCGAGGATCAGCTCGCCGGCGCTGCCGAAGCAAGCCACGTCGCGCTGGCTTCGCAGGCCGAGGACGGAAGCGTGCGCAGCGCCATCGTTTCCGACGAGTGGATGCGCGCGTTTACCGCCGCATCGAAGCGCTGCGGCATTACCTGGGACCGTGCGCTGCTCGAGAGCGATCTTGCTCCCGCCGCGCCGGGAAGCTGGCGCTGGTGCGCGCCCGCGGCGACGCAGGACGGTTTCGCGCGCACCGACCGCGCGACCACGCTCGCGGTTGGCCCCGCTAGCGGTGACGCACCGCCGGCGGAGCTCGCGCAAGCGCTCGCGAGTGCTGGCGAACGCCGGCCCCGCAGCGTGCGCGTCGACGCCGCAGGAGCGACCGCGGCGCTGCTCGCCAAGGCGCGCGAGCGGACCGGTGTCGAGTTCGTCGCCGGTACTCCATGGCGCTGGGCCGATGTACCGTCGGCCGCTTTCGCGAACGCCATCAATCTTCTCACCGGTGCGTACGGCGCATCGCCGCGTGCCGCTGCGCCGAAGCTCGCCAAGATCCTGCAGCCTGCGCTGTGGGTCGCAGCGATCGCGCTCGCCATTGCAGTGATCGCCGGCGTGGGCGACTGGCTGTGGCTACGCTGGCAGGTTGCTTCCGCCGAGCGCGGCCTTGATGCGCTGGCGCGCGCCGCAGTCCCCGAGTACGCGTCAGGATCTCTGCCGGGACTGACGCCGTCGCTCGCGATCGCGCGGCGCGAGCGCGACCTCAGACATCGGGCGGGACTCGCTGCACGCGACGATTTGGTTCCGCTCCTGGCAGCGGCCGCACCGGCCCTTGGCAGCCTGCCGCCAGGCGCGCTGCGCGCGCTCGCGTACTCCGACGGCCATCTCGTCGTGCAACTGCAGAAGCTCGATCCCTCGCAGACCTCGCGCTTGCAACGCGAGCTTCTCGACGCGGGCCTCGTCGCGATCGCCGCGTCGACTGCTGACGGCGCCCGCGTGCGGATCGGGCTGGACTGATCCGATGTCTGCCACGATGCCCGTCGGCCGACGCGAGCGTCTGGCGCGCTGGTGGGAGCTGCGCAGCCGCCGTGAGCGCAGCGCGCTGCTGCTCGCAGCCGCCGCCGTGGCACTCCTGCTGCTCTGGGTCCTCGCCTGGCAACCGTTGCAACGCGACACCGAGCGCCTCGAGCGACAGCTTGCCGAGCAGCGGATGGCGATGGCGACGGCTAGCCGGAGCGCGGACGAGATCGCCCGGCTCGCCCAGACCGCGCCGGCGCCCGCAGGCGGCGACGCGCGTACTGCGATCGAGGGCGCACTGGCACGCCTTGCGCTTAAGCCGATTTCGGGCGTCGAGCGCCTCGATGCCGATCGCTGGCGCCTGAGCTTCGATGCGATCGCCTTTGAATCCCTGACGGCGCTTCTCGAAGCGCTGCAGCGCGACGCCGGCGTGCGCGCGGTCGAGGTATCGGTAACGGCGCGGGTCGAACCCGGCCAGGTGCGCGCTGAAGCAACGCTGGCTCGGAGCTGAAGGCGCTCGCATGCCGCGCCGCGCCGCGCACGGACATCGGTGATCAGCCATGCGTCCGTGGCTCGCCATCGTCTGCGGTGCAATCCTGATCGTTCTCGCGCTGATCATCACGGCCCCGGCGAGCCTGCTCGAGGGGCGCCTCGCTAAGATCTCGGGCGGCCGAGCACAAATCTCGAGCGCGAACGGGACGCTGTGGCGAGGCGCCGGTGAACTCGTCCTCGACGATGGGGTCGGGCGACGGGTCGCCTGGCGCCTCGACCCGTGGGCGGCGCTGCGCGGCGAGCTGCGCGGGACGCTGTCGGGCGACGGCGCGGCGCCCGACGCGCGCTTTGCCGTAGGTCGCGACCGAGTCGAGCTCGACGGCGTCTCCCTGGTCATGCCGGTTTCTGCGTTACTTCGGACCGCGGGGGTGAGCTCGCTGCTCGCGACCGCTGGCGGCGAAGTCGCAATCCGCATCGATCGCCTCGTTCGTGACACGGATGCGATCGACGTTCAACTCGCACTGCAGTGGCGCGACGCCAGCATCGCGGGCCTCGGCAGCGCTCCGCCCATGGCGCTCGGCGACATCCAGGCCGAGCTGTCGGGGCGCGGTGCCGAGGTGAGCGGGCCCATCACCAACCGCGGCGGCGAAGTCGAGCTCGCCGGCAAGGCAACTGCAAGCGCAAGCGGCAGCACGCGTCTGGAGGCAAACATCCGGCCACGGCCCGGTATCGACAAGGCGCATGCCGATGCGATAGCCAAAACGCTCGCCGCTGTCGCGGTCCCCGACGGACAGGGCGGCTATCGGATTGTCTGGTCGGGCCGCGCGCGATGAGCCGGCACCGCCGGCGCCGCGGAACAGCGCAGTCAGTCGAGTCCGCCCATATGCGCACGCAACCCAAACGCCTGGCGGCAATCGACGCGCTGCGCGGCTTCGCACTCTGCCTCATGATCGCCTACCACTTCGTCTTCGACCTCAGCTATTTCCGCGTGGTCAGCGTCGACTTCAACAACGATCAGTTCTGGCTCGCGGCACGCGCGATCATCTTGAGCTCGTTCCTTCTCCTCGTCGGCGTGAGCCTCGCGCTCGCGCAGCGTGCCGGTCAGAGCGCGCGTGCGTTCTGGCGCCGCATCGGGCTGATCGTTGGCTGCGCGGCGCTGGTTACCGCCGCGAGCTACGTGATCTTTCCGAAGACCTTCATCACTTTCGGGGTTCTGCACAGCATCGCGATCGCCTCGGTGCTCGCGCGACCGCTCGTCGGCTTGCCACGCGTCTCCTTCGCTCTTGGCACTGCGATCATCGCGGCCGGAGCGACGTTGCGTTTCCCTGTCTTCGATTTGCCGCTCTTGAACTGGGTCGGCATGATGACGCACCGGCCGCTGACAGA
>Ga0187777_10003123_pt1 | contig 10579 bp, 7 predicted proteins | sample 1015_Q2_SP5_10_M_FD_132416 | JGI IMG/M metagenome (GOLD analysis project Ga0187777, IMG submission 132416) | Tropical peat soil microbial communities from peatlands in Department of Meta, Colombia - 1015_Q2_SP5_10_MG | ecosystem: Environmental > Terrestrial > Soil > Wetlands > Peat | place...
AGGTGTACGACGGCATGCACGGATGGGTGTCGGATCCGGCAGGCGTCCGCGACGTGCCCGACGCCGGCCTTCGCGAGATGGAAGCCGGCCTGAAGCGCGATATCGTGTCTGCGCTCCTCGCGGCGGAGTCCGGCGAGCTGAAGGTGAGGCTGCTTCCTGACGTGAAGGACGCGGACGGCAGGCTCCAGCACGCGATGGAGCTGTCGCAGGCGACGCTCAACCCGTTTGTCCTCTACGTCGATCCGGAGACGAACCTGATCTCGAAGGAAGTCTTCGTGGCGGACGATCCAGGCCTGCCGATCGTCGAAGTGTCGTTCTCGGATTATCGGCCCGTCAACGGCGTCATGGTCGCGTATCAGGATGCCGTCAAGACCGGAGGCCGCCAGGTCCTGACGCGCCGGATCACGGACATCCAGTTCAACGTCCCGATCGATCCCGCGCTCTTCAAGCGTCCCTCTTCTTGAGCGCGCGGGTCTTGATCTCGTGCGGCGAGCCGTCCGGCGATCTGTATGCGGGCGCGCTCGTGCGAGAGATGCGGCGAATCGATCCGGGCGTCACCGTGAGCGGCCTCGGCGGTCCGGCGCTCGCCGCCGCCGGCGGCGTCGTGCTCGAAGACTACCGTGGCCTCGCGGTGACCGGACTGACCGAAGCGATCGGGCAGGTGCCGCGGTCCTATGCGACGCTTCGGCGCCTCGTCGCGGCGGCGCGCGGCGAGCGGCCCGACGTCCTCGTCGTGATCGATTTCCCCGATTTCAATCTCGGCCTCGTGCCGCGGCTCGGGCTTGCGCCGATCGTCAAGCGCCTCGGCATTCCGGTCGTCTACTACATTCCGCCGCAGCTCTGGGCCTGGCGGCCGAAGCGGCTCGAGCGCATTCGCCGGGTCGCCGACCGCGTGCTCGTGATCTTTCCCTTCGAGGAGGCGATTTACCGCGACGGCGGCGTCCCGGTCGAATTCGTCGGGCATCCGCTCGTCGAGCTGACGGCCCCGGGGACGGATCGCGCAGAGACGCTCGCGCGGTTTGGCCTCGATCCGTCGGCGGCGACGGTGGCCCTGCTGCCGGGCAGCCGAGCGAGCGAGGTCGCCCACCACCTGCCGACGCTCATCGCGGCCGCGGAGCGGATCCGTCGAGACCTGCCGCGCGCGCAGTTTCTGATCGCGCGCGCGCCGCACTTGCCCGACGCGCTTTTTTCAACGCAGAGCATGCAGAGGTCGCAGAGTTCCGAACGCTCTGGGGTCTCCGCGGTCCCTGCGTTTGCCGTGATCGAGGGCGATACCAACGCCGTCCTGTCTGCGGCCGACGTCGTGATCACGGCGTCCGGAACGGCGACCGTGCAGACCGCGCTGCACGACAAGCCGATGGTGATCGTCTATCGCGTGTCTCCGATGACCTATCGGCTGCTGAAGCGTCTCGTCAAGGTCGACATGATCGGGATGGTGAACCTGATCGCGGGCGAACGTCTCGTGCCGGAGCTGATACAGGACGCCTTCACGGCGGAGGCGGTCGCGCGGGAGGCGACGGCGATGCTGACCGATCGGTCGCGCGCGGCGCACATTCGCGCCGGCCTGGCGCGCGTGCGAGAGCGTCTCGGCGGTGCCGGAGCCAGCCGGCGCGCCGCTGAAGCGATTCTCGCGGTCGCCGCGGCGAGATCTTCGTCCTGAGCGTCGCGCTTCTTCCTTTGCCCTTTGCCCTCCGCCCTTTGCCTCTGGCCCGAGCGCCTGTGTTACCGTCGCAAGGCATATGCCCGCGATCCGCTTCGACGCGGTGCGCTTTACCCGGCCCGGCGAACGGCTCGTGCTCGACCGGCTCGATCTGACAGTCGAGGAAGGAGAAACGCTGGCGCTCGTCGGGCGCAGCGGCGCCGGCAAGAGCACCGTCCTGAAGCTCGTCAACCGGATGCTCGTGCCTGACGGCGGTGCGGTCTTCGTCAACGGACGAGACACGCGCGAGTGGGACCCGATCGCGCTGCGCCGCTCGGCCGGGTACGTCCTCCAGGAAGTCGGACTTTTCCCGCACATGACGATCGCCGACAACATCGGCATCGTTCCGAAGCTCGCGGGATGGCCTGCCGAACGCGTCGCCCGTCGCATCGACGAGTTGCTGGCGCTCGTCGGGCTTGCGCCAGGGGAGTACCGTCGCCGGTTTCCCGACGAGCTGTCAGGCGGGCAGCGACAGCGGGCCGGCGTCGCGCGCGCCCTGGCGCTCGATCCCCCGATGCTCCTGATGGATGAGCCGTTCGGCGCGCTCGATCCGATCACGCGCGCGGAGCTGCACGCCGAGTTCCGCCGGATTCAGCGGACCGTTCACAAAGCCGTGATGCTCGTGACGCACGACATGGGCGAGGCGTTCGCGCTCGCCGATCGGATCGGCGTGCTCGAGGACGGACGGCTGGTCGCGTGCGGTTCACCGCCCGTGATCGGGCGATCGGTCGATCCGCACGTGCGCCGCCTGCTCGATGCGCTCCCGGGCATTCCGCATGCGTAGCCTCCTCTCGTTCTGGGCGTCGCATTCGCGGGAGCTCGCCACGCTGCTGGCCCAGCACATCGTGCTCGTCGCCGTGTCGACGGCCGTCGCCATCGCGATCGGCCTGCCGCTCGGGATTTTCGCCGCGCGCCGACCGCGTCTGGCCGCGCCGCTCGTCGCCGTCGCCAACGTCGTACAGACGATTCCCAGCCTCGCGATGTTCGGCTTCCTGCTGCCGGTGCCGCTCATCGGCGGCGTCGGCGCGCGAGCCGCGATCGTCGTTCTCATCCTGTACGGGCTCCTGCCCATCGTTCGAACCACGATTGCCGGGCTTCGCGGGATCGACCCGGCGGTCCGCGAGGCGGGCATCGCGCTCGGGATGACGCCGCGGGAGCTCCTGCGGATCGTCGAGTTGCCGCTCGCGCTGCCGGCGATCGTCGCGGGCGTCCGCGTCGCCGCGGTGGTCGCGGTCGGTTCCGCGACGATTGCGGCGGCAATCGGCGCCGGCGGCCTCGGCGAGTACATCTATCGCGGTCTGTCGATGGTGGACCCGACCGTCATTCTCGCGGGCGCGATTCCGGCCGCGGCGCTGGCGCTCGCCGTGGACGGGGCGCTCCTGTGGGTCGAGCGGCGCCTCTCGACGCGCGCCGAGCGGCGTGCGGGATTCCGCGCCGCCGCGGCGGCGGCCGCGGTCTTCGTGATGATCGTCGCTGGAAGCGCGGCGCTCGTCGGCCGTGCATCGGAGGCGGTCGTCGTCGGGTCGAAGAACTTCACCGAACAGGTGATTCTCGGGGAACTGCTGGCGCAATCGATCGAGCGGACGGGCGTTCCCGTGGTGCGCCGGTTGAACCTCGGCGGAACGCTGATCTGCGATCGCGCCGTCGCCTCCGGAGACATCGACGCCTACGTCGAATACACCGGCACGGCGTTGACGGCGATCTTCCATCAACCGGCGGCGACCGACTCCACGGCGGTGTACGCCGCCGTTCGCGACCTCTATGCGCGGACGGGCCGGACCCTGCTCCCGCCGCTCGGGTTCAACAACACGTTCGCGATCCTCGTGCGCGGGTCCGATGCGCGGACGCTCGGATTGCGTTCGATTGGCGATCTCGCGCGCGACGCCGGCCGGTGGCGTCCGGGATTCGGTTATGAGTTCGTTGAGCGTCCTGATGGCTACCGCGGGCTGGCGGCCGCGTACGGCCTGAACTTCGCGGCCACGCCGCGCGTGATGGACCTGACGCTCAGCTACCGGGCGCTCGCCGCGGGCCAGGTCGACGTCATCGCCGGCGATGCGACCGCGGGCCTCATTCGCGGCCTCGACCTCGTGCAACTGCAGGACGACCGCCACTATTTCCCGCCCTACGATGCCGCGCCCGTGGTCCGCGCCGACACGCTGCTCCGCCATCCGGAAGTCCGCAAGGCACTCGAGGCGCTCGCCCGATCCATCTCGGCCGACGACATGCGCGCGATGAACTACGCCGCGGACGTCGAGCACAAGGACGTCCGCGACATCGTCCGCGCGTTTCTTGCGCATCGCTAAGCTTGGGTTGTACGATCGCCGAATGCCCAGTGTGAACAGCTTCAAGACGAGGACGCCGCTCGCGGTCGGCAATCGCACCGTTCAGATCTTCAGCCTGCCGGCGCTCCAGGCGGCCGGATTCCTCGAGATTGCCCGCCTGCCGTACTCGATGAAGATCCTGCTCGAGAATCTGCTCCGCCTGGAGGACGGCCGCTTCGTCAAGCAGACCGACATCGAGGCGCTGGCGCGTTGGGACCTGACGAGCGCCGAGCAGAAGGAGATCTCGTTCGCGCCCGCGCGCGTCCTGCTCCAGGATTTCACCGGCGTGCCGGCGGTCGTCGACCTCGCGGCCATGCGCGACGGCATCGCGCGCCTCGGCGGCGACCCGAACAAGGTCAATCCGCTGCAGCCCGTGGAGCTCGTGATCGATCACTCGGTACAGGTCGACTACTTCGGACAGCAGAACGCGTTCCAGCTGAATGCCGAACTCGAGTTCTCGCGGAACAAGGAGCGCTACTCGTTTCTCCGCTGGGGCCAGAACGCCTTCCGGAACTTCCGCGTCGTTCCGCCCGACACCGGCATCGTTCATCAGGTCAACCTCGAATACCTCGCTCGCGTCGTCGTCTCCGACGATGGACCGGACGGGACGCTCGCGTACCCGGACACGCTCGTCGGCACCGATTCGCACACGACGATGGTCAACGGCCTCGGGGTCGTCGGATGGGGCGTCGGCGGCATAGAAGCCGAGGCCGCCATGCTCGGACAGCCGATCTCGATGCTCATCCCGAAGGTGCTCGGCGTGAGGCTGTCGGGGCGGATGCTGGAGGGCGCGACGGCGACCGACCTCGTGCTGACCGTGACCGAGAAGCTGCGCAAGCACGGGGTCGTCGGCAAGTTCGTGGAGTTCTTCGGCCCGGGCCTCGAGCACCTCACCATCGCCGATCGGGCCACGCTCGGCAACATGTGCCCGGAGTACGGCGCGACCATCGCGATCTTCCCGATTGACGAGATGACGCTCGACTACCTGCGTCTCAGCGGACGCGACCGGGCGCGCGTGCAGCTGGTCGAGGCGTACGCCAAGGCGCAGGGGCTCTTCCGCCGCCCGGGGGACCCGGATCCGGTGTATTCCGAGATCCTCGAGATCGATCTCGCGACGATCGAGCCGAGCCTTGCGGGCCCGAAGCGTCCGCAGGACCGCGTGTCGCTCAAGCAGGCGAAGACCGGATTCCAGGCGGCACTCGGCGCGATGATGACCCACTCGCCGAAGAAGGGCGCGGAAGCCGGAGGGTCGGCGCACGTGTCGGCGGTCAGCGGCGCGGCCGTCGCGGTCGCGGACGTCGCCGAAGTCGCAACCGCGCTCGATCACGGCTCGGTCGTCATCGCGGCGATCACGAGCTGCACCAACACGTCCAACCCGAGCGTGATGATCGGCGCCGGCCTGCTCGCGAAGAAGGCCGTGGAGCGCGGCCTGTCGCGGCAGCCGTGGGTCAAGACGAGCCTCGCGCCCGGTTCGAAGGTCGTGACCGAGTACCTGCGCAAGGCGGGCCTTCAGCCGTATCTCGATCGTCTCGGCTTCAACCTGGTCGGATACGGATGCACGACGTGCATCGGCAACAGCGGACCGCTCCCGGAGGAAGTGAGCGCCGAGGTTGAATCGCGCAATCTCGTCGTCGCATCCGTCCTGAGCGGCAACCGCAATTTCGAAGGGCGCATTCAGCAGCTGGTGCGCGCGAACTATCTCGCCTCGCCGCCGCTCGTCGTCGCCTACGCGCTCGCGGGGCGGATGACGCTCGATCTGACGACCGAACCGCTCGGTACCGGTGCCGACGGGCAGCCGGTGTTCCTGCGGGAGATCTGGCCGACCGAGCGTGAGATCCAGCAAACGATGATGTCGGCCGTCACGTCCGAGATGTTCCGCGAGCAGTATGCGAACGTGTTCGCGGGCGACGAACGGTGGCAGACGCTGAAGGTGCCGACCGGCGATCGGTTCGCCTGGGAGGGGGATTCCACCTACATCCGCAATCCGCCCTTCTTCGAAGGGCTGACGCTCACGCCGGCGCCGCTGGCGAACATCACCGGCGGCCGCGCGCTGGCACTCCTCGGCGACAGCATCACGACCGATCACATCTCGCCGGCCGGATCGATCAAGAAGGACAGCCCGGCCGGAAAGTACCTGATCTCCCACGGCGTGGATCCGAAGGATTTCAATTCGTACGGCGCCCGCCGCGGCAACCACGAGGTGATGATGCGCGGCACCTTCGCCAACATCCGCCTCCGGAACCTGCTTGCGCCAGGAACCGAAGGCGGCTGGACGACGTATCAGCCGGGCGACGAGGTGATGACGATTTACGACGCCGCGATGAAGTATCAGGCGGCCGGCGTGCCGCTGGTCATCCTTGCGGGGAAGGAATACGGCTCAGGGTCGTCGCGCGACTGGGCCGCCAAGGGGACGCGGCTGCTCGGCGTCAAAGCGGTCGTCGCCGAGAGTTTCGAGCGCATCCACCGCAGCAACCTCGTCAACATGGGCGTGCTGCCGCTGCAGTTCGTCGACGGCGCGAACGCCGGGTCGCTCGGGCTGACCGGCCGCGAGCGCTACGAAATCGGCGGCATCGCCGACGGCCTGCGGCCCGCAGGTCATCTCACCGTGCGCGCAATCGGGGATGATGGGAAGGAAACGGCCTTTCAGGCGCTTGTGCGCATCGACACGCCCGAGGAGCTCGTGGCGTTCAAGCACGGCGGAATTCTGCCGTACGTGCTGCGGCAGCTGGTGGGGAAGCATTAAGGAGGCTGTTGGCTCTTGGCTTTCGGCTTTGGCCGAGAGTCGAGGAGCGAGAGCCGAGAGCCGATGCTCACGTCCGCGCGCATCAAGGAGCACGCCGGTACCCTTGGCTTCGATCTCTGCGGCATCGCACCCGCGGGCGACCTGCCGGAGCTGACGTTCCTGCCGTCATGGCTCGCGCGCGGCTACGGCGGCACCATGACGTACCTGAATCGATCGGTCGCGCGCCGCGCCGACGTCCGCCGCGTCGTGGCCTCCGCGAAATCGGTGATCGTCACCGGCACCGTCTACAACACCGACGCGCCGTACTCGACCGAATCGCACGATCCGGATCGCGCGCACATTTCGCGGTATGCGTGGGGCGACGATTACCACCACGTGATCGGCAGACGGCTCGAGGCGCTCCTGGCGTGGATGCGCGAGCAGTCAGATGAGCCGCTCGAGGCGCGCGCGTACGTGGATACGGGGCCTGTGCAGGAGCGCGTGTACGCGCGTCACGCCGGCATCGGCTGGATCGGCAAGAACACGTGCGTCATCAATCCGACCCTCGGGTCGTGGCTCTTTCTCGGCGAGATCATCTGCAGCCTCGACCTGCCGCCAGACGAGCCCGCGCTCGACCAGTGCGGCGAGTGCACGCTTTGCATCGAAGCCTGTCCGACCCGGGCCATCGTCGGGGCCGGCGTGCTCGACGCGACACGCTGCATCTCGTATCTGACGATCGAGCAGAAGGGCCCGATTCCCGACGAATTCGCCGCCGCGGTCGGCTCCCGCGTCTACGGCTGCGACGTATGCCAGGAAGTCTGCCCGTGGAACCAGATGGCGCCGCGTTCGGCCGATCCGGCGTGGCAGGCCCGGCCCGAGTGGCGCGGGGCGACCGTGAGCAGCCTGTCGGCGATGAGCGACGATGATCTGCGCCGCTCGACGAGGGACAGCGCCATGGAGCGCGCCAGAGTCGCAGGCTTCCGCCGGAACGTTCAGATCGCCGAGCACAATCGGACTCGATGAAGCGTCCGCCCAGAGACGCCGCAGGGCTGATCCCCGATCGGCCGACCGTTTCGTCGGCGCGTGACGCCGCGCGCGAGTGCCAGGCGTGCGATCTCTACAAGCGCGGCACGCAGACCGTATTCGGCGAGGGCGCTTCGAGAGCGGCATTGATGCTGGTCGGCGAGCAGCCGGGAGACGCCGAAGACCTGAGCGGTCACCCGTTCGTGGGGCCCGCGGGAAAGCTCCTCGACAAGGCGCTCGTCGAGGCGGGGATCGATCGGTCCGCGGTGTACGTCACGAACGTCGTCAAGCACTTCAAGTGGGAGCCGCGCGGGAAGCGCCGCATCCACAAGAAGCCGAACGCCGGCGAGATCGCCGCGTGCCGTCCGTGGCTCGACACCGAGATCGCGCTCGTCACACCGCGCGCGATCGTCTGCCTCGGCGCGACGGCGGCACAGGCGCTGCTCGGACCGGGCTTCAGGGTCACGGCGCATCGCGGCGAATTCGTCGAGTCGCCGCTGGCGCCGGTGGTCCTCGCCACCGTCCATCCCTCGTCGCTCCTGCGCACGCCCGACGACGAGACGCGGCACCGCGAAACCCGGCGATTCATCGCCGACTTGCGGAAGGTCCAGCGTGCGTTGAAGATGTAGGAGACGTGTCTTCTTCTCTGGCGCCGGCCCTGTTGCTCTCGATGCCGCAGATGGTCGATCCGAATTTCAGCCGCGCCGTGGTGCTGCTGTGCAAGCACAACGACGACGGGGCGTTCGGCCTGATCGTGAACCGGCCGCTGCAGACCACGGGCACCGTGACCGTGTCGCTCGATCCGCCGGTGACGCCGACCCGCGAGCTGCAGGTGTGGCTGGGCGGTCCCGTCGAGCTCGAGCGCAGCTGGATTCTCGTGGGCGCGGAGCCGGGCGACCCCGCGCTCATGGACGTTCCGGGGTACCGGGTCGGGCCCAGCCTGTATCTGTCGACGTCGCCGGACCTCCTGCGGCGGATCCTCGAGCCGAACCCGCCCGCGCGCAGCCGTCTCGTCGTCGGCTACGCCGGCTGGGGGCCCGGACAGCTCGAGGCGGAGCTCAATGCGTCCGCGTGGCTGATTGGCGAGGCCGATCAGGATCTGATCTTCGACACGCCGGCTGAGGAGATGTGGGAGAAGGCCATCCGCCGCCTTGGCGCCGATCCGTCGGCGCTGCAGATGTCGCGCGGTGTCCACTGATGGAGGTCGCCTTCCCGTCTCCTCCCTCCGGCCTCCAGCCCCGGGTCTCCGTTACACTAGCGCCATGAGCCGCCTATTGTTGGTGGCCGCCGCCGCTGTTGTCGCGGCCGCGGCGCTCGTCGCCCAGGAGTCGACCGTGTCCGAGACCGCGAAGCTCACGAAGATGGCGGCGCGCTTTGCGCCGACCGAGATCACGGCCGACGTGTCGCGGCTGCCGGCCGGCGACCGACAGGTGCTCGGCAAGCTCGTGCAGGCCTCGCGGATCATGGACGCGCTCTTCATGCGCCAGGTCTGGGCCGGCAACGAGTCGATGCTGCTCGACCTCGTGCGGGACGAAACGCCGGCGGGCCGGGCGCGGCTGCATTACTTCCTGATCAACAAGGGACCATGGTCGCGGCTGGACCACAACGAGCCGTTCGTGGCCGGCGCGCCGCCCAAACCGGACGCGGCGGATTTCTATCCCGAGGGCGCGGCGAAGGCGGACATCGAGCGCTGGATCGCGTCGCTGCCCGAAGCTGAGAAGGCCCGCGCCAACGGCTTCTTCACCGTCGTCCGAAGAAGCGGAAGCTCCTTCGCGCTCGTGCCGTACAGCACCGAGTATCAGAACGAGCTGGCCCGTGCCGGGGCGCTGCTGCGCGAGGCGGCGGCGCTGACGTCGGAGCCGACGCTGAAAGCGTTCCTGAGCAAGCGCGCGGACGCCTTTTTGTCGAACGACTACTACGACAGCGACGTCGCGTGGATGGAGGTCAAGGGCGCCATCGAGCCGACGATCGGTCCGTACGAGGTGTACGAGGACGAGTGGTTCAACGCGAAGGCCGCGTTCGAGTCCTTCATCACGGTGCAGGACCAGGCCGAGAGCGCCAAGCTGCAGAAATTCGCGGGCGAGCTGCAGGACATCGAAGACCACCTGCCGATCGACGCGAAGTACCGGAATCCGAAGCTGGGCGGCCTCGCGCCGATCGTGGTCGTCAACGAGATCTTCGCGGCCGGCGACGCGAACCACGGCGTGCAGACGGCGGCGTTCAACCTGCCGAACGACGAACGGGTGGTCGCGGAAAAGGGCAGCAAGCGCGTCATGCTGAAGAACGTGCAGGACGCGAAGTTCGCGAAGACGCTCGTGCCGATCTCGAAGGTCGTGCTCGCGCCCGCAGATCAGAAGGACGTGCAGTTCGACGCGTTCTTCACGCACATCGTCGTGCACGAGCTCATGCACGGCCTCGGGCCGCACAACATCAGCGTGAACGGGCGGCAGAGCACCGTGCGCCAGGAGCTGAAGGAGACCTACAGCGCGCTCGAGGAGGCCAAGGCCGACATCTCGGGCCTGTTCGCCATCCAGCACATGATCGACAAAGGCGTGCTTCCGAAGGCGCTCGAACGGCCGCTCTATACCACCTTCCTCGCGTCGACGTTCCGGTCGATCCGTTTCGGCATCAACGAGGCGCACGGCCGCGGCATCGCGGTTCAGCTCAACTACCTGATCGATCACGGCGGCGTCGTCGTGCGGCCGAACGGCACCTTCGCGGTCGACGTCGAGAAGTTCAAGACGGCTGTCGCGGGCCTGACCCACGACATCATGACGCTACAGGCGGAAGGCAACTACAACGCCGCGCGCGACC
>Ga0187777_10003124_pt1 | contig 10579 bp, 9 predicted proteins | sample 1015_Q2_SP5_10_M_FD_132416 | JGI IMG/M metagenome (GOLD analysis project Ga0187777, IMG submission 132416) | Tropical peat soil microbial communities from peatlands in Department of Meta, Colombia - 1015_Q2_SP5_10_MG | ecosystem: Environmental > Terrestrial > Soil > Wetlands > Peat | place...
ACGGCGCAACTGGCGTCCGAAGACATCGGTTTTTCGTTGGGGAGGGTTTTCCTCAAGTCTCCCAACGTCGATGTCAAGGTAGCGAAGGTTAGGGCCGTCGACCCGAAGGCCCGCAGCGTGAGCACCAAGGAAGGTCAGGTCTATCAAGGCGATTTTCTGGTACTTGCTGCGGGGGCTCAGGCGAACTTTCTCAATATCCCTGGGGCCGAGACAAATAGCTTTCCACTCTATTCCTTGGTCGATGCAGAGCGCCTGCGCTCGCGGATCCTGGCCCTGATTGAAGACTCTGATCGCGAGCCCGAGCTGATCGATCAAGGCGCGCTGAACTTCGTGATCGTCGGCGGTGGAGCGACCGGCACCGAGGTGGCTGGCGCTTTGGCCGACATGGTTCATTCGGTGGCCCCGGCAGAATATAAACGTCTCGCCAACTCCACGCACATCTACCTGGTTGAACATGGCCCCACGCTCCTCGCGCCCTTCTCTGCCAAGGCCCATGAATACGCAAGCAAGGTTCTCGAGCGCGGCGGAGTGATTCTCAAGCTCAACACTGACGTGAAGGAAGTGCATCCAGGCCACGTCGTACTGTCCGACGGCAGCACCATCAAGAGTCGTTGCGTGATCTGGGGAGCGGGCCTCAAGGCCGCGACGGTCGCTAGTAACTCGGGGCTGCCGCAAGGACGCGGCGGGCGAATCGAGGTTCAGCGCGATCTTAGCGTCGAAGGCTTCCCGGGTGTCTACGCAGTCGGCGACTTCGCCAATATTGCAGGAAAAGACGGCAACGCTTTGCCCCAGCTTGGTTCGGTAGCACAGCAGAGCGGGAGGTGGGCAGCCAAGAATATTTTGGCCGACATGGAAGGCACGCCCCGTGCCCCGTTCCACTACCTAGATAAGGGCATCATGGCGATGATTGGCAGGAATGCCGCGATAGCTGAGGTCGGCGAGCACCGCCACGAGCTCGAGGGCGTGGCTGCCTACAGCATGTGGCTCGGCGTCCATATCGCTCTGCTGAACGGTTTGAGGCTCAAAGTCCACACTTTCGTGGATTGGGTCTGGAACTACTTCTCACGGGGAGGTGGGCCAATGTTGCTCGACCGCTCCGACGCCGCCCGTATCGACTGGCATGGTGATGACGCAGATCCACAAGACCCGGATGCCAAGCCCATAACACCAAATAGAGATGCCGCTGTGCGGTAGCCAGCTTGGCAATGGCTGCGGGCAGAGGCTGCAAGCGTTCCTTGTTGATTTTCAGAACGACGGCTGTGTTGGGGGTCAGCCATCGCGCGGTCGGGCAGGAAAAGCGTTGCAGTCTTGTAGGGTCCGTCCAAACCTAGACTTCGCTTGAACGGAAGCCGCGAAGGCTTTCCACACGCGTTCGTTACCAGAGTACTCCTTTAGCATGCGCTCTGGGTGGAACTGCAAACCGACAAGAAATCTCTCCGCGGGCGCGTAGTAGGCCTCCACCAAGCCGTCACCAGCGTGCGCCATGGCGCGGAAGCGGGCAGCCAGTTTGCGAATTCCTTGATGATGATAGCTGTTAACGAGCAACTCTTTCCGATGATACCAACGCGCCAAAGGGCTTCCGACTACGACGGAAATGATGTGTCGATAGCTGTCGTAGTGGCGAGGGTCGACGTGCTTGAGACTGGAGCGCTTTTCCTTTTGAACATCTCCAAAAAGTGTTCCTCCACAGACGACATTGAGCAGCTGTGAACCGCGACAGATGCCTAAAATAGGAACCTTGCGACGAAGTGCGTGGCGCAGAAGACGAATCTCAATCTCGTCTTTAAGCGGATGAGTCTTCTCAAGGTAGCGAAGGTTGGCGGGCACTGCCTGATAGCGAACGGGATCAATATCCTCGCCTTCAACCAGCAAGAGTCCGCACATACCTTCCACGTATTGCGGTAGGCAATGGAGGACACCTTCGACGACCGGGACGACGACGGGCAGGGTTCCGAGGCGAATCAGAAGGTCGAGATGCAATTCGCCAACGTAGTCTATATACCGAGTCCCCCGAGTAGTTCTGCGGGCCGTAACGACAACCGCCGGCCGTTTCATCGAGTGAGCGCCCGAAGCGCCTCCACCAGCTTCGCGTCCTTATCGCGCCCCTGTGAGGCAACACGCACGTGAAACACGTCCATGCCCACCTTGTTCGAGCAATCACGCACGTACATTTGATATTCAGTGAGAAGGCGTGCTTGAAGTTCGGCTGCCGTCGTGCCGTTGGTGATCTTGAACAGAACAAAATTGGCACCCGTGGGATAGACTTCCAGCTGTGGGACTCCCTTTAAAGAGTCATAGAGGCACCGGACATCCCCGATAAGACGCTTCCGAGCCGCGTGATACTCTCCGTCGGTGCGCGGCAGCAGCGACAAGAAATATTGGGCGAGCGCGTTCAGATTCCACGTGGGAACAAAATGTCTCAGTTTGTTGAGCAGTGCGGAATTCACGCTATAACAGTATCCAAGACGCAATCCCGGAACTCCACAGTGTTTGCTCATGCTCCGCACAATGAGCAAATTGGGAAAGCGATCACCCACCGGAAGGAGACTGGGCACCGGATCACCCGCGAAATCGATAAAGGACTCGTCGACAATCACCAATTCCAAGTCGCGCGTGTGAGTCAGAAACGCCGTCATTTCATCGAGCGAAATCAACTGACCCGTGGGATTACCGGGATTAATCACGAGCAGAGCTCTGAGATTTCGCGCGCGGACCCATTCGAGATACTCGTTTAAAAGAAGACTGTATTTCCGAGCAGCGTCCAGATAGTACAAGTCGGCGTCCCATTCGTGCCTTAACTTTTCTATGTACTCGCCAAAGGTTGGGACGGGCACGGCGATCCGATCGATCAGAATCGTGTTGATTAGCACAATGAGCTCGGTAGCGCCATTCCCGATGATTAGATTCTCCGGATCCACATGCAGCACAGCCGCAAGGTGTTTCTGGCTCATCAGCGAGTTGCTCGAGGGATAGGACTTGATCAGACTTGAGAAATGGCGTTGCATATCCTCAAGCATTTCCGGTGTTGGGTAGTACGGATTGGCGATGAAGCAGAAATCGATGATGTCTTCGGCTTTTTCGTACCCGACCAGGTCCGCGAGCGCTGGAGAATGCGAAGTCTCGTAGAAAAGGTGCCGGGGAAGATGCACCGGAGGATCGGGACCGCCGGCTCCTGCAATTCTGCTCTGCATTTTCATCGACTCGCCCAGACCGGCGAAACTTGCAAGCCTGTTAGCTTTGCCAATGGCAAAAGAAACGCGCCGGAACCCTCAGAAAGAGAACCCCGCGACAATCTTAGTACGCATCTGGTTGAATGCAAGTGCGCGTCGATTTCGAGAACATTTAGTCGTGATCAAAGTGGTGCAGTGTCATTCGCGCGATCGTGGGTTGTCATATAACCGAACAAGCCAGCGACGCCCCAGCGCCCTCTTTTGTACGTGATAACATCCATTTCCACGCTGTCGTTGATGTACTCGCCACTGGTCGTGTATCGGCTCGCACCCTGGAACGCGTGCACCTTGTCTGCGGTGGCATGGATCACACGGCCCCCTGGCGGTGCATCAGCAAGATCCCATCCCCAGTTTCCTAGACCGAGGCGCGGCCAGAGGGCGCGATAATCCGCCGTCGTCGACTGCTGCGCCGCTTGAGCCGGCTGGCCAAGCGCCGACACCGCCCCAGCAGCGCCAAGCAACCCGGCCCTAGCGGCACCCTTCATGAAATTTCGACGGTCCGTTTGCACCTCACCCTCTTGGGAAACTGGGTCTCTTCGTTTCGCGTCAGCGGCCATGACCGTTCTCCTTTCACGTGCCCTCGAGATCGAAGCCCTGCACCTGATCGTAACGGCAAGTGCGTACTACTCGGCGTCGGGAACAGTCCGATAAGCATCGCCGCCTGCGCCGAAGCACGCCGCCAGGCAGGCGGAAGAGTAGCATTTCGTCTGAGCAATTGGGTGCCTTGCAAAAGGCCACGTTTAGGTTCGTCGAAACAGCTCGGGGATAGGGAGGAAAACCGCCTCGTCCTTTGGATGACCCCGTAAAGGGGCCGAAACAGGTGAGGACGCTGCTATAATTGCTTCCACGCGTCGAGGGTAGGTGCGACCATGTGCGTGCCCCGGTCGCTGCTTTGGTAGGCCCAAGGGAGGCCTGGATGTATACGCGTCGGCTGAAGCTTCTCCTCCTTTTGGCGGTGCTTCTCGCACCCGGGCTCCAAGCACAGATTCCCGCTCTTTCACCGCAGACGCCTGCGGCCCGCGACGAGTCCGGTGATGATCCGCTCGGACGCAGCACACCCCGCGGGACTGTGCTCGGCTTTATGAGAGCCGCGGAAGCGGAAGACTACGACCGAGCTGTCAATTACCTGGATACCAAGCAACATGGGGATTTGGCTCGAGAGCTGGCACAACAGCTCCAAGCTGTCCTCGACCGAGAGTCCACCGTTGACCTCAAGAAGCTGAGCACCAAACCCGAAGGCGACATGTTAAACAGCCAAAATCCCAATCGCGATCTGGCGGGTGTTGCGAAGACCTCTTCGGGAAATGTGGAACTTTGGCTTGAGCGCATACAGCGTGGAGACAACCCGCCCATCTGGCTTTTTTCCCGAGACACCTTGCGACGCGTGCCGGACATCTACCAGGACATCGGGGCGGCACCGGACCTTGGGCGATACTTGCCGGCCAGGCTGAATACCAAGCTCTTTTCGCGGCCGCTGTGGATCTGGTGCGTGGTATTGATCTCGATTCCGGCGGTATTTTTGCTCGGATCGCTGTTTGGTCGTCTTCTGAAACCACTCCTCGGAGCTGCGGCGAACCGATTCCTAGGAAGAGCGGAGATCGACTCGGTGCAGGGCCTGGTGGGGCCCTTACGGCTGTTCCTGTTGGGGGTCCTGTTATTTGTCGCCTCTCGTTACTCCTACACCCTGCTGAGCCGACATTTTTGGGGCATCCTGGGTACCGTCCTGATTGTTTTTGGCGCTACGTGGTTGTTGATGAGGGTAGTTGGCATCACACGCAGCCTGTACCTAGCACGGCTAAGGCGGACGCGCGCGTCGGATAAGATCGCGCTGGCAGGATTGCTGGGCCGGATGTTTCAAATCGCCGTTTTGATCATCGGCGTCTTGACGGTGCTTTATTTGGCCGGTGTGAATTTGACCGCAGCTCTTACCGGTCTTGGAATCGGCGGTTTGGCGGTGGCATTCGCTGCGCAGAAGACGCTCGAAAATCTCTTCGGCGGGATCATGATTATCTCGGATCGACCGGTGCGCATCGGCGACAGCTGCAAGATCGGCGACATCACGGGAACGGTTGTGGACATCGGGCTGCGCTCGACGCAGATTCGCACCACCGATCGCACAATCGTTACCATTCCGAATGGGCAACTCGCCACCATGAACTTGGAGAATTTCACGCTCCGCGACAAGTTTTGGTTCCACCCGACGATCTCGCTGAGCCACGAGACAACCATCGACCAGATGGAAGCTGTCCTGAGCAAGATCCGGGATCTGTTGGACAAACACTCTCAGGTGGAATCGGAGACGGCACGGGCGAGATTCATCCGCTTGGGGAGCGCTTCGCAGGACGTGGAAATTTTTGCGTACATCTTTGCCGCTGACTATGAAGAATTCTTGGCGATTCAAGAGCATTTACTTCTGAGAATTCTGGAAATTGTAGAGTCGGCTGATACGTCGCTTGCCCTTCCCCTTCAGCGCACCTACATCGTTGGCGATTCGGCCCTATTAGAGCGTGAGCAAAAAGCAAAAACGGCTGCTACCAGCGACCGTTGAAGGCGCTCGAAGGACCCTGAGTCGGTGACATGCAAACCGAGGAAGGACTCACTCGTTTACTCGCCACTTCGGCTTTCGCTCGCCTTTACGGATTCACCCTTGCAGGCATCGGCGAAGGCGAGTGCACCCTCCTTGTTCCGTTCCAAAAGATCTTTGAAAGGCCCGACGGGATTATCAGCGGTCCTGTCTTCATGTCCGCCGCCGACGTTGCTATGTGGCTCGCCATCAAGACCAAGCTCGGACTCGCGGACGGGTCCGTGACAGCCGAGATGAAGACTAGCTTCTTGAGCAGTGCGAGAAGGGAGGACTTCACGTGCACGGCCCGGGTCCTAAAATGCGGTCGACGCCTCATATACGGCGTGGCCGAGTGCGCCAATGAGCAGGGCACATTGCTAACGCATCACACGCTTACCTATATACGTCATCACCGCACATCGCAGCCATGAGCCGGTGGTGGGTTCAGGCAGCCGGCGGATGCTCCAGCCATTCAACGGGCCTACTTGACCGGGTCGACGTCCGGCTCTTCGCTGGCGGCGAGACGAGAGGCTGATTGGTGCGGCAGGCGCTTTAGTTCGACCGTTGCAGCCGAATATTCAACGGCGGTCGGACGACAGGTGCCGACAGCTTGTCGGAAATCTGTGCCGGCTGTCTGCTGAACGTGTAGGAGAAGCTCATACTCTCCCAAGAAGAAATGTGCCTCGCACAGCTGGTCGCGTTGTTTTTTGCCATCGGGGTCTGCAGCGGCTTCCACGAGCGCCTTCCGGTCGCTTTTCTTCAACAAAAAGGAGAGGACGGGCCCGGGCCACGCCACTACCATCCGTTGAGCCTTCCCTAAAACCGCGTCGGCATTCTGACCGGCTCGTGCCGTCACTACGTACAGCCATAGGATGTTGTAAAGGTCCGCCGGCAGCAGTTCCGCGCTCCTTGTAAAGTCTGGCACGGCAGCAGTGATGGCACCTTGTTCGAATCGGGCGAAGCCCCGATTGAAGAAGGCATCAGCAAAGTTCGGGTCTAACCCTACGGCCTGGTCGTACTCGTGAATGGCTCGGTCGTAGTCGCCCTTGCTGTTGTAAGCATTGCCCCGGTTGAAAAAGGCGCCGGCATAGTTTGGGTCGAGGCGAATGGCTTGGTCATAGTCTTGAATGGCCCGGTCGTATTCGCCCTTGTCGTTATAGGCGTTGCCGCGACCATTGAAGGCATAGGCATAGTTTGGGTTAAGACGAATGGCCTGGTCGAAATCCTGGATGGCCCGGTCGTATTCGCCCTTGTCGTTATAGGCGTTGCCCCGACCATTGAAGGCATAGGCATGGTCTGGTTTGAGGCGGATGGCCTGGTCATAGTCTTGAATGGCCCGGTCGTGCTGGCCTTTGTGGTTGTAAGCATTGCCCCGACCGTTGAAAGCATAGGCATAGTTTGGGTTAAGACGAATGGCCTGGTCGAAATCCTGGATGGCCCGGTCGTATTCGCCCTTGTCGTTATAGGCGTTGCCTCGACCGTTAAAGGCATAGCCATAGTCTGGGATAATGCGAATGGCTTGGTCAAAATTTCGGATGGCCTGATCGAAGTCGCCCTTGGTGTTGTACGCGTTGCCCAAGCCGTTGAACGCGTAGGCGCAGTTCGCGTCGAGACGAATGGCCTGGTCAAAATCCTGAATGGCCCGGTCGTATTCGCCCTTGTAGTTGTAAGCGTTTCCCCGATTGGTAAAGAGGATGGCGAGGTTCGAGGCCGGAAGCCGCCCAGAGTCAATCGCACGGGTGCAAAAGTTTATCGCTTGGTCGGGATTGCTCTCCTTGTAGCAACCGCTCACATCTTCGTTCGTTTGGGCGCGGAGGGGGCTAGTAAGGACCGCTAGTGCAGCCGTGAGGATCAAACCGGAGAGCATCGCGGCACGCCGCATGAAGGGTTCCTCAAGTCTCAGCTGGGCGCTGAACGGGGTGAGGATACCAAAGCGAGGGTCATATGGCGAGGCGCCCTCGAGTTGGCGGACTGACTCGGGTTCGCCTACTGACGATCGGCCCGGAATTGGCGTGTGGGCAATTCAGTTCCCGTACTTCACGGAGCAGCCGTACGGCCGCGATGTTTGTTTAGCTTACCGGTTTTCCGGCCATCGCCTCGGTAAGCGCCCGCGACACGTAATTTGTCGCTACGGCGACGCTGGCCGGGTCGAGAACCTGAGAACAACGGGCCGTGACAAGGCGCTGCCGTTGATTCTATCGAAATGGGAAGGGCTTCAACCTAATGACAGGACCGAGGAGTACCCTCGGTTGGCAAAGGTTCTGCTACCAGCCAGAAACCGCCCTACTTCTGGGATAGCGGATTTCGCTATTAATTTTGCGAATTCGCGATGACCTGTCCGGCGCGAAACGCCACCGCCAGCAATTCCACAATCACGCGGCAGTAGACGACCCAAACCGCCATTCCCGCAAAGCTGAGAATCAGTGCCAGTAATCCATTCGGTACCGACGTCTGGAACTGGCTGAACACGAACCAAATCGCCGCGATCAAGCCCAACAGCAAATGTACGCCGTAGAGCATTTTCAGCAAACGTGGCGTCACCATCTGCTCGAACGAAAAATCCATCAAGTGCTCGAGGAGCCCTTTTTCCCGAGCCATGACTTGCTGCTCGGGGTAAGACGGTGCAGTGACCATGGTCGAACACCTCCCGATAATCTGCGACTGTGGATTCATCGTACGCAACGGAACGGGCGATGAGGAGCTTTCGCGCGGGCCGCCTGCCCAAAGAAATAGCTGGCCGTTCGTACAGTCGATCCCGGCTCCCACAACCGATGGCGTTGCGGCGACACCCACAGACGACGCAGGGTTCCGGTGTAGGTGGTTTAGTTCGCCTCCGTGACGATCGGAGAACTGATGCTCTGGAGGTCATCGGCGGGCCGTGGCCTCGCACGATCGATCTCAATCCTACCCTTGAAATGAGCGCCATCTTCAATGCCAATCCGGGCCGTCGCAATATCGCCAGTTACCGAAGCGCCCTTCTTGATCTCGACGCGGTCTCGCGCAACCAGATTGCCGGTAATGATGCCGTACACGATCACTTCCTGAGCCGTGACGTTAGAACTCACCCGGCCGGTGCGTCCTACGGTGAGCGTTTGGCCCTCGAGCGAGATCGGGCCATCCACCTTACCGTCAATCTGTAGGTCCTCTTTCCCTGTGACGTTGCCCCTGATCTCCAGGCTTGACCCGATGCATGCCAGATTGCTTGACGCAAAGCCACGGGGGTGGGCAGTTGCGCCGGAGAACGGTGTAAAGGATGCTTTTTCCTGTACGGGAGGGTTGCGTAGTTCCTCTTCCTCCTGCTTGGTCCACATAGCGCCTCCTTCGGCCTCAAGCGGCCAGGACCACACTACGGAGGCTTGGAAGGGTAGGCAATCACCCAGCGGTGCAGGTTTCGGTCACCTTCAAGGCCTGACCCTCGGGACAGCCGGGTCGGTCTTGCTGGTTTGCTGAGGCGTTATTTTAGTGTTAGAAACAAACAGGCCGAGACCCGCGTCAGCTACCAGGCTTCCGGGGGAGAGGAGAAGTCAGGATGCGACAGCCCCATCGAGGCGGCCTGTTGAAGGCTCTCTTGCCTTTTGGCTGCATCCTTTGCGTCGTCGGCGCGATGTTTGCCCAGCGGCCTTTCCGGGAATATCCGTCCGTAGAGTATGGCGAATCAACCCCATTGCCGCCCGACTGGCAGCGGCCAGGCGAATGGGCTTTCGCCCGTTTGATGTATCCGCCCGGCCCCAACGATGGTTACCGAGGGCGTTTCGATGGCGATTGGCGCCTGGGCTTGTCGCTATGGACGCAGGACGGGCCACCAGCCGATCGCGCTCTTGCCGCGGCCACCCGGCGGCTGACCCGCATCGACGCGCGCTCGGTCGAACAGGATGTGAATCTCGATGACGGGGACGAGGTTTACAACTGGCCCTGGCTCTACGCCGTGCAGGTGGGCGAGTGGGGAATCACCCAGCATCAGGCCGATGTCTTGCGCGAGTATTTGTTGCGCGGTGGTTTTTTCATGGCGGATGATTTTCACGGTGCCTACGAATGGGAGATGTTTGTCAAGCGCATCCGGATGGTCTTTCCGGATCGTCCGATCGTCGATATCCCCAAGAACGATCCGATATTTCACACCGTATTCGATCTCGACGACCGCTATCAAATTCCCGGAGCCGCGCATTTGGAGCTTGGCTACAAAGTGCCGGACTATCCGCAAGGATCCGACGACGGAAAAGGAGCGCACTGGCGCGCCATCTACGACGATAAGGGGCGCATCATGGTGGCCATCTCGTTCAATTCCGATATTGGCGATTCATGGGAATGGTCGAACCGAGCTGTTTATCCGGAGGAGTTTTCAGACCTTGGCTTCCGTATCGGCATCAACTACATCGTTTACGCCATGACGCACTAAGATCGTTCGACCCCGGTCTGTCGTTGGGCATTCCATGTGCATCGATTGGTCGGTTTGTCGTCGACATAAAGGGCGAAAGTGCACCCGGTATCGCTCACTTCACGTCACGTGCTTCAAAGCTGGCAACCGGGTTGCCGCTCGCGTCAAACAACTCCAGTTTGTGTCCCGTGACCTTCCAAACCCTTGCCTTTTCGAGCCCATTCAAGAATGCCCTCTCAAGGTCCATGCCTTCCGGACAAGCCATCATCGTGGTGGCCATCTGACTGAAAGAAAGTTCCTTTCCATTCAGTTCATAGCCGCCCGTAAGCCCGTTACAGCCGCCCGATCCGCTGACGCGATGAGTCTCAGAATTGAGCAACAAATGAGGTTCCCGTTGCAGGGGCGCTACCG
>Ga0187777_10003128_pt1 | contig 10575 bp, 6 predicted proteins | sample 1015_Q2_SP5_10_M_FD_132416 | JGI IMG/M metagenome (GOLD analysis project Ga0187777, IMG submission 132416) | Tropical peat soil microbial communities from peatlands in Department of Meta, Colombia - 1015_Q2_SP5_10_MG | ecosystem: Environmental > Terrestrial > Soil > Wetlands > Peat | place...
AGGATTCGAGGACGGGGCAAGTGCAGGAGGAAAAGAACAAGAGAAAACGGTTGCGACTTCAATGTCCGACGTGCCTGAGGAGGTCATGCAGGAATTGCTTTCCCTCACAACAGCGGAACTCGATGAACTTAAAGATTTGTACCTTCGGGCGAAGCGGTATAAAAAAATCGATGTCCGGAGTGTGGACGATATGGTAAAGGGGTTCATAAAGGGTTTCCGGCAGGAGATCAATCCACTCAGGTTGCTGGCCTCGCTCAAGTCCGTGAACGAGTATACTTTTACCCATGTAACGAACGTGTGCATTCTAACCATGAGCCTTGCAGAGTTCGTGGGTTTTAAGGGCGAACATCTTCATCAAATAGGCGTCGCATCGCTCCTGCACGACATAGGGAAGATATTCATTCCCGACGAAATACTAAGCAAGCCCGGAATGCTCACCCCGGAGGAACGGAGAGCCATCGAGACGCACACCGTTAAAGGAGCCCGTTACCTCATGGGCGTCGAGGGTATCCCAAAGCTGGCTATACTTGCGGCATTGGAACACCATCAGAAATTCGACGGGAATGGATACCCTTCTATAAAAGGGGGGTGGACACCGAATATCGCAAGCCAGTTGATCTCCGTTGCTGACGTGTTCGACGCCATGAGGAGTACACGATCGTATCAGACTTCTCATCCGCTCGAAAAGATCGAAGGTGTGCTGAACAAGGGGAGGGGATCTTCCTTTAATCCGCTTCTTGTTGATTATTTTCTCAAGATGATACGACGGTAAAAAAGAATCAGTTCGAGGTTTGGAATCACTCTACCAGGAATAGACCAGCTCCACCTCAATCTCATCATTCCGTGAATACGCGCCAAAGAGCGATTGTGGCGGCCCCTCCAGCGTTATTGCAGTGATGCCGACCTTCCAAAAATCTGAAAAGATATACCAGAAGTTTGCTCTTGCCATGTTGTCACCATGTTCGGGATTATAGGAGACGTTCAGGTTTGTTTCAATCTTCTGGTTCATCCATCCTATCTTGAGATTGGCCCAGAGAAGGGTTTCTATCTTGTCTTCATATAACTGGTTTATATCGCCAAAGATATATGTTTGCTGGGCCTGTAGGGTCAGCAGACCATCTTCGAAGAGGCGATAATCCGCACCGAGTCCGTAGTCAAGAGTGTTATGCTTTTGCTCAATAGAATTATTCAGCGGGCTGATTCCCGGTAGCGGTATCGATGGATATCCCCAAAGTTCACGCCGAATATTAAGGTAGCGGCCTTCTGTATATGCGGCCTCAGCCCTGAGGCTCAAGTCGCCACTTACTGCTGCAGCATCAATTCCTACAACGCTGATTTTATGGAAGTCGGGCACGTATCCGGGATCGATGTATATCTTTGTGCCTTGAGGTACGATCAGGAGAGAGGTCGTTGTAAACACCGGCCGCGGATCATAGCCATGGAACAGGTTTGCAGCCCATTCAATATCACCCGTATGCTTGATTCGAACACCCACGGTGCCGTTCTCAATCTTTCGATCGGGAAGATTCGGTTCTTGCGGAATGATTTCTGCGTCCGTGACGCTCTGTGCGATGGTTGAAGCGACTGAGTTACCTGCCCAGCGCTCATCGGGCATTGGAAGTCTATAGGGAACGAACACAGGGACCCACACGGCTTCATAAGTCCAACCTGCAACACCCAAAGTGGCTGAAAGCGAGGGGACCCCGATTTTTCTGTCCTCGAGCGGTTTGAGCAGGAATCGTGTATAATCCCAGGGATTCAACAGATCATTTGGCGGATATTCATCCAAACGTCCCCAGGCATAGCGCTGTATTCCCACGCGCAGGTCGAGACTACCCGAGGTGTGAGTGACGTAAAATTCCTTGAACTCAAGGTAAGGCGAGTTGCTCTGATACACCTCATCGTAGTTTTTGAAGATCGCATGGTCTCGCGGAGGCCTCTGCACTGTGCCGTCCCACCCCCCCTCAAGCCAGGAATGAAACTGCCATTCCCGGCCGGTGGCATCGAGTTTGATTTTACCGGTCAAGCTTGCATTTTCTTCTATGCTGTCCTTGTACAATTCATACACTCCGAGAAGGTCCAGCCTGCCTGAGACAGAGAGAGATTCATTGGCGAGGGAAGGCGAAACAGCAAAAATTATGAAATAAATGAATAAGAGGAGTTTGTACGACGAAGACGGTAAGTGCATAAATTGCATTCGCATATGCTGGGAGAGCCAATTTATCGGTATGAGAAGTAGCCGACGCCTATTCCACGTTTTTCATTAGAGACGATGTTCGATTTTCCGATACGCAGGGATGATGGGGTCGCGGATATAGGACCTGATAGATCATCCGCCATTTACTCATCGTAGATCGACCCTATACATTACATGAAGAATCATGCCACTGCGAAGCTAAGTATTCTCCAACCTCTCAATCGAGGGTAACGATATTGTCCGCGATCATTGTGGGTGATGATCCTTCTTCATGCAGTATAATGCATCTTGATATCCGTGTTCGTACTCAACGACGTCAGTGCATCTCGCGTGTCCTCGCAGCAAATCATGTTTATTCGTAACATCGGTCTTCTGAGTTTTTCCGGGGTATGGCTGAAAGATCGCTGATTGGAGCATCAATCGAGTACGCCTTATTATGGAGTTTAAACCGATATTCCGGCATAAAGTTCCGATCGCGAGAGAGAAGAATAGATAGATAATCGTCGATTACCTAGAAGCTCCGTTTGATTGCGGAGTCCGCACAGATAGGCCAATGATCGCACGTGGTTTCCATGTGATACCGCAGGAACCGTCCCGATATGACTATCCGGATATTATTCTGTCGCCTTATCCTGTTGCACTGAACGGTAATACATGAGAACCAACTCGTAGAAGTCTTGCCGCAAAGGACCCTCCATCCCAGGGCCACAAGACCTTTCAAACTGTTATCTCGGTACAGGTTCAGTAACTCCCGAAGATCGCTTCCGTCTTTCACATCCTTGTTCTTTTTGCGGGAAGAGAACGTCGAGGAATTGCACGATCCGACAATAAATAGTGGCATTCAGACCATGACGTTTCAGTGTTAACCGGTCAACGAGCCAGTATGATGACCACCTGCAGAAGCGTAAAGATAGCAATGAGATAGATGGAATTAAATTTATATATGGTATCGCTTTGGACATTGGAAATGTTGCCGGTCTCATCTTTAAACCACACATATACTCTTTTTTTACCCGTGGGTTCACTGAGGGAATATTCCACAACGCGAGAGTATTCCTGGGAAGAGGGGATTTTCACCCAACCCTCATCTGAGGCATCAGGTTTAGCCGGATTTTCAGATGCATAATAGCCTGTCACGCCTTTTTCGCTTGTTGCGGATATCGACAATTTAACGAGGCTCTCATGGGTAAAATAGGCACCCCCCCGATTAATGAAATTCGGAGGTGTTGTGTTTATCGGGAGCATGTTAATCTCCCATGTGTATTGTGCCGGTGTCTGGTCCTCGTTTCCCAAGCCATCGATCGCCTTGACGCGAAACGTGTGAGTGCTCTCGTTGAGCCCTGAATAGGACAGCGGGGTGGTGCACGCGGAAAAACTGCTGCTATCGAGCGCACATCGGAATGTTGCTCCTTCCTTCTTCGATACAAAGGTGAAACTTGCATTTTTCGAATTTGACGGGTTTGTAGGTTGACTCGTGATCTTTGTCCCGAATGGCGTCGTGTCTATGGTCCAGGTATAATGCGCAGGCGTTGGCTCGATATTCCCGATGGCATCCGTTGCCACAACGGTAAAAGTATGCGAACCACCGGATAGCCCCGCATAGTCCAGCGGGCTAGCACATTGCGTAACAGAAGCCGCGTCAAGCCGGCATTGAAATGTCGATCCTGACTTTGAAGAAGAAAAGCTGAAATGGGCTGACGTCAAGTTCGTCCACGAAAGAGGTTGACTCGTGATGGTCGTGTGAGGGGGCGTAGTATCGATCGTCCAGGCGAAGCTTGCGGGATTCGTTTCGATATGGTTTCCCGCATCCGTCGCTTTCACCGTAAATATGTGTATCCCGGGAGCAAGTCCCTGATATGACGTTGTCCCGGAACAGGCAGTATATGCACCACCGTCGAGTTGACATTGAAATGTTGAGCCTGGCTTTGAGGAAGAATAGCTGAAGCTCGCCGAAAGCGAATTGGTCAGTTCCGCAGGATGTGCGGTGATCGTCGTATGAGGAAACGAGGTGTCAAGCATGATGGAACCGCTTTTTACCCGGGACAGACGCCCCCGTGCGTCCTTGAACCAGACAGATATCTTTTTTGTCCCGTCGCCTTTACTCAAGGCATATCGAATTTCGGCAGAATAGGACGCCGGAGAGGGCAGGGATACCCAGCCAGACGCGCGTGCCGCAGGCTTCTTGGGTTGTTCGGAAATATAATAGGCCGCTACGCCAGTTTTTTTAGTAGCGGATATTGCAAGTGTTACCGTGGGTGAGCTTGTGATTTTCTGGCCCTTATTGATGAAATTATCAGCTGTCGTATTGATCGGGGGATCTGCGTCGACCGTAATGCTCCAGGGTGGGGACCAATCGCTGCTGTTGTTGAAGGCATCTTTTGCCATTACCCTCCAGTAATAAACTCGGGATGCCAAGTCGCGGCCTGTTTCATATGATGGGGATGAGGTATTCGTGTCTATGGTTGTTTGCGTAAACTGTGGGCTTTCAGAAATCTGTATCCGGTACGACGTCGTACCCGATATCCCGGCCCAGGAGAAGCTGATGTGTCCGCTCGGGAGTAGGGAAGCGTCAGTGGGTGCGGAGAGGGTCGGAGTAAAAGGAAGCGCCGGAATGCTTCCGATTGCCGTGGTCTTGCCATAGGTGATAGCTATACCGGCCTGTTCTCCTCGATAGAGCACTAAGCCTGATGAATTTTTGCCCGTGACCACGATTCGGATTTTCGAACTTGCGGGGATGTTATTGAGCGTGCCGATTGGGTTTGAACAACGCCAGGGGACGGCTGCTGCGAGTTTTGAACCTGACGCATGGTATAACGTTGCCTCGACTGTGCTGATGCCGCTGTCTTCACAGCTAATCGCTGCGCCGGATGGCTCTGCACGTTGAACCGTTGGCTCCGCTTTAGAGGGTAACGGACTACCTGGGCGGCCTTGCCATTGAATATCGAACGAGAGAGACCCGACATTTTCATTTTCCTTTTCAGAACACCCAGCGAATGCCAAAAGCGCCGACGTTGTTTTCGATTGCCCACCCCCTGCACCCCGTTCCTTGAATATCCGTAATTTTTCCTCTGATGCCCCGCTGGCCACGCAACCTGCGATATTGCCGCCTTCGACATTGAGCAGAGCACGGACACATTGGCACCATTGCGACCGGGGTATTTCTACGACGACTTTTGATTGCCCGGATGGTTCCTTCGTTGCGGATGGAACGGCTTTCTCCGAGCCTTGGCTGTCGTTCTTGGTGAGCTGGCCCAGGGTAATCGGTTCATCAGCAAGCCCAGATTTCCCGGCATCCTGCGCTCGAACATGTGCTGGGAATGTGACCGAAATCATTATGAGTATCAGTATTGTTAATTTCATCGTTCAGCCCGATTTACATGAAAACCCAACGACGTATAATTTCTGATAATCTGGACGGCATCCTGCCCGATCAAGGATTCATTGCTCGCGGATCAGGTTTCCCTATCGCAGAGATGGATTTTGATCGAATCCTCACTGGATTCTGCAACCGCCCGAAGAGCGCTCCGGATTTTTTGCTGAGTTTCTGAAGAATGCCTGAGACATGCCTTTTTATCGCCCTTTTCCAATTCCATGCCATAGTGGCCCAGATTGCTATAACTGAAGACCTCCGCTCCGATACGGTTTGTCCGGTTTCGTCGGTGTTTAGAAACCTACTTTCCTGCTTGCTCCAGCGAACGCTGTGAGAACAGATCGTCGGCGAAATGCGTATGATACTGAATATGCTCAATCGTCAGCTCAGTTCTGTGGTTGGTCTTTTTGTTCTCCACAATCCATGAAAATGGTGTGGGGATGCCGTCAATGATCTTGACGTCTTTGAAATCAGCCGTGCGATACATGCTGTCCTCTTGGTAGTAGTCGATCTTGAGATGGATCCAGAACTCTTTGGAGACCCAGGCGACGTACCGCGTGTACTTGCGGTGAATTTTGGGAATCACCTCTACCACATAGCAGGGTTTATCATCCTCAACATCTTCTTTCAGAATATTGAACCTGTAATCATCTAAATTCGGCGGTCCTCCGAAATCATCATAGGATAAGTCCGAACCAAAAAAAGAATCATCCTGCGAACTCGTGGGAATGCGACGAATGCGTTTGTATTCCGGGAAATAGGCCCAGAGGTCGCGGTCTGCAAAGGTGTGCGCGTGAATAAGAAAACCAACGTTCTTCAGGTCCGGGGGTGATCGAAAAACGACGAGAACCTTGTATGCCTCAGGGTCAGCTTTTTTACTATACTCGGTGAGCGTGCGCGTTCGCCTGCCACCGCCTTTATCGAAGAGTACCATCGTGGCCTCGGTTTTCCGGTCAAGGGACTTTGAGCGAACCTCGTGGACTTTCTCATAGACTTCACGTCCTGACATGGCCCAGGCAGAAAAGGAAGGCATCAACGTTCCCATAAAGATGACACCGATCAATAGGATGCGTGTTGTCAATCCATCCGGACGGCGAGCAAAGAGCGTGGAGTTCCAGGTATGCAAAAAAAAGAACCACGCTTTATCCTTTTCCAGCCGAACGTATGGCACTCTATTCATACGACAGCGCCTCTACGATATTGGTTTTTGCCGCGCGTTTTGCGGGATAAATGCCCGCACAAGCCGCAAGCACGATAGAAAGGGCGATCGCCCATAAGATAGAGGCATAGTAAACATGGTACTGCATACTTGCGCCGTAGTCTCCCCTGAGAAAACCTTCGAGGCTCATCCACCCGATTATTACGCCAGCCACTGCGCCGAGCATGCCGCCGATGATGCCGAGGAGCACGGACTCGAAGACGACCACGCGCGATACCTGGCTCCTCAGCATGCCTATGGAACGAAGGATGCCGATCTCACGCGTACGTTCAAGAACTGAGGCGAGCAGGGTGACAATAATGCCGAGACACGCGATCACCATCGTAATGATATTGATGGCATCATTGACAATAAAACCCTGGTCGATAATCTTGCGAATCTCACCCTTAAATTCCCGAGATGGGAGCACGAAGAGTTTTCGAGCATTCCCGAATCTTCTCGTGATTTCATCACGCACGGCATCGATGTTCGTCTTTGACTTCACCCGGACCGAGAAAGAATCAGCTAGATACTCCTTCCAGTATCGGTGGTAAGTATGCATGTCCATGAGGACAGATCCGGAATCAGAACTGTAGTCGACGTTGATAACCGCGACCTTGAATGAAACAGGCCCCTGCGGCGTCGGGAGCATTATGGTATCTCCCGGCTTGATATGTTCCTGAAATGCGAGGGCTTCGTTTGCCGCAATATAATTTTGATTTGGCAGGAGACTTGCCATATCTTCGCGTTTTCCCTGGGCTATCTTAAAAGGACTGTACTCGAGTCTGCGGGTGATGTCAAGTACCAGAAGTAGGATGCGTCTGCCATGATAGGCAATATAGATCTTGCGGAAGGGGTCAGCCGAGAGAACGCCTGGGACCGTTTCAATTTCTTTCCACATCTCAACAGGCATGGGAATGTTCTGCGCGCCCGTGGTTGCAACAGGATGACCCGATGTTACGATGATGTCCCCCCGTACGTAGGAATCAATCCATTCGAGTACCGATTGTTTCGTGCTGTAAATGATACCTGCGGAGCTTACAAATACAGAAATTCCGTAAAAGATAGCTGCCGCCGCCACTGCGTTTCGTGTAATGTTTTTCTGGAGGTTGAGGCCGGCAAGTCTTCCCGCGGCTCCGATGCGCGGAGACAGGAACTCATGGAACAGGGTAAGAAAGCCCTGAAGTAAGGAGGGAGTAGCCAGTGATACTCCAAGCAGGATGAAGATGGTTGCCGTGAACATGACAGTGGTACTATGGAATATAGGTGATCTCGGTGTGGTTTTGTAAAGCACCAAAAGCAGTAAAGCGAGTAGGATAAAAATGGCGGCTGCGATTTTGAGACCTTTCCCCGAAAGAAAGCTTTCTTCTGAATAGGGTACGGACCGAATTGCCGATACCGGCGTTATACGGGTGCTTGCGAGAGCAGGAAAAAATGCCGCCGTCAGGCTCGCAGCAGTACCTATGATAAAGCCCATCACAAGATCGGCCCAGGATATTTCAATTTCGGATATCGACGTTCTCATATACAATTCCGAAACGGTCTGACCCACAGCGCTGATGGCAGCTTTCGCAAAGAGGATGCCAACGGCCAGGCCAAATCCCGAACCCACGATGGACATGACGATGGTCTCCCCCAAAAAAAGCGCTATGATCTGGCGTCGGGTCGTTCCTAATGCACGTAAGATGCCGATCTCCTTTCTCCGCTGCACCACGGAGATCGATACCGCATTGTAGATAAGGTACATTCCGACGAATACGGCAATGAAGCTGATTAAGTTTATGTTTTTCTGAAAGCGGGAGATAAGGATTTCCACCTGCTTTGTCCTGCTTGCTGGCGTTACGACGCTGTATCCCTCAGGTAATGCTTGCTTAATATGGTCGCTAACCAAATCAAGGTTTTCACCGCGAAGAAGGCTCACATCAATCCGGTCAATCCTGCCTTCCTTGCCGAAAGACATCTGTGCAGCTGGATAATCCATAATCGCAATGTTCCCGCCCATGGTCTTCGCTGGCCCCTCCGGGTTCAGGAGGCCGCGCACGCGAAAGGTCCGGATGCCTCGCACGGTTTCGACCCGTATTGTCTGGTCTATCTTGATATCTTCGCGATCGGCAAGCTCTTTGGTGAGCAGGATTGAGTCGGGCCGAGCAAGGAACAGGAGCGGGTCTGGTATGTCCGCACTTTCTTCCGAGAGTTTATAGTCACGAATGTTGCCATCTTGGAGCACGTCAACACCGAGGATCATGAGCGACTGTTCCTTTGCACCGACGAGGATGCCTTGAGTGTCGATCACAGGCACGGCATACTCAACGCCGGGAACGTTCTGAACACGATCGATGAGTTTCTCCGGGAAACCAGATGCATCGCCTGTTACCTGGAGTGCCGCCCGTCCCGTGACGCGGTTGATTGATTCTTCGAAGGAGCGAAGGACGCTTTTGTTCACGATACCGATGGAAACGATTGCGGCAACACCTAGGCAGATGCTGGCCACGGTCATCAGCGCGTGAACTTTTTGGAGCCGTATCCGCCTGAGGCTTATGAATCGGAGGAGATTGGCAAGGTTCATGACGCCGGCCCTATCGATGTCGTATCTTCCGCGATACGGCCATCTTTCAAAGTTATGGTGCGCGTGCCATAGGATGCGGCTTTCAAGTCATGAGTGACCATCACAATGGTCTGCCCTTCCCTATGGAGCCCTTTCAACAGGATCAGTATTTCCGTGCTTGTCTGAGAGTCCAAATTGCCCGTAGGTTCATCTGCCAAAAGAACGGCAGGAGCAGATATAAGAGCCCGAGCAATGGCAACGCGCTGCATCTCCCCCCCTGAGAGCTGCTCAGGCCGATGTTCAATGCGGTTTCCGAGGCCAACTTTGTGGAGAAGCGCCTCGACCTTTGGTTTGATCTTCGTGAACGGGATGCCATCAAGCAGAAGAGGGAGGGCAACGTTTTCTGATGCGGTCAGGATGGGCAAAAGATTAAAGAACTGGAAAATGAATCCCACTCTTCTCCGTCGGATGAGTGTGAGTTCATTGTCGGAAATTCCATGCAGCGGTCTGTTGTCGATGAAGATTTCACCGTAGGACGGCTGGTCCAGTCCGCCGATAAGGTTCAAGAGTGTGCTCTTGCCGGATCCGCTCGGCCCCATGACGGAAAGGAACGTTCCGGTCATGATGTTGAGAGTGACGTCGCATAGGGCTCGGATCTCTTTTGATCCGTGAGCATAAAACCTGCTTACCTGTTTCAACTCGATCATTTGACACCTCGTGGAACAATTCTAGCCGTTCAACAGGATAATGTAAAGACGTTTTGTCGTTAAGATGTTAATTTTACATGGGTAAAATCCATTTTTCAAATGGATGATTTTATGTTATAACATACTCTATTGATTGATGCCATGAACTTATCGGTAAAGAACTGGAGGGTTTATGAAAGTTATTGCATTTAACGGGAGTGCGCGTAAAGAAGGAAACACGTCTCTTCTGTTGAACCTTGTCCTGGATGAGCTAAGGGCAGAAGGGATTGAGACGGAGATTTACTCATTAGCGGGAAAGCAGGTCCAGGGCTGTATCGCGCGCTATAAGTGCTTCGAAAAGAAGAACAGACGCTGCATCGTGGAAAGCGACGTAATCAACGATTGTATCCAGAAGATGGATGAGGCCGATGGCATCATACTAGGTTCCCCGACCTATTTTGCCGATGTATCTGCAAGCATGAAAGCACTGATCGAACGCGGTGGTATGGTGGGACGCGCGAATGCCGGTATGTACAAACGCAAGGTCGGAGCAGCAGTAGTGGCAGTCAGGCGCGCAGG
>Ga0187777_10003129_pt1 | contig 10573 bp, 9 predicted proteins | sample 1015_Q2_SP5_10_M_FD_132416 | JGI IMG/M metagenome (GOLD analysis project Ga0187777, IMG submission 132416) | Tropical peat soil microbial communities from peatlands in Department of Meta, Colombia - 1015_Q2_SP5_10_MG | ecosystem: Environmental > Terrestrial > Soil > Wetlands > Peat | place...
GTAGCGCTCCACCAGGTCGACGCTCTCGGTGTCGACCGCCTCGGTCACCACCGGCAGGCCGGTCTCCTCGCGGGCCGCCTTCAGCACCTTGAGGCCCTCCTCGCCCAGCCCCTGGAAGGAGTAGGGGCTGGTGCGCGGCTTGAAGGCGCCGCCGCGCAGCAGGCTGGCGCCGGCCTTCTTCACGGCGCGGGCGATGGTGAGCGTCTGCTGCAGCGACTCGACCGCACAGGGCCCGGCGGCGATCACGAAGGCGCTGGCTCCCACCGCCACATCGCCCACCTTCACCACCGTGTCCTCCGGCTTCACCTCGCGGGAGACCAGCTTCCAGGCGTGGGTGACGGGGATCACCTCGAACACGCCCGGCAGGCTCTCGAACACCGGGCGGTCCACCGCCCCGCGGTTGCCGGTGATGCCGATGGCGGTGCGCTGGGCGCCGGGGATGGCGTGGCCCTTGAAGCCGCGGGCCTCGATCGCGCGCATCACGGCGCGGATCTGCTCCTCGGTCGCGTCCTGTCGCATCACCACCAGCATGGAGCGGCCTCCGGCCGGGTCGCAAACGCACATGCTATCATGCCGCTCCTCCAGCACCGCGGCCGCGCCGGCCGCCACGGAGGCGGCAATGCGCGCGCTGTTCCGCACCAAGGCCGTCGCGGACATCGTCTCCGACCTCGAGAGCGGTGCGCAGGGTCCGGCGCTGCGCCGCAGCCTGGGCGCCTTCGACCTGGTGATGCTGGGCATCGGCGCGGTCATCGGCGCCGGCATCTTCTCCGCCATCGGCACCGCCGCCGTCGGCGAGCGGGCCGCGGACGGCACCGTCGTCCGCTACGGCGCCGGTCCGGCGCTGGTCGTCTCCTTCCTGCTGCTGGGCGCCGTCTGCGCGCTGGCCGGCCTGTGCTACGCCGAGCTCACCGCCCTCATCCCCATCGCCGGCTCTGCGTACACCTACGCCTACGCGACGCTCGGCGAGGTGGTCGCCTGGATCATCGGCTGGGACCTCATCCTCGAGTACGCGGTCGGCAACGTGGCGGTGGCGATCGCCTGGTCCGGCTACTTCACCTCCTTCCTGCGCTTCTTCGGCATCCCCTTCCCATTCTGGCTGGCCCACAGCTACCGCAACGTGGCGCTCTCCTTCCCCGACCGCCTGGGCGAGCTGCCGGTGGTGCTCGGCCACCGCCTCGCCGTCAACGTGCCGGGGATCGTCATCGTGGCGCTCATCACCTGGGTGCTGGTGATCGGGGTTCGCGAGAGCGCCTGGGTGAACAACGCCATGGTGGCCCTGAAGCTGGCGGTGCTCGCCCTCTTCGTTGGGGTGGGCGTCTTCTACCTCGACCCCCGCAACTGGACGCCCTTCGCCCCCAACGGCTGGCGCGGCATCCACCAGGGCGCCGCCATCGTCTTCTTCGCCTACATCGGTTTCGACGCGGTCTCCACCGCCGCCGAGGAGACGAAGGACCCGCAGAGGAACATGCCCCGCGGCATCCTGGGGTCGCTGGTCATCTGCACGCTGATCTACGCGGTGGTGGGCCTGGTGGCGACCGGCCTGGTCCCCTACGCCCAGCTCAAGGGCTCGGACCCTCTCGCCCGTGCCTTCGAGGTGGCCGGCATCGGCTGGGGGCAGGCCATCATCTCCTTCGGCGCCATCGTCTCCATGAGCGCGGTGCTCCTGGTGTTCCAGCTGGGCCAGCCGCGGATCTTCTTCTCCATGAGCCGCGACGGCCTGCTGCCCAAGGCCTTCCGCGCCGTCCACCCCGTCTACCGCACGCCGCACGTGACCACCATCGTCACCGGCGCGGTGGTCGCCCTCGGGGCGACGCTCCTCGACGACAACGAGACCTACGACCTCACCAACATCGGGACGCTCTTCGCCTTCCTGCTGGTCTGCCTCGGCGTGCTCTCCCTGCGGCTGCGCGACCCGCAGCGGCCGCGGCCCTTCCGGGTGCCGCTCGTCTGGCTGGTGGCCCCGCTCGGCGCCGTCTCCTGCCTGTACGTCATGGCCGGCCTGCCGCGGACGGCCTGGATCCGTTTCGGCGTCTGGCTGCTGATCGGCGGCGCCCTCTACTTCGCCTACGGCCACCGCCACAGCCGCCTGCGCCAGCGCGACCTTGGCCGGGCGCCCTAGCGCAGCGCGTTCCCCTCCTCCAGGAGCGAGCGCACGCGCGGCTTCTGCGGCGCGTCCTCCCGCGCGAGGTAGGCCTCGGCGTCGCCGCGGAAGCGGGCCTCGTCCTCGGCGCCTGCGCCCAGGCGCACCAGCTCGAGCCCGGCGGCGATCGCGCGTACCCGCGCCTCGTCCGCCAGCGCCGAGGCCGGGTGGGCGGCGGCGAAGGCCTGCCAGCGCTCGCGCAGCACGCGCCAGGAGGCGATGTCGCCGGGGCGCACGTGGTCGAGCTCCTGGAAGGCGGCGTCGGCGGAATCGACGGGTCGCGCGCCGGCGCCGGCCATCCCTGCCGACGCCGGCGCCATGCGCGCCTTCTGCGACACCGTCATCGCGTCCGCCGCGTCGAGCGAGGCGGCGGCGCGTTTGTCTTTCCGCGGGACCTCTTGCGGCGCCGCGACAGCCGGCGCCGGCTCCGGCGGTGGCGGAGCGGAGGTTGGTACCGCCACCGCGGCGCGCTGCATGGCGAGCGGCTGGCCCTCGGTCACCCCCGCCTCCTGGGTGGCCGCGGGAGCAGCCTCCTGCGCCCGGTTGGCGGGTGCCGCCTTCATCAGCGCCTGCCGCGGCGGCGGCGGCGCCTTGGGCTCCTCCGCCCTCGGCCGGCGAGCCGGAGCCGCCTCGGCAGGTCGCTCCGCAGAGGGGCTGGCCGCGGCGCCGAGCGGGGGCGCAGAGGCGACCGTCGCCGCCGGCGCCGGTGCAACCGGGGCGGAGCGCTCGGGCCGCACCGTCCGGCTCTCGCGCCAGGTGAGCGGGGTGACGACAGCCAGCAGCAGCGCCGCCGCCACCGCCAGGCTCCACGCGGGCGGTCGCCAGGAGGCGCGCCGGCGAACGGGTGGCTCCGCCTCGATCCGGCGGCGCACCCGCGAGGCGAAGTCACGGAAGTAGCCGTCCGGCGCGCGCGCGTCCAGCTCACGGGCGGCCGGGTCGACCGCCCGCAGCGCGGCGAGCGCCTCCCGGCAAGAGGCGCAGCGGGCGAGGTGCGCCTCGACGGCGGCGCTCTCGCCGGCGGCCAGCTCGCCGTCGAGCCAGGCCGAGAGCCGCTCCCCTTCGTGTGCGCTCACGCCACACCTCCTCGGGGCCGCGAGGGCTGCAGGCCCAGGTAGGGCCGCAGCGTGCGGGCGAGGCGCGCGCGGGCCCGGAACAGCCGGCTCATCACCGTCCCCGGCTGCAGGCCCAGCGCCTCGGCGATTTCGGCGTAGGAGAGCTCCTCGAACGCCCGCAGCACGAACACCGCCCGCTGCTCCTCGGACAGCTCGCCGATCGCCTCGTCCAGCACGCGCCGCCCCTCCTCGTCGAGGAGGGCCTGGAGCGGGCCGGGAGCCTCGGAGCGCGCCTCCTTCTGCTCTTCGGGCAGCGCTTCCTCGCGGGCCCGGGGCGAGCGCACGTGGTTGAGGGCGAGGTTGGCGGCGATCCGGCACACCCAGGGCCCGAAGGGCCGGGCGGTGTCGAAGCGGTCGAGCGAGCGCCAGGCGCGCACGAACGCCTCCTGCGAGACGTCGTCCGCCACGTCGTGACAGCGCACGATGCGCAAGGCCGTGCCGTAGACGCGCCGCTGGTAGCGTCTCACCACCTCCTCGAAGGCGGAGAGGTCGCCCTGCCGTGCCCGGGCCAGGAGGAACGTCTCGTCGGGCGCGGGAGGACCGGCGGGGTCGCGCGGCGCTCGGTCGGCGGGGCCCATCACCTCCGGGCATGATACGGCCGAAGGGCGGCACCTATTCCGCCCGCGGCAGCGCAACGGCAAATGGGGGGGAGAGGAACGGCGGCCCCGGGACCGGCAGGCCTCCGGGGCCGCGCGGACCGGCGGGCGGCTACTCGAGGATGCGGATCACCACGCGGCGGTTCTGGGCGCGGCCGTCGCGGGTCTTGTTGTCGGCGACCGGCTTCTCCTTGCCGTAGGAGATGACGTTCAGCCGGTTGAGGCCCACCCCGTACTTCTTGGCGATGTAGTCGCGGACCGCCATCGCCCGCTCCTCGCCCAGGCGGTAGTTGTAGGCCTCGGAGCCGGTCGCGTCGGTGTGGCCCTCGACCTCGAAGTAGACGCCGCGGTTCTGCTGGACGAGCGGCGCCACCGCCTCGTCGATCATGCCCTTGGCCTCGTCGCTGACCTCTGCCTTGTTGACCGGGAAGCGCACCTTGTCGTTGGACAGCGTCACCTGGTAGATCAGCTTGCCCTGGGCGGTCTTGTAGGCCTGGTCGGCGCGGCTCATCGCCTGCGCCGCGCTGCCCTTGGCCTCGCCGATGCCGGCCTGCGAGGTCTTGTCGACCTGGTCGATTCTGACCTCGTTCTGCTGCACCCGCTGCTGGGTCTTCTCGAGGTCCTGCGAGACCGCGTCGACCTTCTTGTTGACCTCGCTCACTTCGCGTTGCACGTACGACTTCTTCGCGCACCCCGCTGCCGCGAGGGCTACGGCGGCCGCCAGAAGCGGCACCATCGTTCTCCTCACTACCGACCTCCTGTCGAAGCGGCCGGAGCCGTCCGGCCAGCGATGTGACGAAACAGACGAACCGAGGGGCTCATGACGACGGCGGCACGTAACCGCTGCGCGTCCGTACCGTCACTCCCTTGCGGGTGGTGACGACCGCGACCCGGCGAAACAGGGAAGACCCCGGCCCCGGGGTCCACCCCAGACGGTACTGGTGCTTCAGCTCGGTGGCGATGCGAACGGCGGCCTGCTGCAGCCCGGCGACGTCGCTCACCCGGAACGCCAGCCCGCCGGACAGCGAAGCATAGCGCGCCAGCGTCTCCCGGGCGACCTCCTGCTCGCCTCGCTTGCGGTCGCCCGCGAAGCGCTCGGAGCCGGGATCGTCGAGCGGGGAGACGACCGACACCGCGTAGATGGGGACGTCGAGGGCGCGCGAGCGGGCGATGACCTCCTCGGGCAGCGTCTGGCTGGAGTTGTCGACGCCGTCCGTGAGCACCACCACCGCCCGGCGTCCCTCGCCCCAGGAGGCGATGTCGTGGGCGGCCTTGTCGAGCGCGTCGTGCAGCGCCGTCGAGCCGAACGGCGTCACCTTCTCCAGCCCGCGGCGCACCGCGTCCTTGTCGGAGGTGAAGGCGACCACTCCCCAGTAGCGGCTGTCGAAGCCGGCGAGCGCCACCTGGTCCTCGGGCCCGAGCGCCTCCAGGATGCGGTTGGCCGCCATGCGCGCGCTGGTCACCTTCCACTGGTCGCTCATGGAGCCGCTGGCGTCCACCAACAGCAAGACCCGCGCCGGCACCTGGCGGCTCACGTCGAAGTAGGAGATCGCCTGGGCACGGCCCTCCTCGTAGACGCGGAAGTCGGTCTTGCGCAGGTCGACCACCGGGTGGCCCTTGCTGTCGACCGCCGTGGCGGAGAACACCACCAGCTCGCTCCGCGCCGAGAAGGTCAGCACCTGCCCGGGCGCGGACACCGCCAGCGCCGCCGCGATCGCCAAAGCCCACACGATCTTCACGATGGGTCGTTATCCAGTATCAGCGGCAGGCCTGAGGTCGAAGGTGACGAAGGTCACCCGGTCACGCGCCGCCTAACTCATTGTAGCGGAAGAAGCTTGGCTCGTGGGGCGCCGCCCCGGGAGGGTGGGCCGGTGTAGACTCGACCTTCCATGACCAGCCCCAGGCTGCCCCTCGAGATCGAGGACATCAAGGCCATCCTCCCCCACCGCTCGCCCTTTCTCCTGGTCGACCGCATCCTGGAGCTCGAGGAGGACCGCCGGGTGGTCGGCCTCAAGAACGTCACCACCAACGAGCGCTACTTCATCGCCGGCCCGGGCGGCGTCCCCACCCTGCCCGCCACCATCATCACCGAGGCCATGGCCCAGGCCGGGGCGGTGCTGATCCTGTGGAAACCCGAGAACCGCTCGCGGCTCGTCTACTTCATGGGCATCGACCACGTGCGCTACCGCCGCCCGGTGGTGGCCGGCGACCAGCTGATCCTGCAGGGCGAGGTGATCCGGCTGCGCAGCAGGATGGGCAGCCTGCGGGGCACCGCTCTCGTGGACGGGAAGGTGGTGTGCCAGGGCGAGATGACGTTCGCGCTCGGCGAGAGGCCGGGGCCCTGAAGCCACTGGGCGCGCTCTCGCTCGCCCGCGCCCTCTCCAAGTTTGGCCTCTGCTCGCGCCGCGAGGCCGAGCGGTGGATCGCCCAGGGCCGGGTGGCGGTGAACGGTCGCGAGGACCGCACGGCGTCCCGCTGGATCGACCCGCGCCGCGACCGGGTGAGCGTCGACGGCGAAGAGGTGGGCGAGCCGAGCGAGCGCGTGGTGGTGGCGCTCCACAAGCCGAGCGGGCTGGTCACCACCCGCACCGACCCCGGCGGCCGCCCGACCGTCTACGACGCGCTCGGGCCGCTCGGCCGCTGGGTCTTCCCGGTGGGCCGCCTTGACCGCGACACGAAGGGCCTGCTGATCCTCACCAACGACCACCGGCTGGGCGAGCGGCTCACCTCGCCCGAGCACCACCTGCCGAAGACCTACCACGCGCGGGTGTCGGGGGTTCCCGAGGCGGAGGCGGTGCGCGCGCTGCGCGAGGGGCTCACCCTCGACGACGGCAGCCTGACCCGCCCGGCGGGGGTGCGCCTCCTCGGCAGCCGCGGCGGCGGCAGCTGGCTGGAGATCGTGCTCAGCGAGGGGAAGAACCGGCAGGTCCGGCGCATGTGCGCGGCCGTCGGCCACGACGTCCTCGAGCTCGTCCGAGTCGGCGTCGGAGGGCTGCGCCTCTCGGAGCTGGCGCTGGCGCCCGGCGAGTGGCGCACCCTCACGCCGGACGAGGTGGCCAGGCTCGGTGCCGGCACGCCGGGCCGCCGCCACGGCCCATAATCGACCGTCCCGACCGGAGGCTTGAAACCATGCTGCTCGCCCTCACGCTCGTGCTGGCCGCTGCGGCCCCGGCCGGCACGCCCGACGCCGAGATCCGTGCCGCCGCCGAGCGGCTGGCGCCGGCGGTCGTCGCCACCCGTCGCGAGCTCCACGCCCACCCCGAGCTCAGCAACCGCGAGGAGCGCACCGGCCGGTTCGTGGCGGAGCGGCTGCGCGCGCTGGGGATCGAGGTGCGCTACCCGGTCGCCCGCACCGGCGTCGTCGGTGTGCTGCGGGGCGGCCGACCCGGCGGTGTGGTCGCGCTCCGCGCCGACATGGACGCGCTTCCCATCGAGGAGAAGACGGGCGCCGCCTACCGCAGCCAGTCGCCGGGCGTCATGCACGCCTGCGGCCACGACGCCCACACCGCGATGCTGCTCGGGGCGGCGGAGGTGCTGTCGGGCCTGCGCGCGCGGCTGCCGGGCACCGTCGTCTTCCTGTTCCAGCCGGCCGAGGAGGGCGCGCCAGAGGGCGAAGAGGGCGGGGCGCCGCTGATGGTGAAGGAGGGTGCCCTGGACCAGCCGAAGGTCGAGGCCGTCTTCGGACTGCACGTGGGCGGCTGGGAGGCGGTCGGGCAGGCGGGATGGACCGAGGGGCCCATCTATGCCTCGAGCGACACCTTCACCATCGAGGTGGCCGGAAAGACCGTCCACGGGGCCGAGCCCTGGAAGGGGATCGACCCGATCCCGGTCGCCGCGGAGATCGTGGAGGCGCTGCAGACGATCGTCTCGCGGGAGATCGACGCCCGCCAGCCGCGGGTGCTGACCATCGGCCGCATCCAGGGGGGAACGCGGTTCAACGTCATCGCCGACCGGGTGACGATGGACGGGACGCTGCGCACCCACGACCCCGAGGTGCGCCGCAGCATGAAGGCCAGCCTGGAGCGGATCGTCCGCGGCACGGCCGAGGCGCACGGCACCACGGCGAGCGTCCGCTTCCTCGACGCCGGCAACCCGCCCACGGTGAACGACAAGGCGCTCGCCCGGCTGGCGGTGCCTGTCCTCGAGCGCGTGTTCGGCGAGGGTGCCCTGCCGGTGGAGCCGCAGATGGTGGCCGAGGACTTCCCCTACTACGGCGAGCGGGCCCCCTACTTCTTCTTCCTGCTGGGGACTCGCAACGACGCGCGGGGCATCGCCTCCAGGAACCACAGCGCCGAGTTCGAGATCGACGAGGCGGCGCTGCCGCTCGGCGTGCGGGCGCTCGCCTCCCTGGCCTGGGAGTTCCTGGCGAGCCGGCCGGCCGGGCGCTGAGCCTCGCCGCTCAGGCCGGGGCTTCGGCCGAGGGCTGCGCCGCGGCGCCCGCCTCCTGCTCGCGGTACTGCAGCTGGTAGAGGCGCCAGTACATGCCGCGCCGCGCCAGCAGCTGCTGGTGGGTGCCGCGCTCGCGGATGCGTCCCTTGTGCATCACCAGGATCTCGTCGACCTTCTGGATGGTCGAGAGACGGTGGGCGATGACGATGGCGGTGCGCCCGCGCAGCAGCACCCGCAGCGCGTCCTGGATGAGCTGCTCGGTCTCGGTGTCGACCGAGGAGGTGGCCTCGTCGAGGATCAGCACTCGCGGGTCGTGGGCGAGTGCGCGAGCGAAGGAGAGCAGCTGCTTCTGCCCGACCGACAGCGTCGAGCCGCGCTCCTTGACCTCGGTCTCGTAGCCGAGAGGCAGCGTCTCCACGAAGCGGTGGGCGTGGACCGCCTCGGCCGCCGCCCGCACCCGCTCCATGGTGATGGGCGAGCCCAGGCGGATGTTGGAGGCGATCGTCCCGCTGAAGAGGTGCACGTCCTGCAGCACCAGGGCCATCGCCTGCCGCAGGGCGGTCGCGTCCCACTCGCGCACGTCCACCCCGTCGAGCAGCACCCGTCCTCGCTGCGCGTCGTAGAAGCGCATCAGCAGGCTGATGATCGAGGTCTTGCCGGCGCCGGTCGCACCCACCAGCGCCACGCTGCGGCCGGGCTCCACCGCGAAGTCGATGTCCCGCAGGACCCAGCTCTCTCCTGCGGGGTGCGCCGCACCCCCCACCATGGTCTGCTCGCCAGCGGCTGCGGCCTTTTCCTGCGCGCTGCCGAGGTCCGTGCGCGAACAGACCATGGTGCCCAGGCCCCCCCCGGCTCGCTCCGCGGAAGTGAATCCCGCTTCGCTCGCAGCCTGTGGCTCGCTTGCTTCCGGCACCGGCGCGTAAGAGAACCACACGCCCTCGAAGCGCACGCGTCCGTCGACCTGCGCCGGACGGCGTGCCGTCGCCGGGCTGAGGACGAGGGGCGTCGTGTCCAGGAGGCCGAAGATGCGCTCGGAGGCCGCCATGGCGGCCTGCAGGATGTTGAACTTCTCCGAGAGGTCCGAGATCGGCCGCCAGAAGCGCTCCGAGTACTGGATGAAGGCGACCAGCACGCCCAGCGTCACGCCGCCCGAGAGCACCAGCGAGCCGCCCTTGATCAGGATGAGGGCGATGGCGAGCGCGGCCAGGAACTCGATCGCCGGGTAGAAGACCGCGTAGTAGAAGATCGCCCGCATGTTGGCGTCGGCGTGCGCGCGGTTGACGACGGCGAAGTCGGCGCGGGTCCTCTCCTCCCGGCGGAACAGCTGGATCACGCTCATCCCGGACAGCGCCTCCTGCAGGAAGGCGTTGATGCGGGCCACCCAGCGGCGGGTCTCCCGGAAGGAGCTGCGCGCGCCCTTGCGGAACCAGTCGGTGAGGAGAAAGAAGAGCGGGATCACCGAGAAGGTGACGAGGGCCAGCCGCCAGCTGAGCGCCAGCATCACCACCATGATGCCGAGGAGGGCGAAGAGGTCGCCGAAGACGGTGACCACACCCGAGGTGAACAGCTCGTTGACGGCGTCGACGTCGGTGGTGACCCGCGTCATCAGCCGGCCGACGGGGTTGCGGTCGAAGTAGCCGACGTGCAGCCGCTGCAAGTGGGCGTAGATCTCGCGGCGCATGTCCTGCATGATCCGCTGCCCGGTCATCTGCATGATCTGGTTCTGCAGATAGCGCACGGCCCAGGCCGCGGCCAGCGTCAGCAGGAAGAGCGCCGCCACCCGGGAGAGGCCGGAAGCGTCGCCTTTGGAGATGTAGCGGTCGATCGCCACCCTGGTGAGGTTGGGCCCCACCAGGTCGAGGCCCGACATGACCACGATGAGACCGAGCGCGGCGAGCGCGCTCCCGGCGTGGGGACGCAGGTAGCGGAGCAGCCGCTTGAGCAGCGTCCAGTCGTAGCTCTTGGGGGCGAGCGGGTCCTCCTCGAGCGTGCTCACGCGGCGTCCTCTCCCTTGGCGATCTCCTCCTCCAGCAGCTGCCGGCGGTGGAGCTCGGCGTAGAAGCCCCCGCGGGCGAGCAGCTCCTGGTGCGTCCCGCTCTCCACCACCCGCCCCTCGCGCAGCGCCACGATCAGGTCGGCGTCCTTGACGGTGGAGACGCGGTGGGAGACGAGGAAGGTGGTCCGCGAGCGGCGCACCTCGCGCAGGCCCTGCAGGATCTGCTCCTCGGTCTCGGTGTCGACTGCCGAGAGGGCGTCGTCGAGCACCAGGATCCGCGGGTCGGTGGCCAGCGCGCGCGCCAGCGCCGCCCGCTGCTTCTGCCCCCCGGAGAGCGTCA
>Ga0187777_10003131_pt1 | contig 10570 bp, 7 predicted proteins | sample 1015_Q2_SP5_10_M_FD_132416 | JGI IMG/M metagenome (GOLD analysis project Ga0187777, IMG submission 132416) | Tropical peat soil microbial communities from peatlands in Department of Meta, Colombia - 1015_Q2_SP5_10_MG | ecosystem: Environmental > Terrestrial > Soil > Wetlands > Peat | place...
ACATGGCCGACGGCTACGCGCGGGCGACGAAGCGGACGTCGGTCGTTCTCACGCACCTGAGCCCGGGCCTCACCAACGCGGCGACGGGTGTCGCCAACGCTGCGCTCGATTCGATCCCGATGGTCGTGATCGCCGGCGACGTGCCGTCGCACTACTACGGCAAGCACCCGCACCAAGAAGTGAACCTGCACGCGGACGCATCGCAGTACGAGATCTACCGTCCCTTCGTCAAGCGCGCATGGCGCGTGGAATCGCCGCACCTCTTCCCCGAGATCATCGAAAAGGCTTTCGCGCTGGCCGAAAGCGGCCGTCCGGGCCCGGTCCTGGTCGACGTGCCGATGGATATCTTCTCGAAAGAGGTCGACGTGGCCCTGTTCGACCGGCTGCGGCTCAATACGAGGAAACTGGGGAAACCCTCGCTCGACGAGGGCACCGCCACCGAAATCGTGAAGCGACTGGTCGCGGCCAAGAAGCCCTTGCTCTACGTCGGCGGCGGCGTGATGCTCGCGGACGCGACAGCGGAGCTGCGCGAGCTCGTCGATCACCTGCAGATCCCGGTCGCCCATACACTCATGGGCAAGGGCGCGCTCCCCGACGACCATCCGTTCGTGCTCGGAATGACGGGGTTCTGGGGCACGAAATTCATCAACGAACAGTGCCGCGGCGCCGACTGGATCCTCGGTCTCGGGACGCGCTTCTCCGAGGCCGACTGCAGCTCGTGGGAGCCGGAATACACGTTCAACTTCCCGCCGACCAAACTGATGCAAATCGACATCGACGCCGCGGAGATCGGTCGCAACTACCCGGTCGAGATCGGCGCGGTTGCGGATCTCAAGCCGGCGCTGGCAGTGCTGACCCGCATCGCGCGCCAGCTCGTGCCCGCGGGAACGAAGAGGCCTGAGCTGGCGGCGGAGATCGCGAGGGTCAAGACCGCGTTTATCGCGGGAAACCGCGCCTACGCGACCAGCGATGCCTATCCGATGCGGCCCGAGCGAATTCTGTCCGACGTGCGCGAAGCGCTGCCGCGCAACGCGCTCATTACGACGGACGTCGGCTGGAACAAGAACGGCGTGGGCCAGCAGTTTCCGATCCTCGAGCCCGGCACGATCTTTACGCCCGGCGGCTACGCAACGATGGGATTCGGCGCGCCCGCGGCGCTGGGCGCCAAGATCGCGAAGCCCGACCGTGTGGTCGTCGCGCTGGTCGGCGACGGCGGCTTCGGCCAGAACCCGGCGATGCTCGCCACGGCGCTCGAGGAAGACGTCGGTGTCGTGTGGGTCATCATGAACAACTACGCCTTTGGCACCATCGCCGGCCTCGAGAAAGCGCACTTCGGCACGACCTTCGGCACCGTATTCGAGAAGGACGGCAAGCCATATTCGCCAGACTACGCAGCGATCGCGAAAGCGTACGGCGTCGAGGGCGTGAGGATCAATGCCGCCGCCGAGTTCAAGCCGGCGCTCGAGCGCGCGATCGCATCCGGCAAACCCTGCGTCATCGACGTCGCGATGCAGAACGAGCCGGTACCGACCGCAGGCCACTGGAACATCATGGACATCTATTCGCCGGGCAAGAGAGTGCATCACGTCAGCACCGCAACTGCGGTACACGCCGATTGAACGGCGGCAAGACCTTGAGCGCAACGGAGGCATCCCAATGAAGCGTGAATATTCGCTCGCGCATCTGACCGTCCTCTCGCTGACTCCGCCGCAGCTCGTGGACGTGGCAGCGCGCACCGGTTACGACTACGTGGGCGTGCGCATGACGCGCGTGACGCCGGACGAGGTGCTCTATCCACTGGCCACCGACCCCTCGTTGCGCCGGGAGACAAAGGCTCGCCTTGCCGACACGGGCGTTCGCATCCTCGACATCGAGCTGCTGCGAATGGACCCGTCGCTCGACGCCGATCATTTCCTGCCCTGCCTGGAGGCCGGTGCCGAGCTGGGTGCGCATCACGCGATCGCGCAGCTGCCCGATCCGAACCGGGAGCGGGCGACCGCGCGGTTTGCGAGGCTGTGCGATCTCGCGAAGCCGCTCGGCATCTTCGTGAGCCTCGAGTTCCCGCACTGGACGGAGACAGGGAGTCTCGCCGAAGCGGTGCGGGTCGTTCGCGCGGTCAACCGGACGAATGCCGGCATCCTGGTCGACATACTCCATTTCGGCCGATCCGATTCAAGCCTCGAAGAACTCGAGAAACTGCCGCGCGAGTGGTTCCGATTCGCGCACGTGTGCGACGCCGCGAAGGAAGTGCCGCCGACGATGGACGGCATTGTCCACACGGCCCGCGACGAGCGGCTGTTTCCCGGCGAGGGCGGCATCGCAGTGCGCGAGATCCTGGCCCGGATGCCGCCGGGGATTCCCTATGCGCTGGAAATCCCCAGAGTCACGCTGACCAGGGCCGTCGGGCCCGAGGAAGTCGCGCGTCTCGCGCTGCTCGTCGCCAAGAGCTATCTCGAGGGAATGGATGACCCCGTGCGCGCGCCCGCGAGACGGGCCGTCGCGGCCGAGACCGCGGGCGCGAAGAACGTTGCGCACCCGGCCTTCACGCCGTAAGGCGCTGCGATGACGTGCAGCTTTGCTTGGGGACATGAATGATCAGCGGCAAGACGACCTTGATCGCCCATATCGGCTATCCGACGGGGGCCTTCAAGGCGCCGATGATCTACAACCCCTACTTCGAAAAGGCGGGGATTGACGCGGTCGTCATGCCGATGGGCGTAAAGGCCCAGGATTATCCTCAGGTGCTGCGCGCGTTATTCCGGCTGACCAACATCCGGGGCGCCTTGGTGACAATGCCGCACAAAATCACGACCGTCTCGCTCCTCGACGAGGTGACTCCTACCGTCCGGATCGCCGGGTCGTGCAACGCGATTCTGCGCCGACCCGACGGCTCGCTGCTGGGAGACATGTTCGACGGCGCTGGGTTCGTTCGCGGCATCGAGCGCAAGGGTCGCCGGCTCGCCGGCACACGGGCACTCGTGGTCGGCAGCGGCGGTGTGGGCTCTGCAATTGCAGCCTCCCTCGCTGCGGCGGGCAGCGCACATATCGGAGTGTTCGACATCAACGCGCGCTCCGCCGAGTTGCTTGGTGCAAGGCTGCGCGAGCATTACCCGCGGCTCACCGTTTCCACGGACTCGGCGGATCCGGCGGGGTATGACGTCGTGGTCAATGCGACGCCGCTCGGCATGAACGAGGGCGACGCTCTGCCGATCGACGTTACGCGGCTCCAGCCGACCACCTTTGTCGGCGAGGTGGTGATGAAGCAGGAAATTACGCCGTTTCTGCGTGCGGCGAAGGCAAAGGGTTGCGCGATCCAGGTAGGCACCGACATGCTGTTCGAGCAGATTCCCGCCTACCTTGAATTCTTCGGTTTCGGCACGACGACGCCCGATGAGCTGCGCGCGGTCGCCAGGATTAAGTACTCACGGAGCGTCGACGCCGCGCCGGCGACCTAGCTTCCAGCGACACACACTCGAGGGAGGGGGACGATGAAGATAGCTCGTGCATTGGTAGGCTGCCTACTCGCCGCGGCAGCGTTCGCGAGCAGCGCCCAGCAGGCTCCAGTCAAGATCGTGGGCATCATGGAGTTGTCCGGCACCGGCGCCACGCCCGGCACCAACTTCAATAATGGCGTCAAGCTGGCGGTTAAGGAGATCAACGCATCCGGCGGCATACTCGGCCGACAGATCGCGTATGAGCCGAGCGACACCCAGACCAGCCCGGCCACGGCCAAAGCGGTGGCGCAAAAAGCCATCGACGACGGCGCCTACGTCGTGTTGGGTCCTGTGCACTCGGGCTCGATGATCGTGAGCATGGGCGAGACACGGCGCGCGGAAATCACGAACTTCACCGGCGGTGAGGCAGCGGTGATCACGCAACAGGGCAACCCTTACGTGTTTCGCACGTCGTTCACGCAATCGACTTCGATGCCCAAGCTGGCGCGTTATCTCAAGGACCAGATGAAGGCGAAGACCATCGCGATCATATTCACCAACAACGATTTCGGCAAAGGCGGCCGCGACGAAATGGTCAAGGCCCTCGCTGCGCAAGGTATCAAGGTCGTCGCGGACATCGCGACCGACCCAGGTCAGGTCGACTTCTCGGGTCCCGTGCTCAAGGTGAAACAGAGCGATTCGGATGCGGTATTCGCGTATCTCACCGAAGAAGAGGGCGCACGGGCATTGCGCGAATTCAAGAAGCAGGGATTCACCAAGCCTATCGTTGGCGAAACCACCATCATCGGGCAAAAAGTCATCGAACTCGCTGGCGACGCTGCCGAAGGGATTCTCGGTCACGTTGGCTTGACCCCGGATGCGCCGCAGGCGACCGTAAAGGCCTTCGACGAGAAATACCTGAAGGAATACAAGTCTCGGACGGACCACAACGGCATGAAAGGCTACAGCGCCGTATACATCGTCAAGGCGATGACCGAGAAAATCGGCAAGTTCGATTCCAAGGCGCTGGCGGCGGCACTTCATGGCGCGAAGATATCCGCCAAGGACAATCCAGGCGTGCTGCTCGACGTGACCTTCGATCAGAACGGCGATCTCGATCGCGAGAGCTTCATCGTCAAGGTGGTCGGCGGCAAGCAGCAGGTGATCGCGACGGTTCCTCCGGTCGGGGCTCGATAGCAAATGTCCGCTCTCGGCCGCGTCAAGTGTATGTTTACGGCAAACCCAGTGGCCGGGCCCGCGCCTTCACGCGCCCTGAAGACCGACGCTCCAACCGGAGGCGCCCATGGCGGCGACTACGCGCGTTTCGCGCCGTGGCTGGAGCACACCTTCGATGTTGTGCTCGCCACCGTCCTGTTGGTCGAACTTGTGCTTCTCTTCGGGAACACGGCGATGCGGTGGCTCACCAACAATTCGCTGGTCTGGGCCAACGAGGTTGCGGAGTACGCACTGACGGCCCTGGCGTTCATCGGCGGCGCCATCGCCTACCACCGCGGGTTGCACATGGTGGTCCGGTTCGCCATCGACCGACTTCCGCGCGATCTCAGGGAGTACGCCGAGTGCGCACGGCACTACTTCGTGCTCGTCGTGGCCGCGATCGGCGTCGGCTACGCCGTGCCGATGTGGATAAGCTCCCGAAACAACCTGACCACCGTTCTTCAAGTCTCGAAGTCGTGGACCTTGCTCCCGTTCATCATCGGCATGGTGCTTACGGCGCTCTTCGCCCTGACGGAACTTTCGCGGCACACTCGTCGCATCAACCGCGTCGCGGGCACTGTGGTCCTGGCGCTGGGCGTGGCATGGTTCATCGGTCAATACTTCACCGGCCCATGGGACGGGCCGGTCGGTATCGGTTTCGCCCTGCTCCTCCTCCTTGTCCTGGTATTCGCCGGCGTGCCCATCGCCTTCGTGCTCGCGGTTACGGCCTACGTCTACATCTACGGCTCGGGGGAGGCGAACCCCATGGCCGTCTCGTTCGCGCTGACGAACGGAATCAGCAGTTTCATCCTGCTGGCGGTCCCGTTCTTCATCCTGGCCGGGAAGATGATGACCGACGGCGGGCTCACCAAACCGCTTGCCGACTGGGTCACGTCCGTAGTGGGTCGGCTTCAGGGCGGCCTGCTGCAGGCCGTCATCGTTGCCATGTACATCTTCTCCGGCATCTCGGGGTCGAAGATCGCCGACGTGGCCGCCGTCGGCACGACGCTCAAGGGCATGCTGAAGGACCAGGGCTACGACCCCGGCGAGAGCGCGGCGGTTCTCTCAGCCGCGGGGATCATGGGCGAGACCATCCCGCCAAGCCTCGTCATGATGGTTCTCGCCTCCATCACGACACTCTCGGTGGCTACCTTCTTCGTCGCCGGGGTGGTGCCCGCCGCATTGCTCGGCTTCTGCATCATGGTCATCGTCTTCCTCCGCGCTCGCAAGCTGAAGTGGCCGCAGTGCGCCAAGACGACTTGGCCGGAGCGGGTGAAGATTACTGGTCTCGCATTCCCGGCGCTGCTCGTCCCCGTCATCCTCATCGTCGGGATCGTGGGCGGGATCGCCACGACCACCGAGGTCTCGTCCCTGGCGGTGGTGTACGCCATCCTCGTCGCGTTCTTCTTCTACCGCGGAATGAACCTCCGGAGCTTCCTCACCACCTTGGCTGATTCCGGGACCATGTCGGGCATGGTCCTTTTCATGGTGAGCGCGGGGAGCGCATTCTCCTGGACGCTGGCGGTGAGCGGCCTGCAGGGCGTTGTCTCCGGTTTCCTCGACACGCTAGGCGGGTCGACGGCGGCATTCATGGCGTTCTCCATCGTGCTCATGGTCGTCATGGGCTCGATCCTGGAGGGGCTGCCCTCGCTGCTCATCTTCGGTCCGATGCTGCTCCAGATGACCCCGCAGTACGGGATCGACCCGATGCATTTCGGCATCGTCATGATCATCGCCATGGGCATCGGGACCTTCGTTCCACCTTTTGGCATTTGCTACTTCGTGACCTGCTCGGTGATGGACACGTCCGTGGAGAAGGTGACGCCGCGCTTCGTACCCTATCTCGCCGTGCTGGTCATCGGCCTCATCCTCATCGCCATCTTCCCGGCAATCAGTCTGGCGCTTCCGCACGCGTTCAATCTCAAATAGGCGTCCGCCATTCCATGTCCAGGATCAAGTCGAGCCCACGAGGCTTATGGTACGAAACAGTCGATAAAGTTGGTTTCCGCAACAGTCAGTCGAACCCAGGAGGCTACGGTATGAAGCATTTGCTGAAGTTGGTATCCACGATGGTCCTGTCTGCATTCCTGTTCTCAGCCGGTGCCTTGGCACAGACCGCTGAGAAGAAGATCGTTCTTAAGCTCGCTCACGGGGATTCGGTCGACATGAGCATTTCGCGCAAGGCCGTCATGGCCGATGTCTTCGCGAAGGAGGTCAAGGCGAAGAGCAATGGGCGCATCGACGTGCAGGTCTTCGGCGCCGGCACCCTGGGTGGTGAACGGGACTTCGTCGAAGGCGTGAAGAACGGTTTCATCCAGGCCGGCCTGGCCTCCGGCGTCATGGCGAACTTCTACCCGAACGCGATGGTGACAGACATTCCTTATCTGTTCCCGTCGGAGGCGGTTGCGGATCGCGTCATGGACGGCCCCTACGGCCAGAAGCTCTCAGAGGACTTCCTCGCCAGCACGGGGATGCGCAACCTGTGCTTCGGCGAGGTCGGCTTCCGGAACTTCACGAGCGGCAAGGTCGCTATCCACTCGCCGAAGGATCTGAGCGGCATGAAGATCCGTGTGCAGGAGACGCCCCTCTACATCACAGAAATGAAAGCCCTGGGCGCACAACCTACGCCAATCGCCTTTACGGAGCTCTACACGGCCCTGCAGACCGGCGTCGTCGATGGGCAGGAGAACCCCATCCCCACGATCATCTTCGCGAAGCTCTACGAGGTGCAGAAGCACGTGACTCTCGACGGGCACAACTACGGTGTCGACTGGTTTGTCATGGGCGACAAGTTCTTCAAGAGCCTGCCGCCTGACCTCCAGAAGGTCGTCCAGGACGCGGCGAATGTCGCCTGCGCCGAGGAGCGCCGCATCAACCGCGTCTTCTCGTCCGACGGTATCAAGACCCTGAAGGACAAGGGAGTCACCGTCTACACGCCGACAGCGGACGAACTCGCTCAGTTCAGGGCGGCGACCCAGCAGCCGGTCATCGACTGGCTCAAGACCAAGGTTGATCCGAAGTGGATCGATGGGATGCTGGCCGCCGGCAAGGACGCCGAGGCCAAGAAGTAGGAGCAGGGTCGGCGCCGAAATCTCCACGCCCGACTGTTGTCGGGCAACGCAGCATCGCCGCAATTCGCCCGTGATGCGGCGCCAAGCCCGGTGGCGCGCATTGTCAGCGCACGCAGCCGCAAGCAAGATGCCGCGGCTGCCTTGCGGCGGCAATCAAGGACGACTTTGATTTCGAGCCGTATTAGAGCAACACGCCCTGAGGGGCGCTGCGCAGCCCGATGCCGAGCGCGGGTCTCCGCGGGAAGGGCAATCGCGATCTGCGAGCAATGATTGCGCAACATAATGCGCTGGAAACAACACCCGATTTCGTTCTGCGTACGGGCCATCCGGCCACCCCGCGCATTGTTGTGAATACGTCGAGGGGGAAGCGCCTATGAATCCGGTCCGGTGGGGTGTGCTTGGCACGGCGGCCATCGCTACGTCGCGGTTCATTCCTGCGATGAAAGAGGCGCCAACCGCCCGGCTCGTGGCCGTGTCATCGCGCGACATCGACAAGGCGAAAGCGGTGGCACGGCAATTCGGCGTGCCTCGCTACTACGGCTCGTACGACCAGCTGATGCACGACCCGGAAATCGAAGCGCTCTATGTTCCGGTGCCCAATCACCTGCACCTCGAGTGGTCCGTCCGTGCGTTAGAGGCCGGCAAGCATGTACTCTGCGAAAAGCCGCTCTGCCTGACCGCTGCGGATATCGTCACGTTGCAGGCAGCACGCGACCGCAGCGGGCGGCACATCGAGGAGGCTTTTTCGTATCGCAATCATCCGCAGTGGGCACGCATCACCGAATTGCTTGCCTCCGGCGCGATTGGAACACCGCGCGCCGTCCAGTGCACGCTTGCCAAGCAGTTCCTGGATCCGAACGATATACGCAACAACCCGGAACAGGGCGGCGGCGCACTCTACGACCTCGGCTCATACGCGATCAGTGCATGCAGCGTGGCATTTGGACGAGCGCCAGGTCGGGTGATCGCCGCGGTCGAGCGCGATCCGATGTTCAAGATCGATCGCCTGTCGACGGCGCTCCTCGACTACGGCGACGGTCATGCGAGCTTCACCGTCGCATCGCAAAGTGGGCCCTCGGATTGGGCCACACACCAGCAGTTCTCGGTCCTCGCTAGTATCGGCTGGCTGCGCTGCGATTTTCCGTATGCGCACGGACGACCCACGCCGTCCCACGTCTACGTCGGTGATCACACGAGCTACGGTGCGGTCGAAACCATGACCTACAGTTTCGAGCCCGTGAATCAGTACACACTTCAAGTTGAGCGGTTCTCGCGATACCTGCGTGGGGATCCGGTTGCAAGCTGGCCGATCGAGGATTCGCTGCTCACCCTGCGCATCATCCAGGCACTTTTCGCGTCGGCAAGGGACGGCCGATGGCGGAACATCGGCGGCTGATCGAGTAGTAGCGATTGATTTGACGGTGAAACCGCTCACCTCGGTCCAAAAAAAAGACGCTGGAACATTCTCCCGGCAGATACCGCTCATCGTGGCAGCGGCGTTCTTCATGGAGTCGCTGGACAGCACGATCGTCACGACGGCACTGCCGGCCATTGCGCGAAGCCTCGGAGAATCCACGCTCGATCTCACCGCGAGCATAACCGTTTACCTCGTGGGGATGGCGGTGTTCGTCCCCACGGCCGGGTGGGCGAGCGCGCGCTTCGGCGCCCGCAATCTTTTCGCGACCGCCGTCGCGGTATTCACGCTGGCATCATTGCTGTGCGGATTGACTCCATCCCTCCAGGTATTCCTCGCGGCCCGGCTGGTGCAGGGCGTCGCCGCCGCTTTTATGTCACCCGTCGGACGCCTGGTCGTTCTGGACGAAACGCCCAAGAGTCGCATCATCGACGCGATCGGTCTTATCGTCTGGCCGGGACTGATCGCGCCCGTCATAGGGCCGCCACTAGGCGGGTTCATCACGACCTATGCATCCTGGCGGTGGATCTTTCTCCTCAACATTCCGCTCGGAATCCTCGGCGTGCTCCTCATCCTGAGCTTCGTGCCGAAGCACACGAGGGAGGCACGCACGCGGTTCGACGTGGTCGGATTCCTGCTGATAGCCGTGTCGCTCGCTACGTTGCTGCACGGGCTGGCACTTGTCGGGCAGCAAGACGCCAGCGCGGCGGCCGCCGGCCTGTACCTCGCAATCGGCGTAGTCAGCGGCAGTGCCGCCGTGCGCCACGCGCTGCGCTACCCGGCGCCGATGCTCGACCTTGCCGCAGTGCGCTTTCCCACGTTTGCGCTGTGCACGGTCAGCGCAGGGCTCGTGGCCAGGGTTGCCATCAGCATGACGCCGTTCCTGCTGCCGCTCATGTTCCAGATAAGTTTCGGCGCGAGCGCATTCGAGGCCGGAATCATGCTTCTGGTCTACATGGCGGGAAACCTGGCGATGAAAAGCCTGACGACTCCGATTCTGCGGCGGTTCGGATTCCGGAGCGTCCTGCGCGCCAATGGTTGGCTGTGTGTTGCTTCGCTCGTCGCCTGCGGCACGCTGACGCCGGCGGTGCCGCTCGCCGCCGTCTACGGTGTGCTGTTCGCCGCCGGCATGACCCGATCGATGCATTTCACGTCGGTAAATACGCTCGCTTTTGCCGACATATCGAATACCGAGCGGGCCGGCGCCACGACGCTCGCCGCCATGGCCCAACAGGCGGCGGGCGCGCTGGGCGTCGCCCTGGCGAGCCTCGCTCTCGGCGTCTTCCGTGCGATCGAGGGGACGCCGCTTCTGACGCTTGTCGACTTCCAACGTGCGCTGCTCGTGTCTGCCGGACTGATGGCGGTCGGAGTCGTCTGGATGTTGCGGTTGCCGGCCGATGCCGGGGCCGAGCTCGCTCGAAGAGCGTGAGGCCTTC
>Ga0187777_10003133_pt1 | contig 10565 bp, 16 predicted proteins | sample 1015_Q2_SP5_10_M_FD_132416 | JGI IMG/M metagenome (GOLD analysis project Ga0187777, IMG submission 132416) | Tropical peat soil microbial communities from peatlands in Department of Meta, Colombia - 1015_Q2_SP5_10_MG | ecosystem: Environmental > Terrestrial > Soil > Wetlands > Peat | place...
GCGGTATTGCTCGGTCCACGTCTTGTCGTGAAGGGGATCGAGCGTCATGGCAAGCGTCGTGCGGTTGCCGGCCGGCTCGATCTCAACGACCGTCAGGTGCTCGTAGGGCTGCTCGCCGGGGATGAAGTCGATCACCGACAGGTACGCGAGACGGCTCGGCGCAGAGACTTCGGTGTAAGTCCTTTGAAACTCGCTTGACAGCGCCAGGCCGAGGTCTTGCACGAATGCGACCTGTTCGGGCGCGGACGCGGTCAAGGCGTAGCGCAGCCGGCCGCCGGGCTTGAGCTCGAGCTGGGTCACCCGGCTCTCGAAGCCGTCGGGCATCATCCATTCCTCAAGGCCAGAGGGGGTGGTCAGCATCTCCCAGACGAGATTCGGCGGGGCGCCGTAGGTGCGATGGAGCTGTAGGCGTTCGGGCTGGGGGCGGGGGTGTTGGACATCGATCCTCCTTCGGCGGTTTGCCCGTGGTGACGAACGGACGGGAGCTGGACGGACAGGGGCCAAGAAATCAGCGAAGGTGTCCGTCTGTGGGCGCGCTTTTCGTCTAAGAGGCGTCCACCTAGCGAAAAGGGAGACGAGATGCGATACGCAATCTTGGCCTACCGCAACACCGAGATACCGGACCGGGTGCCAGAGGAAGAGCGGCGCCGGATCAACGCTGGGATCGCCGCGGTGCTGGAGCGCCCGAACGTCTCGACCGGGCTGCGACGGCGGGACGCGGACACGGCTACGACCGTGCGCCACGAGCAGGGCAAGACGCTCCTGACTGACGGGCTATTCGTCGACAGCAAGGACGTCCTGGGCGGTCTGATCGTCGTCGAAGCGGACGACCTCGACACCGCGCTCGCCGTCGCTGGCGAGCTGAAGGAGCTCTCCGCGGCGGTCGCGATCGAAGTCAGGCCGGTATTGGAGGAGCCGCTGGTCAGTGCTTGAGCAGGTCTTCCGCGATCAATGGGGGCGCGTCCTGCCGTCGCTGATCGGCTACCTGGGCGACATCGGACTGGCCGAGGACGCCACCCAGGAGGCATTCGCACTCGCCGCAGAGCGTTGGCCGCATGACGGAGAACCCGCGAACCCGACCGGCTGGCTGATCACCACCGCGCGCAATCGGGCGATCGATCGCGTCCGACGCGAGCGGACATTGGCGGCCAAAACCGAGCAGCTGGAGCGCGAGCTTGCAGACCAAGCGGAGCACACCATGGACGAGACCACGACGTTTCTGGACGAGCGGCTTGAGCTGATCTTCACGTGCTGTCATCCGGCGCTGGCGCTCGACGCGCAGGTGGGCCTTACGCTGCGCACGCTGGGCGGGCTGTCGACTGAGGAGATCGCGCGCGCGTTCCTGGTGCCGTTCGAGACGATGAGCAAGCGGCTCACGCGCGCCAAACACAAGATCCGCGATGCCGGCATCCCGTTCGCGGTCCCTCCCGCCCACCTGTTGCCAGAACGGCTTGACGCCGTGTTGGCGGTCGTCTACTCGATCTTCAACGAAGGGTGGGGTCGACGCCTCGGTTGGGCATCCGGCCGGTCGGCATCCCGGTCCCGCGTCCCGAGCGGCCCGAGGGGCTCTCCTCGCGGCGGACTGCCACGCCGGCGAGCATCTGCTGCAGGTCGATGTCCGCGTCGAGCTGCTCGACCTGACCGCCACGCGCCTGCTCCAGTGCCTGCTTGAGCGCCTCGCCCAACGAGCCCGCTCTGGGCTGATCGCCACTCCCGCCGGATGCGTGATCGTTCCCGCTCGCTTCGTCGCGGTCTTCGCACGGGGGTGGGTCGGGCGGGCCGATGATCTCAGCCTTCCGCGACGCGCCCGAGGACGACGAGCCGATCACTGCTGCTGATGAGCAGGCACTCGCCGAGGTGCAGGACGATCGCGCCGGAGGCGTGCCGCGGATCTCCTACGCCGAGATCATGCGCAAGCACGGCGATACGTGACCGCAGAGCCGTGGTCGGTTGAATTCGAACGGCGCGCTGACAGAGATCTCGGAAGGCTCGATCCGCAGGTCAGGCAGCGAGTTCTCGCTGCGATCGATCGCCTCGCCACCGATCCGCGAAGCGCCGACCTGCGAACGCTCAAGGGCCGCCCAGAGTCGCGGCTGCGGGTCGGTGACTGGCGCGTGATCGTCGAACTCGACATCGCCGCGCGGACGATCATCATCCAACGTATCCTGCCCCGCGGCCGCGCCCACGATCGATAACGATCGCGAAGAGCGCCGACGAATCACTCTCTCCCATTCAGCCCGATCGGCGACGATAGTAACCGTTGGATCCGCCTCGATGATGCCGCAACGCGGAAACACGACACCGAACCGTCGGCCGGTTAGAACGTGCGGCAACACCGGGCAGTTCGTGCGCCACCGCGGCATCCGACGGTGAGTCCATGCACCGTCCACAACATCAACCAGGCTAAGGGACAACGTCGGAAGCTGTCCTGAAAATCCAATTGCGGATCGACTGCTGGTTCATCTTCAGCTCCGCCGCGATCTCCGCGACAGTGAGGAGTTCGTCAGGCTCGGCCATCGGGACCAAGCTTAGGCGGGAACCCCTGCCGCTCGTCGCCGGCCGGCCGGTCAGCTCGAACGCGAGCCGCTGGCTACAACGAGTCCCGGACCCGAACCGCGTCGCGTCCACGGACGGCGCGGCGCAAGCCGGCGGGCATCCGAATCGCCAGTCGCTGACGGGCGGACACCGGCTTCTGCCAGCGCTTGGGGTCAAGATCGGCACCGCACAGGGCGCAGCCGGCGGCGTATGGCGTGACGCGCTCGCCGCATTGGGGGCAGTAGCCAGGGTGCATACAGCAAGGATGCGGTTCCCGGATGTGAGGACGCTAAGCAGCGCGTCAGGAGCGGCTAAGAACTGATCCGTCGCTCCGTGGTCCCGCGTAAACGCGGCTGCAGCTAGCTGCTGCGAGCGCGCGCGTGAGGACGTTCTTGACCCAGCGCGAGCGGTTCGGGCTGGCGCCACCGGTGGCCGCTAGCGGGTCGCGGCAGCTGATCTCGCTCATACCTTGAAAGGAGAATCGGATGAAGCGGACACCGCTTCGCCGGCGCGCCAAGCTGCGCGCCCGGAAGCCGCTACAGCGGAGCTCATCGCTGCAGCGAACTCCCTCGATGGTGGCCACGGACGCCCAGCGCGCAGCGGTCGCCGGGCGGAGCTGCATCGTCTGCGGGACCGATCGCCGGATCGACCCCGCGCACCTGATCCCCCGATCGATGGGCGGGTGCGGAGACCCCCTTTGCGTGATCCCCGCCTGTCGTGTCCATCACCGGGCGTACGACGCCGGCGAGCTGGACCTGCTCCCGCATCTAGATCCGGCGTGGCGGGCCCAGCTCGCGCACGCCGTCGGGCATGTCGGGCTGATCGGGGCGATGCGAAGGATCAGCGGCAGACGAGAACACGAGACGCCGGGCGGACTACCATGACCTCGATGGCCGTCACCGCGAAAAAGCTCGATGTCCACATCGGCGATGTCGTCGAGATCGAGGGTCGCCGCTACGACGTCGTCTCCGACAAGGAGGGCGGCGTCACGCTCGAGCCGGCGATCACCAAGAGCGCGGACGAGGTCTTCGCCGAGTTCGGCGGCCGCCCCCTGACCAGCGAGGAGTTCGAGCAGTACTTCGGTGACGTGCCCGCCGACGGCGAGGGGTGACCTTGAGAACACGGGGCCGCGGCGAGGTCCGTGTGCCCGTGCGGATCAGTCCGAGTGTCTGGCGCGATGAGGTCGAGCGCTTGGAGCGACGCTCGACCGGGCGGATCGCTGCCGAACGCGAGCGTCCCCGCCTGGAGAGGCTCGGCGTCGCGATCAGTGATGTGTTGCGCTGCGTCGAGCCTGGCCCGGACGGGTCCCGGTTGGCGGGCCAGTTCAAGCTGTACGTGCCGATCACGGATGCGCCGGCGTCGCAGCGCCCGTTCGGTTTCGTCCTCTCGCCGAGGACGGACGAGGAAGGGCCGTACTTCGTGATGCTCGCGTTTGGCGAGCGCCATCCCCGGCGCGGGATACGCAGCGTCTACGAACGCGCTCACAAACGCCTTCACGGGCGGTATCCGGACCAGTAGAAGCACGGGGGACGTGGACGCCCTGAGTTGCCGATGCCTACCCGTCGGGTCGCTCGGCCAGGTGATCGACTCGGCGAGCGCGGCAGGCCGGACGTCGATCAGACGGCTGGCGGCGGTAGGCCGGTACTCGCCGTCGGCGAGCGCCAGCCAGCGGACGGTGCGAGCGCCGAGATCGACCAGCACCACCTCGTCGATCCGGTCCGCGGCGAGCATGGACAGCCGCTCCTCGCAATCGTCGGCGTCGACGATCTCGACAGCCAGAGGCGCGGTCCCGGCGCTGTCGCCAGGCACGCGCACCCCGCTCGCGCCGGACGGCGAACCGGGCGGACACGGCTCATATGCGCCCAGCACGGCGACCAGGCCACGCTCTTCCGCGGCGCCCCCGAGGAGGAGCGCGAGCCGCTGCTGGAGTCCTGGGTGGCGGCCGACCTGCTGCCCCAGATGAGGGACGCCCTCCCATACCTCGTCGAGCTTGTCGGCGCCCCAGGCGCGACGGCGCGCCAGCACCTCTTCGAGCTGATCACGGTCGAGCAGCACCAGCATCGCCTCCGAGGCTACCGACGGTCCGAGCGGGCGCGCCAAGCTTGGGAGGACCTGCCCGCTCACGAACGTACGTTCGCCCCATGCGTCAGAATGACGCCGTGCCGCCGACCGCGCCCCGAAATCGCCGATGACCTCTCAGGGGCATGCCGTCTCGAGGTTCGCGAGGGCGGTGAAGACCGGCAATCCCAACATCGTGGTCGCCGCGGCGGCCGAGCTCCCGAGGTTGTCGCTCGCCGACGCGCTGCTTGTGCTGCTCGTCTTCGCGCGGGCTCGCGCCCCGCAGACGGAGGCCGCCGCGGTCAGGTGGGCGGCCCGATACGTGGGCGAGGTTCGGCCGCCGCCGGACGCGCGGGAGGCGCACCTCATCCTGAGCGCCGCTTCCACCCTCGCGGGACCGTGCCCGTCGGCGGGACGGGAGGCGCTTCTCGCGCTGGCGACCCGCCGGCGCCTCGTCGAGCTGTGCCGGGCGCTCGAGGAGTGGGAGCCGCCCGAGCTGTGACTGTCGACCAAACCCCGGATCCGGAGTGGTCAGCTCGCCGGATGCCTTGGCTCGGGCGTTCTAGCCTGGCGCAAGGCGAACGATCCAGTCGAACTCGCCGTGGCCGCGCCTGGTGCCTCGTCGCCGTCGATCGTTGTGAGGGTCGTGAAGCGGGCCCGTTCGTCTCGGCCTTCCCACAGACGGGCGAGCGCGGCTCTGCCACTAGGGTCTAACTCGCAGGTAGCGAACGCGGTTCCGCGGATCGGGCGCTGAAACGTGAGGCGCGCCCGGGCGCCGAGTGGCTGCAACCGACGTGCGGTGGCTTCATCGGGCGCTACGGAGAGCACCGCAGCGAGCGCCGCCGCGTCCGCCAGCGCCGCGACACCGCTCGAGTGCAAAGCCCCGATGACATTGCGCGTGCCTTCGCTCACGGGTAACACGACCCGCCCGATACCGTCGACAGCCTCGACGACCGTTAGTCCCAGCGTGCGATTAGCGGGCAGCCCGTCGAGTAACTCCACCGCCAGGGGTGTGAGATCCACTCGGCACACGGTACGTCCCAGCGCGGGCTCCCAGGCAGTTCGCGGAGGCTACGCCTGCCACCAGCGGGCTGCCCGGGAGTGTCCGATCTCAGACCTCTACGACCTGGCGCAAGATCGCATCGCGCACGGCCCCATCGTGCAGTCCGTGCAGCGACGCGACCACGGACACCTCGGCCGGATACCACGCGACCACGCCTCGCCGACGTGCCGGCAGTTCGGCGAGGCGGATCTCGAGGCGCTCGACGAGCTCACGGTGGAGGCCGAGTTCGATGGCGCCGGCGCGGGTGAATGAACCGTCGGTTTGGCGGCGTGCGACGAAGATCGCGTCCACGTGTCCGTCCCGGTTGCGGCGGACGCCGGTGACAGCGAGCCGCTCCTCACGGCGGAGCTTCCGCTTGACCCACGCCGTGCATCGGCGCGCGGGAAGGTAGGTCGAACTGAGGCGCTTGGCGACGACGCCCTCGAGCCCGAGTTCCTCGACCCGGGCGACGAAATCCTCGCTCCGTTCGACCACCACGCTCGCCGGCGTTCGCCAGGCAGGCCCGTCGAGGGCCAGTTCCTCGAGCAGGGATCGCCGCTCAGCGTACGGGCGGGCACGAGTCGAGTTGTCGTCGAGGTGAAGGAGATCGAACGCTTGGAGCATCGCCGGACGTCGTCGCGTAGTTGAACCGCTGAGCCGGCGACGCAGCTGGGCGAAGTCGGGCTGACCATCCGGCCTGAGGCAGACCAGCTCGCCGTCGAGCGTGACCCGACGCTTGCCGAGCACGCCGGCGATCTCCGCCAGCTCGGGGAAGTCCGCCGTGCACTCGCGGCCGTTGCGCGTGCGCAGCGAAACGGAACGTCCGTCGTAGCGAAGCTGCGCGCGGCAGCCGTCCCACTTCACCTCGAACGTCCACGCGTCGCCGCTCGGCAGCGCGCCCGAGGTGAGCAGCATCGGCGGAATGAACATCGGCTGCTGCTCGAGGTAGCGCACGGCCAAGCAGCGTAGCCCTACCGGCGACAGCGGTCCATCCGACGACGCCGCAAACAGCAGTTTCAACAAACACGAACGGCCGCCCCGTTTACGCGGGACGGCCGTGAAAACCCATGCCCTCGCGAAATCTCTTCGCAAAGCCGCGAGGGCCGGACACACAGGAGGTTACTCCATGCACACCCTGTCAACCAGGACCCTGTCTGCGCTCGCGTGTGAGCGCGGCGAGGAGTACGACCCGTCGCAGCCGGTCGCGGCCGACCTGCTCGAAACGCTGTCGTTGGTCGAGCACGCCGCGCCGGTGATCGGCGACGACGGCCCCTACGAGCGGGCCCGCCGTTGCCGGCGCGAGCGCCGGCAACTGAACCGGATCTCCCCGAGTGGTTCTCGGCGCAGGACCCCATCTCCGCGCCATGGGAGACCGGCGAGCAGCGCTTCGCCTAGCGCTCCCATTCCGTTCACCGCGGCCGAGCTCGCACCACGCAGGACGCCGTGACAGCTCGACCAACCCAATCACCTTCGCCGCCGGGCGTCGTTCGCGCGCGCTCGGCGGCCCACGCCTACTTCACAGACAGAGGAGGACTCATGTCCGACCCGACCGAGGCCACGATCCTGCTGGCCGAGGAACACGACGCGACCCGTGCGTTTCTGCAGGACAACCTGAAGGCGGATGGCTATCGGGTGCTGGTCGCGCCCGACCGCGTGAAGGCGCTCGCCTTGCTGTCGACGGCGCACCCGGATCTGATCGTGGTCGACGTCAACGGGCAGACGCTCGAGCTGCTCGACGCGGTCCGGTCCGGGGAAGGGATCGCCGGGCACGTCGAGCCGGAGAGACCGATGATCGTGCTGAGCCGCGACGCCGACCGGCTGCAGCGGATCCGGCTGCTCGAGCGTGGTGGCGACGACGTCATCAAGAAGCCATTCGCCTATCCGGAACTGCGCGCCCGGATCGGCGCGGTGCTGCGCCGCTCGCAGACGAGGCGGCGCGGCCGGCGGATGCTGCAAGCCGGGCCGGTCCTGATCGACGTGCACTCGCGCGAGGTGCGGGTGGGGGAGCGGCCGGTAGATCTGTCCGGCACCGAGTACCAACTGCTGGTCACCCTGGCCAGGGAGCCGCACCGCGTGTTCACCCGCGAGGAGCTGCTTCGGGACGTCTGGGGCTACTGGCCCGACTCGCGCAGCAGGACGCTTGACAGCCACGCGTGCCGGCTCCGTCGCAAGCTGTGCCAGGGCAGCGACCGGCGGCTCGTGGTCAACGTATGGGGCGTTGGCTATCGGCTGTGCGACGCGGTGCCCGGTGATGACTGACGACTGGCCGGGCAACGTAGAGGGGCTCTACGAGCAGCTGGCCTGCCAGCGCGCCGGGCGGGCGCGGGCGGTGCTCGCGCAGCAGGTGAACATCGGGCGGCTGTTCGCCGAGAGCGCGGCGGCGCTCGAGGACGCGGCCGGTGTGCCGCTCCATGCCGCGACCGCGTTCATCTCGATCGAGGGGCCGCTGCCCGGGCTGTTCGCCGAGCAGGCGGGGGCGCTCCTGGCGGTGGCCGCGCGGTTTGAGGAGGCAGCCGACGTGAGCCGCTCCGGTGATCACCGCGAAGGAGAAGCGCGACCGTGACTGCGCTGACGCACCACGCCGCCACCGGGGTGAGGCACGAGATCCTGGTGCGTCGGACGGTGGTGGGTGACTGGGAGGTGCTCGACACCTGCGCCCGCGAGGACCGCGTGATCGAGACGCTCGACGGGGTCGTGGACGCTGAACCGCAAGCGGAGGCGGTCGCACGCGACTACCTCACCGCCGGCCGCTTCGTCGCGGCACCGGGGCGCGGGCCTGGCGAGGCCATACCTGAGCAGGGAGGAGCAGATGCCCACAGCGACCGCCGCCCGCGCTCCGCAGCGCACCCGTAGCGCACCCGCCGGGCTGCGGTGCCGCATCCGACTGGCTGACGGGCGCACCTTCACCGGCGAGCTGCCGCCCGAGCGTCACCGCTCGCTGCAGATCGGGCTGCTTCACCAGGACACGGAGGGTTTGGTCGAGTTGGCCGCCGGGGTGCGGCGTGACGGCCGGCTGCAGATCACGACGCGCCGGCGAGCCGACCACTTCATTCCCGGCGGCGGGTCGCGCGGAGATGGTTGGCGGGAGCCGCTGCTCGAGCTCGCGGCCCGCCACGCCGACCGGGACGAGGAGGTCTTCCTCGCCCCGGCGGCGCGGTACATGCGGCGAGGCGACAAGCACGCCGTCTGCGCGAGCCGGTGGTTATGGGTCGACGTCGACGAGCCCGGTCAGCTGCACGCGCTGTGGGCTTTCCTCGCCGAGCGCCCGTGCCACCTACTGGTGGACAGCGGAGGTTCGGGCGGCGTGCACGCCTACTGGAAGCTGACCCAGCCGTCGCCGGCGACGCGCACGGTGACGAGGACGGGCGAACTGGTCGAGCCGATCGAACGCGCCAACCTGCGCATCATTCGTCGGCTCGGGGTCGGTGAGGCCGGCAAGCCGAACGTGGCAGACCCGGCGTGCGCGGAGCGCTCGCGGGTGATGCGTCTCGCCGGCACGATCAACGGAAAGACCGGCGCGCACGCGCGGATCATCGAGGCTGACCTGCAGCTCCCGCGCTACCGCGTCGAGCAGCTGGTCGGCGACTTGGCCGATCCCAGGCCGAACACTCCGCGGCGGGCGGGCCGGCAAGGTCAGAGCGGCGATCCGTACAAGCGGATCAGCCCGCCCGAGTACTTCGAGCAGCTCGCCGGCATCGTCGTCCCGCGCGACGGGCTCGTGTCGTGCCCGGCTTTCGGACACGTCGACCGCAACCCGTCGTGCTCAGTCGGCACCAGCCCCGACCGAGGGTGGTTGCTGCCACTCGGGCAACTGCGGGGCACGCGGGGCGATCTACGACCTGGCGTCGGTGCTGCTCGGCGGCCCGTGGGGTCAGGAGCTGCGGGGGGAGGCATTCAAGCGCGCGCGCCTACGTCGCCGACACGTTCGGCGAGCTGACATGAGCAACCAGACGAAGGAGACAGAGACGGCAGCGAAACGAACCGATATGAGCACCAGGCCGAATGCCGCGCCCAGGAGCAAGCCGGCGCTCGACGTGGTCGAGCTTCCTGTGATCCGCCTGGAACACCGGCGACGGCGGCTGCAAGGGAGCGCCTGGGCGGGGGCGTTCCCGCCCGCGGCCGCGGCCATGCCGATCAAGCGGTGGCGACTGACGCGCGCGATCGCCGGCGCGTTCCTGGCGGGCAACGTCACGCTCGCCGTTTTGCACGCGGGCACGGCGGCATTCCACATCGCGAGCCTCGCCGTATTGCTGGCCGTGCTGTTGGCGCTGATCCAAGCACAGGACGAAATCGACCGTTGGTGGCTCGGCGTGCGGAGCGCGCGAGTTGCCAGGCGCTGGCGGCCGGTGACGGTCTTCGGTGTGCTGGCGGACACGCGACCGGGCCACGACGGCTGGGCAATCGTCGCGCTTCACCTGCAGGAGCACGGAAGCCGCCGGTACACCCGCCGGGGCGTGGTCATCCGCGCCCTTGGGCGGGTTCCCGACTGCGAGGCGCGACGCTGGCACGCGCAGCTGACGGACATCAACAAGCGTGCCGCAATCGGCGCCGAGGGTAACTACCGCCTCGTCCTGCGGGGCGCAGTGAGGGTGAGCAGTGATCTGCTGCCGCGACATCGAGATGAGCTCGTCTGAAGTGCAGGAGGAACGAAGCACTGCGACCAAGCACACCCGGCCGACCCGGCCCGCAGGGCGAGCAGACGTCGAGTGCGGATGTGTCCGCCTACGACCTCACGGTGGTGTTGCTCTTCGCCCCTCGGGACCGGGGTTGCGTGGAGAGGCGTTCAAGCGCGCCCGCGCGTACGTCGCCGACGCATTCGGCGAGCTGAGCGAACACGACGACGGGACGGCGACTGACCGGCCCGGTGAAAGGAGCAGGCGATGAGAGAGACGAACGGCACGCGAGCGGCCACGGCCGAGCCTCTCGCAAC